>JFJP01038520.1_pt1 | contig 17116 bp, 9 predicted proteins | sample 431651 | NCBI WGS metagenome assembly JFJP01 (sample SAMN02602958, study PRJNA72255) | Microbial mat metagenome, whole genome shotgun sequencing project. | biome: fresh water; feature: sink hole; material: water; isolation source: purple microbial (photo- and chemosynthetic) mats found in... | reverse complement strand
TATATGGCAGTGAGAAAGAGGGCTGGTAATTATATCGTATGTCATTAATGGTTATATAGTTGATATTGTTAAATGGCGCCATCGCGCTTCTTGATTCCTTTTTTCTGTCATATACAATGAGCCCCTCTGTTGTGCCGATAAATATTTTCCCTTCTGCCGATTCGAACATTCCATCCGGATTACATAATCCTCCTTTGGCAAAGTCGCCGCCAAAGATCCTTATTGTACCTGTCTGCTGATTAAACCGTGAGATTCCTTTTTCGTGACCTATCCATGCAAAGCCGTAAGAATCAACAAGTATGCTGTAACAAAAATTCGACATAAGATCGTCGGACCTGTTAATAGAGCTGATGGAGTCATTGTAAAACTTAAAAACCCCGTTCCCTTTTGTTGCTGCCCATATTGACCCGTCGGTACTCTGCGAAAATGACAGTATCTTGTTGATTGTGCTACCCGACATTACAACCTCGCTTGATGAGATATTAAATTCACTGTCAATCATGTAAAACCTGTCTCCCTCAAGCCCGATATAAACTATCCCATCACTCGCAATTAGTATTTTATTTATACTGTTATGAGGCAATCCGTTGCTTATATCAAAACGTTCTTTCTCCCTACCCGTCTTTCTATCAAGAACAATTACCCCGTTTGTTGTGGCAAGCCAGATGTTCTGCTCATCCATCTCAATATCTTTAATGAAATCCACTCCGGAATCTCCCGATCGGTAAAACAGGCTGACCTGTCCGGAAGCCGCTCTTATATAGAGTCCTTTCCCTCCTGTCCCGATCCACAAATTATTTTCCTGATCAAGATAATATGATGCAATCTCAGTTCTTCCGGCAAGTCCCGACAGGTTTATGTAAGAGTCAGACCTTCCCTTTATGGGGTCAAATATGTGAAAACCTTCAGGTGTACCCAGAATGTACTTGTCCTTAAAACTGTTTATATAAATGATATTATTTTCAATTGCATTGCCAGGCTGGAAATATTCAAAAGCATAAGATGCCAGCATTGAGATCCCTTCCCCATACAATGCCATCCAGTAATTACCTTCAATATCCTGAAAGACTGACTTAACATCGTTCGAAGTAAGTCCTGATGAAGTATCGTATATCCTTACCGATTCAGCTGAGTTATTGTCATTCGAGAGTAAAAACTGTATCACTCCTAATCCAGATGTTGAGACCCATATATAATGATCTGAATCTTCAGAAATTGACTGTACGCTTATGGAATTCCATTCAGGATGACCGGCAAAACGGCTTAGCTGACTCTCATTATCTGCAAAACGTAATTTAAACAACCCATTACCATCAGTACCAAGAATATATAAAGAACTGTCAACAGTCTGGTGAATAGACGTAATATTAGCATAATCGAAACCTTCAATAGTACCGGAAACAGACACTTTATCATCTTCAAGGTTACATATCAGAATATTTCCCTGTGTTCCCACAAGCAGACTTCCTGAGCTTGTAAAGGATGCCGAGAACATTACCGGATCGGTCTTGAAAGAATATTTATGAATCTCCCGGGGGTCATCAGGGTTGATGCTGATTATTGCTTTCCCCTGGGGTACAACATAGATCAGACCGTCAGGTCCTTCAAGTATGTCACTTATAATTTTTGAATTAACAACAGGCACTGCAATAAGCTCAGAACCACTGGAATAAAAAACCGATCCATCGCTGCAACCAAACCACAGCTTCCCGCTTTTATCCTTAATGCTTACTGTCACGTATCGCGATTTCAGTGAATCGGGGTATCTGGCAGGAAGAAAGTCAAAGCCATCAAAACGAGAAAGACCGTTACCGGTTCCCACCCATAAAAATCCATCATCCGATTGGCTGATTGTGTAGACAAAGCCACTGGGTATATCGCTTTCTGCACCAAAATTCTTAAAACTGTAGGTCTGGCTGTATAATACCGAATGAAATAATAACAAGCATCCCGTTGTTATGCTTAAACATTTCATTTTGGTACTAAATTTCATATCCTGTTCCTCTTATTTCTTTGGCGAGATTTTTGTAATATTTGTTTTAGGCTGGTAAACAGGTACTCCGCCTATAGGTGAGCTATAGAATTTGATTGCATCACCTCTTTGGTTTTCAAGTGTAACCACAACGTTATTATTTTTAACCAGGTCTCCCTGCCGCTTATGGAACTGGAAGTCGAGTGAAGAGCCTACTTCAGGCGGTTCAATAGGTATTTTAGAGCTGGCCCAGTTATTTTCTACTGATATGGGAACTTCAATACCCTGTTTGTATTTTGATACAACAAGTATCTTTCCATCAATATCCCAGTCAAAATTACTCTGTTTTATAAACACAATGCCGGTATCAATATACGGGTAAATATGTGCAACACTTTTAAAATCGTTCCACATCCTGAAAGTATATTCATAGGTAAAAGCATTTGCACCTTCAATGGCAAGATTACTGTTAGGGTCGCGGCTCAGAAAAAATCTGTAAAGATTGCCATCATCGCCACTTATACCTTCGCAGACTATTTTAAATATATATCCCCACTTCTCGTTATAATCTCCTTCTGACGGATTGAATGGTCCGAAAGTATAGTATTTATTATCGTATTTCGCCTCGCTTCCAAAAACTCTTGAAGCCAACAGATTGCCTCCCTTGTAGTTGAGCCCGTTATCCAGTCCCCGCGACTCCTCGTTAATCTCCGGGTCAACTCCTTTTCCACCATATATGGAGAACATAGTTCTGGAGTTAAATTCGCCCTGGATCTCATCGTGCTCCCCACCACAATCGGGATCAAAAACCCTGATATAAAACTGCTGGGTAAAATCTTTTAGAATCGTGAAGAAAAAAACCTGGTTAAAATCATCATCGCCCCATGATGTCTTACCCTCTTTCCCAAAGGTCACCAGGAAAGGTATATTCTCATCTTTCCCGGGAACAGCCTGACCTGACAATTTGCCAGCAACAGTCAATCCCATCAGAAAAATGATAAATGATACCTTATATATTGTTTTCGTCAATTTCATTAATCTCCAAAATTAGTTAATAAAGTGTCAGAGTTAAGGTGCAACAATAATATTTTTCGAAACGCATGCTTCTCTGACCATCCCCCCGGGCTCCGGTTCAGTTGAGATAATAAGCTGAACATTATAAGTGCCTGGTTTAATAAATGACTTATCAATTTCCTTGCCAATTGCTATTGTCTCATCTCCGAAGTTCCAGTAATATTGAGCAATCGTCCATCCGGGAAGATTTGATTTGGCGGCATCCATTCTTATAACAGCACCTGCTTTAAGAGTATCGGGAGAAGTAATATAAGGCTGCACAATCTCTTCAAGTACCAGCATGTCGGACTTTTCATTATACATCACCTCTTTAGTTATCAGGTTAACTACATCGAGCTGAACAAGGTATGATCCAGGTCCGTTATAACAGTGCTCAACAACAGGTCCGATAGCTTTCTCTCCGTCACCAAATTTCCATTCATAGCGAAAAGGCAGGGTATCAAACTTAACTGCATTCTCCTCCATGAAACGGTAGCAGTAGCTGTTTTCTTCCAGTTCAGGACACGATGCTTTTCTGATTATTGTTGATCTGAACTGGTAGATATCATCATTCCTGCTCCTGTTTGATGAAAAATAGCCGGTCTGTAGGTTTGGCTCTGCAACAAATGCAAAATCGTCGGAAGCAGAGTTTATAGGTTCAGGCAGAAGCACCGGAACTTCCCATTTGCCAAGGTACAGGGAAGTTGAATACAGATCAAGTTTTCCCGGCCCACCTGGGCGGTCAGATGTAAAATAAAGTTTCCCGGATGGATGCATATAAGGGAAATTATCTGCACCGGAGGAATTGACACCAGGACCCATGTTTACCGGCGATGACCACTCTCCGTTAATAAATTCACAATAGTAAAGATCAGAACTACCATTGCCTCCCGGCATGTCTGATGCAAAAAAGAGATACTTCCCATCACTGCTCACAGAAGGATGGCCCACATCGTATTGCAGATTGTTATATTGGAAGGGCCGCACTGATACTACCTCTTCACCTGAGAGCTCACCAATAAAGATCCCGCTGTGGTTTTTAAAATTCCTCCTCTTTGCTTCCTTTCCTGTCTCAACCTCGCTGGTAAAATATACTGTTTTGTTGTCAGGAGCAAAGCATAACGGGCCATTATTAAACAAAGAACTTCTCTCACTCTTCAGCTCTGTCGGCCTGGTCCATTCTGAACTGTCTACCCTGCCAACAATATAAATATTATAAAGGCGGTGACCATCGAAGGCTGTCCGGTCTTTCAGAGCGCTGAAACGTCTGTCAGAACAAAAGATAATTCCATCTTTCACAATAACCGGAGATATCTCGCTGAAAGCCTCCGAACTAAATGATAATCGCTTTACTACATACACGGAAGGATCCTGGGCAACGACATTCAGCCGGGACAAAACTGCAACAGCAACAACAACAATTATATAGAAAACTCTTCTCACCATAAAATTAGAAATACCTCGGATTAGCAGCACTTACCTTAGATCCGAATTCGTACCTTAAAATAAATTCACTCGACCCGTTCGAATAAGAATTCATCCTTCCAACCGGATAATCATAGGAGAATCCAAACATCAGCTGGGGATTTATCTGTAGCTGCAGAATGCCTACTGCGACCTGCTCCGACGTTCTCCACGACCCACCCAGCCAGATAAGATCTGCCAAAATAAAATTACCGTTTATGTCGAACTGCTTGATCTTCTTAGTGTTTTGAAAGGAATAATCGATAAGCACAGAGGGTTTGAATTTAAACATCTGTGAAAATGTTATTAGACCACCGGCCGAAAAGACAAGGTCATATTCACTAAAACTATGAAAAGCCTGGACTGTGCCGGAAGATGTTTTCTTATAGCTCAGAAATGAGGGTACCGATAATCCTGCGAACAATTTATCACTGAAATAGTAGACTCCTGCCCCGGCATTCGGCAGAACATACCTGGTGTTTTCTGCAAACACTGCATCCGATGGATCTGTAAGTGTCTTACGTATATCATCATAGTTGGTGTTTGCCATGTCGGCGCCACCCTTTAGCCCAAAAGAGATCTTTCCCTCTCTGAACTTAATATGATAAGCATAGCTTGCATAAATACTGGTAGATTTTGTAGCGCCATATTGCATGAATTGTGCCAGGAGTCCCAGGGCAACTTTATCATTCTTCATTGGAGTATGAAGCGATAATGACTGAATAACTGGCGCTCCGCTGGTGCCCATCCATTGCATCCTGTAAGACAACAATGAGCTCAGCGCCCCCCTGGTGCCGGTATATGCCGGGTTAATAACCATCCCATTCTGAAGATACTGACTATATACCGGGTAGCCAAGGCTTATCCCCGATGAGTCGGGCACTGCCTGCCCTGGAACAGTTGCAAAACTATACAGGAAAAGGGAGAAGAATATTAACTTTATCTTATTCATTCGTTGAATATCACTAAACCATTTATTCAAAAACCTTTCCATTAGTACCTTTTAAGGACAACAAAACCACTCAACTTTTCGACCACTCCTGAAGCATTTTGTGATGCCAGCTTCAGCAAATAATAATAAGTCCCCTCAGAAAGATCATTTCCGTTCGAGTCTTTACCATCCCAGTCTACCCAATCCTGATCAACATTAGAGGTTTTATATACCACTGTACCAGCACCATTAACTATTATAAGCTCAGCAGTCTGGTTAGGCAGATCAAGCCCGAGGATTACAAACTTCTCGTTTGCATCGTCATTATTAGGAGAAAAGCCTTCAGGTATGGTTATTGGGGAAACATCGACAATAACATCATCCTCGAGACTGCATTCTCCATTTTCTACCTTCCATAAATAAATATTTCTTCCTGTCGACAGATCACTTACTTGTGTATTCGGATCCGATTCACTCTCAAAAAAACCGGTACCCGACACAAGGGACCATTTCCCTGTGCCGACCAGAGGCGCCTCAGCAACCATCCGGATAATATTATCAAATGAGTAAATCGTCGTGTCTGATCCTGCATCTATTGAGCTCACCCGCTTATAGAAAGTTATCTCCGCAGAATCTTTGGCGCTGCACTGCCAGTTCAACTCTTCCCAGAAAAACTTATGCGTGATATCTGTGCCGGAAAATGTTGAATCAACCGTTACCATCAGTGTATAAGGATTAATAACAGATGTGGATACAACAGCAGAAGGGTAGGTCCATGTCCCGCTCCCATAACTTGGCGTAGCTGTAAGAGTATATTCAGGGCCACATATTGCCGCATTGTCACCGGCTATAGGCACCGGTACCTTGTATACGTCGGTTGTTCTTGTACCGGTAAGTGAGGTAGCTACACATCCGTTGTTATCAGTAACCGATTCGAGTCTGTAAATAAAGGTTGTGTGAGCTGTTGCTGTAGCAGGTGTGACAGGCATTGTACTGTTAACTTCTGAGATATTTATCTCCGGACCAGGAGTTGAATTCTCCTTATAAACAACTTTCCAGGGTGTCGCCCCTGTTAAGCTGATCTCAAGAGAAACATCTTCCCCTTCGCAGATGGTATCACTAAGAGTGGTAAGTACCGCCACGGGCAGCTGGTAGATACCTATATCTACTATATTTGATGTATCTGCACAACAATCGTTGCTGCCTGAGAATACAATTCTTTTGTACTTAGTGGGTAAAGTAAGATTGCCTGGCTGATAAGATTCTGCTGAACCACCGGAAATACTGCCCCAGCCTGAAACGTCTGCACTGTCCTGCCAGACAAACCTGTAGATGTTATCACCACCCGAAAGGTTCTCTGTTTGCAGAGAGGCAGGCTGAGTTCCATAGCAGATAATATCGCTCCCGGTAATGCTATTTGTAATAAGAGGCAATACAGTGATTTTCATAGTATTGCTTTCAGAAACTGAGGTAGGGTCTATCTTGGGTGAAGTAACATCACGTCTGAACCAGGTTGTCGAGACGAGAGCTGCCGGCTGGTAATCCTGAGCGGCTCCCCCGGCTACAATCGCATTCCATGTAGAATTATCAGGTGATGAATACCATGCGAAACCATAATCATCGGTCAGATCAGACCCTCCATCGGGCGCTGCTCCTTTCAATACAGCAGGCACCGATCCTGAGCAGATAGAATCTTCAACTAATCCTGATACAAAGGCTATAGTGTTGCTTGTTATTGTTTTATGAACGTTGACGATGATAATGTTACTTGTATCGGAACAAGCCGATGAGTTAACAACTCTTCTGTACCATGTTGTGTCGGTAAGCGCTGCCGCGACATAACCCTGTCCGTCATTGGTCCCTAAGGCCGATCCCCAGGGCAAACCGATTGTTCTGCTCTGCCACAAAAAACCGTATGTCCCATCGCCATTGGCAGGAGGAAGTCCGGCAAATGGGTCCGGGATGCTGTCGTGACCAATAGTCTGATCGGCTGATATTGAGTTATTTGTAATAACCGGATAATCTCTGAGAAGGATAGGGGCGCTTGTATTTACACACACATCATCCATTCCGGAAAATACTACGCGCCGGAAGGAGTATTCATTATAAGGAACATTCTGGGCCAGCTCCGCAGGGTCGTATCCTGCATTATCGTTAACACCTGCAGCAGTGCTCCATCCACCTCCGTTGATATTGCTTTCCCATTTGAACCTGTATACATTATCTCCGCCAGTCAATACAGGAGCAACAGTTGCAGTCAGGTCAGTGAATGTCATTCCGTAACAGATCTCTTCAGGCAAACTGAGAATGGAATTATTACTGATATTTTCCAGCACATTAATCCTCACAATGGCTGTTGAATCGACACATCTCCCCGAGGTTACTTTCCTTCTGTACCAGGTAGTCTCAGTTAAGCCGGCTGCAGGATCGTAGTTTTTTGTTGCGGCAACAGATGTTCCCCATGTACTTGTTGCAGAGCTATCCTGCCAGCTAAAGAAGAAATATTTAGTTGTTGGAACGATAAGGTCAGGAGTAAGCTGTTGTATAAGCTGAGGATCCCCGTTAAAACACAAAGTGTCGGGATTCCCTACGATGTTATTTTCAATCATCGGCTGGACTTTGATCTCTACCCATTTACTGGTATCGGTAAGCAGGGTAGTGTTGTCTTTTACAACTCTTCTGAAGAAAACGGTATCTGTTTCGAGGGAAGACGGAACATAATTAATTGTATTTGAAGCCGGTATATCTGCAGGCGGACCTGCAAGGTCATAGCTCTTCTGCCACAGGTAGGTATAATCGCCCGATCCGCCAACAGGCAGGGTTCCTGTTATCTCTTTGGGTATAACATTGGAACAGATTGAATCAACCTGTGTACTTGTTACCGATGAGCGTATTGAATTAAAGAGGAATCCGTTAAGTAAGGGGACAAATGAGACGCGGCTTACACCAGCGGCCCCGGGATAGGCGTTTCCTCCTCCTGTGCCGGCTGCGCCTCCGGTAACTGTACGGGTAACACCGGTCATAGAGACATCACTAATGTGCAGCAGTCCGCCTCCGCCGCCGCCTCCTTCACCGAAGACATTTGCATTATCTCCCCCTTTTCCTCCTTTGGCAGAGACAGTAAGGGCTGATTCAGAGAAATCCTGAAGATATATTGCTACTGAGCCCCCGGCGCCACCGCCGCCAGAGCCGGCCAAACCACTTGCGCCTGTTGCGTTGGCTCCGTCGGCAATAATGAGGTTCCCATTGCCCTCAATAGTTTCACATATTATAATTACTATTCCACCGCCACTGCCTCCGGGAGAAGCTGTTGAACCTGACAGATAGGTTGAGGCGCCACCGCCACCGCCAAGATAAATACCCGGATCAAGTGGAGTGAGTGCTACTTTATATCCACCAGCACCTCCATCGGCCTGATCGCCAAAATTAGTAAGGCATATGCCATCCTCAATACCTCCCTTTCCACCTGCTCCATAATTTCCACCTCCTCCACCACCAGAAAACCTGCCATTACCACCACCACCTCCTGTAAAGTTTGCACCCTTGCCTTTTGCATATAGAGGGTAAATAGCTGGGAAATCAGATAATGATAACCAACCTCTTATAACTGGACTCTCCCCTTTAAATCCTGAGTTATTATAGTCTGCATCATAACCATATTTATCGAAGTTTACAACATCTGATGCTACACACAATCCTGCACCAAGTGTAAGAGCTCCTCCAGAAAATCCTTTTCCTGTAACATCAATATTTCTGTTGAGCGACAAAGTCTTACCAACAATCATCGCAAGAACACCTCCTGTTTTACTGGTACTGTCCCATTTCATACAATTAAGGTCAGAATCATCAACTACCGCTGAGTTAAAAGAGGGTACCCTTACCAATTGTAAAACCCCGGCCACAGAAAATGCATTAACAATATTATTGCGAAAAGTTATAGTTTTGGACACTAATTCAACGGACTCAATTATAAGGAATTCATGACTCCCTGGTTTGCCGTAGGCACTTTGGAGATCTCCAAATGATGATAACTCTCTTGTATCAATCCTGGCTCCCTTCATCTGGATCAGAAGAACAGTATCTCCCCCGGAGAAATGGGCGAATTGCACAGGATCCTCAATAACAACAAAATCTACCCCCAGTGAGGTTACATTTCCATACTGATTTATGGTCCCGTTGATTTTGGTCTGTGAAAACAAAAGAGTAGTAAAGCCCAAACAGACTAACAGACTTATAATAAACTTATTAATATGCAAACGTGACCTTCCTGCCATCTACACACAGATATAAGCCGCTAATATAGACATTTAATTGTATTATTCAACGGTCAGAAGTCAGCTGCTAAACGATTATCACAATTTTTCGACCGTATATTTCAAAGGCATTTCAACAAAAAAAACAGTGCCCTTATCAGCTGCCGATTCGAACCATATTCTGCCATTTGCACTTTCAACATATCTTTTTACTATCGATAGTCCCAGTCCCATGCCAGATGATTTGGTTGTAAAATTGGGGGTGAACATTTTTTTCTGCAGTTCTTCGGGTATTCCTGTTCCGTTATCTGAAATGGAAACAATAACCTTATCGCTGCGAACATCGATGTTCACTTTTATCACACCCTGTCTATCCTGTGGAACAGACTGGATCCCATTCTTTATCAGGTTTGAAAAAACACCATTAAGATGTTCTTTGTCAGCATAAATAATAACCTTATTCTCATGGGGCCAGTGTACCCTGAAGGTAACATTATCGGTGTTTTTAAATAACTCAAGTGTCATTTTTATCTGTTCGAGAAGATTCACCTCCATGGGATTTGTCCCTGGCATTTTTGCAAAAGAGGAGAAGGCAGTAGCAATTGAAGAGAGGTTATCGATATATTCAATCTGGTTTTGTGTAAATCGTTCCAGTCTTTTTTCGAAGCCGGGCACCTTATCGTTCCACGACTTAAACAACTGCTGAACATTAAGTTTCATGGGGGTAAGCGGGTTCTTTATCTCGTGTGCTATCTGCTTGGCCATCTCTCTCCAGGCGTATTCCCTTTCGGAGTTTGCAAGTTTCCCTGCACTCTCCTCTATCTCGTCCACCATCCTGTTATACTGTTTAACCAGCTCACCTATCTCGTCGTTTCCTTTGTATGAGAGATGCTCACTCTTCTTGCCTACCCCGACTGACGCCAGCCCATCGCTCAGCATTGTAAGCGGTGCCGTCAGCCTTCCGCTTATGAACACTGCAAGGCTCATTGTAATAACCACAAGAAGCAGTGTGAAATTAATAACAGCAACTATCAGGGTTGAGATCTCCCTGGCAAGCACGCTTTGCATTCTGAAATACGGAAGGTTCAGATAAGCTATTTTCTTATTGTCGTCATTAAAGAACGGAACGTAGGCCGATATATACTCAAGCCTGCCAATCTTCTCGGTCTGAAAATATTCACTCCTGGTAAGATTATTCAGGTTAATGAATGCCATATTGTTAATCCTGCGACTCGTCAGATCGCGGGAAAAGATCTCAGGACGCGAGGTTTCAATTAAATGTCCGTTCAGATCATAAAGATTTATGTCAGTCATAAAAATATTCGAAAACCTTATCAATAAATCACTTAACGATACATATTCTGCATTTCTCCACCCCGGAGAGAGATACGTTTCTTCAGAGATGACGCTTTCAAGTTCAAGGTAGATTGAGTTTAGCTTCTCCTTAAGATTTTCACTGTGTTTTGTCTGGTATTGCCGTATTGTAAATGAGGCAACAACAACTCCAATTAGCAGAAAGGAGAAGAAGAGGACACCTATAAATGAAAGTTGCAGTTTCTGCCGGAAATTAAATGTAAGTATGCCCTTCAGATCGGGCCTCCTGATAACCAGTATCATCAGATTAAGAAACAGCAGGATAAATGCGAATAAATAGGCAAATGATACCAGCATATCTTCAGGTGAAAGCAATGGCTTGCTGATCAGTACCGTGGAGTTCCCGTTCCTGTAAAGAACATGCCGGAACCCCGTGTAGTCAAATATTTTATAATCAGCATGTTCGTCGAGATAATCCGCATCCGATTTATAATAAGGAAAATCACCTGTACGCAACACTATCTCACCGTTTATATACTTGGCAAAGGAATAGTCCTTTAATCCTGCATATCCGTGATACTGCTTGTCGAGTAAAAGCTCCGAATACCCAGCCTGAAACACATTCACGTCGCTGTAAAGATCAATGAACAATCCGTTTGTGACACCATCATCTGCGGGAAAAAACAACCTGCCCACATAGTACGATCGTCCTCCCTGGTTATCAATAAAATGGAAATCAGTACCTGTCAAAGGATGTCCATTCTTTTTAATCCTGTCGTCAAAGAAACTGAAGCAGTTTTCATTAACATCATTACCCGGACCTATCCGTATCTGTTCATCGTGTCTGCAAGGAACGATGCTCATATTAAAATTTCTCCAGTAACCGGTAAAATATTTCTCCTGCAGATAGTCTGAAATCCTTTCGAAATCGGAGTTATTGAAATATTCCACCCTCATCATGCCGGCAAGTGAGGAGTCGGCTTTTATCTCTGGCCACATATCAAGCAGAAGATGCTCAGCTTCAGGGTCATTTTCAGTGGAGAAAGAGAGTGCCTGGATCTTCATATTCTCGATAGTCTTCTCCTCCGATACTATTGTAACCAGGTAAAGAAAGTAAACTCCGAAAATCAGAGAGAAAACCACAGCCTGGTTGAAGATCCCGGTTCGCCTTCTGCCTGTAATCCAGATTGCCATGGTCATAACAAGGTAGAACAATGCAAAAGGGAGGAACAAAGACTGATCACCCATAAAAAAGGCAACAGGAACAATAAGAGATGTAAGTATTGAAAGTACTATCCATTTTTTGCCAACAGCCTCAGTTGTTTTAAAGATCTTCATCAGAAAGAAGACCGGTACAAATACCATTAATATTACCGCACTGAATGCCCCGGCACTGAAAACACTTAATTCCTGTATTTTATATGTCTCAAAATTAATGTTTGAGTTTAGTATCAGGTGCCTGAAGAAGCTGTCGCAGCAGATAAGAAGGAGAGCACCTGCAGAGAGCAGACCTGACATGGCAATGTACTCCCTGCCAGCCTTTTCACCCGTGTGTTCCCTGAGAGGGTAATATCTGAAAAAAATATACGATATGCATACAGCTATAATGCTTAATATTACCAGGTGACCGAGTGACGGAATGAAAAAACCCAGAGAATACCTTAGCGGAGAAAAAAGTTCAGTCTGAAAGAGAATTGAAGGACGTCCGGTCTTCAGAATAAAAAGGTAAATGACAGAAAAAACGAGAACAGCATACCCTGTTCCGAGGCGTGGACTGCCCCTGGAAATCATCATTTTAACAAGTTCCAGAGTTAAAAGAATCAGCAGGATAAATACAATGGCCCACAATGTTAGTGGAATAAGCATCAGGTAAGTATTATCCCTCTCTTCAGGAAAAATAAGGGTGAAAAGAAAATTTCCCTTCTGGTCATATATCCGGAAATCAGAAGCATCCTTTACGGTTGAAAAACCTACATTATCCGGGATGCTGAATTCCTCAACAAAGCCGCTTTTAATGATGTCATTTTTAAATCCGAAGTCAGTATGCAGCCTTAGTAAGCCAATAATTTTTTCGTTACCTGCCCTTATTGTTTTCGTAAGGAACCACCCGTTCTGCAAAAATATCAGAGGTTTTGAAAAAAGAGAATCGCTAAGATACAAAGGAACATCAAACTCATTATTTGACCAGTAAACAAGCTTATTATCAATATATTCCAGAATAGCGATATGATTCTCTTCAGCGACCAGGAAGATATTATTTACTGCAACAGATCCGTCCTGATCGTCGCTGGCAAAAATTGGTTTCATTTCATTGAGACAATCCTCCAGGATCTTCTCTTTCTCAATAAGGATCCTGTTTAATTTGCCTGTCCTGTATTGATATTCAAAATCGCTGAAGTAGACTAATTCAGCTGCAATTGACATAATGATCACCACAAATGTCAATATTCCCAGAATAATCCTGTAATTTCTACCCTGCATAATATGATATAAATAGCCTAATCATGATGATAAGGGTCACCTTTAATTATTGTAAACACCCTGTAGAGCTGCTCAAGGAACAATAATCGTACCAGCTGGTGAGGGAAGGTCATTTTTGAAAGAGACATCTTTAAATCGGCCCGTGCATAAACCTCATCCGAGAAACCCCATGGGCCTCCGATAATGAATACAATACGCTTTTTTGGAAACATAAAGATCTTTCCCAGTAATGCTGAAAATTCTACAGTCCGGAGCTCTTTTCCCCTTTCATCAAGCAAAATAACATAGTCATCTGTTGCCAGCGACTCTATTATTCTCCTGCCCTCTTTAAGCTTTTGCTCAGGAACTGGCATACTCCTGGCATTCTTCAGCTCGGGGAGAGTAATGATCTCAAAAACAGTATATTTCTTAATCCTCGAAGAATAAAGATCTGCCACCGATTCAATGTTCTTATCAGTTGTCTTTCCGGTCTGCAATAGTACTATCTTCATAAAAACGTTTACTGTACTCTTATCAAATATGTCTGCCTTTCTTACAAAAATAACAATTTTATTGATCCTTAGTAAATTGATCCGGGTATTACACCTTATAACCAACACCACTGCTTTACAATAATCCGCTTCTTAAGATCTGCAAAATGATATTGATTAAGATTTACCCGACCACTTTATCAAAATAGTATTAAATTTGTAAGGCGTAGATTTGAATAGTCAGCAATAATTAAAACAGACTTTACATGAAATCGGCATATATAATTCCGGTAGTACTATTAACTTTCAGCAGTATGTCCTTTACCATACAGGAGCAGGCAAAGATACCCGGGGGAATCTCAATAGCAATTAAGGCCGGGAACGCTGCTGAGTTATCTAAGTATATGAATTCCACTATTGAGCTTTTACTTCTTGACAAAGAGGACTTTTACAAAAAAAGCGTGGCAGAGACCATCCTGAAAGATTTTTTCAAGGTGTACCAGACAAAGGATTTTACCATTCGTCACCAGGGAGCAAAAAATGATGCACAATATGCTATTGGCAATCTTAAGACTGAGAAGGGCGATTTCAGGGTATATTTTCTTCTCAAGAAAGTTGACCAGGAATTACTGATACACCAGATACGTATTGAGCCGGACAATGGGAAATAGTATTTTAAAAGAATTTATCATACGAAGCCTTGCCGAGGATGTTGGCAATGGCGATCACACATCACTTGCCTGCATACCTGCCAGCGCCAAGGGCAAAGCCAGGCTGCTTGTAAAAGAGAAAGGCATTCTTGCCGGAATGAAGGTAGCAGGCGAACTGTTTGCTGTCGTGGATCAGGATCTGAAATTTGAGGCAATTATAGAAGATGGAGTTGCTGTATCTCCGGGAGATATTGCATTCTACCTGGAGGGCCGTCAGCATTCTATACTTAAAACGGAACGTCTCGTTCTTAATATAATGCAGAGAATGAGCGGAATAGCTACAAGCACCCATGAATACGTCAGCAGGCTGGAAGGTTTAAAGACTAAGATCCTGGATACCCGGAAAACAACGCCCGGGTTCAGGTTTCTCGAGAAAGAGGCTGTCAGGATAGGAGGCGGAGTGAACCACAGGATGGGGCTATTCGATATGATCATGCTCAAAGATAATCATATCGATTATGCAGGGGGAATTGACAAAGCCATAACAGCCACAAGAGAATACCTGAAAAAAAATAATCTTAATCTGAAGGTTGTTATTGAAGCCAGGAACCTGGAGGATGTAAGAACAATCATTTCATCAGGAGGGGTTGACAGGATAATGCTCGACAATTTTACTGTTGCTGACACCCTGGCTGCAGTGAAAGAGATAGCGGGCCGGTTCGAAACGGAATCATCGGGCGGAATAACACTCAGCAGCCTCCGCTCATATGCAGAATGTGGTGTAGACTATATCTCAGCAGGCGCACTGACACATCATATAAGGAGCCTCGACATGAGCCTCAAGGCTATGCAGTAGGTAACGGTCGCAAAAAAAATTCTCAGCTGCAGTGAAGATATTGCTTTACGAGCTTACTTATCTCTTCATTTTTGTTATACAGCTTTTCACTAAGTCCCTTGTCGTCGTACGATTTCAACTTTGTGACCATGTTCTCAATTACACCAGGAGGAAATACTCCGTCTCTTTCAAAAAAGTCTCTACGTGCCAAAAGACATTCAGCCGACTCCCAGCATGATGCTGGAAGCGACTCAAGCACCATGTTGTCGGACTTATCCCTTTCCTTAAAGATATTATAGTTAACATACAGTTTATCAGCCATTTCAAGGGCATTATCCATTGTCAGACCATGCTCAGTAGCAATAACCAGTCCGGCAAAAAGCTTGTAGATATCTGCCGATCCATCCGGAGATCGCAGCTCCACCGTTTGCTTTGAGGGCATCTCCTCGTACCCTGCTATATCAAAGGGGTTAGCATCTTTGATCATATCCATGGCGCCGTTCCATCCCAGTGGAACACGGATAAGAACCGACCTGTTCCTGTCGCCCCAGCATATATTTGTTGGCGCTTCCTGGTGAGGTACCAGTCGCAGGTAAGATGTAGGAATGGTATTTCCGAAAGCTGTAAGCGATTTTGAAAGATCAAGTATCCCTGCCATCATTTTCCTGGCTGTCATGCTCAGTTTCCCATCCTCAACCATTTGATTTACTCCGTCTTTCTCGAGCATCATATGAATATGCATACCGGAACCTGCCCTCCCGACAATTATCTTAGGTGCAAAGCTCACCTCAACGCCATATTCCGAACCAAGAATTCTCAGTATCCATTTGGCAATAAGCAGCTGGTCAACTGCCTCATCAATCTCAACCGGAAGGAACTCGATCTCATGTTGTTCATAATCCTCCCCGTCCTTAGTGAAACTTCCAACCTCTGAATGCCCGTACTTGATCCTGCAGCCGGCTTTCGCACAGAGTTCAAGGGCTTCTATCCTCATATCCTCGAATTTTGCAAACGGACGGGCCTGGTGATACCCCTTCTGGTCGGCCAGGGGATAAAGATCGTCGTGCACAGATTTAATATAGTACTCAAGTTCACCAAATGCCTTCATCCTCAAGCCAGTTTTATCTATGAACCTGGTGTAGGCTTTCCGCAGGATATACTCCGGAGAACTCTCAAGCGGCTTACCATCACTATTATAAAATGAACAAAGAATTTCTAATGTGGGATGTTCTGTGAAAGGATTCACAAAGGCTGTCCTGTATTTTGGAATAACATAAAGGTCGCTCGAGCCAGATTCAATGAATGAGAAGAGGCTAGAGCCATCAACTCTTTCGCCTGCTGTGAGTATCGACTCGAGGTGGCTGCGGTTAAACGGAACGAAGTTAAGCGACTTGAGCCTGCCATCGTCAGCTGCATACCGGAAATTGATCATCGAAATATTCCTGGCCTCAATAAACCTTATTATATCTTCGCGGGTAAACTCTTTGGATGGCTTCTTAAGAAACTGAACCAGCTCATTCTGGTTCATCAGTATATCATTATTCTGCATCTTTTCCGTTTATAAAATAATTATCAGCTCAAAATTAGATGTTTAACCAGTGCTGTTGGATGACGTTTATCATGGAGATGAAAATATTATTGAAAAAGTATCGGCAGTTATAGTAAGTTACAGAACCATGACTTGACATTGTCT
>JFJP01038519.1_pt1 | contig 17119 bp, 12 predicted proteins | sample 431651 | NCBI WGS metagenome assembly JFJP01 (sample SAMN02602958, study PRJNA72255) | Microbial mat metagenome, whole genome shotgun sequencing project. | biome: fresh water; feature: sink hole; material: water; isolation source: purple microbial (photo- and chemosynthetic) mats found in... | reverse complement strand
GACCGGGTGCTTTTTCCCACCCGCAATCACATACCTCACCGCGTGGGCATGACGGCAGTATTCAAAGTTCCTCAAAGTGATTCAAGCAATTCTTTTTTCCGGAAATCAAAACAAGGGTAAAAATTTATTTCCGGAAAAATGGACAATTCTGGGCATTGCTCCGGATTTACAGTCCCCTTCCTTCGCGGGCACGACAAATCTGCTACGCGTATACAAGCCCATCTTCCTGTATTATTTGACCGGTATTGACTCGTCGCGCACCAATCTGTTTTTTTATATCCAGGACCCGTCTGATGTCGGCGCCACAACCACAATCGGGACAAATGTAGACTTCCAAGAGTATTCTTTCGCCGGAGAACCGAACGGCGGCAGCTATTTTGTCGGCATTACGCTGGGACTCAACGAGACGCTTTCGCAGATTTCCTGGACTGCCACCACAGCCGGAGATGGTTTTGGCCTGGATGATTTTTCGACTGTTTCTCCTGTGCCCGAGCCAGCCACGATGTTTCTTTTCGGTACTGGTTTGGCCGGACTTGCAGGGCTGTACCGCCGAAAGATCAGCTGAAATATTGAAGCAGAAAAAAAACAAAAGGCAGAACCACCCTGTGGTTCTGCCTTTTGTTTTCCAATCCCCGAAGGTTTGCCGAACCTCCTCTCATTGACACTACCGAAAAATCCCCGATTCTCCGTACACCTCACGTTCCGGCATAGAGTTCCTTGACCCGTTTCCTGTCGGGGGAGCCGTTTGCCAGCAGCGGCATTTCGTCGACAAACTCGACATACTGCGGTTTCTTGTAGCGGGCGATCTTGTCACCGACAAAATCTATCAACTCGCGGGCCGTGACACTGCAGCCGGTTTTCAGCTGGCAGACGGCCTTGATCCCCTCTTTCCACTTCGGATCCGGCACACCGAAGACCACCGTCCTGGCGATGGCAGGGTGCAGGAGGATGGCGTTTTCAACCTCAGCCGGATAGACATTCTCCCCGCCCGGCTTGATCAGCTCTTTCTCCGCCTTGCGGCCCATGTAGTAGAGAAAACCATCCTGATCGAACCGACCGAGATCGCCGGTGTGATGCCAGTTGCCGCGCAGGGAGTGGGCCGTGTCTTCGGGAAGGTTGATATAGCCCTTGAAGACCATCGGCCCCCTGACGACGATCTCGCCGGTCGCGCCCTCCTGCACCGGCTGATCGGCATCATCCACGAGATCGACCTCGGAAGCCAGCACCGGCTTGCCGGCTGATCCCGGTCTGTCGTTGAAGGGGCTGATGGTGGTCAGGCAGGAGGTCTCCGTCTGGCCAAAAAAGCTGAAGAAGGTGCCGCCTGTCATCTCCTGATATTTGCCGATGGTTTCCGGCGAATCAAGGCCTATCACCTTCTGCAGGGAGGAGATATCGGCATGTCCCTGTTCTCCCTGTTCGAGAAGCGTGCCGAGAATCGGGGCGAAATCGAACATCACTGTCGCTTTTTGCTCTCCGATCAATCGTGCAGCTACGGGTGCATCGAATTTCGCCATATTCAGGCAGGCCGCGCCGGCATGAAAACAGCTGATCGCCATAAAGAGCCCGCCAACATGAAAGAGCGGCAGGACATTGAGATGGACATCACCCTCGTGCAGGGACATCGCCCTGATGAATTCAAGACTGGAGAAGACAATATTGCCATGGCTGAGCATCGCTCCCCTGGGACGGCCGGCGACTGCAGCGGTATGGATAATGACAAAATCGCTGTCGGTCGGGATATCTTCTGGCTGAAAGTCGATAGCCTCGACCAGCAACTCCGAAAACGCCGGCAGGGCGGAATCCTGACCCGAGAGTGAATGGTAGTGTTCGACAGATGGCAGATCGGCCTTGATCGCACCTATCGTTTTCTCGAACTCCTGGTCGGCAAAGACGATTTTCGCCTTGCCGTCGTTGAGGTTGAAGCACACTTCGCTGGCCGACAGCCGCCAGTTGATCGGCAGCATGACTGCGCCGAGGGCCGCCGCAGCGCCATAGAGCAGGAAGAATTCCAAGCTGTTTTTCCCTAAAACGCCAATCCTGTCGCCCCTGCAGATGCCTTTTTGCCGGAGACCGGCGGCAAGGCTCTCTGTCATCTCCCGAAGTTCCTGAAAGGAAACGGATCGACCGCTCTCCACCTCATGCCAGGCAATCTTGCGCCTGAATACATTGGAATTTCGGCAGATGATGCGGTAGTAGGTAAAATCGGTAAGGGCCATTGTCACCTCCCTGTTGTTTCAGAAATGATCTTTTCCCGGATGCCGCAGAGAATCAGCCTGCCAGCGGCTTATCGGCCACCGGGCCATCAATAAGAATCACAGCCTGCATAAGAAGCGGCTCGATATTTTCCTCAAGGACAATGTCTTCTTCGGTCAAAGGAGACGTATCGACAAAGGTGAATCTCCCTTCTTCCCAGGTAATCACCTCAAAGATCGCCTCCTTGAGCTGTTCATAAAAGAGATTCGTGAGATGTGATTCCTGCAGGTAGCCATTTTTCACCGCGATAGATCCCAATTTCTGCCATTTTTCCGCGGTCTTCTGCTCGGCAAGGCAGATCTTCAGTTGCTCCGTGGTAATAAGCCGAGATTCCAGCAGAAACTGGCCGATTTTTTTATGTCCGACACGAGAAGAGGCATAACTGAGCTTTCCATCGGAGAAGATAAAATGGATAGAATTCCTGGCGCAGCTCATTTTCATATGACCTGAAAGCGAGGCAAGCCCTATCAATTGAAAGAGATTTACAGCGGAGAGCAGACTGAGATCTCCATGAAAGGATCGAGTATTTACCATGACTGCTTCAATTTTTTATCTAGGATACCATTAATACTACCGTTTCCGTCATTTCTGCGCGGGCATGGCGGGAGTACTCAAGATTCCTTCCATATGGAAAACAGTTTCTTCAAGCAGCATACTGGTTGCCGCCCGAACTGAGTTAAAAGACAACAAGACACCGATTACTTGCAAATTTCACACCATCTTAAAAGATGAATGACCATTTTTCAATGGCCGGAACTGCATTAACACTGCAGTCGGTCCTCCAGCGCCAGGCGAACTCCCGCCGCCAGCACCTTACTGGTAAAGGGTTTATGGATGAAATGCACCCCTTCTTCAAGCATACCATGATGCGATATTACGTCTGCCGTATAGCCTGACATGAACAGGCACTTGATGCGCGGGTTTTTTTCGACGAGTCGTACCGCCAGGTCACGCCCGTTCATTTCAGGCATGATCACATCGGTCAAAAGCAGATGGACATCTCCGACATACTCATCGGCGATTCTCTCAGCCTCGGCTGGCGCATGTGCCTCCAGCACGGTATAACCCAGGCGTTTGAGCATAGAGGTGGTCATTTTCAGGATCGTCGGTTCGTCCTCGACCACAAGGATGACTTCGTGTCCCCGCAGGGCAGTTTCCGGCAATTCCTTTTTCTGCGTCTGCTCTGCCAGGTCCTTGTGCCGGGGCAGATAGATCGTGAAGCTGGTTCCTTTTCCCGGATTGCTGTCAGCGTCGATGAATCCCTTATTCTGCTTGACGATGCCGTACACCGTTGCCAGACCGAGGCCGGTTCCTTCACCGACACCTTTGGTGGTGAAAAACGGTTCGAAGATGTGGGATAGCGTCTCCTTGTCCATGCCGCTGCCGCTATCGCTCACGGATATCCGCACATATTCACCGGGAAGAAACCCCTCATGCCGGCCGCAGAATTCTTCGTCCAGGATGCTGTTGCCTGTCTCGACTATCAACTTCCCCACGCCGGCGATGGCGTCACGAGCGTTGACGCAGAGGTTGGCCATGACCTGATCGATCTGCGAAGGATCCATCTTGATATGCCACAGGCTACCACCGGGGTGCCAGGTGAGATTAATATCCTCGCCGATCAGTCGCCGCAGCATTTTCAGCATTCCCTCAACCGTCTCGTTGAGATCGATGACCTTGGGCGTGACCGTCTGTTGTCTGGCAAAAGCCAGCAATTGCCGGGTGATATCGGCGGATCGCTGGGCTGCCTTGCCGATTTCCTGGAGATCAGCAAAGAGCGGTTGAGACGGATCCATATCCTCCATGATCATCTCGACATGGCCAAGGATAACCCCGAGCATGTTGTTGAAGTCATGCGCCACGCCGCCCGCCAGACGGCCCACAGACTCCATCTTCTGGGCTTGTCTGAGCTGCATCTCCAGACGATCCCTTTTTTTCTGTTCGCGTTTGACAATGACAATCTGCGAGATCAGGCTGGAAAAGACTTCGAGAGGGCGGACGGTCTCCAGTGTCGGTTTGAGGCCGGATTTTGCCTCATCCACCGAAATGACCCCGATGAATTCTCCCTTTTCATCATTCATCCGGACAAAAAGATTATCCTCGGGATGCCAGGACGATATATCATCAGGCGAGGAACCGCTGCCGTAAACAGTTGCCTCCTGATTGAGGATCTCTTTCATGGTGTGCGGGATATAATAACTGAAATGCCCCAGATGGATCCCCTGCTCGAAGACATGGTCATACCAGCTTTTGGGCAGATCAATCCGGCGAAGCCTTTCGACGATCTCATCCGAAACGCCGCAATAACCGATGAGATCCCTGTACGGGGCCTCATCCTTGAAGAGTGAAATGAGAACCCGGCGGTAATCGGAATAATCGACAATGGCATGACTGATCCTCGAGAAAATGAGCCCCTCATCCTCAAGAGAGAGCATCGAGGCCGCCGAGAGACTGAACTGCTCCATCTGGTTTGCATAGCTGGTAAGCTTGGTTTCGCTCTCGAGCAGCGCCTCCTCCATCTGTTTGCGCTCAGTGATATCAAATCCAATCCCCATCAGATACCGTTGCCCCTGGGCCTCAAACCTGACACCGGTGAGCATAAGAGGCACCGGTCTTCCATCTTTTGCCAGGAGATTGGTTTCAAACGATACCTCTCCTTTCTCCAGCACTGTTTCGACAGCCTGCAGGACAGCCTCACGAGCCTCCGGTTCAACCAATTCCGTAATGTGACGGCCCTCCAATTCACTCGAATCATACCCCAGGAGCCTCTCGTGCTCTTTGTTCCAGAGCACCATCCGCAGTTCGGGGTAGGTGAAAAGATAAAAAATACCAGGGAGGCTATCGAGCAGTGATTTCGAGAATAATTGTTCTTTCCTGAGGCATTGCTCGGATGTTTTCATCCTCGACCTGTAGGCGACCAGGCATATCAACAGTCCCAAGGCAACAATGCCGAGGGTCGAGGAGAGGATATTGCCGGTCCGCCGGCCAAGTGCGGCAATCTCCCCCTGGACAGGTATGCGCAGGAGGAGAGAGGGCTGGCTGCCAATATCTGGAATTATCTGATAGAGATAGCCCTCATGGAATTCCGGCTGAAAATTTTTCCCGGCAGAGGCAAGTCGGCGGAACAGCTCGTGTTCTGAGGCCGTAAGCTTGCCTGTCTCCTGCGAAAAGAGATCAAACGGCACATGCACCTTCTTGGCAAGAGCTAGCTGGACAGTCTGCGAGAGGAAACGGCCCTTCACCAGAGCACCGCGGGAAGGACCATTTCCCTGCGTGTTATAAATCGGCCGGCCAGCGAGAAGGAGGAGCCCCTGGTTGGTGGGCAAAATACCTGTCATCGGTATTTTATCCTTGAGAACCGGGGCAAGAAGAGAAAGAACGGCAGGTTTTTCGCCTGAAAAGGATTGAATGCGTACTTCCTTGCCAATTTCAGGATGAAAAATCCCTTTGAAAATTTCCTGTTTCTGGCGATCATAGATAGCCAGCAGATCGACGTTGCTGTTCCTGGACAGGAAGGCTATATCAGGACAGTTCGAGGCAATATACTGCCGGTTGCGGTCTTTGGCGAATTCATAGGTGTCATCCCAATTGGCCCAGTCATTGGCCATCCTTCCCAGACTTGACAGCTGCTCTTCCACTCCGGCCTTGACTCGTTCGGCATCATCGAGGGCCTGTTGGTACTCCATTTTCTGGAAGGCCGGCTGAACAATCCGGGAATTGATCCACCAGATCAGCAGGAAAACAAGCGTGAGGCCCAGAAGAACCAGGGCTATCCCTTGGAAAAGGCGCGATTTCAAAAGCGATACTATTTTCCGCTGCAAGCTTTATTCTCCAGAAGCAAATAAGGGTTACTTTGTTTCTTAGTTTATTCTCCGAGAGAAGAATAGTCAAAAAATGATCGATAAATCTGACAGGAAATTGCCGATTGAAGCTGCACTCACCTGACCCACGTTCTCCTCGGCTTCTCTCTTGCATCGTACCCATTATGGTGCAGGACTATGGTTTGCCAACTTGTATTTGCCGAACAAACAGGATAGATTTTTTGTTGCTTTTTCTTGGTCTTTAGCCAACATGGCGATGAATGCAACTCAGCTGTTGATTCTCTAGACTCCCGCGCAGGCGGGAATCCAGGTCATTGCGCAAGGAGAAAATAGGTGCTGACCATATTCAAGATTGTCTGCTTCCTTTCATGGCTCAATCTCCTTCCTCCTCTTGCCTGCGTCCTGCGGGGACAGCGGTTCAACTGGCCGCTTGACGGCGGCATTTCATGGTTTGACCGGCAACCCCTTTTCGGTAATCATAAAACCTTCCCAGGCCTCCTGGCCAGTCTGCTGGGCGGAACCGCTGTTTTTCCACTGCTGGGCGTGGCGTGGCATGTCGCCGGAACGGCAGCACTACTGGCCATGCTGGGGGATCTGCTGTCGAGCTTCATCAAACGACGGCTCGCCTTGCCCTGCGGTAAAAACGTGGTCATTCTTGACCAGCTCTTCGAATCCTTGCTGCCAACCCTTTACCTGAGCACTGTCATTTCTCTGAGCGTCGGCCAGATATGCGTTATCCTGGCAATCTTCATCCCCCTTGCGCACTTGGGAGCGCTTGCCTGGAACTCGATCATGCACCGCCCTCCACCGGAAAATTACCCGCGCATTATCCGCTCGACGGTGCGCTGGCGCGAGTGGCGGTCGTGCCATCCGCCCCTCGCCCGCTGGCATTCGCTGCTCAATCTCAGCAGCATTCTCACCTATCAGGTTCTGTATACCTGGGTTTTCAAACTGGCCGGGCTCCATGCCAAAGGAATGCAGAATGCCCTGGAAATGCGGCGGGAAGAAGTATCCTTGTGGTTTCCTTCCCTGCCCGAGGCTTTTGATCAGTTCACGATTCTCTTTTTGACCGACCTGCATCTGGATGGGCAGGAGGGTTTAACGGATGAGATCATCCGCCGGATCAGCGACATCAAGCCCGATCTTTGTCTTATCGGCGGCGATATAAGGATGAAGACCTATGGTCCCATGCCCCCGTGCCTCAGGGAGCTGCGCAGGCTCCTGGGTCACATCAAAGCGCGGCATGGCATCCTGGGTGTCCTGGGAAACCACGACTGCATTGAGATGATACCGGACCTTGAAGAGGCCGGCATGATACCACTGGTCAACGAAGCTTGGGAAATTTCAGAAAACAACGAGAAAATCTGGGTTGTCGGGGTTGATGACCCGCACTACTACAAGACACATGACTTCAGGCAGGCATTCCAGCGTGTGCCGGAAGGGGCGTTTACTCTCCTGCTCGCCCATTCCCCTGAAGTATACGAGACTGCGGCACAACACCATGCCGACCTGTATCTCTGCGGTCACACCCACGGTGGCCAGATCTGTCTGGCATTCTTGAAGCCGCTGCTGACCAACAGCAGGGCCCCGCGGTTTACCGCCTCCGGTCGTTGGAAGCATGGCGGGATGACAGGCTATACGAGCCGGGGCGCCGGCGCATCCGGTGTTCCGCTGCGATTCAACTGTCCCGGCGAGATAAGCATTATCATCCTGCGCCGCGGATCCGGACCCTGAGCCAGTTGAACCCTGACGGGAGGTGATCAGTTCGTTTTACTGAAGAGAACCTTCAATCCCAGCCCCATCATGGCCGCACCGAATACCCGGTCAAGCCAATGGCTCATTGCGACAAAACGCGAGCGGATTATCGGTTGGCTGAAAAATACGGTGATCAGACTGAACCAGAAGAGCTGCAGTATCATGATCCAGACACCGTAGAGAGTGAGTGTGCCCAAGGGGAGATCCGGCGAAAGGACAACAGTGAAAAGTGAGAGAAAATAGATCGGCGCTTTAGGGTTCAGGGCGTTGCAGAAAAATCCTTTCCGAATGAGCTGGTGGGCCGGGACCTCGGCATGGGATACTGGTTCTGTATCGACGATCTCTGACTTCGCTTTTGCCCGGATACCCTGATAGCCGAGATACAGCAGATAGGTACCGCCGATCATTTTTATGGCAGTCATCCACAGGGTTGAGTGAGCGATGAGCGCAGCTAGTCCGGCGGCGGAATAGGCAATGTGAATACCGAGACCCAGGGCGATGCCCAGGCTGACCCAAAATCCGGCCCGGCGGCCCTGCAGCAAGGCATGACGTGACACCAGGGCAAAATCGGGGCCAGGCGAGGCCGCCGCCAGCAGATGAATCAATGTGATAGTTATCAAGCCTTGCCAGAAATCCATAAACAACTCCGTATCTTGCGTTACATTGCCTGCACAATGCGCGTTCGGTCCTTGATTTTTTAACGATGATGAACGTATACAATAGCATCTCTCCGGATTATTCTCATGTCATTCCGGTCGATGAAATGCTCTTCGGTTGTATCGAGAGAAAACAGGAGCAAAAAAAACACCATGATTTCTTTGAACCAGGCACACCACCTCATCAGCAGTCTCCCGCCGCTTCAGCCGCGGGCCGTGCCTCTTGACCAGGCCCTTGGTCTGGTGTGCGCTGAGGATGTGTATGCCATCCATGACTGTCCGTCTGTTGATTCCTCGTTAAAAGACGGTTTTGCCGTATTTTCAGCTGATATCGCCGATGCCTCGCCGGGCAATCCCGTTACTCTTGCCGTCACTGGTTCCCTGACTGCCGGTGATGATATCATAAAAATACAGGTGACGACGGGAACTGCAGTGCGAATCATGACCGGGGCAGCTATTCCGGGCGGGGCAACCTCGGTGCTGGCTTCGGAGTTTGCCCAGGCTTACGGCGAATCGGTGACGATCAAGGCAGACGCCCGGACCGGGTTGAATATTCTCCGAAAAGGAAGTGATATAGCTCAGGACCAGCTGGTTCTGCGCAAAGGGGATGTACTCGGCCCAGCCCATCTTGGCCTGCTGGCCGCCTCCGGGTTGAACGCAGTCACCTGTCATCCGCTGCCCAGGATCGCCATTGCGGCAACAGGAAGCGAACTCGTTTGGCCCGGTGAGGTGATTACCGCCGGGAAAGTGGCAGCAAGCAATATGGTGACAGCGGCGGCAGAGATGCAGGCCCTGGGAGTGACTGCGTCGACCGTGATTCTGCGCGACAACCTTGAACACCTGCAGGAGCATTTTCGTCAGATTCTCTCGCAGGTTGACGTCCTGATAACCTGCGGCGGCGTGCTTGACGGGGATAAAGACCTGACGATGAGGGCCATGGAGCAGCTCGGCATGGAGAAAATCTTTCATCGTGTCCGCATAGGCCCGGGGAAAGGTGCCTGTATGGGGCGGATTGGCGAGACGATAGTTTTCAACCTGCCGGGCGGGCCTCCCTCCAACCATGTCGCCCTTCTCCTGCTTGCCCTGCCCGGCGTTCGTCGACTCATGGGGTTCATGCAGTGCCTGCCTCCCAAAAGACAGGTTTTTGTCACCGAAGAACTCACCGGCCAGAAAAACTGGACCCAGTTGATCTATGCCAGAGTGAAATACGCAAACGGCTCCCTCTACGCCTTTCCTCTGCGCAACATCGGCAGATTTGCAGCCATGGCAGCAGCCAACGCCCTGATCGAGATACCTGAAGGCTGTGCGGCGATCAGCAAGGGTTCCCTGGCAGAGGCGTGGTTTGTGCGTGAAACGGATACCCCATACGAGTAAAGGAACTCAAAATTGGTAATGGAACAGCCCATACTCCAGATCATCGGCATCCTGCACGGCGACATCACCAGTCGCCAGCATGCCCCAAAAAATTACAGCGAATCGCAACGGACCGGCACTCTCGAAATTTTCCCTGAATTTCAGGAAGGGCTTGACGGCATAGAGGTCGGGCAGACCATCGTTGTTCTTTTCTGGCTGCATAAGTCAGGACGGGATGTCTTGAAAGTATACCCCAGAGGAGACCGGTCAAGAGGACTGCGAGGGGTCTTTGCCACCCGCAGCCCGATGCGGCCCAATCCCATTGCTGTTTCAGAATTGCAGGTTCTGGCGATCCGCGGCAATTTTCTTGATGTTCTGGGGCTGGATATTCTCGATGGCACGCCAATTATTGATATTAAGAAGAAAATTTAACCGTGAGAAGGAGACAACAATGAACATCGGCTGCCTGTTACCCCACCATGCCCGCTATCGTCCCGACCATCCGGCCTTTGTCTGTGGCGAGGAACGTTTCACCTATAAGATGTTCAATGCCTATGTCAACAAGCTGGCAAATGCGCTGCTGGCCTGCGGACTCGTCAAGGGAGACAAATTCGCCACGGTGCTGCCCAACTGCACCCAGCTCATGGCGGCCTACTGGGCCGCCGCGAAGACGGGCATGGTCATTGTCCCCAGCAGTACCATGCTCAACGAAAGCGGTCTTCTCACCCTGCTGAGGAACTCCGATACGACTCTGGTGATCGCCGACGCCTCCTTTGCGACCGCATTGCAGGCAATCCGCCAGGATTTGCCGGCCATTGCCGACGATCGCTATATCCTGGTGGGGTTGGCAGAGCACTCCCCGGGGTTTCGCAGCTACCAGGAATTTGTCGGTGCGGCTAGCGAGGAAAACCCACCGGAGATACCCATCGACGATCATGACATGTACAATATCATGTACTCCAGCGGCACCACCGGCGAGCCCAAAGGTATCGTCCATACCCATTATGTGCGGGCCATGTACTGCACCATTTTTGCTGCATCATGGCGCATGACGCCGGAGAGTGTGGCGCTGCACGCCGGCGCGATCGTCTTCAACGGCGCCATGCTGGATCTCATGCCCTGGATGTTTCTCGGCGCAAAATATATCCTCCACCAGAGTTTCAACGCCGAAGCGGTCATCGCCGACATTGAAAAAGAAAAGGTGACGCACGTTGTCATGGTGCCGGCCCAGATCATCGCCATATTGAACAGTCCGGCCTTCGACCCGGCAAAACTCACATCCCTTGAGATGATTCACAATGTCGGTGCACCGCTGCTGATGGAGTACAAACACCGCCTGAACGAATCCCTGCCCGGCCGTTTCTACGAACTGTACGGCCTCACCGAAGGGTTCATGACGGTGCTGGACAAGCATGACGCCGTCCGCAAGGTCGGTTCTGTCGGCATCCCCGCACCGTTCATGGAACTCCGCATTCTCGACGTCAATGGTATAGAATGTGCTCCACGGGAAATCGGCGAGATCTGCGGCAAGAGCCCGATGATGATGCCTGGGTATTACAAGCAGCCTGACCTGACCCAAAAAGCTATCGTCGACGGCTGGCTGCACACCGGGGATGCCGGGTATGTCGACGAGGACGGATATCTTTTTCTGGTCGACCGCATCAAGGATATGATTATCTCCGGCGGCGTAAACGTCTATCCCAAGGACATTGAAGAGGTAATTATTCAGCATCCGCAAGTGAGTGATGTGGCGGTCATCGGCGTGCCAGATGAAAAATGGGGGGAAGTTCCCGTGGCGGCTGTGGTGCTGTTTCCCGCCGCGACAGTAACACCCGGGCAGCTGATGGAATGGACCAACAGTAAGGTCGATGCCAAATTCCAGCGGATACGCGACGTCGTCATCATGGAATCGTTTCCCTGCAATGTCGCTGGTAAGATGCTCAAACGCACAATGCGCGATCAGTACAAGGAAGCACTTCGTGAGCGAAAAAAGAGCGGCAGCAGGTAAAATTTTCCCCTCCCCTTCTGGAGAACCCATGATCAATAAAGAACAGGCATTGAACCATCTGCTCGACCTGCTGGCGGTCGAGGGACTGACCGGACAGGAATCGAAGGTCGTCGAGGCGATCAGCAAAAAAATGCTGGCGGCCGGCGTGAAGAAGAGCTGGATCAAGACGGACGATGCGCACATCCGGCTGGGTGACGGCTACGAGATCGGCAACCTGATCGTCCAGCTGCCGGGAACGGCCATGGGCGCGCCGCGGATCATGTTTTCCGCCCACCTGGACACGGTGCCGCTGTGCAAGGGCGCGGTGCCGATGGTGGAGGGGGACCGCATCGTCGCGAAGGACAATACGGGGCTGGGCGGCGACGACCGTTCGGGCTGCGCGGCGATGGTGACGCTCACGGAAACGCTGTTAAAACACAAGATCCCCCACCCGCCCATCACCCTGCTTTTCCCGATCGCCGAGGAAAACGGCCTGCACGGCTCTCGCATGGCGCGCTTCGAGGATCTGGGACGGCCGGCGATGGGCTTCAACCTCGACGGCCAATGCCCGAACGAACTGGTGATCGGGGCGATGAGCGCGATGCGCTGGCGGGCGGAGATTACCGGCATTTCGACGCACGCCGGCCTCGCGCCACACAAGGGCATTTCGGCCGGCTTGATTGGCTCAAAGGCGATGGCCGCGGTCGCCAAACAGGGTTATTTCGGCAGGATTGTCAAGGGTAAGCGAACGGGTACATCGAACCTTGGCAGCATCGCCGGTGGTCAGGCGAGCAATCAGGTGATGGATCACGCCGTTTTCACTGGCGAATGCCGCAGCCACAAGGCCGCGTTTCTGGCCCATATCGTGGAGGTGTATCGCGCGGCATTTGCCAAGGCCGTGCAGGATACCCCCAATGCCGACGGCAAACTCGGATCGGTGGAGTTCACCACGATCGGCGACTACAAGGCATTCAGGCTGAAGAAAACGGAACCGTGCGTCAAGATCGCGGCGAAGGCGGTTGAGGCCCTCGGCATGGTGCCCAACCCGCTGGTGATGGATGCCGGGCTCGACGCCAACAACTTCAACGAAAAGGGGCTGCCGACGGTCACGCTCGGCACCGGCTCGCACCATTTTCACCAGCGGGATGAATACGTCGAGATTGCGGAATATCTCACTGCCTGCGAGGTGCTGCTGAACATCGCCCGACTCGCAGCCGTATAAACGGCGACACGACAACCAGCAAATTCAGCCGGAATGGCTGAATTTGCCAACGCACATTTGATACTGTCTGACCGATGACCAAGAAAGCAGGAGACTCGAAATGAAACTGATGATCTGCGGCAAGGGCGGGTGCGGTAAAAGCACCATTACCATCCTGCTGGCCAGGGCACTGGCAGAGACCGGCAAGAAGGTGCTGGTGGTCGACGCTGATGAATCAAACCTCTGTCTGCACCGGCTCTTAGGCGCGCATCAACCCGGAATCATGATGGATGCCATGGGCGGACGACAAGGCACACGGGAGAAGCTCAAGCAGGCATCAGACCATCAGCATGAGGATGATTTTTTCAAACAGGTCATGACCTTTGACAACCTGCCGGCAGAGTGTCTGGCCGAGGCAGACGGCATCAAGCTGCTGGTCGTCGGCAAAATCAGGGAATTCGGCGAAGGCTGCGCCTGTATGATCGGCGGCATTTCCAGGGCTGTACTCTCGCGCCTGCAGGAAAAAGAAAATGAAATCGTTCTCATCGACGCCGAAGCAGGCTTGGAGCATTTTGGCCGCCAGGTCGATAAGAGCTGCGACCTGGTGCTCTGCATTGTCGATCCGAATTATGAGTCGATCCAGATGGCCGGTCGTGCCCGGCAGATTGCTGAGGGTGCGGGGATCCAGACGTATTTCATCCTCAACAAGGTCGACGATGATGTACGTGCGACGATGATCGAAGGTCTCGACAAAAAACGGATTATTGCCGCAATCCCCCACAATAACGAAATCTTTCTCCAGAACCTGAAGGGACAATCGCTTACTACCCGCATGCCCCAGATCGAAGCCGCCTGCAGCTTCATCACCAGCTACCGTAAACCGCTCTCACTGAATATGAAGCTGTGATCAGCCGGACGCACTGAAGAACAGAGCAAGGTATCACCCACCTATCTCAGATCTTCCAGATCTGAGATAGGTGGGAAAAAGCAGCATAGCCAACCGTCCACGACTCTTCCACCGCCCCGCATTCTCACATCAACATATCCGGACCAATTCTTGACACTTTTTTGACATTCCGGCCTGGCATTTTGACCTTTTATTGATATCAGAAGTGCTACAGTTATTGAAAATGAGGACGTATGTAACTGGAGTAGAGACAACAACCTGATTGAACGGCGAGCCCAAATCTGATGCTGTGACGATGAAAGGAGTATTCCAATGAGTGTCTATGACTGGCAGCAAACAGTCCTGTTTTTTGTGGTTCTGCTCTTTCTGACTCGCCCGCTTGGGGCATTCATGGCCAGAGTCTACCAGGGAGAATGGAACGTTCTTTCGCCTGTTCTTCGCCCCTGTGAAAATGCACTGTATCGCCTGTGTCGAATTGAGAGCCGCGAAGAGATGGACTGGCGGCGTTATGCCCAGGCAATGCTGCTTTTCAACATCGTGTGTTTTGCAGCTCTTTTTATCATATTGCTCAGCCAGCAGTTCCTGCCGCTCAACCCGCAGCACTTGCCGGCATTTTCCTGGCAGTTGGCTTTCAATACAGCCGTCAGTTTCACGACTAACACCAACTGGCAAAACTACGGTGGTGAAGCAACAGCCAGTTATTTTACGCAAATGGCTGGTTTCACTGTACACAATTTCGTCTCTGCCGCAACCGGCATGGCTGTCGCCATTGCCATGATCAGGGGCTTCGTGCAGCGCAGGGCATCATCCCTGGGTAATTTCTGGGTCGATCTGGTTCGCGGCACCCTCTATATTCTCCTGCCCATCTCTCTTGTGGCGGCACTTGTTCTTGTATCCCAGGGGGTAATCCAGAATTTCACCCCCTACACGACTGTGTCCTTGCTCGACCCAAATATATCCGCCAAAGAAGTGCAAATCCCGATGGGGCCGGTTGCCTCCCAGGAGGCCATCAAGGAATTGGGAACCAATGGCGGCGGCTTTTTCAACGCCAACTCTTCACATCCCTTCGAGAACCCGACGCCTCTTTCCAATTTCCTTGAAATTCTGTTGATCCTGCTCATTCCAGCCAGTCTCACCTCTACCTTTGGCGTGATGGTGGGCAACACTCGACAGGGTTGGGGGCTTCTTTCGGTCATGCTTTTCCTGCTCATTATCTCGTTTGCCGTTATGCAATGGGCAGAGACACGCGGCAATCCGCTGCTGTCAGATCTCGGTGTGCATGGCGGCAATATGGAAGGCAAAGAGGTGCGGTTCGGGATTGCCGGCAGCAGTCTCTTTTCGGTAGCCTCTACTGGCACCTCCTGCGGCGCGGTCAACAGCATGCACGATTCCCTTACCCCGCTGGGCGGCCTGGTGCCGCTCGGCCTGATCCTGACAGGCGAAGTAGTCTTCGGCGGGGTTGGGTCCGGTCTCTATACCATGCTTGCCTTTGCCGTTATTGCCGTCTTCGTTTCCGGCCTGATGATCGGCCGTACACCGGAATACCTCGGGAAGAAGATTGAAGTGCGGGAGATATGGCTGGCCATTCTGACGATTTTAACGGCTGGAGTCACCGTTCTGGTTTTTTCGGGGTTGGCATTGCTTGTCCCTTCGGCGGTTGCCTCAATGGCCAACCCTGGCGCACATGGTCTTTCCGAGGTGCTGTACGGCTTCGCCTCCATGGCCAACAATAACGGCAGTGCCTTTGCCGGCTTGAACGGCAACACAAATTTCTATAACCTCCTTGGCGCCGCAGCCATGCTTTTGGGCCGCTATATCCCGGCAGTGGCCGTTCTGGCCATGGCAGGATCGCTTGCCGAAAAGAAGTTCGTCCCGCCAAGTCTTGGCACTCTACCCACCGACCATGCGCCTTTTGTCATCTGGCTGCTGCTGGTCATCATCATCGTCGGGGCCCTGACCTTTTTTCCAGCCCTTGCCCTTGGACCAATTGCTGAACACCTCATCATGACAGGAGGCAACTGAATCATGTCACAACACAGGCGACCATCTCCATCTGCTTTTGCTGGCGGACTCTTTCGAGGCGCACTGGTGGACTCCTTGAAAAAACTGGATCCGAGGACCCTCTGGCGCAATCCAGTGATGTTTTCTGTAGAGATCGCCAGCACCATTACCCTGATAACCTTCATCATGTCGCTTATGGGAAGCAGCAAAGAACCGGTCTGGTTCACCGGTTCAGTCACGCTCTTTCTCTGGCTGACAGTCCTCTTCGCCACCTTTGCCGAGGCCCTGGCAGAAGGACGCGGCAAGGCCCGAGCCGCCTCTCTGCGCAAATCGCGCACCAATGTCATGGCAAAACGCCTCGAGAAACCGAATCTCTTCAGTGCTTTCAATATGGTGGAGGCGTCTCAGCTGCACAAGGGCGATTGTATCCTGATCGAGGCCGGCGACTTGATTCCTGGCGACGGGGACGTTATCCTCGGAGCGGCCCTCGTCAACGAATCGGCTGTTACCGGCGAATCAGCCCCGGTGGTCCGCGAGTCGGGTGGCGACCGCAGCGCCGTCACCGGAGGCACCACGGTCATCGCCAATACGATTATAGTCAGGATCACCGCTGATCCGGGTGAGACCTTCATGGATCGAATGATTTCTCTGATCGAGGGCGCAAAACGGCGCAAGACCCCGAATGAAGTGGCCCTTGAAGTACTGCTGATATCGCTGACAATTGTCTTTCTCCTGGTATGCATCAATATCAGTCCCCTGTCGATCTACAGTGTCAAGGCAACCGGCCACGGTGAGCCTGTTTCATTGACCATTCTGGTAGCCCTCTTTGTCTGCCTTGCCCCAACCACAATCGCGGCCTTGCTGCCAGCCATCGGCATTGCCGGTATGAATCGGCTTTTCCAGAAAAACGTTATCGCCCTCTCCGGCAGGGCGGTCGAGGCGGCAGGAGATGTGAATGTCCTCCTGCTGGACAAGACTGGCACCATCACGCACGGGAATCGGGAGGCAGCGGCCTTCATCCCGGTAGGCGGCAAGACCGAGCAGGAACTGGCTGAGGTTGCCCTGACAGCATCATTTTCCGACGAAACACCGGAGGGACGCAGCATTGTCCTGCTGGCGCAGACGAAATATGGCCTGCGGAGTTCCTCCCCGCCGGAGGCTGAAGTCGTCTCCTTCAGTGCTGAA
>JFJP01020451.1_pt1 | contig 17121 bp, 23 predicted proteins | sample 431651 | NCBI WGS metagenome assembly JFJP01 (sample SAMN02602958, study PRJNA72255) | Microbial mat metagenome, whole genome shotgun sequencing project. | biome: fresh water; feature: sink hole; material: water; isolation source: purple microbial (photo- and chemosynthetic) mats found in... | reverse complement strand
TCGCCACCTGGCCGGAGTCGGACGGCAACCCGCGCAGCGACTGCCACGGCTGGGGCGTCTATCCCGTGCTGGCGGCGGCCAGCCTGCTGCTCGGCGTGCGCCCGCTCGAACCCGGCATGGCGGCCGTCGCGCTGGACCCCCTGGCCGACGACGCCACCGGCAGCATCCCCACGCCGCAGGGACCGATACGCATACGGGTAAACTGCACCGAAGATGGACATCACCTGGATTGGAACAGCCCAGTTCCCGTGTTCATCCGTGGTCGTCGCCACCACGCTGGCAGCGGAGTTTGCGCTCTTCCACACGCCCCGGTGGATGCCATTCACGCTACCAGATAAACCGGACCCACGGCCGGGAGAAACCCGGACCCACTGCACACCGGGCGGGGAGGCCGCCAGGCCGGGGCGGCAGCCCCACCTGCGGCAGAGGGGTGATCGGCGGTTACAATCGGCGAAGCCGATCCGCCGACGTTTTCGGCGAAGCCGAAACGAACCCCGATCGCCGCAGCGGGGGCCCGGGGGCGGAGCCACCGAAGCAACTGGTGCCCAGGGGGGGACTCGAACCCCCATCACCTTGCGGTGGGCGGTTTTTGAAACCGTCTAGGCAGGGGACAACAGAAAACAACGCGCAACCACACCACGGCAGTCTTAAACGCATTTTACCGGCGATTATTCTTGAATAACTACGACAGGGGACAACATGCCGACAGGGACGAACAATGCCAAACCCTTCCCAGGCCCTTCCCAGCAGCGCAGCGGTTTCCCGGGAAGGGCCCCGTCGTGTGACCCTAACGGAGAAGCGGGTGGCCACTCTGCCGCGGCCGGAATCTGGCGGGGAGGTCTGCATCTACGACGACGACCAACCCGGCCTGGTGCTCCGCATGCGCGCCGACTCGATGCGATGGTACTGCTATCGATGGGCGGGACGCCAGCGGAAGCTCCTCCTGGGCGACTGGCCAGCCGTGTCAGTCGAGATCGCCCGCGAACTCTGCCAGGAGGCCCTGGTTAAGCTCAAGCGAGGCATTGACCCCATCAAGGAGAAACGGGCATCAGCCGTCGCGGCCAAGGGCGGCAAGTACCTCCTGAGCGATGTTATCGACCACGTCATCAAGCGCATGGAGACGAACGACCGCGCCGCCCGGCACACCGCCGAGCGGAAGCGCGTTGGCCTTGCCCTGGTCGCCGCCGGCCTCAAGGATCTGGGCAATCCCCGCTCCTGCGCCATCGCCGAGAAGTGGATCAACGAGCAGACCTGTGGCGACCTGACCAAGCATCGCTATGGGATGCACGTCCGCGCCCTGGGCCGGGCGGCGCTCAAGAAGTACCCCGACATCCCGCACGACCCCTTCCGCGCCCTGGAGGTCGGCAGCGCCACGATCCCGGCCCCGGCCGTGTTCACCCTCCCCGAGTTGATCACCCTGGCCTCAGATGCCGCCATGACGACCGCATGGGGCCGCCTGTTCGCCTTCCTGCTCTACACGGGCGCCCGCCTGCGTGAGGGCGAGTATGCCCGCTGGTCGCGCATCAACCTGGACGACGCCACCTTCGCCGTCCTGCCCCCATCCGTAGAGCAGCGCGCCGCCGGTGAGGCAGTGAAGCGGAACAAGGGCCGCACCGTCACGCTGCAGGCCGAGCTGGTCGAGATCCTGCGCGGCTGGAAGAAGCAGGCCGGCGCCGCCGACTTCCTCAAGTCATCACCGGCGACACGACCGTGGAGTTTCGCGCCCACCTGGACCGGCTGGGAATCCCGGTCGCTAAACGCCACATCCACACGCTGCGACATTCACACTGCGCCCTCGCCGTTGCCTGCGGCGTCAAGGACATGGAGCTGCGCCTGTCGGTCGGCCACGGCGGGCCAGAGATGACGAAGCACTACGCCAACGCCGCAATGCTCTGGCGGGCGAAGCTCAAGGACTGGCACGGCACATTCAAACTGCGCGACCAGGCCGAAGTGGAGCGGTTGACCAAGACGGCGGGCGCGAAGGAGGTGGCAGGATGAAACAACAGGCAAGGACCAGCGCCGACATTGCCCTGACGGCATGGGCAAAAACGCTAGGCCACACAAAGCGATCGATTGGACGCATTTACACCTCTTGGATCGAGGCGCTGCTGCTATTTCGAAAGGATGGATCATCCGATGGGCTCCGTGTATTCTTTTCATCGACCACCAATGTGATTGGAAAAACAAAGCCCGTCGATGCAGTGAGCCGAATACAGTATTTAGCCCGCGCCGCATGGACGACCAGAAACCACAATGCGATCCGCAGCGGCAATACATGGCATATTGGGAACAAATCGACGCCAGCCGATGGTGTGATCGACTCAACCAGAACACCGGGAATCGCGGCGCTCGAATCAGCAATGGCCGTTGTATATTTGCATGCGAAAAGCGGCAGTCAGTCATGGATCAGCGATTTAGAAAACATCGCGGAATGGTATGACGAAATCAACTCAGCTATCAAACGGGCCGATATTCAACGGAGCATCGGCCTAGCCCTTGGACTGAAATCAGCCCACGTGATATTGGGCGGTCTCAACCGACCACCAACATTAACAGAGAAGCGAAATCGGGATATTTGTCAGTTTATCAATGCTGAGAAAGAGGCTCGTCCTGATCGTGACTGTATCGGGCCAGCCATTCAAAAGTTTAAGTTAAAACGCGCCATGATTTATAAAATATGGGGAAATCGCCACGTTCACTTAGTCTAGCCGTTCCGTTGGACTAAGCTCCTGTCGATTGAAGTATCGGGTTGTTTAGGGTTGGTGCATATGAGCACCGACACCGCCGCACCAGAAGCGCTGTGGACCGCTGAGCAGACCGCTCACTTCCTCAACCTAACCAACGTCCGCACCCTGAATGCCTGGCGCCTGCGCCGGCAGGGGCCGGCGTACATCAAAGTCGGCACCCTGTGCCGGTACTCGCCGGCCGTCGTCCGCGACTGGCTCGCCTCGCGCACCGTCGCGCCGGCCGGTGCGGCGTGATCTGCCCCGCCGTCTGCCGCACATTCTACAAGTGCCAACTTTGCCACGGCATGACCCGCGCCGACCTGGCTGGCGATCCCGCGCGCTGCGCCTGCTGCGGTGCGCTCGTTGAGGTCGCCGTCGCACCATCGCCGCCGGTAGTGGTCAAGTGGACCACTGCGCAGACGGCACCCATCACATCCACCATTTAGACGACAAAAGCCGACCTTCGCAGGGCCGGCTTTGTCTTCGCTGCAACCTCCGACAAGGCCACAACGATGAGCACGGATTGTGCTAAAACTACGGAAAAAGCAAGCGTGCGATGGGTCCGCCATGGATGACCCCCGCCTCGATCTGGCGCCGCTGGTGGACGAGCTGACCGGGCGCGGGCTGGCCGTGAAGGGCAAGAGCGCCTGCTGCCCCTGGCACGAAGACACGAACCCATCGGCTAGCCTGCTGCACGGCGAGGACGACCGCATCTGGCGGATTTACTGTCACCGCTGCGACCGCCGCGCCCATGTGCTCGACCTCCGCGCCGAGGCCTCCGGCCGCCCTGTCGGCGAGCTGCTGCGCGAACTCCCCCGCGATGCCAGATCCATGCCGGCCCGTGCAACGGCCGAACCCGAGCGCCCGGCCAAGATATTCCCCGACCTCGATGCCATCCGGACGCACTACGGCGACAGGCTGCTCGACCTGTTCACCTACGACAACAATGGCCAGGTCGAGCTGATCGTCGCCCGCCTGCAGGGCGAGGGGACCAAGTCGAACGGCAAGCCGCGGAAGGACTACCACCAGTTCAAGCCGGCCCCTGGCGGCTTCACCTTCGGCAAGCCCGCCGGCATGCTGCCGCTGTTCAGCCGCGCCGCGATCCAGGCCGGGGCCGATCCCGTGCTGGTGGTCGAAGGCGAGCCCTGCGTCAAGGCGCTGCAGTCGGTGGGCATCGTGGCCACGACCAGCCCAGGCGGCGCCGGCAAGGCTGCTCCTGCCGACTGGACGCCCCTGCGCGGCCGTTCCGTGGTGCTCTGGCCGGACGCCGACCCACCGGACACCAAGACCGGCAAGCGGACTGGTCTCGACCACATGGCCGAGGTGGCGCGCATCCTCGCCGGCCTGGACTGCACGGTGTCGATGATCGATCCCGACGCGCTCAAGCTGCCGCCGGGTGGTGACGTGGTCGACCTGTTCGACCAGCTCGACAGCAAGACGCATGAGGAGCTGGCCGCCGTCGTGCGTGGCATCATGGCCGGGGCGAAGCCAGCAGATGGCAAGCTCAAGATCACAGCGACACCGTTCCAGTGGATCGATCCTGCCCAACTGCCGCCGCGCCGCTGGCTCTACGGCAAGCGTCTGGTTCGCGCTTTTCTATCCCTCATCGGCGCCGCTGGTGGCGTAGGAAAATCCGGACATCAGACAGTGGACGCCATCGCGATGGTTGTTAATCGCAATCTGATCGGCGAGGAGGTTCACGGCGGTCCGCTCCGAGTGTGGTATTGGAACCTGGAGGACCCCCAGGACGAGATCAACCGCCGATTCATGGCTGCTTGTCAGCACTACGGCATTAGTGCTGCCGACATCGGCGGTCGGTTGTTCACCGACAGCGGCCGAGATTCACCGCTCTGCATCGCCACGACATCGCGTGATGGCACCATCATCCAATCGCCCGTGGTCGACGCCCTGGTGGCCGAGCTACAGGCGCGGCAGATCGATGTGCTGATGGTTGACCCCTACGTCAGCAGCCACGCCGTTCCCGAGAACGACAACCCCGCCCAGGATGCGGTAGCCAAGCAGTGGGCGAAGGTCGCCAACCGTGCCAACTGCTCCATCTACCTTGCCCACCATATTCGCAAGATGGGGGGAGCCGAGGTGACGGTCGAGAGCTTGCGCGGCGGTAAGGCCCTGACGGACGCTGCACGGTCCGTCTTGATCCTCAACCCGATGACCGAGGAAGAATCAGAGAAGGCGGGCCTGGAGACCAATCGGGGATATTTCCGATCCTACGACGACAAGTGCAACCTGGCCCCTGCCGCCGAACGGGCCTCCTGGTTCCGCATGCAGGGCGTCCAGCTGGCCAATGGTGACAACGTTGGCGTGGTGGTTCCCTGGCAGTGGCCAGACGCATTTGATGGGGTCACAGCGGCAGACCTGGAGGCCGTGAAGGGACACCTGGCTGGGAAGGCTTACCGGGAGAGCCCCCAGGCTGCCGAATGGGTAGGCTACGAGGTCGCCAAGGTGCTGCACCTCGATCCGGCAGGGAGGAAGGCGGACAAGGCCAAGCTGATCCGGGTGATCAGGACTTGGGTCAGCAACGGCGCCCTGGCGGTGATCGAGATGCCCGACTGCAAGCGGATGATGCGGTCCTATGTCGTGGTCGCCGGTGATGATTGCCACACTCGTACAGGTGTGGCGGGGCAAGGTGAGGCAACTGCGGCGCTGTCCTTGCCACACCACCACCCCCGTAAGGGGTGTGGGGGTGGGGCGGGGCAGGGTTCCGAGGCTGCCACACCTGGATGTAGCCGAGGCCAAAAGCTGACTCAGCCGCCAACCCCTGACGAGGACGCCTTCCTGGCCGCCGAGGAGACCGCATGAGCCGCCGCAAGCACTCCCCCACCCCCCTGGCCGACATCAGCGACATGGCACAGATGCAGCGCCGGCTGGCCCTGGCCTGGGCGCACATGCCGCCCATGGGCACGGTTGTCGTTGGGCGCCGTCAGCGCAACCAGGCCAACCGGATAGCCCGGCGCCTGGACCTTGCCACGCGAGAGGCATCCGACGCCGGGCGCTTCCTGGTGAGGGGACACGCTGGCCTGGCGACGGTCTGCCTGGAGTCCGCAGGTAAGTGGCTGAGAAAAGCTGAGGTTGAGATCGAGCGTCGGGAGGCCAATCATGGATGAGCCCCCACGCGTGATCCTCTCCCTGTCGTCCGCCGCTGGTCCTGCTGCCGTTCCCTGCTGCCCAGCCTGCAAGTCCGTAACCATGCGCGCTGGCCTCGACCGGCGACGCTGCCCGCAGGCCGGATGCCGGCTGGTGTCGAGGATCGTCATCACGGACGGCTACCCATGTGCCCGATGGGAGGTCCGCCATGGATGAGCCGGTTGAGTTCGTTGGCCTGGTGTGGCCGGAGCTCGATTGTCCGGACTGTTTATGCGGGACTCGCCGCTCTCATTCGTCGGACGTAATGTCGTACCTCTACTGCGAAAAGCGATGCGGCTTCAAGCTGAAAATCTACCCAACCGGGCGCAAGTACCGGCAAGGGAATGAGCACTGGGTCGAGGCGACCAGGCGCGTTTCCGTGGTCCGTAATGAAGGCGTTTGAGCCTGCCCACTCCACCTAGAATGGACCCCATGACATCCACCGACACCCCCACCGCCGCACCGCCCAGCCTGCTCGACATCATCACCGCCCAGCTTCAGGAGCTGCCACCGCTGGCGCGCGCTCCGGAAGTGCGCAAGCGCATCGGCAACGTCCAGGACCAGATCGCCGCCATCGAGGCGCAGATTCAGGCCGCGGCATCGATCGCCGCAAACGAACAGGCCAAGCATGACCACGCCGCCGCCGCTGCGTTAGCCGCCGGCAAGCCGATTCCGCCGAAGCCGCCCGAGCCCAAGAGTGACGCCGCGGAAATGGCCGAGCTGCGCCGGCAGGTCAAGGCCCTGGAGCCGGTCCTGCTCGTGCTGCAGCGGATCGACCGCGACGGTGTCGACCAGGAGGTCGAAGCGTTCCAGAACTACATGCGCGCCTTCCGTGAAGATCTGCGCGTGCAGAGCGAGAAGCGCCATGCGCAGCTGGTCGACGGCCTGCTGAAGCTCCTGGATTGCTACCAGCTGCCTTGGGCCTACCTCGACGAAGCGGTGTGCGGCTTGGTCCATACGGTCCAGCAGGTTCAGAGCCCCGAGGACCGCGCGTTTCGTGCCCGACTCGATGAACTGCGAGCCGTCCACCCTGGCCCCACTCGCGCGATGCGGCTGGAGTTCCAATGGCGGAACCCCACGGCCACGACCATGTCGACCGAGTTCGTTCGGGAGCGGATCAAGGCGCACATGGAGAAGCGCGAAGGGGTGAAGCGGTGAGCAGCCCGGCCGAAGTCGTCGCCGGCCACCTGGCCAGCTTGCCCGTCATCGGTCGCGGCCCCGCCTTGCGCGCCGCTGCTGCCGCTGCACGGGCGCAGATCGCCGAGGATGAGACCCCGGCCGACCGCCTGCCCGCCATCGCCGACCGACTCCTGCGCGGCCTCCATGTCGCGCCTGGCAGCGCCGAGCGACTGGAGGGCAACCGGGCCCTGGTGGCCGCCCTGGACCAGCACCTGCAGGTGATGAGGAATGATGAGGTTGCGGCCATTCGTGCGCACCTGGAGGCCGAGGCCGACAGACTGCACCGCCAGGCCGAGGAACGATGGATCGCCCTCGCCGCCAAGATCTGGACGAAGTTTACCGCCGCGAACCCAGGCGAGGATCGTGATGCCCTACGCAGCGACATTCGCGTCTGCCTGGCTTGGAACGACAGGGCCGAGTACCCCGAGGTCGAAACCTGGCAATCTCTCCATGCGCAGCTGCGTGAGCGCCATGGCGCCGACATCCTTGCCGAGGCGGCCACGTCCTTCGCCATGCCCGACATCCACGAGCTGGTCGATCGGGTCACCACCGAACCGGCCACCACCAGTCAGGAGACGTAGACATGGGCGCCACCTCTGCCATATCCAGCGTGGGGAATGCCATCAGCAATGCAGCAAGGAGCACCGGCAATGCAGCGCGAGCAGTGGGCCGCAACCCCTACGTGCGCACCGGCGCGGCGCTCTTTGCCAATCCCCTGATCGCGCAGGACGTGTCCCTTTCGCGGCTGGTTGGTGGCGGCGACGCCAAGGATGCAGCCAAGGCGCCAGGGCAAGCGGGCACCAACCCAGAAGACTATGCACGGAAACATCAGCGTGAGCTGGCGGCGACCAACGCGGCGCTTGCCGGCGGCGCGGCGGGTGGGGCGCTTGGCGTGGGCATGGCCATCCCATCGGCCGGCTTCGTGGCGCCCGGCGGCGTCATCCTGTCCGGTGCAGCTGGCGCCGCGGCTGGTGCTGGTGCTGGTGCCCTGGCCGGCGGGTATGCGTCCGACCTGGCAACGCCCGACCCAGCCGCACCACCAGAGACATTCCTTGCCGGTCCCGTTCCGATTGCCGACCCGCAGCAGAAGCGGCGGCGGCAGAACGTCGGCCGCGCTGGCACGATCCTGACCGGTGGAACCGGCAGCGGTGGAACCACCCTCGGCGGCGCTGGTGGCCGCTCGACCCTGCTGGGGCTGTGATGGCATCCCCGAAGCAGGTCACATTCGCGCGTGAGTACCTGGTCGACCTGAACGGCGCCGCCGCCGCTCGCCGGGCAGGGTACAAGGGCACGGACCACAGCATGGAGGTCCTCGCCTACCGGTTGCTCAGGTCCCCCGGTGTTGCTGCGATGGTCAACCGCGGGATGGCACAGCGGTCCGAGCGTACCCAGATCACCGCCGATCGCGTGCTGGTCGAGCTGGCCCGCATCGCGTTTCACGACCCTATCGACCTGTTCGACGCGAAGGGGAACCCCAAGCCCATCGCCGACATCCCCGAACATGTGCGCCGCGCGATCATCGGTTGCGAGGTCGTCCAGCTGTACGAGGGCGCCGGCCAGACGAAGAAGCACGACGGCATGGTCCGCAAGATCAAGCTGGCAGACAAACTCAGAGCCCTCGAGCTGCTGGCCAGGCACCTGGGCCTGATCAAGGAGCGCGTCGAGGTCGAGGTCACCGACCGCGCCGCCGCCCTGGCGCGCGCACTCACGCGCGTGAATGCCACCACCCCTACCCCCAACTGAAGGTCCACCCATGGGCATTCCTGCCGCCGTCCCCGCCCCAGCCGATCCCTTCGCGTCCCTCTACCCCAGCATGACCAAGCCGGCCGCCACGGCTCCTGCCCCAGCCCAGCCTGGCAGCACCACTGCCCAGCCGCCGCAGCCCGCCACCGCAGGAAATGCCGCCACGGGCAATCAGGACGCGACGGAAGAGATCGATCCGGAAACGGCCGCTGCCGCTCAGGCGTTGGCCAAGGAGCTGAACCTTCCGGGCGACCAGGCGGCCAAGGTCCTGGCGCACCACAAGGCCCTGACTGCCAAGGAATCTGCCAGGTGGACGGCCGAGATCCAAGATTGGGACCGACAACTCAATGCCGACCCGGAGATCGGTGGCGCCAATCGCGAGGCCTCGATCGGCGCGGCGCGCGCCTTGCTCAAGGAGTACGCCCCTCCGGAGCTGATGCAGGATCTGGCAGCCAGTGGCTACGGCTCCCATCCCGGCCTGGTCAGGTTCATGGTCCGTGTCGCCAAGGCGATGGGGACGAAGGCCGGACAGGATCGGTTCAAGTCCATCTACACGTCGATGCCCAACGCCTGACGCCATGAACATGGACACCACCGCCCAGCGCGCCCGCTGGAAAGACAGCCTCGGCCAGGCCATAGCGGCATGCCACGATCGCCAGCGCGAAGACGTGCGTGCTGTCGTCGAGCTGGCCAATCGCTTCGGCACCCCTGCGCCGGCCATTCTGCCCATGGTTCGCGCCTCGCTGGCACGGATGGACCGAGACGAGGAGCGCCGCGCCTGGATGGCAGGGATCGAGGTAGAGGTTGGCAGCCTCCCCGAGGCCGAGGCGCGCGCCCTGGTCGCTCCGGTCGCCGTACTGGCAGCTAATCGCTCGTGGTATCTGCCCAATGCCGACGTGCTCAACCTCATCAACGCGAAAGCCTGATCCATGCCTAGAATCCCAACCGAGCAACGCCGGATCCAGACCACCGCCCTGCGCGTGGCGCCCCAGCAGGAGATCAGCCCCGATGCGTTCGGCGCCGGCCTGGGCGAGCAGATGCAGCGCACCGCCGGTGTTATCCGCCAGATGGAAGGGCAGGAGTGGGACCGAGCCAATCAGCTCAAGGTCGACGACGCGGCCATGAAGGTGGCGACCAAGCGCCTGGAGCTGACCAGCCGCCTGCGCCAGGCGCGCGGGGACCAGGCCCTTGCTCCGGACTTCGCCAGCGGGCTGGAGCAGGAGCTGCAGGGCACGCTCCGCGATGCGCGCAATGACCTGGTCAACCCCGCGCAGATGGACGCCTTCGAGCGGGAAGCACAACGGACCGAACTCAGCTTCAAGGACGTGGTCACGAACCACATCCTGGACCAGGCTGACTTCGCGGCCCAGGCGAAGGCCGATGGTCTGGCGGCCACCCATGTGCAGAACGCCGTGGCGAACCGGAACGATGACGGCCTTGCATGGCAGGACCTGGAGGCTGCCCAGCAGGTGCGCATGCGCTTCCTGCAGTCCCGTGGCGTGCCCTCCGAGGCCATCAACGCCGAGATGATCGCCATGCGCAGCGGGGCGGTCGCCGACATCGTGACCAGCCTGGCGGATGACGGGAACCACGTCGCCGCCGGCAAGTGGATGGAGGCTTCAGGCGGGCAGCTCGCCCGGCCGGAAGACCGAGTCCGCGCCGAGCGCGCGGTCAGGAACTCCACCACGCGGGGCGAATCGCAGCGGTTCGTCGATGCGCAGCTGGCCCGGCCAGGCGCCACCCTGGGCGATGCGCTCGCCGAGGCGGCGAAGGTGGAGGACCCCAACTTGCGCGCGGCCATCGAGGAGCGCGCGGTCAACATGTTCAGCCTGCGCGAGCGGGCGCGCGATGAGACACAGACCAACATCTTCACCGAGGCCTACAAGCTGGCGAAGTCCGACCCCAAGGGCCTAGATGCGGTGCCGCAGTCGACGCTCGACGACCTCGACCCGCCGCGGCGCCAGCAGCTGGAGGCGTGGGCGGCCCGGCAGGTGAAGGGTGAGAATCTGCCGTGGCAACAGTCGAAGGGCGTCCGCTACGAACTGGAAACGAAGGCGGCAACGATGGAAGGGCGCGACGCATTCGCCCGCGCTGATCTGCGTCCGCTCCTGACCATGGTCAACGAGGACGACTTCAACGCCCTGGCCAAGCTGCAGGAGGACATCCGCAAGGGAGGCGTCGAGGGCACCTTCCTGACGACCAGAGAGAACATCGTCAACGAAGCCTTGGCGGGCATGGGTATTGATCCGCGGCCCTGGCGCACAGACGACGACGGGAAGGCCACTCCCAACGAGGCCGCGATTTCGTTCCGGTCGGCCGTCGAGCAGAACGCGATGGCCAGGGCGAAAGCATCCAGCCGCCTCCAGCCCACAACGGCTGACGTTCAGGCGGCAGTCGACGAAGAGATGATGCGGACCGTCAAGGTGCGCGACTACGGCATCGACCTGTCGGTGCAGCTGCCGACCGAGTACGGGCCACGGCTGGGCGTGCAGGCCATCGACTGGCTGTCACGCGACAACGAAAAGCCGACATTCATGCTCTCACAGGATGAGCGGAGCAGGGCCTACGTCCCCATAGATCAGATACCGCCCGGTCAGGCCCAAGCGATCCGCGAGCTGATCAAGGAACGAGGCGGCACGATCACCGACGATCGCGTTCAGCGGGCCTATGCCGCCTATCAGCGCAATGATCGCCGGATGCTTGACCTGGTTGTCAAGGAGCGCGAGCGGCTTGGCCCGTCTGTCTGGGAAATGGCGCGCGACAACATGCTTCTTCTGCCGCCGGTGTTCGGCCAATGACCCCCGCCCGCATCGACGCTCTGCAACGCCGGGTCAGGCTGCTACGTCGGATGATCCGCGCCGGAGGCGAAGGGTTCAACGTGGCCCGCCTGCGGCTCGACCTGGCGGAAACCGAGCGACTACTGGCCCCTGCCGATCCTGGGCCGTCCCGGTTGGATCGCTTCGCGGCAGGCCCTGCTACGGCTTCCGCGGCCCGATCCTGACCACCTGGCCGAGCGCATCGGCCACCGCTTCAACCGTGGCCAGCGTCGGCGACACATCGCCATCGAGGGCGCGCTGCACCGTGCTGATCCTCATGTCCTTGGCCTTGGCGATGGCGTAGGCGGTCAAGCCTTGGCGCTTCGCCTCCTTCTGGAGGGCGACGACGACCGGGCTAGGCTTGGACGGTGGCGGCAGCTTTGGCATGGGTTCCATGATATGCGCCTTTATGCGCTTGTATTGTGCGCATGTATGCGCATAGTGCCACCCATAACCCAGCGCCACCCCGGCGCACACCAGGAGATCCCCATGCCTCAGCTCGACGACGTGATCATGGACGTTCGAACCGCCCGCCTTGTCGGTCAGCAGCGCGACGCCAGCAGCGCCGAAAGCCTCGCCCATGTTCTGAGCGGTCTGCTGGCCGCTGCCTCCAAGTCCAAGCGGTGTGATCCCCAGCTCGCCAAGGAACTCATGGCACTATCGAGGCAGGCCGGCGACCTGGGCGACCAGATCACCAACGCCCTGGGCGATTGGCAGGATCGCGCGATGCCGTTCGACGCCGTGCAGGCCGAGGTAGTCGCTGTAACGCGCGAAGGGGCGGCCGCATGAGCCAGCAGCAGAAGGCCGCCGCCATCCGCCAGCGGAATCACGACGATGCCCTGCGCTGGCTGCTGCGCGACATGACCAGACGGCTGGGCCGTGCTGAATCCAGGCTGGACCGTATCGCCAATCGCAAGACGGTGCCGACATGAAGCGCCTGCCCGTCGAGATCATCATCGTGCCGCGCCCGGCCGGCCTGGGCTTCGACCACACTCTCGCCGCCCTCGCTCGCCTGGGCGCCAAAATCCGCCGGCAGCAGCGCCGGAAGCCTGGCCACGTGAGCGACCGCGACAGCTAGACCCATGCACCTTCCGCCGGTCCATGTCGCCATCGTCGCCTTCAGGGGCACCAGGCCCCTGGCGGCAGCCATCGGGAAGCCGCGCCAGCGGGTACAAGAGTGGGCGCGCCCTGCGGCTGACGGTGGGCGCGACGGCGAGTTCCCTAACCCGGTCATCATGCGGCAGGTCTACCAGGCGGCCAAGGTGCGCGGGCTGGTCCTCAGTGTCGACGACCTGTTCTTCGGCAAGGAGATCACCGCCGGCCAGGCCGACAAGATTAGGCGTGGGATGCCGCCGCAGGCCCGGGCGGCGTGGTGGCCATTCGAAGAGGGAGCGGACGAAGGCCGATTGTAGGGCGATCAGCCGGCCCTACCCACCGCCCTAACCACGACCCTGGCCGATTGGCTGGGGTCGCCGCGTTTGAAGGCGACCCGATCCCAACCCTTCCCAGGCCCTTCCCAGCCCCGGTGCCGGATGCCTTGGCCATCCGTCCACAAACTCGTTTCACTCTGCTTTTACCATGGTGCCCAGGGGGGGACTCGAACCCCCATCACCTTGCGGTGGGCGGTTTTTGAAACCGCTGCGTCTGCCATTCCGCCACCCGGGCAGGTGGAGGCGGCAGACTAGGGGGCGGGTTCGCTGCGCAACGACGCGGCGGCGGTGCGCACCAGCCCGGCGATCGGTTCGGGCAACTGCAGCGCCAGGGCGGCCTCACGGCCGGCCGGACTCATCTTGCGCATGCTCTTGCGCAGGATGTCGAGGTACTTCTCAACCGTGTAGTCGGCATGGCCGGCGGCGAAACCGCCGATCTCGCTTTCCAGGAACACCAGGCAGGCTGCGTCCTCCAGCAACTGGCCGTCAGGCTCGCGTAGCCGCTTCTTGGCGACCAGATCACGCACCCGTTCCGCGTCGGCTTGGTCCAGCCCCCCTTCCAGACAGAGACGGCACGCGAGTTCACCCTGGCGCCGGTACTGCTCGATACGCCAGCGGTGGTAGCCGGGGCGATCCTGCGGGAAATCGCTGCGCGGCAGGGTCCAACGCTGCAGGTGCTGGGCCCGTGCCGCCAGCCTGAGGACATCCCCGGCCTGCGGATCGAGGTGCAGCATCCAGCGCTCGACCCCGTCGGCATAGACCAGCTCGGCTGGGCGCCCTTCACGCTGCACCGGATCGGCGGCATGCGCGGCGTCGATCAGGGAGCGGGCGACGGTGATGGATCCGGGGTGCATGTTGGGCCAGTCGAGGGCGGTGGGGTACGGATCGGACGGCGCCAACCCGTGGAGCTGGGATGCTGCTTCACCGGCTCCTGCACGGGAGTTGACGGATCCGTGGCATTGGGTTCGAATTCCTTCTCCGGCACCGGAGGCGGAGTGCGGATCGGACGACGCCAGGTGGAGGTCGAGGGTGGTTCCAGAGCTGGTGAGGCCGGAAGCGGGGTGCGAACCGGACGTCGCCAGGAACCGGTCGGCGGATCGACGGGACGGCTCCAACCGCCAGCGTCCGAAGACCCCGGCGGCGGGGGTTGGGCGGGAAGGGCCTTATGTGTCCAGCCAGTGCCAGAAGGTCGCTGCTGGGATAGATCGGCGGTGCTGGCCGTCGAAGGATGCGCGTTGCCACTGCCAGAGGTCGTGGACTCGACCGTGCGCGTGATCCGCTTGGTCGCCTGGATGGTCGAAAAGCGCGCCGCCTGGAGGCTGGAGGCGAACTGGACGAAGGAGCGGAATCGGGCCTGCGGGTTTTTTGCCATGGCCCGCTGGACAGCAGCGACGGTCGCCTGCCGGACCGGCGCCAGCCGGGATGGGTCCGGGACGGGCCCATCAAGATGGCCCGCCATGACTACGCCTGCGCTCGAACCGGTATAGGGCGGGTGACCGGTGACGAGATGATACAAGATGGTCCCGATGGAGTAAATATCGCTCAGGAAGGACAGTTCCTCGCCTCGGATCTGTTCGGGTGACATGTAGGCCGGGGTGCCCATGACCTCACCGCTCATCGTCCCGCCGGCTGCGCGCCCACGCGGACCGACCGAGAAGTCTTCAAAGTCACCGAAGTCGATGTAGCTCGCCAAGCCGAAGTCGATGACGCACAGTCGCGACTGTTCGCACAGACCGGGCAGACCCTTCAGATCGCACATCACGTTGCTGGGTTTGAGATCGCGATGAATCATGCCGGTTTCGCGATTGCAGAATCCGATGATCTCGCAGATCTGTGCTGTAGCCCACAGCGCCAGATCCTCGGGTAGGGGTTTGCCGGTCGGCAGGAACATATCGAGGCTGTGACCGGTGACGTATTCCATCGCCAGATAGGGACGACCGTTCAGTTCGCCAAAGCCGGCGAAAGCCGGTATGCCCGAATGCCGAAGCTGCCCCATCGCCGAGATTTCACGACGAAAGCGCGTCTCGGCCCGGACATGGCCGATCAGATGCGCCGCCATGACTTTCACGGCGATCAATCGACCGGTAAGTGCCTCGCTGGCCAGATAGACTTCACCCATGGCACCCGCGCCGATACGCTTGGTCAGCGTAAAGCTGTCGATGGTCAGGGGCAGTTGCAGGGACGTGTCTGGTCCAATAGGCGGCACGCCGGGGTTATCCAGTCCCTGACAGACAGGGAAGCCCTAACGCGGCAGGGTTGCCAGATCGGCCACGATACGCGCGATTTCGGACTCAAGGTGGCGTGCCGTTGCTTCGTATACTTCTGCATCACCGCCCCACGGGTCAGGCACACCGCCCCGGTCGGCGGCCACCACCGTGAGGCGCTCGGCCGAAACGCCCTGCGCGCGAACAAAAGCCGCATGGCGCGAACTGACCACATAGATCCGATCAAACGCGGAAAGATCCAACGACATCACGGGGCAGCTCGCATGGTCACTGAGATCAATGCCGCGCCGGGCCATCGCCGCCACCGCCTCGGCCGAGGCGTGATCACCCGGGGCCGCCGCAGTACCGGCGCTCTGTACCGTCGCCGTGATGCCGGCCCGCTGCAAGGCATCACCGAGCAGGGCCGCCAGCATCGGGCTGCGGCAGGTGTTGCCGGTGCACACGCAGAGGATGCGCAGGGGCATGTTCAGGCCTTCTTGCGCGCGTCCTTGCGCTTGCCGATGTCACGACGGCAGTGCTTGCCGTCGAAACGGATCACATCGCAGGCGCCATAGGCGACCTCGCGGGCCTGGTCGAGATCACTGCCGAGGCCGACCACGGACAGGACGCGCCCACCCGCCGTGACCAGCTTGCCGGCGGCGTCCTTGGTGCCGGCATGGAACACCGTGGCGCCGCGCGCCTCGGCGTCGGCCAGGCCGGTGATCGGCAGCCCATTGCGATAGTCGCCGGGATAGCCGCCGCTGGCCAGGGTCACGCAGACGCTGGTGCGCGGATCCCACGCGAGATCGAGCTGGTCGAGCTTGCCGTCGAGCGAGGCCTCGCAGATGTCCACCAGATCGCTGCGCAGGCGCGGCATCAGCGCCTGGCATTCCGGGTCGCCGAAGCGCACGTTGTATTCCAGCACCTTGGCTCCGGCATCGGTCAGCATCAGCCCCATGTAGAGCAGGCCGACATAAGGCCGGCCTTCGTGGACCAGCCCCGACAGGGTGGGCACAAGGATGCGGCGGACGATCTCGTCCTCGGTGCGGGCATTGACCAGGCCGGGCACCGGGGAGAAGGCGCCCATGCCGCCGGTGTTCGGGCCTTCGTCGCCATCGAAAGCCTGTTTGTGGTCCTGGACCAGATCGAGCATGACCGCGTTGTGGCCATCGCAGAACGCGAAGACCGAGATCTCCTCGCCGCGCAGCACCTCTTCGACGACTACGCGCGCGCCGGCCTCCTTGCCGAACTCATGCTTCTCCATCATGCGCACGACGGCATCAATGGCCTGCTCCGGCCCCTTCGCCACGGTAACGCCCTTGCCTGCCGCCAGACCGTCGGTCTTGACCACGCACGGGCCATCCAGCTCGTTGATATGGGCGATCGCATCGGCGCTCTTGGTAAAGACGCGGAACTGCGCGGTCGGGATGTTGTGCCGGCGCAGGAATTCCTTCATGTCCATCTTCGAGCCTTCGAGCCGCGATGCGGCCTTCGACGGGCCCCAGCAGCGCAGACCTTTTGCGGTAAAGAGATCTACGATGCCAAGGACCAGCGGGACCTCGGGTCCGACCACGGTCAGATCGATGCCCTGCTCGGCCGCAAATCGGGCCAAACCCTCGATGTCGTCAGCCTTGATCGGCACATTGGTGGCGATTGCTGCGGTACCGGGGTTGCCGGGGGCGACGAACAACGCGTCGACCCGGGGACTCTGCTTCAGCTTCCAGGCAAGGGCATGTTCACGGCCGCCGCCGCCGACTACGAGGACCTTCATGGACTGCTCCGTTGGGAAGGTCGGGATGGTGGACCATCCGGCCGTCGGGCAACCTCCAGGCTTGGGATGGACAGTGCGACCGTGGCAGGAGGATGCTGGCCCTTCATG
>JFJP01005540.1_pt1 | contig 17128 bp, 13 predicted proteins | sample 431651 | NCBI WGS metagenome assembly JFJP01 (sample SAMN02602958, study PRJNA72255) | Microbial mat metagenome, whole genome shotgun sequencing project. | biome: fresh water; feature: sink hole; material: water; isolation source: purple microbial (photo- and chemosynthetic) mats found in... | reverse complement strand
GTCAATCCACCTTGTTCTCCGGCACGTTGCTGGTCAGGGGCCATGGGCTGGCGCGGGTGACGGCCACCGGCGCGCGCAGTGAAATTGGCCGGATTGGCGCTGCGCTGCAAACGCTTGACGTCGAGTCGTCGCCGCTGAAAAAGCAGACGGCCCGGTTGGTCAAGGTGTTGGCTGTGCTGGCGTTGATCACCAGTCTTTTGCTCGTGCTGGCTTATGGTTTGCTGCGCGGCGACTGGCTGGCTGCGCTGCTGGCCGGCATTGCGCTGGCGATGGCCATGCTGCCGCAGGAATTTACCGTGGTGCTGACGGTGATCCCCGCCTTGGGGGCCTGGCGTCTGTCCCGGCAAAACGTCCTGACCCGGCGCATTGCGGCCATTGAGACCCTGGGCGCAACCTCGGTGTTGTGCGTGGACAAGACCGGCACGCTGACCGAAAACCGCATGACCGTGGCGCACCTTTACGCCGAGGCGCCTGTGTCCCAGAGCGTGGCGTCACTGCCAGTGGGTGAGTATTTGACCGTGGATTACACCGATGGCAGCGATTTGCCGGAGGTCTTTCACACGCTGGTGGAGTTCTCGATTCTGGCCAGCGTGGCCGATCCGTTTGACCCGATGGAAAAAGCCTTTCACAGGCTGGGCCAGCATTTTTTGAAGGACACCGAACATTTGCACCGGGACTGGATCTTGATGCAGGCCTATGGCCTCACCCCTGAGTTGCGCGCCATGTCGCATGTTTGGCGGGCGGTGGATGGCGAGGCCCATGTGGTGGCGGCCAAGGGAGCGCCGGAGGCGATCATTGATTTATGCCATCTGGACCTCACTGCGCAGCGGCGCATCGCCAGCGCGGTGGACCTTATGGCAGCGCAGGGTTTGCGCGTGCTGGGCGTGGCCCGGGCGCGTTTTGCCGGGGAAGACTGGCCTGCCATTGAGCATGACTTTGAGTTTCGGTTTGTGGGTCTGCTGGGCCTGGCCGATCCCTTGCGGCCTGAAATTCCTGACGCCGTGGCGCAAAGCCGAAGTGCCGGCATTCGCGTGGTGATGATCACGGGGGATTACCCCGCCACAGCCCAGGCGATTGCCCGTCAGGCCCGGCTGGAGACCGGCTCGTCAGAGGGCTTGCACAGCGGCCCTGACCCCACGCTGCTGACCGGTGAGGCGATGGCTGGCCTGAGTGACGTCGAGTTGCAGGCCCGGATGCAGACCGTGACCGTATGCGCCCGTATTGCTCCGGAGCAAAAACTGCGCATCGTGCAGGCCCTCAAGGCCAATGGCGAGATCGTGGCCATGACCGGGGACGGCGTGAACGACGCACCCGCCCTGAAGGCAGCCCATGTGGGCGTGGCGATGGGGGGGCGTGGCACCGATGTGGCGCGCGAGGCTGCCTCTGTTGTGCTGCTGGATGACAACTTCGCCTCGATCGTGGGGGCCGTTCGGCTGGGGCGTCGCATTTTTGACAATTTGCGCAAATCCATGTCGTACATCCTGGCCGTGCATGTGCCCATTGCGGGCATGGCGCTGGCGCCGGTGTTGCTGGGGTGGCCGGTGGCCCTGTTTCCGCTGCACATTGCGTTTTTGGAGTTGGTGATTGACCCGGCGTGCTCGATGGTCTTTGAGAATGAGCCCGCTGAGGCCGACCTCATGACGCGACCGCCCCGGGACGCCCATGCGCCCTTGTTTGCCGGCATGACGCTGGTTATGGCTCTGCTGCAAGGCCTGGGTGTGTTGGGGGTGGTGCTGGGGGCGCATGCATGGGGCGCCCGGCACTTGAGCGAGGATAAGACGCGTGCCTTTGCCTTTGCTGTGCTGGTGATGGGCAACCTGGCGCTGATCTTCTCCAACCGTTCCCGGTCGGTCTCATTGTGGGCCGCGCTGCGCGTGCCCAATCGCACCCTCTGGGTCGTGACCGGTGTGGCACTGGGGTTTCTGGCGTTGGCGCTCTACGTGCCGTGGCTGGCGGCGCTGTTCCGGTTTGAATTTTTGCCACTGCCCTATTTGGGCCTGGCGCTGGGTTTGGGTTGGCTCAGTGTGCTGTGGTTTGAACTGGTCAAACTCAGCCCAGGTGGTCTGCGCGCATCCGGGCGACTTTTTCGCGACTGACGATGACCTTGATGTGGTCCGCGTTGATGGGAAGGCGAATTGCAAACCGGGGCTCGCTGGTGTCGCGGTAGCTGTAACGGCTCAGCGGCATGCCAGCGGCGTCGATGATGCTTGCCACATGCGGCTGGTTGGCCTTGGCCCCTCGGGCAATGACCACGGCTTTTTCGCCACTGGCCAGTTGCACGTAGGTGCCTGGCGGGTAAAAACCCACTGCCGTGGCCATGGCCGAGCCGAACTTTTCGGTGTCTTCAGCCGCGCCCGACAAAAGCGCCTTGACCGCGCCCAGCGGCGACATGGCCAGCCTGGTTTTGCGCGGCGCCATCTTGGCGACAAAACTGTCCGCCATGCGCAAAATCCGCCGGGTGGTGAGGTTGCTTGCCAGTCCGTTGGATTCGTCCGGGTCATGGTGCCAATGCACGATGTCGAGTTGGTCCCGGTCCCACACGCCCAGCGCCCGCAAGATCTCGTGGCTCTTGGGTGGGTGGTCCTTGATGACTTGGCGTTGGTGCTCGTTGGGTGCCACGCTCTGGCGTGCCAGAACGCCCTGGTCGCGTGCCATGCCGATGTTCATGGTCAAAGCGCTTCTGAACAAGACCCGCCGGGTGTGCAGCGGCATGCCCAGCTTCTCGGTGGTGAGTTCGCACACCACGGCCGACAGCAGCGCGTGGGTCGCGCTGTAGCCCAGTGTCAAATCAGCCAGGGCCTGAAACAACACAAAGAGGCATTCTTCGGGCTTGCCCTCCAGCAACTCCAGTGCCCGCCGCTCAATGCCGGCCAGCCGTGGCAGGGGGTGCAGCGCAGCGCTGCCCTGGTACAGCAGGCCCAGCAGGTTTTCCTGCAAGTCAAGCCAACCGCCCTGGATGTCGCGGCTCACTGAGTAGTCGGCCATCGATATTTCTGCAGGCATGGGCGCCTTCGCAATCACGGCCAGCGCAACCCCTTCGCGGATCATCTCGCCGATCATCCGCTCGTAGCTGTTTTGCCAGGCATCGGCATCACCCTGGGTGATGGAGGCGCCGCGGGCCCGCAGCGTTTCCCGGTGGGTTTCGTTCAATATGGCTTGTCCGCGTTTGAGCAGCAACATGCCCCCTGGCGCCCACACATCCACAGGCACCGCCCGGGTGAGGTCGATCATCTCCAGAGGGAGGGGGACGTATTTCATTGCTCGGCCACCACCACCGGCACCCGGGCGGCCAGGGCGCACATCAGCTCATAGCCCACCGTGCCGGCGCTGCGCGCGACCTCGTCAATGCTCAGAACTGTGCCATTGGCGGCACGGCCCCACAGCGTGACCTCGCTGCCAAAGCCCGCCACAGCGCCTGCTGCCGTCACGGCGCTGAGGTCGACCGTGATCATGTCCATGCTTACCCGCCCGACCACACGGGTGCGAACGCCGTTCACCAAAATGGGTGTGCCAGTGGGGCACACGCGCGGGTAGCCATCGGCATAGCCGCAGGCCACCACACCAATGCGCATGGGTTGGTCCGCCACAAACAGTGAGCCATAACCTACGCTGTCGCCCGCCGCCAGTTCTTGTGTGGCAATGATTTTTGAGCTGAGGGTCATGCCGGGCTGCAAGTCCCAGTCCTGCGCACTGTGCTCGGGGAAGTCCGGGGCGCTCCCGTAGATGGCAATGCCGGGGCGCACCCAGTCGGAACTGACACAAGCGTCCGGGCTGGCGCTGGCGCTGGCCGCGCTCACGGGGTGGCGCAAGGTGGCGGCGCTGTTACTGAGGGATCGCTCGCCCGGCAGGTCCCGGGTCACTTGGGCAAACACGGCCATTTGCTGTGCAATGCCGCGTGCACCATCGGCATCACTGAAATGGGTCATCAACGAGATTTCGTCGACTTGGGGCAGGGCGTTAAGTCGCGTCCAGGCGGCCCGGTAACGCTGGGGCGTGAAGCCCAGCCGGTTCATGCCCGAATTCATTTTCAGGAACACCCGGTGGGGCACATGGGTCTTGTGGGTGGCCAGCATGTCAATCTGTTCATCGCAATGCACGGTGTGCCACAGGTCCAGGCGGGAGCACAACTCCAGGTCCCGCAACTCAAACACGCCTTCGAGCAACAGCACAGGCCCGCGCCAGCCCAGGGCGCGCACGCGCCGGGCCTCTTCAAAGTCCAGCAGGGCAAAACCATCCGCTGCGCGCAAGCCTTCAAAGACGTGCTCAATGCCGTGCCCGTAGGCATTGGCCTTGACGATGGCCCAGACACGCGCGTCAGGTGCGGCCTGGCGCGCACGCGCCAGATTGTGGCGAAGTGCCTCTGGGTGGATGGTGGCTTGGATCGGACGGGGCATGGTACTTGTATGGGCAAATGGCTGAATGGGGATTTTGACACTTCGTGAGCGTGCTATAACCCGTTACCCGTTGCAGACCCACAAACAAAACCCTTCGCACCAGCGTGACTGATGCGCACATTGAGACAATGAAACGCGGCTTCTTTACCATCATGTCAGCGCAGTTCTTCAGCTCGCTGGCCGACAACGCCCTGTTCGTTACAGCAGTGCAATTGCTCAGAACCAGCAAGGCGCCCGAGTGGCAGCAGGCGGCCTTGGTGCCCATGTTTGCCTTGTTTTATGTGATCTTGGCGCCTTTTGTGGGTGCCTTTGCAGATTCCATGCCCAAAGGCAGGGTCATGCTGATCAGCAATTTCATCAAGGTGATCGGGTGTCTGATGATGCTGTTTGGCAGTCATCCCCTGTTGGCCTACGCCATTGTGGGCTTGGGTGCTGCGGCCTACTCCCCCGCCAAATACGGCATTCTCACCGAGTTGCTGCCAGCCTCCCAGTTGGTCAAGGCCAATGGCTGGATCGAAGGCTTGACGATTGCCTCCATCATTTTGGGTGTCTTGCTCGGCGGTCAATTGGTGGGTTCGGTGGTGGCACCCTGGCTTCTGGGGTTTGATTTGCCTCTGATTTCGACAGGGGTGGATACGGCGCCGGAGGCGGCCATCAGCGTCTTGATTTTTGTTTATTTTCTGGCAGCCTGGTTCAACGCCCACATTCCACTCACGGGCGTTGAGATGCGGGCCATGCCCAAGCGGCTTCTCACTTTGCTGCCCGATTTTTGGGCCTGCAACACCCGCCTGTGGCGTGACAAGCTGGGGCAAATCTCTCTGGCCGCCACGACGTTGATCTGGGGTGTGGCCGGCAATTTGCGCTTCATTGTGCTGGCCTGGGCCGCTGCGGCTTTGGGTTATTCGGTCACCCAGGCCTCTGCCCTGCAAGGGGTCGTGGCCATTGGCATGGCGGTTGGGGCTGTGGTGGCGTCGATGCGCATGCGCCTTGAAGACGGTCCCCGGGTGATCACGCTGGGTATTGCGATGGGGATTTTGATTATTTTGCTGATCTTCATTGACAACGTCTGGGTGGCTGCGCCGTTTTTGATCATGCTGGGCGCACTCGGCGGGTTTTTGGTGGTGCCCATGAATGCATTGTTGCAGCACCGGGGGCACAACCTGATGGGGGCCGGTCGCTCCATTGCGGTTCAAAATTTCAATGAACAGGCGTGTATTTTGTTGCTGGGGGCGGCCTACAGCCTGTCCACCGGTATGGGCTTGCACACCTTTGCGGCCATCACGGCCTTTGGCGTGATCATCGCCGGCTTCATGTGGCTCATCAAACGCTGGCATGCCAGCAACCTGCGCCACCATCGCGGCGAGGTGGATCGCCTCATGAACATTGCCCGCAGTGACAACCTGCATGGTTGATCCTGAAATAGAAGGGCGGGCCGGACCCGCAGCGACAGCGCCTTGCCAATCGGTTTCCTTGTGAGCAAAAATGCGCTCCCAGCCATGGCGCTGGTGCTCAACGCGTTGGTCTGGGGGGTGTCCTGGTGGCCTTTTCGGGCGATTGAGGCGCGCGGCCTGCATCCTTTGTGGGCCACAGCGTTTATTTATCTCTTTGCCTTGGTGTGTTTGTTCGCGTTCAGGCCGCAAGCCTGGCGTGGCTTTGTCAAACACCCGATGCTTTGGTTCCTGGTGCTGGCCGCGGGTGTGACCAATGTCGGCTTCAATTGGGCCGTGACAGTGGGCGACGTGGTGCGGGTGGTGTTGCTTTTTTACCTGATGCCCGCCTGGGTGGTGTTGCTGGCCTGGCCTCTGCTGGGAGAAAAGCCGACGGCAGGCTCGCTCTTGCGCCTGGTGCTCGCTCTGGCCGGTGTCGTCATCGTGCTTAAAACGCCCACATCGCCCTGGCCTGTGCCGGAGAGTCTGGCCGATTGGCTGGCGCTGATGGGCGGCCTGAGTTTTGCGCTCACCAACATTTTGCTGCGCCGTCTTAACCAGACGCCGGACGAGTCCCGCATGCTGGCCATGTTTGGCGGCGGCGCAGTGATGGCCACGCTGGCAGCTCTGGTGGGTCTGGGCTTGGGCACCGTCTCAGGTGTGCCCGCGCCGAGCCCGGCTTGGGTTGGCTTGGTCTTGCTCATCAGCCTGGCGTTTTTGGCGGGTAACCTGGCGCTGCAGTATGGCGCTGCGCGCTTGCGGGCCAGTGCCACCTCGCTCATCATGCTGTCTGAAGTGGTGTTTGCCAGCGTTTCGGCTGTGCTGCTGGGGGCGGGTGAGTTGACCGGCCGCACGCTGGCGGGCGGGAGCTTGATTTTGCTGGCGTCCTTGTTGTCGGTGGTCTCGTTTCGTTCGTCGGCGTCCAGGCGCGCAGGCCGAGTCGGGCCGGTCTGAGCTTGCCCGCATGGCAGGCTGGGGAACTGGTGACGTGCGACACTGGTTTTTTTGAATCAAGGAGCTCCCCATGACCACTGTGTACGACTTCGACGCCCTGCAAATCAACGGCCAGGCTGTTCATTTGAGTGAGTTCAAGGGGAAAGCTCTGCTGATCGTCAACACGGCCAGTGCCTGTGGCTTCACGCCGCAATTTGCCGGGCTGGAGGTTTTGCATGAGACCTATGGTCCCAAAGGGCTGGTGGTGCTGGGCTTTCCGTGCAACCAGTTCGGGGCGCAGGACAAGGGGTCGAATGACGAGATTGCCGGGTTCTGTCAGGTCAACTACGGCGTCACCTTCCCCATGATGGCCAAGATCGACGTCAACGGCGACCAGGCCCACCCGCTGTACCAGTGGCTCGCCGGCGAGGCGCCGGGCCTGCTCGGCACCAAGGCGATCAAATGGAACTTCACCAAATTTTTGGTGGGCAAGGACGGCGCCGTGCTCAAACGCTATGCCCCCACCGACACCCCGGCCAGCCTGGCGAAAGACATCGAGGCCGCGCTGGCTGCCTGAGCCCTACTTGCTCCAGGGCAGGCGAAACAGGTGCAGCGTGGGCGATGGCTTGGTAATTTTTTCGTCAAAAGCATGGTGGGGCGCCCCCACCGACTTCAGGATGCGCTGCACATAAGCCCGGGTCTCCTGATAGGGCGGCACGCCACGGTGGCGTTCCACTGCACCTTCGCCCGCGTTGTAGGCGGCCGCCACCAGGGCCACATCCCCTTGAAAATAGGCCAGGAGCCAGCGCAAGTAGGTCAGTCCGCCCCGGATGTTTTGGGCCGGGTCAAACGGGTTGCTCACCCTGAAACGCTCGCTCGTGGTCGGGATGAGTTGCATCAGCCCCTGGGCGTTTTTGGGTGACAGTGCGAGGCTGTTGAAGTTGGATTCAGCGGCAATGATGGCCAATGCCAGTTGCGGCTCCACCTGAAACTGGGGCGCCATGGTCATGACCAAGTCAAAAATCTTGCGCGGTGCAATCACCTCATAGTTCACACGGGGCCGGTTTTCCTCTGGGGTCACCGCCACAGGGGGCGGTGCAGGTGGCTCAGGCGGGCGCATGCACTCTGGAACCTCCGGGGTGGGGTCGCCCACGATGTGGAGCATGCGTTGGGCAGCGGCCAGGCCTTGTTGGGCTGCCGCCTGGAAAAAGAAGGCGGCGGTGGCATCGTTGCGAGCCACCCCCCGGCCGTTGGCGTACATCCAGCCCAGGTTGTACTGAGCCTGTGCATCACCTGCACGCGCAATCCGGCAGTAAAGCGCTGCCGCCCGTAAGGGGTCGCGTGCGACGCCTTCGCCGTTTTCCAGGGCAATGGCTTCGCCAAGCAAGTTGACGTGGGCCGTGCTGGGTACCGGCGGCTCAGCCAGGGGAGCAGCGAGGGCAGCAACATAGTTTGAGGCCATGAACAAGGCCGGCAAGACGAGGTAAAGAGCAGACATGCGCCACAGTGTCGGCGCAGCCTGGGCGACCTAGCTTGACAAACGTCAATCGCTCCTACAGCGCGGCGTCGAGCACCTCAACCCAGTGGCGCACCGGGGTGGCGGTGCCGCTTTGCAGGTGGGTGATGCACCCGATATTGGCCGACACAATCAGGTCGGGTTTGGCATCGCCAAAGGTTTCGTTCAGGTGGCCGAGCTTGCGGTCGCGCAGTTGGTAGGACAGCTCGGGGTTGAGCACCGAGTAAGTGCCCGCCGAGCCGCAGCACAGGTTGGATTCGCATCCGGTGATCTTCACGTCAAACCCGAGCGCGCCCAAGTGCTTTTCCACCCCGCCACGCAATTGCTGACCGTGCTGCAAGGTGCAGGGCGGGTGAAAGGCGATGGTGTCGGCTTTGGCGGCGACTTTGTCCTGCAGTTTCTCGCTGATCTCGGGCAGCCATTCGCTCAGGTCTTTGGTGAGCTCGCTGATGCGCGCGGCCTTGGCGGCATAGACCGGGTCGTCATGCAGGATGTGGCCGTATTCCTTGACGGTGACGCCGCAGCCCGAGGCGTTCATGATGATCGCCTCCACCCCGGCGCCCGTGGTGTTGCCGCCATCCTGCCCCTGAACATAAGGCCACCAGGCGTCGATGTTGGCGCGCATTTCAGCTTTGCCCCCGTCCTGGTCATTCAGGTGGAACTTGACGGCGCCGCAGCAACCCGCCTTGGGAACGATGACGGTTTGCACACCAATGGCATCCAGCACGCGCGCGGTGGCGCTGTTGATGTTGGGCATCATGGACGGTTGCACGCAGCCGGCCAGCATGAGAATGCGGCGTGTGTGGGTGCGGGTTGGCCACACGCCTGCATCCTGCTTGGGCGGTACTTTGTTTTTGAGTGCGGTAGGCATCAGGGGACGTACCAACTGGCCCAGCTTCATGGCCGGGCCAAACAGCGGTGAAGGCAAGCCTTCTTTGAGGGCCCAGCGCAGGGCGCTCTCACCCATCGGGCGCGGGACCTTGGCGTCTACCAGCTTGCGTCCGATGTCTATCAGGTGCCCGTAGTCCACGCCGGAGGGGCAGGTGGTTTCGCAGTTGCGACAAGTCAGGCAGCGGTCCAGGTGCATCTGGGTTTTTCGGGTCGGGGTTTCACCTTCCAGCACCTGCTTCATCAGGTAGATGCGCCCCCTCGGGCCGTCGAGCTCATCGCCCAACAGTTGGTAGGTCGGGCAGGTGGCGGTGCAAAAACCGCAGTGCACGCATTTGCGCAAAATGGCTTCGGCGGCGATGCCGTCGGCCGTGCCTTTGTATTCGGGGGCGAGATTGGTTTGCATCAGGGGTTCAACTTAAAAGTCAGGGTAGAGGCGGCCGGGATTGAAGATGCCGGCGGGGTCGAATTCGGCCTTCAGGCGCTTGTGAATACCATCCAGCGGGGGTTTTAATGGGCTAAATCGGCCTCTGGCCGGCGTATCTATTGCCTTGGGTGGTAAGAAAATAGTAGCGCTTCCACCTGCCCCCGCGGCGGCTTGGCGCAGAGACGATTGGGCTGACAGCGGCGCCCACAGCCAGCGCTGACCACCGTGCCATTCAATCAGTTGGGCCCAGGGCAGGTCCAGTGCCGGTGCGGTTTGCGGGACACTCAGGCGCCACAGGCAGAGGTCATCGCTGGCGCGCTTGAAAAAAGGCAGCTGCAATTCGCGGCAGGCTTGCCAGTCCGGCGCGGCCAGCGCGTTGTCCATGCGGGTGCCGGGCACATCCTGAGTCATCTTGTGGCAGGCGGACTCGACCGCAGCCACCGCGCCGCGCAGGCGCACATAAAGCCGCCCGGGCTGGCCGACTGCGCTGTCGTCACGCACCCAGCAACTGGCGTTGAGCGGCAGAGGTTGTCCGCCCCAGCGGTTGAGCTGGGCCAGGGCTTGGGCTTGATCGAGCTCAAACACCAGCGTGGCCTCGGCCGGCGCCACAGGCAGCACCTTCAAGGAGATTTCTGTCATGAGTCCGAGCGTGCCCATGGCGCCCGCCATGATGCGCGACACATCGTAGCCGGCCACGTTTTTGATCACCTGGCCGCCAAAGGTCAGTAACTCGCCCCGCCCGTTGATCAACTTGACGCCCAGCACAAAGTCCCGCAACGAGCCGACGCTGGCGCGCGCCGGGCCGCTCAGGCCAGCGGCGACCATGCCGCCACAGGTAGCCGTGCTGGGCAGTCCCGTGGCGGCGGGAAAGCCGGGCGGCTCAAAGGCGAGGCACTGGCCTTGTTCGGCCAGCGTCGCCTCCAGTTCAGCCATCGGGGTGCCGCTGCGCACGGTGACCACCAGTTCACTGGGCTCGTAGCTGATGATGCCGCGGTAGCCTGAGACGTCCAGCACTTCGCCCTGCAGCGACTCGCCATAAAAGTCCTTGGAGCCGCCCCCGCGAATGCGCAGGGGAGTGTGGTTGGCAGCGCACGCCGTAATGCGGTCGGTGAGGGTCTTGAGCAAGGAATCCATGGTGTTCAGACTTATAAAGTTGATGGGGATGTTAATTGGCGGCGGGCAGGCCTGGTTTGAATTTTTTGCATTCGGGCAATTCAAAAATTTAGTCAACCCAGAAGTTCACGGGCAGACCGGGCACGTCCACGCGCATCGAGAACACGCAACCTGACAGAGGGAAGGCCTGTAACTCGGCCGCGCTGCGGTGGTGCCGGGCGCTCGTGATGAACAGGGTTTGCAGGTCATGCCCGCCAAAGCAGGGCATGGTGGGGCACTGGACCGGCGTGGGCCACTGGGCCAGCAGGGCGCCGTCGGGGCCGAACTTGCAGATGCGGCGACCTTCGAACATGGCCACAAAGTAGTTGCCCTGCAGGTCCACGGCTGCGCCGTCCGGGCGACCGCCATAGCCGTGGTTGCCAGGTGCCGGGTCAAAGTGCCAGTCTGCAGGTTTGGGTTTGAATTGAACGAAGGTGCGCCGCGCCGCCAGGTGAGGCGTGCTCTCGTCAAGATGCCAGGCGTCAATGCGGTGGCTGGCGGTGTCGGCCCAATACCGGGTGCTGCCATCGGGGCTCCAGGCCAGGCCGTTGGCGGTGGTGACCGGCAGGGTGGCGGGGTCGGTGTGGCGTTCAATCACCGGTGCGCCTTCTGAGGAACCGTCAACCCCGTTCGGCGACCTCCGTCCGTCGATGGAGTACAGCGCTGCATTGTGGGCTGTCTTGGTTTCGTCCAGTGTGCCCACCCAAAAGCGCCCCAGCGCGTCGCATTTGCCATCGTTGGCGCGCATGTGCAGGGTGTCGTAGCCCAGTGTCCCGATCAGCTCCAGGGGGCCGCCCCAACTCCGGGCGCGAAAAATGCCGTCGCGCAGGGCGATGATCAAGCCACCGCTTGTTGCCGGTGCGATGCAGCCGGGCTCACCGGGCAGGTCCCAGGTATCGACCCGGTCCTCTCCCGGCATGGTGCGCAGGATTTTTTGGCCTGGAATATCCACCCAGTACAGCCGGCCCTCCTGGGGATGCCAAAACGGGGATTCACCCAACTCGTTGGGCGCGGTGGTGACGGCTGTCCAGGTCATGCGGGCTGATCTCCAAATGGACTATTGTGCATGGCCGAACGCCCATAAAAAAACCACCCGGGCCGGTGGCGCGGGTGGTTTGATGTCAGGCCGCCGGGGTCGGCAGCCTGAGGGCGATCAGCGGCTGTACGCTGTCTCGCCGTGCGAGGTGATGTCCAGGCCTTCACGCTCGTCTTCTTCGCTCACCCGCAGTCCGATGGTCAGGTCCACGATCTTGAAGGCAATGAGAGACACCACGCCAGACCATACGATGGTGATCAGCACGCCCTTGGCCTGAATCCAGACTTGGGACGCAATGGAATAGTCGGCAGCGGTCACCATGGTCACGGTCACCCAGTCTGCCACGTAGCCAGGTCCACCCAGTGCTGGTGAATTGAACACACCGGTCAACAGGGCACCCACGATACCGCCAATGCCGTGCACGCCGAAGACGTCCAGTGAGTCATCCGCACCGAGCATCTTCTTGAGGCTGTTGACACCCCACAGGCAGGCAAAGCCAGCCACAACACCAATCACCAGCGCGCCACCGATGCCGACGTTGCCGGCAGCGGGCGTGATGGCCACCAGACCAGCCACAGCGCCCGAGGCAGCACCCAGCATGGATGCCTTGCCACGCATCAGCGCTTCACCCAGACACCAGGCCAGCACCGCAGCAGCCGTTGCACCAAAGGTGTTGATGAAGGCCAATGCTGCAAAGCCGTTGGCTTCCAGTGCCGAGCCGGCGTTAAAGCCAAACCAGCCCACCCACAACAGGGATGCACCCACCATCGTCAAGGTCAGGCTGTGAGGCGCCATGGCTTCGCGGCCATAACCAATCCGCTTGCCCACCATGTAGGCACCCACCAAGCCAGCCACCGCTGCGTTGATGTGCACCACGGTGCCGCCGGCAAAGTCCAGTGCGCCGTGTTGCCAGATCAGGCCGGCTTTGGATGTCATCTCGGCAACCACTGCAGCCGAGCTGTAGGCATCAGGGCCCATCCAGAACCAGACCATGTGGGCGATGGGTGCATAAGAGAATGTGAACCACAACACCATGAACATCAGCACCGCAGAGAACTTCATGCGCTCGGCAAAAGCACCCACGATCAAGGCACCGGTGATGCCGGCAAACGTGGCCTGGAAGGCTGCAAAGATGATCTCGGGAATGTAGACGCCCTTGCTGAACGTGGCCGCATTGGCAAACGTGCCAGCTGCGTTGTCCCAGACGCCTTTCATGAACAGGCGGTCAAGTCCGCCGATGAAGGCGTTGCCCTCCGTGAAGGCGAGGCTGTAGCCGTACACGAACCACAGCACCACAATCAGCGAGAAGGTCACCATGACCTGCATCAGCACCGAGAGCATGTTTTTCGATCGAACCAGGCCACCGTAGAACAGGGCCAGGCCCGGCACGGTCATCAGGATCACCAGCAAGGTGGCCACCATCATCCAGGCGGTATCGCCTTTGTTGGGTACAGGCACCGGTGCCGCAGCAGGCGCTGCCACTGCCGCAGCAGGCGCGATGGCATCGGCCGGTTTCGCTTCTGCTGGCGCAGCGGGTGCTGCCACAGCTTCAGAGGCGGCGACAGTTGCTGGAGCAGGTGTCTGGGCGAAGGCGGCAGTGCCACCCACCAACAGACCCAAGCCCAGCGCGAGAGAGGCTAGAAGTTTTTTCATGTGTGTGTTCTCGTCAAAATGGAGCGGGCGCGTTACAGCGCTTCCTTGCCGGTCTCGCCGGTTCGGATGCGAACGACCTGTTCAAGGTTGTAGACAAAAATCTTGCCGTCACCGATCTTGCCGGTGCGCGCAGCGCCTTCGATGGCCTCGATCACGCGATCGACCAGTTCATCGGCGATGGCGGCTTCGATCTTGACCTTGGGCAAAAAGTCGACCACATACTCTGCACCGCGGTACAGCTCGGTGTGGCCTTTTTGACGCCCGAAGCCCTTGACTTCGGTGACGGTGATGCCCTGCACGCCGATGGCTGAAAGTGCTTCACGCACTTCGTCCAGCTTGAAGGGTTTGATGATGGCGGTTACGAGTTTCATTCGTGCTCCTAAGTCTGAAATCAAGGAATGATTAGAAGCTGTATTTCACGCTGAGAACCAGCGCGTCTTTGCCCAGGAATTTGCCTTTGGCGGTGTAAAAATCCTTCTTGGCATTGGTGCCAACGGCAGCCACAGAGCCGCTCAGGCCGTTGCCAAAGTCCTTGCCCAGCGTGACGGCGTAATCGGTGTAGTCACCAGCATCACCCGGCACGTTCGGAATCCACTGATGGCCAATGCGGGGGGTAACGGAGAAGCCGTTGCCGAGGTCAAACGCGGCCGCTACTTCGAGGTACTGGCTGCCCTTGCTGTCTGCGTTGGCCACAAAATTGGTCAGACTGCGGCTGTATTTGGCGGTAACGATGTTGTAAGTCACGGCGCCATAGATTTCGGTGGTGTTGGCATTGGTGGCTGCCGTGTTGCTGGGGTACTGGTACGTGATCAGGCCCACGTCGTAGGTGACGCCCATGCCGGTGTCGCCACGGTAGCCGCCGTACAGGTCCACTTCAAGGGAGCCTTTGCTCGCGCCGAAGTCTTTGATCCAGGAGACGTTGGAGCCCCATGCGCCCAAGTAAAAGCCGTCCTTGTGAGTGAAGTCTGCACCCAACTGTAAGGCTGGTTTCGCGAAGGTTTGTGCAATGCCGCGGAACCGGTAGTCGGTGGTGACGCCGGCGTTGAACGAAACTGTGTAATCCGGTGCAGGGGCTGCGGTCTGCGCCAGCACAGGCATGGAAGCCAGCAAAGCGGTCAGGGCGAGGGTGGATGTTGCTTTCAGTTTCATAGATTACTCCGGGTGGTTCAAAGGTAAAAAAAGATGAATGTCAAAAAGCACAAAGCATGCCAATAGCATCACCAGACTTGATCACTCCAGTGAAGTTGCGAGTCAGGGTGCTGCGGTAAGATAACTGTATAAAAATACATGTCGCACTGTTGTGGTGCGCTTGAGTTGGGTGTTGGATTCGGTTCTTGCACCATTTTGGAGAGGGATTCCCATGAGTTTGTCTTTGGTGCAGAGTCGTGCACTGCTGGGGCTCGATGCCGCTGCGGTCACCGTCGAAGTGCATTTGGCCAATGGCCTGCCCAGCTTCATGCTGGTGGGGCTGGCCGATGTGGAGGTCAAGGAGGCGCGCGAGCGGGTGCGTTCGGCCATCCAGAACTCGGGTCTGGAGTTTCCGCATAACAAACGCATCACGGTCAATCTCGCGCCGGCAGACTTGCCCAAGGATTCCGGACGTTTTGACCTGCCGATCGCGCTGGGTATCCTGGCGGCGAGCGGCCAGATTGACGCCTCACGGCTGGCGGGCCACGAGTTTGCGGGTGAGCTGTCGCTGTCCGGTGAGCTCAGGCCGGTGCGCGGTGCGCTGGCCATGAGTCTGGCGCTGCATGCGGGGCAGGTGGTGACGCGGCTCGTGTTGCCGCCCGGCAGCGCCGAAGAAGCAGCCCTGGTGCCGGGTGCGCAGGTTTACAGCGCCCGGCACTTGTTGGACGTGGTGCAAAACTTTTTGCCCCAGGCGGCTGATGCACCGCCCCCGGAGCCCTCAGCCGGCTGGCAGCGCGTAACACCCACGCTGCAGGTGGACGCGCAGGCCTACCCCGATCTGGCCGATGTCAAGGGCCAGGCGGGGGCCAAGCGTGCCTTGGAGATTGCCGCAGCCGGTGGCCACAGCTTGCTGCTGATGGGGCCGCCGGGGTCGGGCAAGTCGATGCTGGCGCACCGTTTTGCCGGTCTGCTGCCCGCCATGTCGACCCTGGAGGCCCTGCAAAGTGCGGCGGTGGCCAGCTTGGGCGGTCGCTTTTCTCTGGACCGCTGGGGCCAGCGGCCCACCTGCAGTCCGCATCACACGGCGAGTGCGGTCGCCCTGGTGGGCGGCGGTTCGCCTCCGAGGCCGGGCGAGATTTCATTGGCGCACCACGGCGTGCTGTTTTTGGATGAGTTGCCAGAGTTCCCCCGCAGCGCGCTGGAAGCGCTGCGTGAGCCTCTGGAGTCGGGCACCATCACCATCTCGCGGGCGGCGCGCCGGGCGGAGTTCCCCGCGCGTTTTCAATTGATTGGTGCGATGAATCCGTGCCCTTGTGGTTATCTGGGTTCATCGCAAAAGGCCTGCCGCTGCACGCCAGACCAGGTGAGCCGCTACCAGGGCAAGCTCAGCGGCCCCTTGATTGATCGGATTGACCTGCACGTGGAGGTGCCCGCCGTCCTGTCTGCCGACCTGATGCAGGCGGCGCCGGGGGAGTCCACCGCCGTCATTCGGGCGCGCTGCACGGCGGCCCACGAGCGTGCGCTGGCCCGCCAGGGCAAGTCCAACCAGGCGTTGCAGGGGCAGGAGATCGATGTCCATTTATTGCTGGACGACGCCGCTGCCAGGTTTCTCAACGTGGCGGCAGCCCGGCTGGGTTGGTCGGCGCGCAGCACCCATCGGGCACTCAAAGTCGCGCGCACCATTGCCGACCTGGCTGGCGCCCACAGCACCCAGGTCACGCATGTGGCCGAGGCCATGCAGTACCGGCGTGCACTGCGGACGTCTTAGGACGTCTTAAACTCGGGGCCTTCGCAACTCCAGACGTCGGCCCTTTTATGCAACATGTCGTGTTCAATCAAAAAGGCGGGGTGGGCAAGTCCACCATCACCTGCAATCTCGCGGCCATCAGCGCATCACAAGGTTTGCGCACCCTGGTCATTGACCTGGATTCGCAAGGCAACTCCACGCGCTACTTGTTGGCAGACGAGGTGCCCGCCGATCAGCCTAACGTGGCGGATTTTTTCGAGCAAAGCCTCAAATTCACCATTCGCGACAAGGCCCCAAGCGAGTTCATCGTCAACACGCGCTGGGAGGGACTGGATGTCATGCCCTCAAACCCGCTGCTTGATGAGCTGCACGGCAAACTGGAGTCACGCCACAAGATCTACAAACTGCGCGATGCCTTGAAGCTGCTGGCCGAAGATTACGACCAGATCTACATCGACACGCCGCCCGCGCTCAATTTCTACACCCGCAGTGCGCTCATGGCCGCTCAGGGCTGCCTGATTCCATTTGACTGCGATGATTTTTCGCGTCGCGCGCTCTACACCTTGTTGCAAAACGTGGAGGAGATCAAGGCCGACCACAACCCCGACCTGCGGGTGGAGGGCATCATCGTCAACCAGTTTCAGCCCCGGGCCAACCTGCCCCAGCGTCTGGTGCAGGAGCTGATTGACGAGGGTTTGCCGGTGTTGCAACCGTATCTGGGCTCGTCGGTGCGGATCCGCGAGTCGCATGAGCAGTCTTTGCCCATGATCTTTCTGGACCCCGCGCACAAGCTCACCCGGGAGTACGTCGCCTTGCACGATGCCCTG
>JFJP01021722.1_pt1 | contig 17130 bp, 13 predicted proteins | sample 431651 | NCBI WGS metagenome assembly JFJP01 (sample SAMN02602958, study PRJNA72255) | Microbial mat metagenome, whole genome shotgun sequencing project. | biome: fresh water; feature: sink hole; material: water; isolation source: purple microbial (photo- and chemosynthetic) mats found in... | reverse complement strand
AAACTGATAATCCCAAGTGACGATTTTATTTTTCGTCACTTTTCTGAATGCATTTAACCAAAACCGGCGCGTGGGAATGGACATCGTTTGGTATGAAGTCGAGAGTGTGAATGGCTTAGTATTTCCAATCGTAATATCATATAATTCCCAAACTCTCCGCCATGTAGCCCATCCCCAAATGTGTGGATAGCGCAAAAATGAGTAACTCTCTTGATTTTCGTTCTTACTATACCGTCCATCACCACTTATTGCATAGACTTTCTCGTTATCTTTATACTTATTCAAGAGTTCTTCACAATAGGGAAAAAAGCTTTGATCAGGTAAGCAATCATCCTCAAGGATTATCCCCATCTCTTCATTTTCAAAGAACCAGTCGATTGCACCGCTCACTGCGTATTTACACCCGAGATTGTTTTCACGAAACAGTGTTTTAACTTCGCAATCCCAATCAATTTGTGAAAGAACATATTCGCGCACGGCCTCAACCTTCAAATGTTCCTCTGCAACATGAATTCGTGCACCATCAGAAGCGATGTACAACCGTGGAGGCTGTGCCTTGCGAATCTCTTCGAATACCAGTTTAGTTGTATCGAGACGGTTGAAGGTTAGGAATAGTAGCGCAGTTTTCATTTTTACCCTTTACCGAATATAGGTAAGATTTTTTCAACATTCGAATTTATAACGCGAGATGCATCTGCCATCGTTAGTAAAGGATTCAAACTTCTATTAACTAAAATCTTGATATATTTACGATGATCAATAACTCTAAAGATCTTACGAACTACTCTATAAATCAAATAGAAAAATCTTGAGAGATATACTGGCAGTGCAATGCAAAGAAAAAGTAACTGCACCATAGAATAAGAACAGTTATTCAAGTAAATGATATCTTTAAGCATTGAATTCAGCTCTGCTTTCCCATTTTTTCCTATATACCTAATCATCGTAAAAGTAAATAACAGGTATTTAAATGGTCGGGAAATCAAGATGGATTGTACACGTTCGGATCTCAATGAAGGTGTTTCCAAAAACGCCTGCCAAAAGTAAATACTAGTATCACCAAACCTGAAATCACCGGCCAGTTTATTGTATTGATTTTTACTATTGGCGATTTTTTCAGTATACTCGTTTTGCAGAATTGATAATTCTTCGGCAACATCTTGTGTAAAAGGAACACGTTCTGACCCAATCGCCATTCCAGCACTCTTGGGTGATGAACCGACCCATCCAAGAGGGATATATGACTTTAAGTATCTCTTCTCTAAACTACATGCAATCACTCCGAGATTTGCATCCTGAGGATGGCATGTTAATACCTTCCCGCGTTGTTTCTCACGAGCTTGTTGAAGTATCGACTTGTGAAAGAGCGATGTTGTATACATCTCAGGTAGTTCAAAATATTCATGAAAGCCTAGTAATGCCTTGGTAGCTTCTACAAAAGAATAGTGCACTTTTACTTTTTTTTGTGCAAAATAGGACATTGCAATATCCCCATAGACAGGTTCACAACCTTGCCAGAAATAATATGCTCGTTCTGACATAATGACTTTGATATTTTGTTTACATGCTTCTGCAATTAGCTCGTCCGCAAGCTCAAAAAAATATGGTTGTAATCCATCATCTTGTCCAACAAAAATCAACCAATCTCCAGTTGCATGTGAAAGTGCCCATTCCCAATGTTCTGTCATACTTAATGGTTCAGGAGGTGTGATAACAGTAATGTTTTCGTGGGATGAAATTGTCTCTAAATATTCATTTGTACCATCATTAGAGTGGTCATCACTAATAATTAATTCATAGTCCCTATATGATTGATGGATGATAGACTCTACACACGACTGTATATATCCTCTACCATTTCGCACTGGAATTATAATGGAAAATCTTTTCTCAAAGTCATAACACTTTTTCATCTCAAACCTTACTCGATAATCTTTGTTTTACATAAATTATTGTTTTATAGCCCCATAGGGCAATAAGTGTGAACATGCTATTGCTGTTTTTGATAATTTTACATGCTTCAAAAATACCATACACACGTTTGTAACGGTTTAAGAGCTCTAACATGTTGTCCAATTCTTTTTTCTGTTTCCAAACAAAATTTGGGGTACATTTACTTCTAATATAAAATGGTAGAAGAGTATTCCATTTAGAATGAAATACCTGTAAATTATCACAATATGATTTACTTAGTGAATTACCTGACGAAAAATGTATAAGCTTTATTCCATGGTGAACATAATTTTGATATTGTTGAGAAATGTTGATGGTAAAATCAGCATCATACAAATGAAAGTCTTGAAAGCAAATTTCATCAAATGGGTACTTTCGAGCAATTTCAGTACGCGTAAATAGAAAAACGCCATCCAATGTTACCGTTTTGCTTACTTTTTCACATTCTGGATTGTAATATTTATGTTTATATGTGTCACTATCTTCTAAATATTCCCAATAGTTCCAACGATCATATTTCGGTGTGTCACCCCATGAAATAAAGTTTTTTGCAACATACATTCCACCTGCGACCCCAATTATACCTGCACCTTCCAATAAACCGGACTTGATGATTTCTTGCCCCCAGCCATTTGTATCTATTCGTACATCTTCATGTATGAAACATACAAATGGATATTTTGCAATTTGCATGAAATTATTATAGACCTTACAAATTCCAACTTGTGTTTGACGATTATCAAATGCTAACAATTCATATTCAACACCAATTGTATCTTTAATATTTTGTGCGATTTTTTCAAGAAGCACTGGTCGATATGAGCAAATTATTACACTAATCATATTTAACTTTTATTGTTCCTTATGGCTTGGGACTTTATAGTTAGTAAAAACATGGATATTAAAAATGCTAAATAATTTGACACAAGAGTTGCAATTGCAGCACCATATGCACCATGGTGCGGGATCAGCCAAATATTCAGTGCAATATTACTCAACGGTTGCAAAAGAGTACTAATAAGTGTCCAGCGTTGTAGCCCTTCTATGTTGAATGCATAACCGTATCCAAAGCCTATAAAGAAAGGTATAGTTGCCCAAATACTAATTGACAAAATGCTACTTGCGTTAAGGAACTCATGCCCATAAAGATATGATATTATTTCTGTTGATATGCCCGTTATGATAGTACCAATGAATATGGCAATGACTGTCATAATGACAAATATTTTGCGCAATAATTGCTGATAATGTTTTATCCCTTTAGTTCTTTCGCTAAGAACCAATGGATAGAATGAAGTAGATAGAACCATCGGAATAAAATACCATACTTCAGTAACACGTACAGCTGCGGAATAAATCCCGACATCTTGTTTTGTGCCCATAATGCCAAGAAATACTTGATCTATTCGGGCATTTATCGAAGAAGCAATAATTGCAAATATCAGTGGCCAACTATCTTTCAACAACTCCTTTGCCACAACCGGTTCAAACTTCCACTCACGTAGTTTCATACCACTTTTGAGATAATATCCGATCAAACCGGCTGAAACGATCGCAGCTTCGACTGCTATAACCGCTGCAAACCAGATCAGATCAGCTTTTGTCACAATCAGCCATATCTTTACCGCGTTGACAATGAGCATGCTGATAATGGATGAAAATACCACGTATTTACTTAATACTCTGCTCTGAAAATAGAAATCAATCACGTTGAAACTTTGAAAGAGTGTTGCCGATGCGACAAGAATCATTATCAGTGCTGTGGTTTTATCAGTGTGCATAAGAGCGACGGATGTACCGAGAAGAGCCATGACAACCACAGAACCGATAAGTTTAAGCACAAAAGAGGTTCCCAAAAGAGAATCACGGCGGGTTGGATCTTTTACTAATTCACGAATGACGATTCCATCAAGACCGAGGGTGGCAAAGGCGGTAAAGAGAAATACAAAACTCTGGGCATAACTGAAGAGTCCAAACTGTTCAGGGCCAAGATAGCGCGCTGTCCAAACTCCCACGGAAAAGCCGACCACCATACGGAGGATCTTTTCAAGAAAAAGCCATGAGGTATTGGATAGGTATTTTTTATGATTATCGGAAAGGATCATTTCTTCTCTTCAATGAAATACAAAAACAGCAACCACGAAAACAACGAAAAACTCGATACGAAATCATTGTACATTTACACTCAGTTTTCATAAGTATGATGCAATATAAGCTGTGTCAAAACCAAAACGTAAACTCAAAATCTACCGCTTACCTAAAAGTATGGCAAAGTATTAATTCATTTTTGCAGAGAATCGAAGTCTTTCGTACCAATCAACTGATTTATAGCTTGCAGGACAATCTGCGGTTCAATATCCAAAATGTTACCCTCTCGGCCGTTGCTGAATTCTAAAAGGACTTTGGGGTCGAGAGTATACCTTTGAACAGTATTATCAGAAAAAGGGAAAACAGTTAGATGATGGGGTGCAATCTCTTTTGGGTAGGGTGTAAAACGCCCAAAATGTTTTCCATTTGAAATAACAATACATGGAGTTTTAGCTGCAGCTGCTGTATGTTGGAACATTGAATCGTAGCATACTAAAACATCGGCTTTACAAATAAGTGAAACGACCTCGCCGAGATTTGTTTTTCCTACTTTATTCTCAATCGGTATATTGCAGAGATTCTGGATTTGTATCGCATTCTCAATATCAGTTTGGTCGCCAATAAGTACGATCCTAAATTCTGGATAAAGTTGATTAATTTCAATAATGAGTTGTGAAAGTAAATCAACTCCCCATTTCCTTTTTTTTTGACTCGCACCAATTGCGATTAGAATAATTCTTTCACGGTTCTCTAAATGACGTAATGAAATTTCAGTAGTAAGATTATCGTCAGAGGTAAGCCATTTGAAAAATGTAAGATTTCGGTAAAACTCAAATTGAATTTCTGGTGAGCATTGGAAAAGATCTGTATATAGTGCATATGTAAACGGCAGTAGGAAAGGTATCTGGTTGTAATTATCACCTTTTGAAGCAAGCTTGACATCGGCGTTGATCGCATGAGAGATTGCATCATCCACTATAATATTTCTCGAATGAATTGGATTGATCAGAATAGCCGCAGTAATACTCTGCAGAATTGAAATTTGCTTTTTACGATAGCCCAAATCATACTGAAACTTTTTTATATTAAGAAAAAGCGCAGAATCAATATACTCTGCATCATATTCATCACACAGGGGTTTCCAAATTTGATTACCTATAAGAGTGATGTGATAGCCGGCATAGTATTTACGGAGTACAGGGAGAAAATTACGAAAGAGAAAATAGTCACCTATTGCATCAGTTTTAACAATAACCATGTTTTTGTTGTTTACTTTGGTCGCATTTCTACCATTTTTACTGGCAGATATGTCTGCAATGAGTAAAAATAAATAGTATAACTTCCGTAATAACTTCATTTTGCAATTACTTTAATTTCATATGTAAATATCGAGACACTTGTTTTGTGAAAAGAACTGCCGGTAATACGATTCCAAAAAAACATTTTTAGTTTATATAGTGCTAAAAATACAATTTTAATGAATTGTATCGGAAGTATAAATCCTTTAGTTCCATTAATATCATCTTTGTCGGTTGGTATGTAAAACTTCAAATATCGAGGGGCATTTCGAACGCTGTAGTAATCACTTTTTATATTGCGAAGATTAAAATATCCGGGTGAATTATCATTGCTGTTTTTTCTATCGTTCATGAGTTTTCCTGAAAAGTTTTCGAGCAAATATAATTAATAATGAAGATACTATCCGTATCGTACCAAGCAGTAATAATTTCAGACTCCCATACTCTTGAATAATTCTGAATCGTTCATACATAGATTTGAAAACTCGAGTGTTTGAAATACCGTCCATTTTTTGAACCGCAATACAATAACATACAATATAACGGTTTGTTTTTCGTTTGTAAGTACTTCGCATCCAAAACTCATAGTCAGCTGCAATCTGGTATTTTTCTTCATAGGTACCATACTCATTAAAAAGCCTTCTTTGTGTCACGGTTGATTGATGACCGCAAGGCATTTCTAAATATGTCAGTTTCGCCTTTTTGATTTTTGAAAAGAATTGATGTTCATACCTAGTAGAACCTAATAACAAATCAGGGTTATCTGCTTCATACAAAGATTTTTCAATATTACTTAATGTGCATGGTGAATAAAAACGATCACCGCTGTTCATAAAGATCAAATATTCACCGGTTGATCGTAAAATCCCTTTATTCATCGCATTGTAAATACCTCTGTCCGGTTCACTTACAAATACCGTAAGTTCAGGCTCATATTCTCGGATGACAGCAACCGTCCCGTCCGTCGAACCGCCATCGATAATGATATACTCAAAATCTTTGCATGATTGATTTAGCGTACTTTCGATAGTAGTGCGAATGCCATTTTTATCATTGAACACCACCGTAATTACCGAAAAGTAAGGCCGCTTATCACTCATTGAGCTAATTCCACTTTCCATTCACCAATATTCCGTTCTGTCGCATCGAACGCAACGCCAACTTTCAGCAATTTCTTACCGGATCCGGTATAGGGTGTCAAATACCCTCGATCTTCAATTTGCGCCAGAGCATTTTCCGCCGTATCAAAGAGCTTGAATTCAAAACAGTAGACAAACTCACCAGCTTCGACAATGGCATCGGCACGACCTTTCGCCGATTTTACTTCGGTAATACAGTAGTGCCCTAAAAGCCGAAAGATAAGATAGAAAACAATCTGATAATGCCGTTCACTCTTGTCGTTCAGATCATAGGGTATTTCTGCAAAGAACGGAATCAGCGCATTCATACATCCGTCAACATCGCCTTTTCGCAGAGCCCTCGTGAGCGTTAACACCAACGATTCACGACCAAACTCGGGAGCATAGGCATATTTATCAGCCAGTGATTTGGCGAAAGAGCTTCGAACTTCATCATTGGGGTAATCAAGCGTATAGCTGTTGAGTGATTCATCATAGCCGGAGATTGTCAGATAGCCCGCTTGGTAGAGTACCGGAACGGCGAGCAGTGCATCCTTTCGATAATCGGCAAAGTCGGTCGCAACCGCTTCCATGCCTTCAAGGCGAAGAATATCAATTTGCTGCTCTTCAATAAGTTTCAGAAGGAAGGTTGGCGTACCGGAAGCAAACCAGTAAGGCTCGAAGAGTTCATTGGTGAAATGGTTCAAGAGGCCAAAGGGGTTATAGACTGATTGCTCAGCACGAGAAAAGCGATAGCCATTGTAGAAACGGCGAAGTTTTTCTAAATACAGTTCCGGTGACAGTTTCATGAGAGTGCTAATATGTGTAATCTCTTCCTGAAAGTTCAAAACAACTTCATCATGCGTAAATCCGCAGAGCGTTGCAAATCGAGGAGAGAGTGAAATATCCTGTAGATGATTCAAATCAGAAAAAATTGAGACCTGGGAGAACTTAGTTACGCCAGTGAGAAAGAGAAAGGCGAGATGTTCATCGGCAGATTTCAGCACACCGTAGAATCCTTTGAGAAATGCTTTGTGTTCAGCATGGGTTGCATCATTGTCAATCGTGGTAAGAAGCGGCTTGTCGTATTCATCGATAATAACAACGGCTTGCTTTCCCGTTTTTAAGTGCAGCGCTCGTATCAGCTGAAAGAGTGTCTGGCCGAGAGCTTCAAAATCGATGGGGAGAGATACACCATACTCTGTGGCAACATTCTCAATTGTACCGGCAATATTCGCTTTGAGTTCGTAGGTTCCGAGAGTAAAATTCCCCCCATTGAAATCGAGATGAATAACAGGATGCGGTTCCCAGTTCCAATCGGAAGAATCAATTGCCAGACCAGTAAAGAGTTCTCGCTTCCCTTCCCAAAAGGATTTTAATGTGGAGCAGAGAAGGCTTTTCCCGAAGCGGCGGGGACGGGAAAGGAATACTGTCTTTCCCATTGCAACCATATCAATCAAAAGCTGTGATTTATCGATATATAAGAGATTGCTTCGCCGAGAATCTTCAAAGTTCTGTGTACCTAATGGAAGTTTTTTAGCCATGATTTTCCTAACATTGAAATATGAACGAGAGTAAAATAGATAATCCCCTGTTGTTCATCTCATTTTTGCGACTCTGCCCTTTGCCATCTCTTTCAGTACCGCCCACATAAACCTACTATTATATACGACATAGCGTTTCCACAATCGACGCGGTTCTTTCCACAACCGAAACAGCCATTCAAGCCCATGGTTTTGCATCCATTTTGGTGCCTGTGTAAGAGTGCCTGCATGGAAATCAAAAGCGGCACCAACGGCGAGAATTGGCATGGAGAGATACTCTTTCATACGAACTGTAAGAAGTTCCTGTTTCGGGCAGCCAAGACCAACAAAAAGAATTTTCGCTCCGCTGGCTACAATCTGATCACAATCATCCTGTAACTCACTTTCTGGAATTTCCCCAAATGAAGGAGATTTCATTCCGGCAATTATCAGATCGGAAAACTGCCTCTGAAGATTTATTCGCAGCAGTTCTAAAACAGATTCGGTAGATCCATAAAAGTACACCGGAATTTTCCGCTTCTCTGCTTCACGGCAAATATCAAGGGTGACGTCGGGGCCATAGACGCGTTCGGATAAACCTGACTTGTGAAAATGGTTGAGAGCCCAGCGTACTGGTTGTCCATCGGGAGCGATAATGTCAAACTGTTCAATTGCGGTCTTGTATACAGGGTTCTGCACGGCAGTCATGAGGCTGTGGACGGGCATGAATGCAACGGTACAGAGTGTCTCCTGTTGTGCATGTGCCAGAACTGTTCCTACACACTCTTCACGGGTCAGAACAGAAACGGGTATACCAAAAAGTTGCTGCTTGCGAATCGTCATATCAAAACGCCCCATCCCATGTTTTACGTGAAAAAACAGTAAGAAACAGAATTTTCAGATCTAGCCAGATAGACTAGTTTTCCACATACCAGAGTGTATGTTTACATTTTCTCCCACTCAAAGACCGCAACATTTCTCTCCTTCGACGAGAAATTAATACCCATGAGGTATATCGGTTTTTCTGAAGATCTGTACTTCTCATAATATTTGCGATCATGAATCTGTTGAATCGCTGATTCACTACTGTCAACCTTACACTCTACCAGAACAATAGCCGTTGGCAGAACGATGGTCAGATCAATACGCCCTTTATTCGTCGAATCTTCGATGAGCACGTCAAAACCAATACTGGTGAAAAAGGTAAAGATCACCGACGAGTAGTACCCTTCGAATTTCGCTATGTCATTTCTTCGATAGTTGTCAGAAGGAATGGCCGCAAAGAGCGATTTTAAGATTGATTCAACCTTAACAGCATCAAATGATCGAAGTGCTTTTGAAAAACTGGAACGGAGACTCGCTTTCTCTTCGCCAATTGCAGTGAGGTAGTCCATGAAGAGGGCATTCAGCGACATCTGTATTTCAAGGTTGGGGACTTTCATGGTGTAGGTGACATTATAGGTCAGGTCATCGATAATCTCTTTATCAAAGGTGAGATAGCCTGTTTGCCAGAGAAGAGCAATAAGATCAATCTGTTCCACATCAAAAGCATTGAGCGTTTCTGATTCCACTTCAATTGTTTCAAGATTGGGTATTGAATACGGTTTCTCTTTCAGCTTTTCAATCAAAAACGAAGGATTCCCTGTCTCCCACCAATAGTTTTTGAATTTTCTGTCATTCGCAAGAAACAGAAGAATATCAAAGGGATTATAGATTGGTTCGCCGAAATAGTTGTATCCGTTATACCACTTTCGTACCATTTCCAGATTAACACCGGCGAGATGTTCTCCAAATACTTCCTGAAGATCCTCGTGCGTGTATCCCGTGATTGTGGCATAGTTCGAATCAATGGTGATATCCTGAAGGTTATTCAATCCACTAAATAGATTCATCTTGGAGAATTTGCTGACGCCGGTTAAAAAAACAAACCGAAGGTACTGGTCACTTCCTTTGATCGCCGAATAAAAAACCTTGAGAAGATTGCGTGCGTTTGTCGCTTCTTCCTCACGAGTGATATTGTCGAGAATCGGTTTATCGTATTCATCAATGAGAATGACGACCGTTTGCTGGAAATGATCGTGAACCTTTTTAATAAACTCAGCGAATGCCGTATAGTCAAGAAACTTTTGGTCGAGAGGAATATTGAGACACTCCGCATTCATTTGAAGTGACCGCTCCAACGCAGTTGTAATCCCCTCTGTGGTTCGGAAATCACCTTTATCAAAACTGATCTTGATTACCGGATATTTGGTTTCCCAGTCCCACGAATCATAAATCGCTAACCCTTCAAATAACTCCTTTGATCCTTTGAAAATCTCCGCCAGTGTATCAAGAAAAAGCGATTTCCCAAAGCGGCGTGGACGAGAAAGAAAATAATAGGAACCACTATCAATCAATCGCTTTGCAATAGCCGTTTTGTCGACATAGCAGCAATCCTCTTCGATGATCTTTTCAAATGTTTGAATGCCAATGGGAAGTTTTTTCATGCTCTCTCCAGTTTGATTTCAAGCTGAAAATACAACAGTCACGGTGTATGATGCGGGTAAATCATTGACCATACTGGTTGAATAGAAGACGGTCGAGTGCCGTTTCGGTGTAAATAGATCAACGTTGCCACATCTCAATGCCCCGTAGTCCAGATCTGTGGTGAATAGGGGTTACTGTAAGAAATGAACCGGAGACTTACTGGAGTCATGACGAGCTAGAAACTCGTCACGAGACAAATTTCAATCTTTCAGGGAAAAATGCAAAATGAATTATCATCCGAAGGATGTTCGCATACCAGCCGTGGGCAACGCCCACGGAAAGATTGGCAAACTAATAAATTCCCTGAAAGGGATTAGAAATCCTTTGCAATATCGTTGTTTTGTCCTTCGCTTGTCGCGTATGCCCTTTGGGGCTAGGGGGCGAGTTTTGTTCTGGTCATGACAAGAAATGAGCCGGAGACTCACCGGAGGCATGACGAGCTGGAGAGGCTGTGCAAGAATTCAATAAATACACAAAATCCGTAGGGGCAGCCCTTGTGGCTGCCCGTTTTTTTACCCTGAAAAATCAATGATTTATGCCACATTTTGGATACCCACAAGGGGCATCCCTACAAAATTTGGATCAATTCTGCAATACTTGCACAATCTCGGAAACTCGTCATGAGCTAAGAACATTTACTAATTGTAGCGGCGACTCGCAGTCGCCTTTGCATTGGAAAAAATGTGGCGCGCGCGGCTCGCCGCTACGGAACTGGAGAGATGCTCATTCTCACCGGAGCAATAGTATGGGAATGACATATTTCACAGATATAGAATCCGCATCTTTGGTGAATAGGGGATACTGTAAGAAATGAGCCGGAGACTCACCGGAGGTGTGACGAGCTAGAGCGATTGTGCAAGAATTAAGATTTACAATGAACTGGCAGTAGGGGCGAATAACATTCGCCCTCATTTCCATGAAATGGAGTCTGTTTTTCATGGTTTGAAGGCAAATATTATTTGCCGCTACGATAATATTATTGATATCAGGAATACTTGCACAACCTCAGAAACTCGTCACAGCGCGCTAATTTCATCTTCTAATAGGCCGGTCATAGAAGCAATCTTTTCTACAGACAAACCAATGCTTTTTGCTTTTCGGGCCACTTCATACGCTACTTCGCGCTTACCTTCTAATTTAGCTTCGAGTCTGCCTGCGCGCTTACCCTCTTCAAATTTCGTATTGAACGAGTTCTGAAGATCTCTCTGAATTTTCAGATTGTGGTCGATTCCCCACAAACCGGTTTCACAAAACTATCGGGGCATTGCGATATCCTTTACATCTGTTACAGTGAGTTAATTTCATCTTCGGATAAACCGGTCAGTTTAACGATAAGTGCAACTGGAAGGTTTTCTCCTTTGGCAATACGTGCCACATCAAAAGATTTCTCAATCTTGCCTTCATCAAACTTGGTGTTCAGAGAGTTTTGCAGGTCACGATAGATTTTCAGACTTGATTCGTATGCATCATATTCCAGTTCGGTAAAACGGGCTATTTCTGCCTGCTCAAACAGTTGACCGAAAATGCGTTCCTGAAGTTTTTGCGGACGATTGGTCAAATGGTGCAGATTCTTAAGAACATACAACCACTTGTCGAAATGTGTTTCCAGTTGATCTTCGGTCAGATTGAATTTCGGCATTTCAAGATAGATATAGGTCAGTTTGTCAAAAAAGACTTTCCCAGTCTTGGTATCTACCATTTTTACTTCGTGATGAAACACATTCGTGTCATCCTTATCTTCTTCAAATACAAAGTCAAGTATTCCAATGGTATATACCGCTTTCAGTTTGAAATCCCACTCACCTTTTTCAGCCTGTTGTTGAATAGGAAACGTTGAGTAGTAGACACTTCGATCTTTAAACCAGTTCTGCTTTACCTTCTGCAGTTCAACAATAAAGGTTTCTCCGGCTTCGTTTTTACAGTGGATATCAAAGATCGCCCGACGCTCTTCGCTAGTACGGGGAAGCTGTTCATTTGAAAGATAGGTCAAATCTGCAATGGTACCCGTTTCTGAACTGATTAACTCATTGAGAAAATCAATTAGAAGCGGTTTGTTAAACTCCGTACCAAACAGTTTTTTGAAACCAAAATCAGTAAAAAGATTGATATAGGTATCGGTGAGTGCTCGCATGTTCATTCCTTTGAAATAGTTCCTGCGCCTAAAATATACATTGGTCAATCACACGATTCACCGGTGTCGAGGAAAGGCACCTAAAACGCCCCTTCCCACGTTTTCCGTGAAAACACCGTAAGAAAGAGAATTTTCAGATCAAGACAGATCGACCAGTTTTCCACATACCAGAGATCGCACTCAATGCGCTTTTGAATTCGTTCGTCCGTATCTGTAGGGCCGCGCCATCCGTTAATCTGAGCCCATCCGGTAATCCCGGGAAGGACAAAATGGCGAAGCAGATAGTCCGGAACCTGTTCTTGGAGATCATTCATCACCACGGGATGAGGCCTCGGGCCAACGAGACTCATGTCGCCGATCAGTACATTGAAAAGCTGGGGAAGTTCATCGATACTGGTTCGGCGCATAAATGCGCCAAAGGGGGTAATTCGCGAATCGCCCTGTGTTGCCTGTTTCGTGTCAGCCTCTGCATTAGAGATCATGGAGCGGAACTTGTAGCAGAAAAAGAGCTTTTGATTATAGCCCGTTCGCTTTTGACGAAAGAGGAGTGGTTCCCGAGGAGCAGTGAGTTTGAGTATGACCGCTACAAGCAACAATAGGGGGGAAATGGCACTAATGAGCACCAGCGAACCGACAATATCAAACAATCGCTTGGCGATTCGGTTGTCTCGTCGTTCAAGTCGATTGATCAAGGGGCGATAGTAGGTGCGATCATTAATCGTTTCTGCTTTGAGCGAAAAGGTGGAGAGATGATGATTATCGGTAATGATTTGGCAGCGGATTCCTCGTGCCTGAGCAGTGTGGAGAAGCGCATCGTTCAGCTGTCGATCCAAGTGCTCCGTGACAATGACAATCTCTTCGCAATCCATTGCTTTTGCAGACGCTTCGCCTGATATAAGAAGTGGTAGCTGTGAAAGGTCGGTACACGTGGAAAACTGTTTTTTCTTCCGGCTGTACTCCTCTACAATAGTTTCAAAGAGTGTACCGGTTCCGATAATCAGTGTGCGGTAGTGCGAGGGGTGATTTGCGGGAACAATCGTTCGTTCTAGTATGTGAAGAAGCAATGGCGGGAGAATGAACTGTATGAGTGTAAAGAGCACTAGGACAATACGGGAGAAGTCGAGTTCGTTGTGGGCATAAAATGACATGCCGGTCATGATGAAGAAAAAGGCGATCAGTGTCGGTATACGCCGATAGATTGTACTGCTCTTTGGGTCTCCTGAATAGATCTGTAAGAGCGAACTGGCAATTGCCCAGGCTATGATTGCTGACATGAGAAGATAGAGTTCCCGCAGGTCAAACCAGAGTGTGTGGAAACGAAGATAGGTGGCTATCCAGAGGGAAAGTGGTAAAAGAAGGTAGTCAAGAAGTTTAGACATATCAACCCTTTTAAGTTTGTGTCGTCGTAAAATAAATCCTCACTGAAGTGTCGTGTCGTTGAACTGCACAGAGGGACGAATGAAAGAGGGAAGTTGTCAAACGCGAGTGAATTATATTAGAAAAATATTTAAATATCTTGAGTGATCGTGTAAAGGTGGTTATTTTGTTTGGCTCTTTATTACAATTTGTGGTTTTATGCGCATTCTTTTTCGCAATGTACTTTAAAAATGAGTACTCTGTTGAAGATTCAAAATTGCTCATATTTTTTATAGTAGTGCCTCTATATCTCACCTTTTCTCTGAGGAAACACTTTACTGCATCGCCTACTAGTGGAAAAAATATTCCCCTGGGCCTTCTTCTGTTTGCGCTTACGGCAGGGATTGTATTACTACAGTGGAGTAACTCGGCATATGAATATACCGCAGATCGTTTTTTACTAATTATGTTTGGATCCTTCCTCGCACTTTTTTGTGGTTCCTTAACAGATCAGCTACGTACAATATCGATCGTAAAAACGTTTGTTTTTGTTATGATGTTCGCGTCAATATATGCAATTCTTGAATACTTTGGATATATCATCTTGTCGCCAATCACCACCCCACTCTTTCCCGTACCGCTAACCGGTCATATTGCATACAAAAATGCCCTTGGGTTTCTGCTTCTTACAGCTCTGACATTTGGATTACATTTTGTAATAGTTGAGAAAATGAAACGGTTTATAGTACCACTCTTATTTATTCTGTTTACGCAATTGATCCTCGATAGTAGAGCTACTCTTGCTCTCTCTGTGGTACCTATTGCATACTATTTTTACGTTTTGGTGAAACAGGTTAAAACCAAACGCCTGAAAAATGGGATCATTCTGGGTGTACTCCTGGCTAGTGTTTTGGCTGCGTTTATGGCATTTTCCTTGTGGGGGAAAAATGACATAGCGAGGTTTACAACATTATTTTCGAAAAATCCCGATAGCTTTCGTTCCCATGTCTTCGGTGCACAGTTAAACATGATACACGAACGACCTTTGCTCGGGCATGGTGTGGGCTCTGTAGGACATAAGCACCTGTACTATGTTGATGACGAGTTTACACGTAGCCACAATTCTGATTTTAAAATTAATCATGGTCACAATGATTACCTAGAGTCACTTGCTGAGTTCGGCGTATTTGGTTCGATATTCTACTACTCTTTGTGGATTTTAGCATTGGTGGTGACCATTCGTCGCAGAAAGGTACTGACCGGTTTTGAGCGAGCTGTGGTTCTCGCAGTACTCCTTCTCGCTATTCATTCTGCAACGAGTATTGAATCTCGCGTGGCACCTACTGCACAGGTCCTCTGGTTTTTACTTGGCGTTTTGCTCAGTGATAAGAACCTGTGGCAGTTGACTGACAATAAAGGCACCATTGGGCTGATTGGTGGCGTGTCGTGGATCATGGCTGTTTGGGGATTGGTGATTCTTATACCCAATGCTATTGCCGAGTCAAAAGTACGTCATGTTGATCAGATGAAAATCGGTACAATAGCAAAGTATACAAAAAAAATTGAAGAATCCTTGCGCATTGCTCCTAACAATCCCTATGTACTCTTCTATTATGGACAGCTTCTGATGAACTTTAAATATTATGATGATGCTATTGTAGAATTGAAAAAAGTTGACTCGGGTACTCCGCTGTTTTTTAAAACAAAATATTTAATAGGCTATGCATATCGGGAAAAAGGGCAAATGGATAGCGCATGGCACTATGCGCATGAACAAGCAAAACTGTATGGGAACTTCCAAGAAGCTGAGCTTCTGTGCACAGAAATTGCTTCTGTATATAAAACAACTACCACGCAAAATTTTCTGCGAGATATGAAACGAAAATATCAGCCAGTGATCAATACTCCTCTGAAAATCGAAAAAGCCGATACTTCTTTTGCGAATTATCTTGAAAAGTACACCGAGGAGGTTGGAAAAGTAAGAACGACATTTGGATCTAGAACCATGTTTTCATTCTATGTGGAACGAGAACGGTACTTCAATTTACAAAAAGTACAGGATAGTTCAACCGTTAAGACGATTCGCACAATAGTGTTTTCTGAAGCTGAGGGTGGGTACAAGAAGTGATGCAAAATATTGCATTTCTGTTGTGTTGCCTGTTTATCGGGGATTGTATTGCCAATCGGAGTTCAGATCAATATTTAAAATTTTTTAATGCTGCAGTATTTTCTGAAAATGCTGAAAATTATGGGCTTCCCAAGAATTTTGCTCGTCAAGAAATCACGTTTGGGGCAGAAATATCTCTTGGCATGATTTCAAGTTCAAGTAATGGTCAATTTGTGAACTCGCTATCTCCATTTGTGTTTATCCCAGTATTCTATAACGATACGATTGTATCATTAATACTTGCAGATCGAATAAGTCGCCACCCTGTCGCTTTGGGGTATCATGTACTGGCACTAAATCTTAATAAGATTATTCGACGCTATCCTGTGGAGGATGTGACGTTCTATCAATTTAATGGCGCGGGCTTGTACCACTTTTCTGTTAGTACTAAAGGCAATGAAAATCTAACACTGATTTCACCGCGATGGTATAATTCACCCACTGTTATACTGACTGATAAAAAATCTCTGTATACGTCGATTACTAAAGCTGTACTGGGGAGGTTTAAGTGAAATTCATTTTCATTGTTTGCATGCTTCCACTATTTGTCTCTGCTGAAACACACCTGAACGTACAGTATAGTTTTCAGATCGAATCAAATTGGTGTTGGGCAACAGCTGGAGAAGTTGTGTCAACATATTATACTGTCCCTCAGGCACAAAGTGACTTTGCCTTTAAGGCATTTAATGGAAAACCGTTAAATTTGATCAACTACTTATATACAGGATATAACTCAACTGATTATCCGATTCAGGCTGACGATGAAGTTCTGTATCCATTAGGATTGAATCAATTACTCCATCAAAAAAAGATTTACACTCAAAACTATTACCGCAAGCTTACCATTGGAGAGCTTTCACGAGAAATTACGGAACTGCATCCGGTAGTTCTCTTTTGGACTACGGATAATGGGAATGGACATGTTGTCGTAGCTACTGGTATTGGTAAAGATAGTATTGTAGAAATATTG
>JFJP01038559.1_pt1 | contig 17135 bp, 15 predicted proteins | sample 431651 | NCBI WGS metagenome assembly JFJP01 (sample SAMN02602958, study PRJNA72255) | Microbial mat metagenome, whole genome shotgun sequencing project. | biome: fresh water; feature: sink hole; material: water; isolation source: purple microbial (photo- and chemosynthetic) mats found in... | reverse complement strand
ACGGAGGAAAAGGTGCAGTGCGTGAAGTCATCGAACAAGTGATGAAAGTGCACGGAAAATGGAATCTGCATTTTGATGGGAAATTGGATTAAGCCCCTATCCCACGAAGGGGAAACCTCAAACTTCAAACTTCTACAACCATAAACAAAAAAAAATGACAACAAACACCATTCTATTTCTTATTTTTTCATTAGCGATAGCTGGCGGTTTGTCGTTTTTTCAATATTATTACAAAGCCAAAACCAAGTCGAAATTAATCCAATAATAAGTCGGAAAACATTGGAAATTGTTAAGACACCTTTGCCAATTGTTGTCGATAATTCGAGTTCTATTGTCGATTTGAATGCCAAAGAAACGGCTTTGGAATTGTATAAAAAACTCTCCCAAAACAAAGATTTGCAAGAGAAATTTGATGTTCAATCCTATCGATTTGACAGTGAATTTCAACCATTAATTTTAGCCGATGAACTTGATTTCAAAGGAACTCAAACGAATTTGGATGAGGTAGCCAAAAGTTTGAAAAGCATTTATAAAAACACTAATTTCCCAACGGTTTTAATTACGGACGGAAACCAAACTTCGGGGAATGATTATGTGTATAGTTTTGATGCATATAATGCGGTTTATCCTTTGATTGTGGGCGATACCACAAAATTCTTGGATTTGAAAGTGACCCAATTGAACGTCAATAAATATGCTTTTCACAAGAATAAATTTCCTGTGGAAGTGTTTTTGCAATACTCAGGAAACAAAAGTGTGAATGCTGATTTTAGTATTTCGCAAGGCAATTCGGTTTTGAGCAAACAAAGTGTTTCGTTTTCTCCATCCAAAAAAACGGCAATTGTAAATATTTTGCTTCCCGCCGACAAAGTAGGTTTACAAGTTTTTAAAGCCAAAATTTCATCCAAAGAAAATGAGAAAAACACCTATAACAACACCAAGAATTTTGCCGTTGAAATCATTGACCAAAAGACAAATGTAGCGATTGTTTCTGCTATCAATCATCCTGATATTGGTGCTTTGAAACGAGCTGTTGAAACCAATGCACAACGAAAAGTAACGATAGTTAATCCCAAGCAAGTCAATTCGTTACAAGATTTTTCGATTTTGATTTTGTATCAACCCACAAATGAATTCAGAACGGTTTTTGAAAGTAATACAGTAGCCGGCATCAATACTTTTATTATCACTGGCATCAACACCGATTTCAATTTTTTGAACCAGCAACAATCCTATTTGGTTTTTAGAATGAGCGGTCAAAAAGAAGATTATTTGGCAGAATTCAATTCACAGTTCAATCTTTTTGCGATTGACAATTTGGGTTTTGAAAATTTTCCGCCCCTGCAAAATGCTTTTGGAACAGTAACTACAAACGGAACGGTTTCAACTTTGCTTTCCTCTAAAATTAGGAACATTGAAACCAATGCTCCTTTATTGGCTTTAGCCGAAAATCAAGGCAAACGTTCGGCTTTTTTGTTGGGAGAAAATATCTGGAAATGGCGTTTGCAAAGTCACGTTGACCAACAATCTTTCGAAAAATTTGATGTTTTCGTGGATAAAATTATTCAATTTTTGGCTTCCAATGATTCCAAGAAATCATTGGTGGTCAACCACGAAAGTTTTTATAATTCGGGAGAAGTCATTGAAATTTCGGCTCAATATTTCAACAAAAACTACGAATTTGACGAAAAAGCGCGTTTGACGATTTCGGTAACCAATACCAAAACAAAGCAAACCAAAAACTATGATTTGTTGAAAGGCAACAATTCGTTTAAAGTCAATTTGGACGGACTTTCGGCTGGTGCATATAATTTTTCGGTAAAAGAATTGAATTCAAAAACGAGTCATTCAGGGCATTTTGAAATTTTGGATTTTGACATCGAAAAACAATTTGTCAACCCTGATTTGGAAAAATTATCCCAATTGGCTACACAAACCCAAGGCAAATTGCATTACCCTAATCAGGTTGATGCTCTGATAAATACACTATTAGAAAACGAAAATTACAAAGCCATCCAAAAAGAAATTATTGCTAAAACTCCTTTAATTGATTGGGTTTGGTTACTAGTATTGATTGCCATTTCACTGGCTTTGGAATGGTTTATCAGGAAATATAATGGGATGTTGTGATGAAATAATCAAATTTTTTAAAACCTTTTTTGTTGTAGAAATAAACTAAAAGTCTAAAATATGAAAGTAAAATTTTTATTTTTTGCAGTAATTTCGATAGTGTTTTTTTGTGTTTTTTCATTTTCAAAGACAAATAATAGTATCAAAAGCAATCTTGCTGGAAATACAATTCAGCAACGTTTTCAACCACCTTCGGGATTTGTCAGAGAAGAGGAATTGAAGTCTTCGTTTGGCTATTTTTTAAGAAATCTTCCATTAAAACCTTTGGGAGCTAACGTTTTGTATTATGATGGAACAGTAAAATACAATCGAAATGTATATGAAGGAGTTGTTAATTTACCCATCGGAAAACAAGATTTGCATCAATGTGCTGATGCTGTAATGCGTTTGAGAGCTGATTATTTTTATAGTCAAAAACAGTATGACAAAATACATTTTAATTTTACCAATGGTTTTCGAGTTGATTTCAGTAAATGGATAGCAGGTTATAGAATTGCCGTGAAAGGCAACAAAACGAGTTGGGTCAAAACGGCAAAACCGTCGGTTAGTTATGAAACTTATTGGAAATATTTAGAAATGGTTTTTATGTATGCAGGAACTGCTTCCTTAGATAAAGAGTTGAAAACAATTAAAGTTTCAGATGTTAAAATTGGTGATGTTTTTATAAAAGGTGGATTTCCCGGTCACGCGGTAATTGTAGTTGATGTCGCTATGAATCCAAAGACAAACAAAAAAATTATGCTTTTGGCACAAAGCTATATGCCAGCACAGGAAATTCAAATATTGAAAAATCCAAATAATAGTTCGTTGAATCCTTGGTATGCTGCCGATTTTGGAACCACTCTGAAGACACCCGAATGGACTTTTAGTTCGTCACAATTAAAACGTTTTTAAATGAAACAATTTCTTTTTTTAGTCTTTATTTTTCAAAATGTTTTTTCGCAAGAATTTCCGGTAAATGTTCAAAAATTGATAAATGCGTATCCAAATCAAATTATTGATTATAAAGATAATAGGATTATTTTTAGAGACAAATCAACTTTGATTTATGATGATTTCAAAAAGAAAACAAATCAAGAATTACTAGAAAATCCAGATATTGAAGATCAATTTAGGTTTGTTTATAATAAAGTAAATAGTGATTTGATTCCAAAAGAAGATGCGGGAAGAATTCGAAACGAAGCTTTTTTTAAGAAAATCTACGGAAATACAAAATCAGAAGTTCAATCAAAAATGGTCGAAGTCATTTGGTGTCCAAAATTAGTCAATCAAAAGATAAAAGTAACAGCCGTAAACGGAATTGATAAAATAGTTAAAAAACTCTCGGCAGAACTCGATTTGCATCCTGAATTCACAAAATATATAAGTAATATTGGCGGTACTTTTAGCTGGAGAAAAATTGCTGGAACCAACCGTTTAAGTATGCACAGTTTTGGAATGACAATAGACATTAACGTTAAAAATTCAAATTATTGGCAATGGGATTGCAAGTGCAACAATGAAGAAATAAATATAACTTACAAAAATAAAATTCCAAAAAAATTAGTCGCAATTTTTGAAAAGTATGGATTTATTTGGGGAGGAAATTGGAGACATTATGATACAATGCATTTTGAATATCGCCCAGAATTGTTGAACTGATTTCCATTTCACTGGCTTTGGAATGGTTTATCAGGAAATATAATGGGATGTTGTAAACGCTATTTATTGAACGTTTTTCTTTTTATTAAATGAAATTTTAGACGCAAAAAATCATACCACTGTGCTATCAAAAGTACAAAAGCGGCAACAAAAAGTGTTTTTATTTCGAGTATTTGGTAGATAATTCCACCAAAGAAACAACCAAGAAAAAAGAAGGTAATGATAGACAGTCGCAAAAATATTTTGGTTCTTAATTTTTTGACTTCCTCTGGTTTTTTGTAAAAAAACAACTGTGATAATTCAATTCCCAAATCTGTAAATAATCCAGTTAAATGTGTAGTTCTAACAGTTGATCTGGAAATATTGGTGACCAAGGAATTCTGGATTCCCATGGAAAGTAGCATAAAAAAAGCGGTCAATTTTCCGTCTAATGTATAGATACCTTCACTAGATCCAAAAAATCCAACAGCAATTAAAATGACCATTTCCAGTGTAATTGGGAAAATATGAGACCAATCTGGATTTCTTAATGAAATTAATTCCTGCAAAAAACTAGAGAGGAACGCACCGAGCAGAAAAAAAACAGTAAAAAGGAAAAAGGTAAAAGCTATGGCATAGTCCTGTCTCATAATCTCTTCGGCAAAAAACGCAAAATGCCCAGTGACATTTGTGGTCAAAGTTTTTATAGCTAATACCCCAGTAATATTCACCAATCCCGCTACAAATGAGAGCAAAATCGCCAATCGCAAATCGTGAGCAAAAGTTCTGTATTTACCTTTGTGGCGAAACATAGTGTTTTATTTCAAAAATTATTTTAAAATACCTGAAAATATTTTCAATGGTGTAAAAATACTTTAATTAAACCATTAATATTTATGAAATAACTTAAAATATTTTGAATATTTATAAGCAAATACCCTAAATCCTGATGAAATTAGTCGAAATAAATTGACTATGTTTTGATTATATTCATTTAGAATTTCTTTTGGATTATTAAGATTTACAAATCTATTTATAAGAATTATGTATCACAATAACAGATTGATTTAAAATTGAACCCACTTATTGTTGAATTTAGTGGGGTTTTTTATCCCCAAAATTTTGTCTCATTTCAAGAAATTTGTAATCAGTTTAATATGATATTTATCATTTTTATTGCAATAGACAAGTCGTAACTTTGAGAATAATAAAATTATGAGGTAATAATCATAAGTAAATTTATTGATATGGCAAAAGTAAAGGGAGCTATAGTTGTAGATACTCAAGTTTGCAAAGGTTGCGAAGTTTGTATTCCTGTTTGTCAGGAAAATGTGATTGGTATGTCAAATGAGGTCAACAGAAAAGGCTACCATTATGCCTATATGAAAAATCCCGAAGCTTGTAATGGTTGCACCAATTGTGGCACTGTTTGTCCTGATAGAGCCATTACGGTTTATAGAGTAAAAGTTTCCACATAACCATTTATACCTTTGAAAAAATGTCGGAATTAAAATTAATGAAAGGAAATGAAGCATTGGCCGAAGCTGCAATTAGAGCTGGAGTTGATGCTTATTTTGGTTATCCAATTACACCACAGACAGAAATTATTGAATATTTAATGACCGAACGACCTGAAAATAGAACAGGAATGGTCGTTTTGCAAGCCGAAAGCGAATTAGCTGCAATCAATATGGTTTATGGTGCGGCAAGTACGGGTAAAAAAGCACTAACATCTTCATCAAGCCCGGGAATTTCCTTGAAATTAGAAGGAATTTCTTATTTGGCTGGAGCCGAATTGCCTGCTGTTATTGTGAATGTGGTTCGTGGTGGACCTGGTTTAGGAACGATACAACCTTCGCAAGCCGATTATTTTCAATCCGTGAAAGGAGGAGGACACGGCGATTACAAACTCTATGTTTTAGCCCCATCTTCGGTTCAGGAAATGGCCGATTTTGTTGAAGACGCTTTTGATATTGCCTTTAAATATCGTGCTCCAGTGTTGATTTTATCCGATGGATTAATTGGTCAAATGATGGAAAAAGTAATTCTTAAAGACCAAAAACCGAGATTGACCGATGCAGAATTAATCGAAAAATACGGCCATTGGGCAGTGACTGGCAGAAAAGGAAGAGAACGCAATATTATTACTTCTCTTGATTTACAATCTGAAAATATGGAAGCCAGAGTACACAGATTGCAAAAGAAATATGCGCAAATGGAAAAAGAAGATTTGCGATTTGAAAAAATATATTGCGAAGATGCTGACTATTTGATTGTGGCTTACGGTTCAAGTGCCAGAATTTCAAAAAAAGCAGTCGAATTGGCCAGAGCCAAAGGAATAAAAGTAGGTTTATTGCGACCCATAACATTATTTCCTTTTCCCAAAAAAGAATTATTTGAATTGGCAGATCAAGTCAAAGGAATTCTTAGCGTCGAATTAAATGCAGGTCAAATGGTGGAAGATGTAAGACTTTCTGTAGAGCATAAAGTGCCAGTTGAACACTTTGGAAGAACAGGGGGAATTATCCACACTCCAGAAGAAATTGTAGCAGCTTTAGAACAAAAAATCATCAACAATGGAAGTTTTAGACATCATAAAACCAGAGAATCAAGTATTCTGTAAATCACAATTAATGACAGGAAATGCCTTGTCTTATTGTCCCGGTTGTGGTCACGGTACGGCCAATAATTTGATTATGGAAGTCATTGATGAAATGGGTATTTCAGAGGATACTATTGGCGTTGCGCCAGTAGGTTGTTCTGTTTTGGCTTATGATTTTATGAATATCGATATGACCCAAGCGGCTCACGGACGTGCTCCAGCGGTGGCAACAGCCATTGTGAGAACTTGGCCAGAAAAATATGTTTTTACCTATCAAGGTGATGGTGATTTGGCCGCTATTGGCACTGCCGAAACCATTCACGCTTGCAATCGAGGCGAAAATATGGTCATCTTTTTTATCAATAATGGAATTTATGGAATGACTGGCGGACAAATGGCACCAACAACTTTAGAAGGAATGAAATCTTCCACTTCGCCCTACGGAAGAGAAATTGCTTCGATGGGTTCGCCATTAAAAATAACAGAATTAATTGCCAATCTTCCGGGAGTTTATTCGGTAAGTCGCCATGCGCTTCATACTCATAAACACGTTCGAAAAGCAAAAATTGCTATTAGACAAGCATTCGAAAATACTAGGTTAAAAAAGGGACTTTCGTTTATTGAAATTCTTTCCAATTGTAATTCGGGTTGGAAAATGACTCCTAATGATGCCAATGATTGGATGGTAGAAAATATGTTTCCTTACTTTCCTCTTGGGGATATAAAAGTAGCGGGTAAATTAAAAGTATAAATCATGACAGAAGAAATCATAATCGCAGGTTTTGGTGGGCAAGGAGTACTATCAATGGGAAAAATATTGGCTTACTCTGGTATAATGCAAGATCAGGAAGTGAGTTGGTTGCCCTCTTATGGACCTGAAATGCGAGGTGGCACTGCCAATGTTACCGTAATTTTGAGTGACGAAAAAATCAGTTCTCCTTATTTAAAAATTGTAGATACCGCTATTATTTTGAACCAACAATCGATGGATAAATTTGAGGAGTCTGTAAAACCGGGAGGTGTTTTAATTTATGACCCTAACGGAATTACACATCATCCCACAAGAAAAGACATTAAGATTTTCCAAATAGAAGGCACAAAATTAGCCGCTGAAATGGGGAATAAAAAAATCTTCAATATGGTCATTTTAGGAGGGTTTTTAAAAGAAAAGCCCGTAATAAAAATAGAAAATGTGATTGAAGGCCTGAAAAAATCAATCTCTGAACGATATCATCACTTGATTCCTTTAAATCTGGAAGCCATTACCATGGGAATGAATAGTATTATTCCTTTTAAAGTTACAGAATCTGTTGCTCAACATAAATAGTATTAAATTTATTTTGAATTAGTAACTTATTGATTTTTAATAACATACCTATGAGGATTTTTAAAGCCTCATAGGTCTTGCTGTTTGAAGCTTGGAATTATTCGTATTCATCCAAAATATCTTTTACACTATCAAGGGTAACTCGACCATAAACTTTGTCGCCTACTAAAGCTACAGGTGCCAATCCGCAAGCCCCTATGCATCTCAAGCTACTTAAAGAAAATTTTTCGTCAGGGCTAGTTTCCCCCAGATTAATAGCCAGAATGCTTCTAAATTCATTTATTATTTTGTCGGCCCCTCTTACATAACAGGCAGTTCCTTTACATACATTAATGGGATGTTCTCCTTTGGGAGTCATATTAAAAAAAGAGTAGAAGGAAACGACTCCATATACTTGTGCCAAAGAAGTGTTGAGGTTTTCTGCAATTATTCCCTGTACCTCTTCCGGTAAATACCCAAAAGTGCTTTGAGTTGTGTGGAGTACGTTTATCAGTTCTCCCTTGTCATTATTGAATTCTTTGCAAATTTCTCTTATTTTGGAAACTTTATTTTCGCATATTGTCATCATCGCTTTACTATTTTAATTTTCGAATACTAGATTAATCTTTGGTAATTTCCACGTGGGTGCTTCTGTCAAAATAATGGGTGTGTAACAATTGATGTGCTTTTTCACTCATAGGTTTTTCTAGAAACTCAGCATATAATTTTTGAATGGAAGGATTTTCGTGTGATTTTCGAATGACTTTAGCTTTATCCTCAGAATACAATGCTTTTTGTCTTGCCAATAAAATGTTGGAATCTCCGTGGTGCAAAGGCTGACCTCCACCACCAATACATCCGCCGGGGCAAGCCATAATTTCGATAGCGTGATACTGAGATTTTCCTTCTTTAATTTCCTGTAACAGTTTGCGTGCATTTCCCAAACCGTGGGCGATTCCAATCTTGATTGGAGTTCCATTAAAATCAATGGTCGATTCTCTAATCCAATCCATTCCTCTCAATTGTTTGAAATCGACTTTGTGTAATTTTTGTTTAGTAAAAGTCTCATAAGCCGTTCTTACCGCAGCCTCAATTACACCGCCAGTTGTACCAAAAATCGCGGCAGCACCAGTAGATTCTCCCATTGGATGATCGAAATCGACAGGAGATAAACTATCAAAATCAATGCTGGCTTGTTTGATTAATCGAGCCAATTCTCTGGTGGTTAAGACGAAATCGACATCGGGATTACCATTGGTTTTAAATTCTTCTCGGCTACATTCGTATTTTTTTGCCAAGCAAGGCATAATCGAAACCACCACCATATTTTCTCGTTTGATACCTAATTTATCGGCAAAATAGGTTTTGGCAATAGCTCCAAACATTTGCTGAGGGGAACGAGCAGTCGATGGAATGTCTTTCATATCCGGAAACTGATGCTCAAAGAAATTGACCCAAGCGGGACAGCAAGAAGTTAATAAAGGCAATTTTACTGTGGTATCTCCATTGATGTATCTTGTTAATCGGTCAAGAAGCTCAGCAGATTCTTCCATAATAGTTAAGTCGGCGGCAAAATCGGTATCGAATACATAATCAAAACCCATATCTTTTAAAGCGGCAGTCATTTTTCCAGTAACGATTGTGCCGGGTTCATAACCAAATTCTTCGCCCAAAGCTACTCGAACTGCTGGTGCGGTTTGCACGACAACAGTTTTAGTTGGGTCGGCTAATGCTCTGACTACTAAATTGGTATGATCAACTTCGGTTAAAGCCGCCGTTGGACAAACTGCCACACATTGACCACAATAAGTACAAACACTGTCTTCCAAATTCATTTGAAAAGCAGGAGCAACAACCGACATAAATCCTCTGTTGATGGACGACAAAGCTCCCACAGTTTGAACTTCATTACACATGGTCAAGCATCTTCGGCATCCGATACATTTGTCCATATTCCTTTTGATGGCAGGCGAGGAGTCTTTGATATAATGCGATTGTTCGCCTTTGTAATGAATTTCCCGAATTCCCATTTGTTGTGCCATACTTTGAAGATCACAATCTCCATTTTTGGCGCAAATCAAACAATCGGTGGGATGATCGCTCAAGATAAGTTCCAAAATAGTTTTTCGACTATTCAATACTCGGATGGTTTGGTTTTTAATTTCCATTCCGGGCAAACATTCTGTTGCACAAGCAGGTACTAAATTTTTCCGACCTACGACTTCTACAACACAAACTCGGCAACCCGTTGGATTGTGGGTGGTGTTCAAATCGTGTAAGTGCATATAACACAAGGTTGGAATATTGATACCCACACTTTTGGCTGCATCCAAAATTGTAGTTCCTTTTTCAACCTGAAAATTCTTATTGTCGATTTTAATGCTAATCGTATCCATAATGCTTTAAGTATAGAATTAATTAAGGTAAACTGCGTGAAACTTGCATTTTTCCATACAGATTCCACATTTGGTGCATAGCTCCTGATTGATAACATGTAATTTCTTTTTCTCACCTGATATTGCACCTACAGGACATTTTCTTAAGCACACTAAACATCCAATACAATTTTCCTCACTGATATAATATCTCATGAAAGATTTGCATTGACCACTAGGACAGCGATGTTCCGCAACATGTGCATAATATTCATCATAGAAATTAGTCATAGTTGAAAGAATTGGATTTGGTGATGTTTGTCCCAATCCACACAAAGAAGTGTCTTTGACCACGACACTCAAATTTCTAAGCAAATTTAAATCGTCTAAAGTGCCCTTCCCATCGCATAATTTTTCAAGCATTTCGTGCAAACGTTTATTTCCAATTCGGCAAGGTGCACATTTGCCACAGGATTCCTCTACAATAAATTCTAAGTAAAAACGAGCCATCGAAACCATACAATCGTCTTCGTCCATTACTATCATTCCACCCGATCCCATCATGGAACCAGCGGCAGTAAGTGAATCAAAATCAATGGGTAAATCCAAATGTTTTTCGGTCAAACATCCGCCAGAAGGTCCTCCTGTTTGTACGGCTTTGAATTTTTTTCCGTCAACAATTCCACCTCCAATATCATAAATTATTTCTCTCAAAGTGATTCCCATTGGAACTTCAATTAAACCAACATTATTGATTTTTCCTGCCAAAGCAAAGACTTTTGTTCCTTTTGATTTTTCTGTTCCAATGCTGGCAAACCAATCGGCTCCTTTGTTGATAATGGCAGGAATATTGGCAAAAGTTTCCACATTATTGACATTTGTTGGTTTTTTCATATAGCCAGAAACACTAGGAAATGGCGGTTTTAACGTGGGTTCGCCTCGAAGTCCTTCCATCGAATGGATAAGGGCAGTTTCTTCGCCACAAACAAATGCTCCCGCTCCATATTTTATTTCTATGGTAAATTCAAAGTCGGTTCCAAAGATATTTTTACCTAATAATCCATAAGTTTTGGCTTGGTCTAAAGCTATTTTCAATCTTTTAATTGCCAATGGATATTCGGCTCTTATATAAATTATTCCTTTATTGGCACCAATGCAATAGCCACAAATCGCCATCGCTTCAAGGACAGAATGAGGGTCGCCTTCAAGCACGGAACGATCCATAAAAGCACCCGGGTCGCCTTCGTCGGCATTGCAAACTACATATTTTTGGTCGGAAACACTTTTGCTAGTAATTTCCCATTTCAAACCCGTTGGAAAACCACCTCCACCTCGTCCTCTAAGACCACTTTTGATAATTTCTTGTGTCACTTCTTGAGGCGTAAATTCCGTTAAACATTTTGCCAAAGCATCGTAACCATCTTTTTCAATATAATCTTTGATTTCTTCGGGATCGATAAAACCACAATTGCGAAGTGCAATTCGGTATTGTTTTTTGGGTGCAATACCAATTCCGTGTTCTTTATCGAAAACAAGCCTTTTTACAATTCTGTCATTCAACAAATGTTCAATTATGATGTCGTCAATATCCGCTTTGGTCACTTTTGAATATTCCACATTATCTGGATATACAATCATATTTGGACCAATGGAGCATTTATTGGAGCAAACAGAATTTATTACCTTAATTTCATTCTCAAGATTATATTCTTTCAATTTGAAATTGATAAAAGCCACTAAATCAGAATTTGAGGCTTGCTGGCACGAATTCCCATTGCATACCAGTAAATTTTTCCTGTACCTATTACTCATTTTTAAATTATTTTGAGTTTATATTCTACTCTTTAATTAATTAGCTAATTCATAATTTATGGGAATAATTCCATCGACCAACTCTCCTTTTTTGATGAATTTTTCGATAATTTCATCTGCTTTTTTCAAATCTACATAACCAAAAACTACTGGTTTTTCGTCCTGAATGGTAATTTCCAAAGTAGGTTCGGCATAGCAGTATCCCATACATCCTGTTTGTTTTACATTGGCTACAATATTTCTTTTGGGCAATTCTTCAATAAAGAAATCCATTACCGCTTTTGCTCCCGATGCAATGCCACAAGTAGCCATTGCAACTTTAATTTCGACCAGTTTTTTATTGTCATTATCTACAATTTGTTTCTGATTGGCTTCTTGAATTGAAGCTCTGATTTTATTCAAATCGGCTATTGATTTTATGGTTTCCATTGTATAATGTTTTATTTTTTAAACTTTTGAATTAGTGAAATGTCTTGAATCGCCCCATTCGTTATAGCCAATTTGGCTTCCAATCATATTCATTCTGACATCAATGCAAGTGTTACAATCTGTGGCATTTTCGTCGGTGCAAGGTTTGTTTGGATAGAGTTTGTAATTATTTCTAAAATTTCCCGGCGTAATATTCGGCATCAGGATATTGGCTCCGTATTGAATGGCTTTTTCACGACTCATTTTGTCAATGGCTTGCAAAGCTGTGGCGGCAACAATGTTGATGTCTTTCATCAAAATCCGCAAAGTCGCAATCATTTTGAAAGTCAAATCCAAGCGTTCTTGAAGAGATTTTAATAAATATTGTGTTTCAATTAATGGCGTTTCAAAATGTTCGATATAAGGTCCCATTCCCACCATATCCACATCAAAAGCTTTTAAAAACAACAAATCATCAGCTAGATTTTCAATAGTTTGATGCGGTAAACCAATCATAACGCCAGTTCCCAATTGAAAACCTGCTTTTCGAATATTTTGCAAAGCTTCTAAGCGTTTATCAAAATTATGCAAGTCATTATTGGGATGAATTTTCGAATAAAGTGATTTATTGGAAGTTTCAATTCGCAACAAATACCGATGTGCTCCTGCATTAAACCATTCTTTGTAAGTGTCTAATGTTTGTTCGCCCAACGATAAAGTAACTCCCAATTTTCCATTGCTTATTTCCCTTATTTCTTTGAGTAGGTGTGTGATTTTGGAAATGAAAAGTTGGTCTGTTCTTTCTCCAGATTGAATGGCAATACTTCCATAATTGTGTTCCAAAGCATAAATTGCACATTGGATAACGTCTTCATCTGAAAGCGTATAACGTTGCGTATTTTTATTGGATTTTCGAATGCCACAATACAAACAGTCTTTGATACAAACATTTGAATATTCAATCAAACCCCTCAAATGCACTTTGTTACCAATTTGAAAATCAGTAATTTCTCTTGATTTTTTGAACAACATAATTTGATTTTCCTCATCAGCATTGAGCACTGTGATGAGGTCGTTTTTGTTAAAAGAATCTTGGTTTACTATTTTTGAAAAGTTATTCAAAATATTACTTTTATTGGTTCTATTTCCTACATTCTATTTTGGGTTCACGACAAATTGCACTTTAAAAAATTTATTCCTCAAGTTCCAACGGTTGAAACCGTTGGCTATGGTTTTTAACAAGGCTATCTTCTTCAATATTGCCCAAGGTTTCAACCGTGGGGTAATTCAAAAACATTAGGTTTATTGGCTTTTTTTGATAAATGCAATTTGTCGTGCACCCTTCTATTTTCTATTTTCTAAATTCTAAATTCTTTCTTCTTTTAAAAAAGGTTCCACAACTCGGTCTAAAATTCCGTTCATATAGGCTATTGCCATTCCGTAATTGGTCACTGGAATTCCAGCATCCAAAGCAGGTTTTAGTCTGTTGAATAATTGTTTTCTAGTAATCATACAACCACCACATTGGACAACCAATTGGTAATCGGTAATCGGTTTTTGAATTGTTGACAATCCAGCTGCAATATCAAATTCTAATGCTTTGCCACTAAATTTTCTTATCCAATTGGGGATTTTAAAACGCCCAATATCTTCGCAACTCAGTTGATGAACACAGGATTCCAAAATCAGAATTCTATCTCCATCCTCTAATACTGAAAGTTTTTTTGCTCCATCAACATATTCTTCAAAAGGGCCTCGCATTTGGGCATAAACAATGCTGAAACTAGTCAACGGAATTTCTTTTGGAATGATTTTATTGACATATTCAAATGCCTGACTGTCAGTAATAACAAGGTCGGGTTGGATTTGTGTTTTTTGGATAAAAGTTTCTACTTCGGTTTCTCTCAGTACAATATTTACAGCATTATTATCCAAGACATCTCGAATTGCCATTGCTTGTGGCAAAATCATTCTACCATCGGGAGCCTCTGAATCTACTGGTGTGATGAGCATCACAACGGAATCTTTTTGGATAATATCGCCCAATAAAGTCGTTTTTTGATAGGAAGTTTCGGGAATGGTAATTTTTAATAATTCGATAACTTCTGCAATATTTTGAGACTTCATTATACTACAAATTTCAATCGGTGCTTTGGAAAATTGTTTGATTTGCAAAATCGTTTCATCGGTCAGTTTTTCGAGGTCTTCTTTGTTGTGAACGATGATATATTCAATTTCAAAATGATTGAATTCCTTAATTAGTTTTTGTTCAAACAGACCAAAAGTATTTTCAGAAATCAATAAAATCGCCGCATCAATATGTTCCAGGGTTTGGATGGTTTTTTGGATTCGTTTCGCTCCTAAATCTCCAAAATCGTCAATTCCGGCGGTATCAACCAAGATGGCTGGACCAATTCCGAAAATTTCAATAGATTTTTTAACGGGATCTGTGGTGGTTCCGGCTATTTCAGAAACGATGGCTACATCAATTCCTGTTAGTGCATTGATAAACGAACTTTTGCCAACGTTGCGTCGTCCGTAAATTCCAATGTGCGGTTTATTGTCTTTACCTTTATTCATAAGGCAATTATTTATTTTTCATCCTAATTCATCCAATCCAACGTTTAAAACTGTTGGCTATTGAAAACCTCAATCTCCCATCTCCCAACTTCCAACTTCCATCTTCCATCTTCCATCTCCCAACTTCCATCTCCCAAGTTCCTCAATAAATCAAATCTCGTTCTCCTGCTTTTACCCTTTCAATTCTTTCGGATAGCGATTTTTTTAGTTTTTTATTTTCGGTTTCTTCAATAGTTTTCTGAATCAGTTTCCAACCTTTTTCGGCTGTGGTTTCATCTGCATAATCAATCAAATATTCAGCTAAGGTCAAGGTAGCGTTTGGCGTACAGCATTTTTTGATAAATCCGGGAACTGAAAATTCCATAAAATGTTCGCCCGTTCTACCCAATCGATAACAAGCGGTACAAAACGATGGAATCATTTCTTTGTCTAATAATTCATTGACGATTTCATTCAAGGAACGTTCATCATTGACTTTAAACTGACCTTTATTCAAATTTTGTGCTTCATTGAGAGTTTTTGAATAGGCTCCTAATTCTATTTTGGTTCCCCCATCTATTTGAGAAACGCCATATTGAATAATTTCATCACGAAGTTCCGCAGGTTCTCTAGCAGTGAGAATCATTCCTGTATAAGGAACGGCCAGTCTTAAAATAGCGATGAGTTTGGTAAAATCTTCATCAGAAACCAAATAGTCTGGGTTGGCTTCAAATCCTGAAGCTTCTTTAATTCTTGGAAACGAAATAGTGTGCGGTCCCACATTATAACAAGCTTCTAAATGATTGGTGTGGCGAATTAAAGCTAAAACTTCATATCTCCAATCATACAAACCAAACAAAACCCCAATTCCCACATCGTCGATTCCGGCTTCTTGAGCTCGGTCTAAGGATGTTAATCGGTTGTTGAAATTGGCTTTTTTTCCTCCCAAATGGTATGATTTATAAACTTTTGGATGATAGGTTTCCTGAAAAATTTGGAAAGTTCCAATGCCAGCTTCTTTCACAATTTTGAAACCATCAATATCCATTGGAGCCGCATTGATGTTGACACGGCGAATTTCGCCATTGCCTTTTTTTACGCTATAGGCTACTTTTACAGTATGGGCAATGTATTCTGGGGTGTAATCTTGATGCTCGCCAAACACCAAAACCAGTCTTTTTTGTCCATTATCTTCCAGTGCTTCAATTTCGTTGGTGATTTCCTGATCATCAAGCGTTTTGCGAATAGCTTCTTTATTGGAAGTTCGAAAACCGCAGTAAGAGCAATTATTTTGACATTTATTGCCAATATATAAAGGGGCAAAAAGCACAATTCTATTGCCGTAAACCTTTTTTTTCAATGTTTTGGCTCCCTCTTTTATGGCTTGAATAGACTCAAAATCGGTTGCATTTATCAAAATGGCAACTTCGGCTAAATTCAGTCTTTGTTTGGATAATGATTTGGCAATTACTTTTTCGACGGCGGTTTTTGAAGAGATAGTATTTTTGAGAATATCCCATATTTCATTTGCATCAATAAACGGTTGCATTGAAAGGTCGGGCAAAGCATATTTTTGAGGTAAAAATTTCATCAATTTATTCTTAATGATTTTTTTAAAATTCAGATATTCGTATAATTAAAATAAAGATTTATTGATTTTTACGATATTCATAATATACGTTTTAAATACTCATTAAAAGTACAAAAAACTAGTGTAATTTTATGTTAATATAATCTTAAATAGTAATATTTTTATTCGTTCTAAATTACAAAATCAATTTACTCTTAGATTTGGGTATATAGTAGTTTTAAATTGTATTTGATTCGAGACAAAAGTGTAGTTTGACTAATCAATATATAAATGCTTTATAATTAATGTGTTTTAATCAATAACCCTCAAAAACACCCAATCCAAATAAAGCAAAATCATATTTTACGGGATCTTTTGGGTCGAGTTCACGCAGTTTTAAATCGAGTTCTGCAAGGGCTTTTCCATCGTTTTGATTTCGGTTGAGCAAACCCAATTTTCGAGCCACATTTCCAGAATGAACATCCAAAGGGCAAGATAGGAGTGAGGGCGAAATGCTTTTCCAAATTCCTAAATCAACACCTTTATTGTCTTGGCGACACATCCACCGCAGGTACATATTAATTCGTTTTGCCGCAGAGCCATTCATTGGGTCGGAAATGTGTTTTTGAGTTCGATATTGATGTTCAATTTCAAAGAATATATTCTTGAATTCGTGAATGTTATTTTGAAGATTTAAGTATTTTTCATTTCTATTTTCATTTCTATTTTCATTGTTATTGCCATTGCTATTGT
>JFJP01018672.1_pt1 | contig 17135 bp, 11 predicted proteins | sample 431651 | NCBI WGS metagenome assembly JFJP01 (sample SAMN02602958, study PRJNA72255) | Microbial mat metagenome, whole genome shotgun sequencing project. | biome: fresh water; feature: sink hole; material: water; isolation source: purple microbial (photo- and chemosynthetic) mats found in... | reverse complement strand
TCTCGGTTGTGGATACCGGCATCGGCATGACGGGCGAGCAGGTGTCGCGTTTATTCCGTCCGTTTACGCAGGCAGACTCATCCACGACACGCAAGTATGGCGGTACCGGACTGGGGTTGGTGATCAGCCAGCGGCTGGTTGCCGCCATGGGCGGGGTGCTGGAGGTTGTCTCTGCGCCGGATGAGGGATCCTGCTTCGGTTTCTCGATCGCCTTGCCTGTCACCGCATCACGCATGCCCGATACGTCGTCCGGCAATGGGGATACTGCCGTGGAGGCGCTACCGCAGTTCCCGGGAATCAACGTCCTGCTGGTGGAGGATAATCTGACGGGTTCTTGTGGCCAACAACGGTCAGGAGGCGTTGGCGTGTATGCAGGCCGAACCGATCGATCTTGTCCTGATGGATCTGCAAATGCCGGTCATGGATGGTTTTGAAGCCACGCGACGCCTACGGCAACGGGAGCAGGAACGTGGCGTGAAGCGAGTCCCCATTATCGCCCTGTCGGCGGCCGTCATGGATAGCGATCGTGCGCAAGCCATCGAGGCCGGAGTGGATGGGCAACTGGATAAACCGCTGGATGATCGGGCCCTGTATCGCCTGATGGCTGGTGTGCTTCCGAGGCCAACGCCGGATGCACGGAACGCGTCGCCGGAGCCACCCGCACGAAAGGATGTTTTTCCTGAATTGGTTGGATTTGATCGGGCGCGGGGCATCGACATCTCGCAAGGTGACATCTCTTTCTACTATAAACTCTTGCGGTTGTTCGACGCCCAGTTGGAAACACTGCCTGCAGACGTCCTTGATTGTCTAACGACCATGGCACCCAGTCAGGTGCAAGACGCAATGCACACCCTGAAAGGGGTGGCTGCCAATCTGGGGGCAATCCAGGTCGCTCCGGCGGCGGCGGCAATCGATCAGGCAAGCAAGAGAGGGGCCGCTATAACGGGGGCTATGGTCGAGGCGTTGCGAGATGTCATTGCCTCCGCGCAAGACCAGATTGCTAAGATCGACAGACAGCGGATGGCATGATGGTAACGCATTGCCGCCTTCGACGCCTTCACGGCGGCAGCCGGATGACTTGAAATATCGGTGTATTCGGTTTGCAGTTTACCGTGCGATCGTGTATATGTGCAGGCTATGCAAATTAAAACAGAGACCTTGACGACCGTTTTGACCGCTTGGATGCAATCCGCGTTTTCCGCCTGCTATGGCGAATCGACCGATGTTTCGGGCATTGGTGTGGTCGCTACTGCCAATCCGGCGTTTGGTGATTATCAATGCAATGCGGCGATGGGCCTGGCCAAGCTGTTCAAGACTTCTCCGAGGACCGTGGCCGACGCTGTCGTGGTCGCCGCTCCGCCGCATCCGGCGGTGGCTCGCCTGGAGGTTGCCGGTCCGGGCTTTATCAATATCTTCCTCGACAATGCCTGGGTGATTGAGCAGACGGCGGTGTTGGCGGCGGATGCCTGTCATGGCGTACCGCAGATCGGTCATGGGCAGACGGTCGTGATGGACTACTCCAGCCCCAACATCGCCAAACCGATGCATATCGGGCACATCCGTTCGACAATCATCGGTAATTCCATCGACCGCATGCACCGACTGATGGGCTTCCGGGTGATTGCCGACAATCACATCGGGGACTGGGGGACCCAGTTCGGCATCATCATCATGGGGTATCGCCATTTTCTTGACCGGGCGGCGCTCGAACAGTCGCCGATCGAGGAGCTTGAGCGGGTCTACGTCAAGAGTTACGAGAAGGCCAAGGCCGACGACTCCTGGATGACCCAGTGTCGTCAGGAATTGGTCAAGCTGCAAACTGGCGATCCCGAGAATACCGCGTTGTGGAAGCAGTTCATCGCCTTGAGTCTGGGGGAGTTCGAGCGCATCTACAAACGGCTGGATGTGTGCTTTGACCTGGTGCGCGGTGAGAGTTTCTATAACGACCGGCTGGCCTCCATGGTGGCGCTGTTGCAGTCGCATGGTCTGGTGCGCGAGAGCGAGGGGGCGCAGTGTGTCTTCCTGGAGGATGACGGGTTGCCTGTCTGCATCGTGCGCAAGAGCGATGGAGGCTACAACTACGCCACGAGCGATCTGGCCACGGTGCAGTCCCGGGTCGAGGAGTTTTCCCCGCTAAAGATCGTCTATATCACGGACGAGCGCCAGCAACTGCATTTCAAACAGTTCTTCTGTATTTCCCGCAAGCTGGGCGTAACCACCCGGCTGGATCATGTCTGGTTCGGGTTGATGCGCCTACCTGATGCCACGTTCTCCACCCGGCAAGGCAATGTGATCAAGCTGGAGCATCTTTTGGACGAGGCGGAACGGCGTGCGCTTGACCTGATCACGTCCTCCAGCCCGGATATGCCAGAAGACCGGCGGCGCGACGTGGCCCGGGCGGTCGGTATCGGTGCGGTGAAGTATGCCGACCTGAGCCAGAATCCGCAGACCACGGTGACCTTTACCTGGGACAAGGCCCTTGCCCTGGATGGCAATTCCGGCCCCTACCTGCAATATGCGTATGCGAGGATGGCCAGTGTCCGGGATAAATACCGTGAACGCTTCCCGGAGGGTGATCTGGAGGTGTCGCGGCTGTTGATCACGGAACCGATTGAGCGCGAGCTCATGCTCAAGCTGCTGCGTTTTCCCGAGGTGGTGGTGCGGGCGGCCGAGGCCTACAAGCCCAGCATGGTGGCGGACTACCTGTATGATCTGTCGCAAACCTATAGCTCCTTTTATCAGAATGTCCCGTTCCTCAAGGCGGAATCCGGTATTCGCGAGAGCCGGGTGCTGCTGTGCGATGCGATTGCCAGGATACTGAGACAGGGATTGGGGTTGTTGGGCATTGAAACCCCCGAGCGTATTTAATTGCAGGGGCTTTCGGTTCCGTGTTAGAGTTTGGCGCTTAATCAACAGTGCATCGGGTAAACGATGCTGGCCGGGATAAATATGACAGCAGGTGATATGCAGAACGAAACGCGTGGATCGGGCCGTGAGGCGGAGCAGGAAGTTACTCTGGACCTGAATTTTGTACCGCAATGGGCACGTCGTCCTCCGGATGCGGTTCGGATGGGTCGATTCGATGAGGGGGCTTCCGGGTCGCGGGGGGACGGGCATCGTCGTCCGGATCGCGGCGGGGAGCGGAGTGGCGGGGAAGGGGATCGCCGGGCCCCGCGTCGCGAGGATGACCGTCGCCGTCGCCGTGAGCCCGTGGGAGGCGACCCCAAAGCAGCGTCGGCTCCGCGTGAACGGGCTCCGTTTGAGCGTCCTGTGGGGGGGGGCGGGCCGGTCGAGGCCCCGCGTCGTCCCGCCTCGCCAGCGCCATCGCCATCAGCACCAGCGCTGGCACCGGTTGAGTTGCCTCTGCATGTAAGGTTCCTGCCGGAACGTAAACCCTTGAGCGATCTGATCCGCCTGGTTTCGTCCACCTGCCGTGCCTATCCCCTGCTTGACCTCGCCAGCTTGCTGATGGCCAAGGAAGGCTGCTGCTATGTGAAAATCGAGGTGCTGCCGGAAGCGAAGGACCTCAAGCTTTTCCAGTGCAAGCACTGCAACACGCTGGCGTTAAGCCAGGCGGCAATCGAGTCGCATGTTTTCGAAAAACATATGGAGACGCTGTTTGATGTCCAAGAAGAGACGGTTGATGCACCGGCAGGCGTGTTTGTCTGTGTGGCCAAGTGCGGGTACAGTGGGATTCTGCTGGGGCCGCGCAATCACCATAGCTATACGGAAGCCGTCAAGCGTGTTCATGCAGAGCGGTTCGCGACAATGGATTTTGATGCCTATGTGCGGCATATCCAGACGTCCCATGCGCCCGAGGATGTCGAGCGTTGGAAAACCGAGTGTTCAAAGCGCGTGGTGTATCGCCTGAAATCCGCTGGTGCGGAGGCGGAGCCGATGACGTGGCTGGATGCCCAGCGCTATATGCGCATGACGGTGATTCCTGATTCCGTTGCGAGTACGCGTAAGGCGGTCTTGACGGAGCAGGAGGCGCACGGGATCGAGGATCCGGATATTCGTCGGACGCTACGTGTGGAGTGGCAGGAGGAAACACGGTTTCCGATCCATCTGGCGTTTGCGTTGCGGGCGGCGTTCCGTCATCGCGGGTTACATCTGTTCAAGACGGGGCGCGGTCAGAGTCGCAGCATGAACTTCGTCACCGCCGTCAAGCCTTCCTCGTTGAACCCGGAAGCCGCGATTCCAGAGATTCGCGATGCGCTTTTGTTCATGAAAAAGCACCCTGGGTGTACTCGCAAGGATATGGTTACCGCGTTGCGGCCGGATGCCGATCCCGAATCCGATGAGGTCAAGGCGTTGTTGCAGCCGATTCATTGGCTGGTTGCCAAAGGGCACATCATTGAGTTCTTCAACGGGACGTTGTCCATCCCGATGGGGCATTAATGGGTTATGCCTTGCTGCTACGATTGCCGACCCATTTCCGGATATCCTCGCGAATGGCCTTCCATTCCTTCTGATCCAGGCGCTCGGTCAGGAACCGAACGTAGAAGTCGGTGATGATGGACCGTAACGTATCGAGTGCAAGGATCCGGTCCTGGAAACGGCTGGCGGCATCGACATCCTCGGATTGCGGCAACTGGACCGATCGGATGACGAATCCATCGGCATCGAACGTGAGGTTCCATACCGCCTCGTCACGCGAGAAAAGGAGTTTCGCCCGCTTCAATTTCTTTCCATTGAGGAGGGCGGTCTTGGCCTCGGCGCTATTGATGGGCTGGCCTTTACGCAAGACCGTCTCGTGCGCTCCGTTGCCTTCGAACATGAAGCATAGCGGTCCTTCCAGTCCCACCGCGATCTGTCCAGCATCCAGCGTGGCAATCCCGCCGCAGGCCTCGGAGAAGTACCAGAGCCAGGTCAGGAAATCGCGTCCGATATGTGCTTCGGCGGTGTCATCATCCTGCTCGGGCGAGAAACTGGCGGGGGATACAGTGCGGATATCCGTCTTCATTTCCTTGGCGGCCGCCGTTTCCGGGCTAAAGGGAATGATGTCCAGGCCGGTTGTATGGCGGAAAGTTAGACGGAACGCGTCGAGCTGCTTGTCCGTTGTTGCCGTGGCATAGAGGCAGTCGCCACCGGGGCTGCACACGAAATCGATACCGGTGAGGGTAGGGGGCATGTTGGGGAGCAGGCGGGCAGTGACTTCCTTCTTGATATCTGATTTCTCGTTGCGTCGCAGGAACGGCAGCCCGCGGGCCTGCATTTCCGCCAGTTCCTCCATTTTACATTCCGCCTTGAGCAGTGCGGGCGGGATGATCCGCTCCGCCTTCATCAAGGTCAGTCGCAGGTAGCCCGAGATGATGGCGCTGTCTTCGGTGATGTTTCGGTCCAGCAGGTGGCGTCCCGTGACCCAGCCGCTGATCACGCCCGTCCCCATGGTGTCGATTGGCGGGGCGGCATGCCTCGCAAAACGGTCGACGAAGTCAGGTGGTAATGGCTGAGGGAGATAAAACATGCGATAACTGAGCGAGCCGGATTCAAATGCCATGGTGAGTTCCTTGCGAATGGAGTTAAACGATTTCTGTGCAATCTGCCACAGCCACGCCAATATTTCAACTTAATCATAACCCTAATCGCAATCGCTTTCTTGCCATTCTGAATTGAACGCCGTAGATTAATGCGGTGTAGGGAACCGGAGGTGGACGTTTCGGACACGCTATCGTCCTCGCGAAGCATACAGCTCCGGGATTGATGTAAGGGAGGATTGTATGCAAGGGTTGACCGATGAATTTGTTGATGAACCGATCAATGTCGACGCATTGCCGGCTGATCCCATGACCCTGTTTCGTGACTGGCATGGCAAGGCTGCTGCCCATGAGCCATGGCTTGGGAATGCCATGACGTTGGCGACGACCGATGCGGCGGGGTTGCCTTCGGCCCGGATTGTCCTGTTGCGCGGGGTGGACTCGTCCGGCTTTCATCTCTATACCAACTATACCAGCCGCAAAGGCCGTGAGCTGGACCGGAAGCCTGCCTGTGCCCTGGTTTTCTGGTGGGCATCGCAGGTGCGGCAGGTCCGTATTGAAGGAACAGCGGTCCGGTTGCCGGGAGCGGACTCCGATGCCTATTTCGCGACTCGTTCGAGGGAAAGCCAGCTTGGGGCCTGGGCATCCCCGCAAAGCGAGGTGATATCCTCCCGTGGCGAACTGGCGGAACGCCTTGTCCACTACGAGGCTCGCTTCAAGGGTCAGCCGGTGCCGCGCCCTGTACACTGGGGAGGCTTTCGCGTTTGCCCGGTGCGGATGGAATTCTGGCAGGGTGGAGCAGCCCGTCTGCATGATCGCCTCTGTTATACATGCCGTGAACCTGACCGCGGGGACTGGACCCTGGTTCGCCTGGCCCCTTAGTGAGCCGACTATGTCATTATGCACGGTGCAAATACGAACCCATAGTTACCAAAGCTTAAGCAGGCAGGATGCCCTGGTTTATTCCCAATCCATGGCATAGACAAGCCGGGCGATCTATTTGACCCGTTTGCGGAAATAGGCGATGGCATGTTTGAGCCCCTCGGTCAGCGGCACGGCTGGCGACCAGCCGAGCAGTTCGGCCGCCAGTGAGATGTCCGGCTTGCGGCGCTGCGGGTCATCCATGGGGAGCTCGCGGTAGACGATCTTGCTTTTGCTTTCGGGCAGCAGTGTCAGCACGGTTTCCGCCAGTTCGCGGATGGTGAACTCGTTCGGGTTGCCGACATTGACGACAGGGATGTCGAAGCCGTGCCGACGGCAGGCGTCCGCCAGCGGTTGGCGTTCAAGTTGCATGAGCTTCATGACCGCGTCGATCAGGTCGTCGACATACTGGAAGCTGCGGGTTTGATCGCCGCTGCCGTAGATGGTGATATCGTGGTTCTGGAGCGCCTGCATGATGAAATTACTAACCACCCGTCCATCCTGTGGGTGCATGTTGGGGCCATAGGTGTTGAAGATACGCACAAGTCGCACATCCACGTTGTATTCGCGGCAGTAGTCCACGCAGAGCGTCTCTGCGGCGCGTTTGCCCTCGTCATAGCAACTGCGGATGCCGATGGTGTTGACGTTGCCCCAGTAGGCTTCCGGTTGCGGGTGTACCAGGGGATCGCCGTAGATTTCCGAGGTGGAGGTATGCAGCACGCGGGCCTTGGTTTTCAGTGCCAGCTCCAGCACGTTCATCATGCCGACAAACGAGGTCTTGATCGTCTCTACGGGGTTGCGCTGGTAGTGTATCGGCGAGGCCGGACAGGCCAGGTTGTAGATATTGTCGAACTGTCCCCAGAAGGGCTGGGTGACATCGTGCAGGATGAACGTGAAGCGAGGGTTCTCCATCACGTCGTAAATATTCGATTTGTTGCCCGTGAAAAGGTTGTCCATCACAGTCACCTCATCGCCTTGGGCGAGAAGTCGCCGTGCCAGATGCGACCCAAGAAAACCTGCACCGCCAGTAATCAGATGTTTTTTCATGTCGCACACACTAATGTTTGCCTGGGTCGTTGGCAAGTTGATTTGAAGTAATGGGGTCTTGGGTCAGTTACTTTAAAATCACGAAAGATTGAAGGCAAGGTGATTACCGATGGCGGCTTGTAGCCATTTCCTCTCCGTGGTGAAACGAGGCGTTCGGGCACTGCCGGAGGCGTGGGGCGTAGGCCCGCATCAGGTCGACACCGCCAAGGCTGGAATTTTAGTCTTTCCGAGGCGGATTGATTCCGCTAGGATGGCCAGCATCATGTCAAAACCTTTTGTACATCTTCATCTCCATACCGCCTACAGCTTGCTTGACGGTGCATGTCGTATTGATGACCTGATCCAGCGTGCCATTGATTTGGAAATGCCCGCCGTGGCCATGACCGATCATGGCGTGATGTACGGTACGGTCGAGTTCTATAAGAAAGCCCGTGCACGCGGGATCAATCCGGTGATCGGCTGTGAAGCCTACATTACCACCGGCAGCCGCCATGATCGCGAGCCCTCCGCCCAGCGAGCCATACGGCATCTTGTGCTACTGGCCGAGAACAATATCGGCTACCGTAACCTCAGCTACCTGATTTCCAAGGCGCATCTTGAAGGGTTCTACTACAAACCGCGGATTGACCGCGAGCTGCTCGCCGCCCATTCGCAAGGGCTGATCGGGCTCTCGGCCTGCCTGCATGGCGAAGTGGGCGAACAACTGGTCGAGGGCGATGTGGATGGCGCGGTCCGTACCGTGGGGGCCTACAGCGAGATCTTCGGCAAGAACAATTTCTTTATCGAGGTCATGGATCACGGAATCCTCGAACAGCGCAAGGCCAACCGCCACATGAATGAGCTTTCGCAGCGCACCGGCATCCCGCTGGTGGCAACCAACGATGTCCATTATCTAAAAAGGGAACATGCCGAAGCCCACGACATCATGCTCTGCATGCAGACCAGCACCGTTCGCAGCGACCCCAAGCGCATGCGGTACAGTACCGACCAGTTCTACTTCCGCACCCGTGAGGAAATGGATGCCCTTTTTACCGAATTCCCCGGCGCGGTCGATATCACCACCGAGATAGCCAGCCGCTGTCATGTGGAAATCGAGTTCGGCAAACTGCATTTCCCGGTGTACGGGGTGCCGGAAGGGATGACCCAGAAGACCTACCTGATCCAGATCGGGCACGAGGGTCTGAAGGATTTGTATGACATTCCCGATCCGGCGACCCCTCGCGATAACCGCGAGCGCGAAATCATGGAGCGCTTCGACAAGGAAATCGGCGTCATTGAGAAGACCGGTTTTATCAATTACTTCCTGGTGGTCTGGGATTTCATCCGGTTTGCCCACGAGAACCACATCCCCGTCGGCCCCGGCCGCGGCTCGGGCGGCGGTAGCATCGTGGCCTATGCCCTCGGGATCATCAGTATCGATCCGCTGCGCTATAACCTGATTTTTGAACGCTTCCTCAATCCCGACCGGGTTTCGCCACCGGACTTCGACATCGACTTCTGCCAGGCACGGCGCGAGGAGGTCATTCGCTATGTGAAGCAGAAATACGGATCGGATCATGTCGCCCAGATCATCACCTTCGGCTCACTGGGTGCCAAGACCATCATTCGCGACGTCGGGCGCGTCCTCGAGATTTCCTTCAACAAATGCAACGACCTGTCCAAGATGGTTCCGGAAGATCCGAAGATGACGCTCAAGAAGGCGCTTGAGGATAATCCGGAATTCAAGAAGGCATCGCTGGAGGATAGCGATCTGCAACAGATCCTCAAGTATGGCGAGGTGCTGGAGGGGCTGTACCGCAACGCTGGCACGCACGCTGCCGGCGTCGTGATCGGCGAACAACCGCTCATCAACATCTGCCCGCTTGGCGTCGATAAGGACAAGCAACCCGTAACCCAGTTCGCCAAGGAACCGGTCGAGGAAATCGGGCTGCTCAAGATGGACTTCCTCGGACTCAAAACCCTGACGGTCATCCAGGAGGCCGTCGATCTGATCGAAACCTTCCATGGCCGGAAAATCGATATGAAGCGCCTGCCGATTGACGATCCGAAAACCTACGAATTGCTCAGCCGGGCCGATACCGTTGGCGTGTTCCAGCTTGAAAGCGGCGGCATGCGCGACCTGATCCGGCGGATCGGTATCAACAATATCGAGGAAGTCATTGCGGTGATCGCCCTTTACCGTCCGGGCCCGATGGAGATGCTGCCCGACTATATTGAACGGAAGTGCGGACGCGCCAAGCTAGTGTATGACCACCCTCTGCTGGAACCCGTCCTGCGCGACACCTACGGCGTAATGGTCTATCAGGAACAGGTTCAAAAGGCGGCCAACGTACTGGCGGGCTATTCCCTGGGCGAGGCCGACATTCTCCGTCGCGCCATGGGTAAGAAGAAAAAAGAGGAAATGGACAAGCAGCGGGAGAAGTTCGTCAAGGGCTGCAAGGATGTCAATAACATCAATGCGGACCTCGCCGGCCGGATCTTTGACAACATCGCCGCCTTTGCCGGGTACGGGTTCAACAAGGCTCACAGTGCAGGCTATGCCATCGTCTGCTACCAGACGGCATACCTGAAGGCCAACTATCCCGCCGAATTCATGTGTGCCCTGATTTCCTCGGAAATCGGCAATTTCGACAAGATGCCGGGGTTCATCCGCGAGGCGGATCAGATGGGACTCAAGGTGCTGCCGCCACATGTCAACCACAGCCGGTCCCGCTTTACCCCAGAGGGTAATGCCATCCGCTACGGCCTGGCCTGCATCAAGAATGTCGGCGAAGCCGCTACGCAAGCCATCATCCGGGAACGAGAGAAGCACGGCTCATTCACCAGCATGCTGGACTTCTGCGCCCGTATAAATACACAGGACGTCAACAAGAAGGTGACCGAAAGCCTGGCCCGCTGCGGGGCGCTGGATATGCCCGGAATGCACCGAGCCAAGATCTTCAACGGGATTGAGTTTGCCTTCAGCCGTTCGGCATCGACCCGGCGCGATCTGCAATCCGGCCAGGGCAGCCTGTTTGATCTGCTTGGCCCAGAAACCGCCGTCGCAACCGATGCCGAGGATTTCCCCGAATGCGCCCCTTGGACCGAGAATCAACTACTCGCTGCCGAACGGGAACTATTGGGTATCTACACAAGCGGCCATCCCTTGAGCCAATACGAACCGATCCTGCGCAAGTACGAACTCTGTAGCATTGGAAACCTTGCCACCCAGGAAGATAAATCGCTGACCCGCATTGGGGGCCTCGCCTCCAGTGTCGAGAAGAAGATCACCAAGACCAAGGAAACAATGGCGGTTATCCGTCTCGAGGATCTCGACGGCACGATCGAGGTCGTCGTCTTCCCCTCGGTCTACACGCGCTACCAGTCTGTCATCGAGCAGGATGCCACCTTGCTGATCGGCGGACGGGTTGCGATCAAGGACGGGATTCCCAGCTTGCAGGCGCTCGAGGTGTATCCCCTGGCCGACGCACCGAAGGCCTTTGCCAAATCGGTCAGCATCCACATCACCTCGGTCCAGATTGCGGACAAGCTCGACGCCGTCAAACAGATCGTCCGGTGCTATCCCGGCACTATTCCGTTATCGTTCTGCCTGATGCTGGCAACCGGTGAGAAGATCATGATCAACGTCGATACGGGCTTCTACATTACCCCGCTTATCGGGCTGATCCGCGACATCGAAAAGGAACTGGGCGAGAATACGGTATTTGTCCACGCCAACCCGCAGCCGCTGAAGAATCCAGAAACCAAGCGGACGTTTCAAAAGGGTGCACGCCCCGCGCCCAACGCCTGAGTGAGCGAGTAATGCCTATTATAGACAACCCGGAGGTGATCATTATTGGCGGGGGCGCGGCGGGGCTGTTCGCTGCCGCGATCATTGCCGAAAGCACACCGGCCCGACGTGTCCAGATCATCGAGAAGGGGCCGGTCCCGCTAGCTAAGGTCCGCCTCTCCGGCGGGGGGCGGTGTAATCTCACCCATGATTGCACGGATATCAAGACCTTCGTACAGAACTATCCTCGCGGCAGCCGCGAATTGATTGGTCCCTTTAACCGCTTTGGGCCCTCCGAGACAATGCAGTGGTTTGAATCCCACGGCGTGCCGCTAGTCACACTAGCGGATGGCTGTGTATTTCCACGCAGCGATACGGCAGCCTCCGTTATCCAAGCGTTGCTGACCACCGCCGCAAAAGGCTATGTTCAGATCCAGACAGGGATTGCCGCCACGCGCATCACCCCATCGGTCGACGCGTTTGCCGTGGACCTCTCGGACGGCAGCCGTTTATGCACACCGAAACTGCTGCTGGCCAACGGGGGCGGGGCATTCATCGAAGGGCTGCAACACACGATCGAGCCCTGCGTTCCCTCGTTATTTACCGTCAACACCCCCGATCGGGAATTCACCGCGCTGGCTGGGATCGTGGTCGAGCAGACCGGTTTGCACACACCGGGCGTCGATGCGAGCGGGGCACTGCTGATCACCCACACCGGCATCAGCGGGCCCGCCACCCTTGAGCTCTCCTCGCGGGGTGCGCGCCTGCTCGCCGCCATCGACTACCAATTCCCGCTCACGATCAACTGGATGCCCGGAAAATCACCGGAAGACATCCTGGCTGAGATTGACGATCTCTGCCGAAACGCCCCGCGCAAGCAAATCGGTTCATGGTTCGGGCTGCCCAACCGGCTCTGGAAGCTGCTTCTGCAAAGGGCTGGCATGCCCGAGAGCAAAGCCTGGGGGCAATGCGCCCGCTCGGAGCGCCGGAAGATGGTTGACCAGATCCACCAGTTTGAGCTGACGATCTGCGGCAAGAACAAGCATCGCGAGGAGTTCGTGACCTGCGGCGGGATCCGGCTGACGGAGATTGACTTCAAAACCATGCAAAGCCGACTGCATCCAGGCCTTTACCTCGCGGGCGAGGTTCTCGATATCGACGCCCTCACCGGAGGCTACAATCTACAGGCCGCTTGGACGACAGGATGCCTTGCCGCCCATGCCATGGTGACGATCAGTACGGCGAACACCCTCATATAAGAGGCTTTTGGCATCCGTGCGCTTATGTTCTATAATTTTGCAGCTTTGTTCTATGATTTGGCGAGCTGCTGTGTGTATCTTTGTACCGTGCAGCAGGAAATGATTTTACTGGCACCTTGTGACAAACCACTCATTTAATACATGGAGATTCAACATGACAGGTAAGGAATTGATTTTGAATGCGGTGAAAGGCCACGCCACGCCGCGCCCGGCCTGGCTGCCGTTTGTGGGCTGCCATGGTGGAAAGCTGATCGGCAAGAGCGCCACCGAGTATCTACAGTCGGCGGAGCTCATGGTCGAAGGACTCCAGAAGGCCAAGGAGCTCTACCGGCCTGACGGATTGCCGGTCACGTTTGATCTTCAGGTCGAAGCCGAGATACTCGGTTGCCAGTTGCACTGGGCCAACGAGGTTCCGCCCTCTGTGGTCACGCATCCGCTGGAGGAACACTTCGACCTGGCCACCCTGCCTGCCTTCGCGGCAACCAAGGGGCGCCTGCCGATCATCATGTCGGCGCTCGATACGCTCAACACGCAGATCGGCAACGAGGTCGCGCTATACGGCCTGCTCTGCGGCCCGTTTACCCTGGCACTGCATCTGCGAGGCAACAATATTTTCCTGGATATGTTCGATGATCCCGCCAAAGTACAGGAACTGACCGATTACTGTGCCGATATCGCGATCAAGATGGCCCGACTCTATCTCCAGCATGGCGCCAGCGTGATTGCCGTGGTCGACCCGATGACCAGCCAGATTTCTCCGGAGCATTTCGAGGCGTTCGTGACCCCGGCCATGAACAAGTTGTTCGACTGGATCCGTGCGAATAACGGGCTGTCCTCGATCTTTGTCTGCGGCGATGTGACCCGCAATCTGGAGGTCATGTGCCAGACCCATGCCGACAACATCTGCGTGGATGAGCAGATCTCGATCCCTCACTTGCACCAGCTTTGCGAGATGACCGGAAAATCGTTCGGCGGCAACATCAAGCTGACCTCGGTGCTGCTACTCGGCAGTGAGCAGGATTCGCAGCGCGAGGCGGTTGAGATCATGGATGCTGCCGGTGGCAAGGGCTTTGTGCTGGCACCTGGCTGCGACCTGCCCTATCACACGCCGCCCGCCAATCTCACCGCCGTGGCAGCGGTGGTGCATGACGAATACGCCCGCCGCGTCGCCCGCGAAACGGTGGCTGGTATGGCCGATGCCTATGATGACATCGAAATCCCGCACTACAGCCACTACAAGGAAGTCATCGTGGATGTGATCACGCTCGACTCGACCTCCTGCGCCCCTTGCCAATATATGATGGAAGCAGTGGAGAAAGCCGCCGCCAAGGCGTTTGTCAAGGTCTACATCAATGAGCACAAGATCAAGGCCAGAGCCGGTCTGGGGATGATGAAAAAGCTGGGGGTCAGCAACCTGCCGACCATCTGCATCGACGGCGAGATCGCCTTTGCCTCGATCATCCCTGATATGAAGACCTTGGTCAAGGCCATCGAGGCCCGTGCGATCGCCAAGAATATCTCGGGGCTGGCAAGTTGATCCCCATCTGCCTGGTCACCGGATTCCTCGGGGCTGGCAAGACCACGTTCCTGAAGTCGATCACCCGCCGCCATATCCAGCGGCGGTTGGTCTACCTCGTCAACGAGTTCTCACCGCGCGATATCGATGGGGCGATCGTCTCGGAATCGAATCCTGATGTGGTTTCCGTTCCCGGCGGCAGCATCTTCTGCAAATGCCTAGTGACAGAATTCATATCCCAACTACAGTCGATTCCCGTGCGCTTCGGGGCCATCGAGGGGCTGGTCATCGAGGCCAGCGGCATGGCCAATCCGGGGGTTATGGCGTCCATGCTGCGCGAGACCCGGCTGGACGCACAGTACCGCCTGGCCCGGATCATCAGCGTGATTGATCCGGGCAGTTTCCATAAACTGCGGCTGACGCTGCCTAACATCAATGCGCAGATCATCGCCTCTGACCTAGCCCTGATCAACAAAACCGACCTGTATTCCAAGGCGCAGATCCAGGCCACCGAAGATGCCTTGCGCAGTCTCAACCCCGGCATTCAAATCCTGCACAGCGTACACGGCGACGCGGATGTCGAATTATTCGAGGCAACCGCATCGCTGCCCGTCGTGAGGGATGCTGCACTGGCCCCGTGCCGCGATCCGCTTTATGCCACCGTGACACTGACCCCAGGTGCCGGTATCGATCCCGAAAACCTGCGACAGCGGTTGCAGGAGGTGGAGTCGGACATCTACCGTTTGAAGGGCTATCTCCGACCGAACGGCGGCAGCGTCTACGTGGATTACTCCAAGGCCGGATTCGAGACCCGTCCGGCCGCCACCGCCAGGCTCCCGGTCATCGTGCTGATCCATGCCGGGGCTCCAACCCCGCAAACCCGCGAATTCATTGCGTGGCTGACGGCATGATTAACTGATGGGATAAGTGAATTCGTGCGGCACCGGAGTAAGATGTCCTGGATACGGTAGGGGGCATGCTGGAGAGCACTTGCGCCCTCTCATCGGATAACTCAATAATGCGTCTTGATCAACTTCTCAGAATTGATAGTATCTCTCGTAAAGGAGTCGAACCATGAAACGATGTTTGATGACGGTCGCTGGCATCGGAGCCGCACTGTGCGGGCAGCTTGCGGTTGCCGGGGTGGTCGAGGGCAATAACGAATTCGCGGTGAAGTTGTATCGTGAGCTGGGAGCGACGGAAGGAAATCTGTTTTTCTCTCCCTTCAGCATATCCTCGGCACTCGGTATGACCTACGCCGGTGCCCGTGGCGAAACGGCAAAGGAAATGAAAATGGCACTGTGTTTCCCCTGCGGCCCGCAGGAACTGGGGGCGACATTCGGAAAACTGCAGGACGGGCTTGACGCGATCCAGAAACGCGGCGATGTCAGCTTGTCGATAGCTAACGGTATCTGGGCCGAACAAACCTACGGGTTCCTGCCGGATTTCATGAAGGGTGTCGAGGTGGACTATAAAGCCCGGATTGCGCTGGCCGATTTTGTCAACAACGCCACCGTGGAAAGCCAGCGGATCAACGCGTGGGTCGAAGGGAAGACCAACGAGAAAATCAAGAATCTGGTTCCCGAAGGTACCCTGGATGCACGGACCCGGATGGTCCTGGTCAACGCGATCTATTTCAAGGGCGACTGGGCGAGCCAGTTCAAGGAAGGGGCAACGCGCGAGCGGGATTTTCATGGGCGTGCCGGAAAGACCGTGAAGGTGCAAATGATGCAGCAGTCGGACGACTTCCGCCTAGCCCAGGATGCGGATACGGAGGCACTCGAGTTGCCGTACAAGGGCAATCAGTTATCGATGCTGGTGCTTCTGCCCAAGGCAAAAGATGGCATCGCGGCGCTTGAGGTGAGTTTGAGCGTGGCGAAGCTCGATACCCTCATTGGGAGGCTCCGCAAAACCGAGTTGGATGTGGCCATTCCGAAGTTCAAACTGGAAACCCGCTACGACCTTGTCTCGCCATTCCAGACGCTGGGCATGAAGACCGCCTTTAGCAATAGCGCCGATTTCTCAGGAATGGACGGCAGTCGGAATCTTTACATCTCCGCGATACTGCACAAGGCTTTTATTGACGTGGACGAGAAGGGAACCGAGGCGGCGGCCGCCACGGCAGTAGTCATTCGGACCAAGGCGGTGGTTCTGAAACAGCAATTCATTGCCGACCATCCGTTCATCTTCCTGATTCGCGACAACGCGACCGGAAGCATCCTGTTCATGGGACGGGTTGCCGGGTTCTAGAGGGCTTTGGATAATGAATACTTATGTAATTCTTGGCATTCCCTTTAATAATGTTTCTTTCGAAGATACCGTGGAGTGGGTGCGCCAGCGGGTGCGTTCGCGCCAGCCCGCTTATATCGCCACGGCGAACATGGACTTTGTCACCCAGGCCTGGCGCGATCCGGAACTGCAGCGGATCCTCCTGGAAGCCGACTTGGTGGTGGCCGACGGCATTCCGATCGTCTGGCTGTCGCGTATCCTGGGATATCCCCTCAAGGAACGGGTCACTGGAAGTGACTTGGTCCCAATGTTTGCAGCACTGGCTGCCCGTGAGAACTTCTCTCTCTATGGCCTTGGCGGTGCCGAGGGTGTTGCCGAGAACGCACTGAACACGCTGGCGGTCCGTTTCCCGGGGATGCGGATTGCCGGATTCTACTCCCCGCCCAAGGCGGAGATCACCGATATGGACAACGCCGGTATCCTCGCCCGGCTGGCCAAGGCGAACCCCGACATCCTGTTGGTCGCGTTCGGCGGGCCGAAGCAGGAGAAATGGTGCAACATGCACATCCGCAACTGGGCGGTGCCCGTGTCGATCGGTATTGGCGGCTCACTTGATTTCATTGCTGGTGCGCAAAAGCGGGCACCTCGCTGGGTGCAGCGCCTGGCCCTCGAGTGGCTGTGGCGGATGCTTTCTAATCCGCGCCGACTGTTCCGGCGGTATATCAGCAACATGGGCTTCTTTTTTGGTGCGCTAGCCCGCTTGCTGTGGTTGCGCTGGGGACCCATCCCGAAGGCAGCGAACGCCGACCTCTTGACTGAGGTGCCCGAGGCAGCGCGGGCAAGCGTGCAGCAGGTCGCATGTCCGGCGGCTAACGCTACGCCTCGCGACATGGACGCCTTCCGCACGGCTTGCG
>JFJP01038518.1_pt1 | contig 17137 bp, 16 predicted proteins | sample 431651 | NCBI WGS metagenome assembly JFJP01 (sample SAMN02602958, study PRJNA72255) | Microbial mat metagenome, whole genome shotgun sequencing project. | biome: fresh water; feature: sink hole; material: water; isolation source: purple microbial (photo- and chemosynthetic) mats found in... | reverse complement strand
TTTTACCAAATAATAATATTTTCACAGACTCTTCTCCATCCTTGCTTTTAAATCTTTTCTATATTTAAGTATTGAATCATCGTAAATTACTGAGGCGTCTTTATTAGATTTTATCAGAGCATCTATTTTAGCCTTTTTTTCACTATCACTAAGACTGCTTGAAATTACATGTACACGGGCTAGTTTGTTTAATTTAAAGAATTCCCAATCTCGTGCCCAATAGTGGTTTATTGTTACTATATTTCTACTTTCTTTTGGTACAAAAGGTCCTCTGAAATACTCAAAATTTTCTGTGATCTGTGAATAACCAGGAAGTAAAAACGGAAAATGCGGATGTTCAAATTTATCAACATATCGAGGTTTGACAATAGTCTTAACACGCAAATCTTCTTGATCAGTTGATTTTGTTAGGCTCTCTATTAATAGCTTACCTGATTCAATTTTTTCAACATCTCCGCTACCAAATATTTTCCAATTTATTGAAAGGGCAGCATAATCATCATAGTTTTTTAAAAGCTCTACAAGATTTTTATCTTTAATAGGAAATAAGAATTCATCAGTATCAACAACAATCAACCATTCACTTATATCTTTTGTTCGTGCTACAGCATCTGTATAGGCTTCGGTTTGTATACGATTCCATTCTTTTAGATTTTTAGGTATTTTTGTAACTTGTTTTAAATCGATAATGCCATCTTTAATATAGGGTTCTAGAATTTCCATATATTCATCAGTGCTTAAATGGTTATAGAGATAAAAATGCTCTACTCCAATTAATCGGTAAAATTCGATCCATTCTTTTAAAAATCTTGCCTCATTTTGAAAAATAGCTACTAAGCTTATATAATATTTAGGATGTGCAAGTAATGTGGTTTTAAGTACTTGTTTACTATTAGTAAGATGGGATTCTTTAAAAAATAGTTTAGATTTAGCGTAATCTGCTAGTGGGGTTAAATCGTATTTATTCTTAAATATAGGTTCCCTGAAATGCTGCCTAACGTAAAAAGTTGTTTCAAAAGTTTCGCTAGGGTTTTTACCTTCCCTCCAGCCATATTTTATATAATGCTCAAATGGATCAATATTTTGCGCTTTAACTTCTGGGTAATGTTTAAGATAATAATTTTGATCAAAATAATAATGAGCAAAGAGATTGAGAAATTTTTCATTCTTTCCTAAAACCCTCAAGCTAATTAATGTTAGAATAATAAGAGCTATAGCAACGATATATTTTATATATATTTTATTTTTCATAAATAGAATGTGTGTTATATGCTATTTTCTTTATCCATTCCGTATTATCCAAATACCATTTTACCGTTTTGGCTATCCCTGTTTCAAAAGACTCTTTCGGATACCAGTTTAACTCTCTTTGGATTTTACTTGAGTTTATTGCATAGCGCCAGTCATGCCCTTGTCTATCTTTTACAAAGCTTATGAGCTTGGAGTAAGATGTTAAACCATTTTTAGGTTGAGGGGCTAATTCATCAAGCAGAGAACATATAACATTTACAACCTCAAGATTTGTTTTTTCGTTATTTCCTCCAATGTTGTAAAATTCTCCAGGCGTACCTTTTGTCAAAACTTCCATTATAGCTGTGCAATGGTCGCCTACGAATAACCAATCACGGATATTTTGTCCATCGCCATATATAGGAAGATTTTTTCCTGCAAGAGCATTAGTGATAATTAATGGTATTAGTTTTTCTGGGAATTGATAAGGTCCGTAATTATTTGAGCAATTTGTAATTATTGTTGGTAGTCCATAAGTATGAAACCAAGCTCGGACAAGATGATCTGATGACGCTTTGCTTGCAGAGTAAGGGCTATTTGGTTGATAATTTGATTCCTCAGTAAAGGCTGGGTCATTTTTTTCTAATGATCCATAAACTTCATCGGTACTGACGTGTAAAAAACGAAAAGTTTTTTGTTCATCAGATGTCAAATTATCAAAATATGAACGAGCAACTTCCAGTAAGTTATAAGTGCCAATAATATTGGTATGGATAAAATTGCTTGAATTCGAGATCGAACGATCAACATGACTTTCTGCTGCAAAATTGACTATTGCCCACGGTTTGCATTGCTTAAATAAGCTAGTTACTAATTCTGTATCTGCGATGTCACCTTTTACAAAAACGTGACTAGGATTGTTTGCTATCGAGGATAAATTATTGAGGTTACCAGCGTAAGTTAATAGGTCTAAATTTACTATTCTATCTTTAGTTTTTGCTACCCAGTCAAGAACAAAATTAGAGCCAATAAATCCAGCTCCGCCAGTTACTAAAATTGTTTTTTCCATCATATTTTATTTAAGATTCCCCCTACAAATAGCGCAATATTGCCAAGTAACGTCTGACGATAAATTTTGCATTTTAAAAATCCCATAATTCGAGGAAACAAAAAACTCTCTCTAGCCTTTACAAATATATTTAACTTATTTTTATTGTCTTTGGTTAGTAGTTTGGAGTTATCCAATAATATTTTGATATTTCTGTCGTTCCAGGATTTGAATGAGTTGTTTAATAACATCTTTAATCTAGATAATCTAGCAAAAAAACCATTATTAGCGCCTATTAAATTATTACCATGTTGTCTGTATAAAAGGCCTGGATTGGAATCGTAATACACAAAGCCTTCTACTCCAGTTATTAACTGATATATAAACCAATCGTGACTTACGGTATCTATATTTGATCCAACTTTTTTTATCAAATCACGAGCAGCTTTATTAAAAACCATGGTATTACCGCCTGCAATACTTTGCACTAAAGCATTAGAAAATGAGGGTTTTTTTGTGAATAATGGTGAGTGACCGATTTGTTTACCAGTAGCATCGACCAAAATAGTTCGTGAGCAATAGAGTGCGGGAATATTGGTATCAACGTTTTTTAAGTAAGATACAGCTTTTTCAAGTTTAGATTCAAGCCATATATCATCTTGGTCTGATAGAGCGTAAAAATCAAAATCACCTTCAGTGCTTGCTATTCCATTCAAAAAATTTTTAGCAAAACCGAGGCATGGATTATTCGATATGAAATCAGCTTTATGGTTTTCTTTAAAAGTTTGAACCAATTCTTTGGTATTATCAGTCGAGCCATCATCATAAACAAACAAATGCCAATTTTTGAAGCTTTGATTAGCAAACGAGTCGAGCTGTTCTTGTAAAAACTTTTCGCCGTTATATGTAGACATTAAAATAGCTAGATTAATAGTCATGGGTAAAGTACTTTAATTTTGATACAGATCATATACCAAACTAGTATTATAGACAATAAGAGATAGTTGTATTTTGATTATGGGATTGTTGTTTATTTAATCGATTTTCTCAAACCAACTCAAACACCCCTAGTAATTCAATATGATGGCTCCAGTAGAATTGGTCAATAGGAGTTATTTCTTTTAATTGGTATCTATTATGATGCAAAATAAGTTTTGCATCACGAGCGAAGCTTTCTGGATTGCATGATAAATATATAATGGTTTTAACGGTGCTTTTAGAAAGTACATTTGCTTGCTCCTTAGCTCCAGCCCTTGGTGGGTTAATAATTACCGCATCATATTTATTTAGTTCGTCCCATTCTAATGGTTTAGTAAATAGATCACGTTGATATATGGTTGCTTTTATTGCTGCATTCTTAATAGCTTTTGTTAGAGCTTTAACAGAAGTATGTTCTGTTTCAAAACCGTCTATAATACCAAATTTACTTGCTGGAATAGTTAAAGTACCTCTTCCACAGAATAAGTCAGCAATTTGTAACTGATGGTTTTTTTTGATTTTGTCAAGGATGTTATTTATTAGGTTTGTTAAGATATTATCTGATAATTTGCTAACCTGCAGAAAGCTATGATTGTCAATCTCTACTGCTACATCTTCAAATAAGATATATGGTTTTTCAGTTAAGTGTACTATATTCCATCCAATATTATTAATAATTGTTAGTCTGATAATGTTGTTATTTTTAGCAAAATTTTTCAGAATTTCTGTTTCGTCTAAGCTAATATTGTTGTTGTTAGTTGTTTCAATAATTAAATCTACTCCATTATCTGCCTTTGTAATAAGGATTTTACATTTTTCTTTATCATTTAAAAACTTTTCTAGTATGTCCTTTAGTTTTGTTATCAGGTTTGATAATTCTGGTATTAATAGCAAACAATTATCGATATTTACTATCTGATGAGAACGAAATTTTTTAAAACCAAGAAATAATCTATCTTGTTTTTTAACTGCCTCAAAAACAGCTCTTCTACGATTGTTAGCGCCAATAAATTTTATAGGAGATATTGTACCTACTACAACATTATATGCTACAAGAGTGTGCAGTAAATTATCTAATTTGATTTGATTATAATAATTATGATCGAGGTGCTGCAGACTACATCCGCCACATATAGTAAAGTATTTGCAAGGTGCTGTAATTCTATTTTGGGACTTGTTAATTATCTTAGACAAATTATAAGATAATTTATTTCTGTAAACATGTGTTTCAAATTCTACAGTTTCACCAGGTAGGGTGTATGGCAATTCGATTGGTTCAGATAGATCTAAAGTTGAAGTGCCAACACCTCTGGAATTAAGCGCAGTAATAACACACGTATTGCGCTTAATAACAGCCATTCTAGGTGATAACTATTTTTTCTTGTTACAACAGTCTTTTAGTTTTTGACCAACTTTAAATTTTGGTTGGTTGTATGATGCTATTTGTATTGTAGCACCAGTTCTAGGATTGCGACCAGCTCTTGCTGCTACTTTGCTAACACTAAAGCTACCAAAACCAACTAAAGCTATATCTTCACCTTTACCGAGTGCGCCAATAACAGAACTAGTAAACATATCAATAACTCTTTCTGCTTCTGCTTTTGTACAACTGTGTTTTTCAGCAATAAATGATACGAAATTTCCTTTGTTCATATGAACTTCTCCCTTGTTAATAATTTAGTTTTGTTAATCACATTTAACGTTTTTAATTCTAACACCAGCTTTCTCTTCCTTAGTAGAAAAAAATACACTGTTACTATATTTTCTTACCAATTGTTTGCTATCATAACACACTATTTTGGAAAATGTAGCGAGCCCTAGTTTCAAAAGCATTGATCATTTTATTCGTTGCCATAGAAAAAAATGTTCCTATAACACTGTCTAGTATCATTGATTTACATTCAAAATCAATAGAAAAATTCACTTCGCAGTCATTATTTAATTTTTTAATGCTCCAAAAGTTTGTTAATTTCTTGAATGGGCCAGATATTGCTTCAACATTTATTTCAAAGCTTCCCTTGTTTTCTGCTGTGATAATCCGAGATTTATAACTTTCTGTAAATAGCTTAAAGTTAATTGTTAATTCAGCTGTTAGTTCGTTTCCTATTTTTGAAAGTAATTTTGCTTTAGAACACCATGGTAGAAATTCTGGGTATTTTTCTATGTCTAATACGATATCTCGAATAAGTTCTGCTTGATAAGGTAGTAATCTTGTGTCGTTAAATGAGTGCATTTTTTTCGATTTTTACAGTGGTCACTTTTATACTTTTACAGGCATCACAACAAAATTATCTTTAGGGTTTTCCAGTGTTTTGATAAGAACAGGAGACGATGTGTCGTTGAGATAAATTTGCACTTGCTCTTCTTTTAACGTTCCTAACACATCCATAATATAGCGTGGGTTAAAACCAATAGTAATATTATTGCCAGAAAAACTACAGTAGCTTTCCTTGTTGTCGGTAGAAAAGGGAATACTCTCGTTAGCCATGCCTTTTGCCTCACCCGTTGCTGTGATTGTAAGATTAGAGTCATTTAATAAAAGTTTAATTGCCCGAAATTTATCTACTGTAACGGTTGCGACTCTATCTATTGCATTTGCAAGTAATTTTGTGCTGATTACTAATTTACTTTCGTTGGCAGTGGGAATAAAAGTTTCGTATTCAGGAAAGCTGCCATCAATTAGTTTAGAGATTAGGATTAAATTATTACATGCGAACTTGACTTTATTTGTTCCTAAAGTTACCAATAAATCCGAGTGGATATTTTTTGTATCTTTAACGATTTTCAATAATTCAGTAACCGTTTTTTTAGGGATTATCACTCCAAAATCATTTGCTGTAGTTCCTACGGTACTTACAGCTATCGAAAATCTATGGGCATCTGTAGCGGCGCTTGAAAACTCTCCATTTTTAACATGCAAATATATACCATTCAAGTTATATCTAGTTTCTTCATTAGACATTGCAAAACTTGTATATTCAATAATACGCGCAAACTCTGCACAACTAACTTTCAGTGAAACTTCGGCATCCAAATCTTCCATTTCCGGAAAATTACTAGCGGGCAAGGTTAGTAAGTCGAATTTGCAGGAGCTAGTAATGATTTGTAGATGTTCTGAATCTATTTCTTGCTTTAAGAGTATTTCTTTATCGGGAATTTTTCTAACTATTTCAGATAAAATTTGAGTTGAAACAGTAGACTGTCCTTCTTTTTTTATATCAGCTCCGATAGTTTGTTTTAAGTATAGATCAAGGTCTGTCGCTCCTATTTCTAGAATTCCATTGTGAGCAACTAATTTTACGTTACTTAACTCTGAAACAACATTTCTTTTTTCTACTACCGATGCTGCAAAATTAAGAGTATAAGATAATTCTTTGGTAGGAACTATTAGTTCTAAGCTGTTGTTATTTTTGTTTTTAGACATGATTAAATATTGATTATTAGTTAATTTACATATTAGCTTTGTAGCATACGTGTTAGTAGATTAATTTCTTCTCGAAAATCGGCGTCTCCAGACATTAACTGCTCTACTTTTTTTACTGCATGCATAACTGTTGTATGATCTTTTTTCCCAAACTTTGTGCCAATATCGGCCAAGCTTTTTGGAGTGAGTATTTTGGATAAATACATTGCTATTTGTCTTGGTCTAACCACCGCTCTGACTCTTCTAGCAGATGACATTTCAGAAACTTTGATATTATAGTGGTTAGCTACTTTCTTTTGAATATCATCTATAGTAATTATTCTTTCATTAGAACGTAGTAAATCTCTTAAAATGTCCTGTGTGCTTTCAAGATTTATCTCTCTGCCAATTAAAGTTGAATGGGCTATTACTTTGTTTAATGCCCCCTCTAATTCTCTTACATTAGAAGTAATTTTTGCAGCCAAAAAATCTATAACATTCTGGGCAAGGTGAATATTCATTTGTTCTAATTTTGATTGCAATATTCCAACTCTTAGTTCATATGTGGTGCTATGCACATCTGCAACTAACCCCCATCCCAGTCTGGATTTGATCCTATCTTCTATATTATCAAGATCTGATGGTGATCTATCGCAAGAAATAACCATTTGTTTGTTATTATCAATAATTGCATTAAAGGTATGAAAAAATTCTTCTTTAAAAGCCATAACATCCTTACTTCTGAGGGCTTTTATAAATCGGTACATGAATTTTTCTGCTGACATGTATAAAACTTTTCTCTTTGGATTTTTTTTCCTAGAGTGCCAAGCAATGGCATGCATTAAGTGAGTTTTACCGAGGCCAACGCCACCATACAAAAACAAAGGATTGGATTTAGTCACGGCTTTCTTTGATTCAGCTACTGCCAATGCTGCAGCGTAGGCAAGTTCATTTGGAGAGCCAATTACAAAATTTTCAAAAGTGAATCTTTGATCAAGAAAAGCTGTTGTAGTATCTTCTAGTTCCAAATTTACAGAGTTTTTAGATTCAGTTTTTGTTAGGTCATTTGGTGATGTATTTACTATTGAAAGAGTATCTTTGGTAATTATATCTACAGATTTTATTTCAGGATCATAATGAATAAATAACTTTGTTATGGTATCTAAATAATTAGATTTAATCCAATCTCTTACAAAGTTACTAGGTACTGATAGTAATAATCCTCTGTTTTTTGTTATTTCACAAAAAATAATTTTACTAAACCAGTTTTTAAAAAGCGCATCGCCATAATGTCCTATAAGGTCACGACTAACATCATTCCACAAATTGTCATAGTAGTGATCATCTTTTGCCATGGTTGCGAATTGCTCTAGTTGTTTCATATAATCAAATATGGATTAAGAAATGCTTAACAAATTTAAACTTTAATATTTAAACTTGAAGCTAAAAAATTAACGTAAATATCAATAAATTATTTGTATCAATAAAATAGGCTTGAAGTTTTCTTCGTAGAAGTAAATAATATTAGTAATAAATTTTTTTGCAAGATCTTATATATGGCTATTCAAAAAAGAGAACAAATGATCAAGAAATTACTTTATCAGAGTTGCAACAGAGGTTGCAAGGAAACAGATCTTATAATTGGTGAATTTGCAAAGAAAAATCTCTATAAAATGACTGATGAAGAAATAAATCTTTTTTCGGAAATATTACAGCTATCAGATGCAGATATTTATGACTGGTATACAAAGAAAAAGACTCTTCCAAAAGCCATCTCCAACTCAGTTATTATTCAGTTATTAAATTTTATTCCGTATAGATAATGCAAAAAATTCATATTCCCTTTGTTTCTAAATGTTTTTTTGCCTATGAGTATTTTAACCACATAAGAAAAAATATTTTATTGGTATTTGCTGATGAAGAATCAACTTTAAAAGCTTACAAACATCTTCAGTTTTTAGTAGGTAAAAATGATGAAGGCGATGTTTTGTATTTCCCTTCACTCGACACACTGCCTTATGATCGTGTTTCTCCAAATCATGAAATAACAGCAGCAAGAGCAAATATTTTAACTATTTTAAGTTTTAATAAATCGCCAAAAATTATAGTCACAAATGCTCAGAATTTAATTGTTAAAGTTCCTCCGCCTAGAGTTTTTAAAAACTCAGCTATAACTATTGTTCCAGGAGCTAAATTTTTTATAGAGGAACTTGCATTTTTTTTAGTTGATAATGGGTTTACAAGATCAGCAAGCGCAATAGAAAGTGGAGAGTTTGCTATTAGGGGTGAAATAATTGATATAGTACATTCGAATAATACAGGATATAGGATTAATTTTGGTTGGGAGGTTGTAGAATCTATTAAGGAGTTTGATGTAAATAGCCAAATTTCAACAAAATCACTTGATAAATTAGAGTTATCTTCGGCGAGTGAAGCAATTTTAAATTTAAATAATATAGAGGTGTTTAGAAGAAACTTTCTTAAAAACTTTGGAGTCAATTATGTTAAACATCATATGTATGAATCAATCGTTTCTGGAAGAAAGTTTCAGGGGTACGAACATTTGCTACCATTGTTTTATGAGGAAATGGCAAATTTAAGCAATTATTTACTTGATCATGTAGTAATCTATGACAATTTGTCCTTGCAATCAATTGCAGAACTAGAAAAATCTTACGAAGATTTTTACCAATCAAGAATGATATCTAACAAACTTAATCCTGATTCATTTTATTTCGCTATTACTCCCGATCAACTTATTGTATCAAGTGATGTTATAAAGGAATTGCTCTGCGCAGGTGATAATTTATTTATTGATAGCGAGGATATTAAAGATGATTATGCTCTTATTCCAGCAAAGCCTAGAATCCAGCCTTTATATTTTTTAAATCCTATACTTCGCTGGAATGATAAGGGAAGTGGAGATATAGTTAACATTGAAGAAACCTTAACTAATTTAATTAAAGACAACAAGAATAAAATCATCATAATTTGTTGTGGCTCAAAAAGTGCGGAGCAGAGAATAAATAATATCATTGAAAATCAAGAATATACGACTAATAAAATATCATTTCTTAAAGAAGCTAAAAAGGGTTTAATAAATACAGCTATTACCCCTTTGGCTCGTGGGTTTTTCAGCAAAGAATATTTGTTTATTTCAGAGCAAGATATTTTAGGTGAGAAATTTACTTCTCAGAGCCACAAATCTAGCCCTAGAAAACTTAAGAATATTTTGGTTGAACTTGATAATATAACAGAAGGAGAGCTTATAGTTCACAAAGAACATGGTATAGGTAGATTTGAAAGAATAGAAACTATAGCAGTTAGCGATGTTCCTCATGATTGTTTGAAAATTCTCTATTTTAATAATGATATTCTGTACTTACCAGTTGAGAATATTGATCTAATAACAAAATATGGTAATGAAGAAGCTGCTCTTGATAAGCTTGGTGGGTTGAATTGGCAGAAACGTAAGGCTCGTCTAAAAAATCGAATAAAAGACATTGCTAGTAATTTGATTAAGATAACAGCGGAGAGGGAATTGCGCAGAATACCAGCTGTTAGCTTTGATCCCGAGTTATATTTAAAATTTTGCAATCGTTTTATCTATAGTGAGACAGAAGACCAGCTTTCTGCAATTAGTGATATTGAAGATGATTTAAAAAGTGGCAAATTAATGGATAGATTAATTTGTGGTGATGTTGGCTTTGGAAAAACAGAAGTTGCTATGAGAGCTGCTTTCATGGTGGCTTTTGATTATGAAGATGACCATCCGCAAGTAGCAATTATTGCCCCTACCACTATTTTATGTCGGCAGCATTACATGAGTTTTCTCGAGCGTTTTAATGGTCTAGATATTTGTATTAATCAATTATCTAGGTTAGTTAGCAGTACTCAGGCAAGGGTAATAAAAAAAGATATAGAAAACGGAAAAATAAATATTATAATTGGCACTCATGCGCTTCTATCAAAAGAGATAAAATTCAAGAACTTAAAGCTTTTAATTGTTGATGAAGAGCAACATTTTGGCGTCACTCAAAAAGAGCATTTAAAATCCTTAAAATCTGGAGTGCATGTTTTATCTCTCTCTGCAACGCCAATACCTAGAACCTTGCAAATGTCTATGTCTGGGCTTAAAGATTTGAGTCTTATTGCAACGCCTCCAATAGACAGATTACCAGTAAGAACAACTGTTATGCCATTTGATGGTATAATAATAAGGGATGCTCTCATGCGTGAACGTTTTAGAGGTGGAAAAAGTTTTTATGTAGCACCAAGGATAAAAGATATAGAATGGATTGCAAAGAAATTACTAGAATACGTGCCCGAGCTTAAATTTAAGATAGCTCATGGTCAGATGTTACCTAATGAACTTGATAATATAATGAATGAGTTTTGTGATGGTAAATTTGATATATTACTCTCAACGACTATAATAGAATCGGGTATTGATATCGCATCTGCTAATACGATAATAATTCATAGAGCAGATATGCTAGGCCTTAGTCAACTTTACCAACTTAGAGGCAGGGTCGGTCGTGGTAAAATCAGAGGCTATGCTTGTCTTACGTTAATGAGTGATAAAGTTACTACAAAACATTCTTGGAAAAGATTGGAAATATTACAAAATATTGATTCTCTTGGCGCTGGATTTACTATTGCTAGTCACGATATGGACTTGCGTGGGTTTGGTAATTTGGTTGGAGATGAACAATCTGGACATATTAGGGAAGTAGGTTCAGAGTTATACCAAGAGATGCTTGATGAAGCGATATTAGAGCTTAAAAATCAAAAAACTGACGAAAAATACTTAGATTTTACTACGTCTATTAATCTTGGATTAGCCGTTTATATTCCTGCGAATTACATTGAAGATAGTTCGCTCCGTCTTGCTATATATAGAAGAACGGCAAATCTTAAAAATCATTCTGAAATTGAAGCATTTAGGGATGAAATGATCGATAGATTTGGTGTTATACCAGAGGAGTTTGCTAATTTGCTGAAGATAGTTGAGATAAAAACTATTTGTCAGGCGTTGAAAATTGAAAGTCTTGATAGTGGTCCAGGCGGTTTTGTTATAAGGTTTAATAAGAATTTTGATGTTTCAGATAGTGTGATGTTTTTTATACAAAAATTCCCAAGACATGCTAAAATCAAGCCTGATAATAAATTAGTTTTTATTAAAAATTTGAAAAATTCAGTCAATATTTTAAGAGAGTCGGAAGATTTGCTTACAGAGTTTAAAAATTGTGTAAAATAATTATTATTTAAGTGAAATATTAGAGAGATATGCGTTTAACTAGAATACAAATTAAAGCTATTTGGGAAGTGTTTGCATTGCATTTTATGAAGGAAGATAGCATATGGTTGTTTGGCTCTAGGGCAGATGATAATAAAAAAGGTGGAGATATAGATCTTTATATAGAAACAAACTATACTGATTTATTTTTGGTTGCTTCGAGAGAAATTAGTTTTTTAACAGATTTAACAAAAGTAATTGGTGATCAGAAAATTGATGTTATCATAAATGTTTTATGTAAAAATAAAGATTTACCAATTTATAAACAGGCAAAAAATACGGGAGTGCTAATTTCAATGAGTTCACGTTCTTTCTTAACAGATTATACCAAAATAGCAGATATTCACGCAATCAGGCTCAGAGAAGCTTTAGGAGAAGTAAATAAATTAACACCAATTACAGTCTCTGTTTTAGAGTCTTTAAGTAGGCAGCAAGTGGCTTTTCTTGATATGATGACTACACGTTTTAGTAAATTACAGGATATTCTTGGATCTAAAATTTTACCGCTGATTTTAGAAGTCCTAGAAGAAGAAGCTGAAAGTTTTGTTGATAAACTAAATAAGTTAGAGAAATTGGGTTATATTGAGGATGCAAATTGGTGGGGAACATTACGAATAATAAGGAATCAAATTGCTCATGACTACCCTGATGATTATAGTGTAATTTGTGAGCATCTTTCTATATTTCTATTTAAAGCAACTGAGTTACTTGAGTTTTGGAATAGATTGAAAATTAAAATAGTTAAATTGTAAACTTGATGAAAGTTTATATAGAAAAATTAAACCTACATAATTACCGCAATTTCAAAGAGTTAGAGTTAGTATTTAACGATAACATTGTTGTTATTATAGGCGAAAATGGTAGTGGAAAAACAAATATTTTAGAGTCAATATCGTTGCTAACTCCTGGGAGAGGATTAAGAGGGGCAAGATACGACGAAATATCTCGTAATAATAAAGAAAACTGGTCTAGTGCTATGCATCTGCAAAGTAAGATAGGTAAAGCATTGATAGAATCTAACTTTCTAATAAACACAAATTCAAGGACTATTGAATATAACGGAGCAAAAATTCGTAACACAGAACTCACTAATCTTGCTAATGTTATTTGGTTAACACCTCAAATGGATGGAATATTCTTGAGTTCAGCAACTGATAGAAGAAGATTTCTTGATAGGATAGTTTATAATTTTTATCATGATCATGCTAGTAACATTAATAAATATGATTATCTCATAAGCGAGAGATTAAAACTTCTAGTTCAAGCAAGCTCAAATTTTGATGAATCATGGTTAAAAATTCTAGAAACAAAAATTTCTACTTTAGCCGTGAAAATCAGTAAATTACGTTTAAGTGTGGTGGAATTTTTACAAGAATCTATCTTAATTGTTGACGCGCCATTTCCGAAAGCTAAACTTAGCGTTAATTTATTATTTGAAAAAGAAGTAACAGACGAAGAATTTTTAGATAAATATTCGGTAAATTTGAATAAAAATCGGCAAAAAGATAGGATTACTAAACGAACGAATTTTGGTGTAAATAAAGAAGAGCTTATTGTAGAACATAAGGAAAAGAGGCAGATGGCAAAGTTTTGTTCTACAGGCGAGCAAAAAGCTTTGTTAATATCGATATTACTGGGGCAAATTGAAGCAAACAAAACAATAGCTAAGACTTCTCCTATTCTATTACTAGATGAGCTGTTTGTTCATCTAGATGATATACGTAAAGATTCTCTTGCTGAATATATAATAAATAGTAAACTACAGACATTTATAACAACCACAGACATGTCTGGTTTAAATAAAATTGCTACTATCGCCCAAATTATTTATGTTTAACAAAAAATAAATAAAATAATGAAATTAACAAGACCAGATTGGATTAGAGTTAAGGCTCCAAATTCAAAGGAATATCAAAATACTAAAGAGTTAATTAGTAGTCTTAAGCTAAATACTGTATGCGAAGAGGCCGCTTGTCCAAACATTGGCGAATGTTGGCAAAAAAAACATGCAACTGTTATGATACTGGGTTCAGTTTGTACTAGGGCTTGTTCTTTTTGTAACGTAGCAACAGGACGTCCTGACCTGCTTGATCCTCATGAGCCAGAAAGGCTTGCAGAGGCTGTAGGAAAACTAGGTCTTGAGCATGTAGTAATAACTTCTGTAGATAGAGATGATTTGCCAGATGGTGGTGCCACGCATTTTGCTAATTGTATAGCTAGTTTACGAAAATCTTCACCAAATACTACTATTGAAATCCTAACACCTGATTTCTTAAAAAAAGAAGGGGCCTTAGAGATAGTAGTGAAAGCAAAGCCAGACGTATTTAATCACAATATCGAAACAGTTCCTTCTTTGTACAAAAAAATTAGGCCAGGAGCTAGATACTTTCATTCGTTAAATTTACTTTATAAAGTGAAAAAATTGGATCCAGAAATATTTACAAAGTCCGGAGTTATGGTTGGTCTTGGTGAGACTGATTCTGAAATTATCCAAGTAATGGAGGATTTAAGAGCTGCTGATGTTGATTTTATTACCATTGGTCAATATTTACAGCCAACAAAAAACCACGCCCAGATCGCAAGATATGTAACCCCAGAGCAGTTTAAATATTTTGAAAGAGTTGCTAGAACAAAAGGATTTTTGATGGTGTCTGCATCGCCACTTACTAGATCTTCTTATCATGCTGGGGATGATTTTAAAAGGATGAGAGAAGCTCGTCAGAATGCCATTTAGTAAAAATGCCTATCTAAACTTTCTATCCGAAACTCTTCGTTTGAACTAATATGTTGATTGAAACTATTTATTTTGTATAATTGCTTCTGTATTCATTAAGATCTTGGTAAGTAATTTTATGCAAAAAATTTCGTTTATTAGCGCTGTTATCGGTTTATCTTTGTTGGTGAGCGGTTGTTTACCTACTATCTTTACTGGAGCTACAGCATCTGTTGTGGAACTTGCAAAAGATAGACCAGCAGGTGAGGCTCTTACAGATATAAGAATAGCATCTGGAATAAAAGCATCATTTATAAAAAATAATTTCAGAGAATTATATACCAAAATTAAAGTAGAGGTAGTGCAGGGTAGGGTTCTATATACGGGGGTAGTTGATAAGGAAGAAGATATAATTAGCGCTGTTGAGATTGCATGGAAGCAAGAGGGTGTTGTTGAAGTTGTAAATGAACTCAAAGCAGACAAGAAAAGTGGTAAGTTTGATATAGTTCGATATACTAGAGATACTATGATTACAAGCCAAATCAAATCAAAAACTTTTCTAGATAGGAGTATAAAATTTGTTAATTACACGGTCATTACTTTGGATGATGTTGTTTACCTATTTGGTATAGCAAGATCAGAGGAGGAGTTGCAGAAAGTGGCTAATATAGCTTCCAACATTAATGGAGTAGAGAAGGTGGTTAGCCATGTTAAAGTAAATGAATTAGCAGCTAAACTCCAGCCCTCTAAATCTAGTCAGGATAACAAGTCTGAAACATTGTTGATTGATGAAGGGGAGTCGTCTGATTTTAAGAACGAACATGACTCAGTAGATAGTTGGTAGATTCGAAATATATGTTTTGTAAAAAAATATTTATTTATATTCATAAGCTAGGTTTCTTTTTAGCATTATCGCTTCTTGTCTTATCATTATGTTCTTGTCAAAGTAATTCAAAATCACTTCGTAATTTATCCAAAGATGATAAGCATAATACAAAATATAAAGGCCATTTTAAGGTAGGAACTCAGTATAATATAAAGGGTAAGGACTATAAACCAAAAAAGTATAATAAATATTCTAAAGTTGGCAAAGCTTCGTGGTATGGACGTAAAGATCATGGCAAAAAAACAGCTAACGGTGATGTATATAACAAAGAAATGCTAACTGCTGCACACAAAACCCTTCATATGCCATCTTTAGTTAAAGTAAAGAATTTAGAAAATGGCAAATCTGTAATAGTTCTTGTTAATGATAGAGGGCCATATGCTGGTAATAGAGAAATTGACTTATCAGAAAAAGCTGCTACGTTGCTTGGTTTTAAAAATAAGGGTATTGCGCAAGTAAAGATCGACTATTTGCACTCGGAGACGCAAAAACTATTACAAACTTTTGGTCTTGCTAGCAAAGAAGGGTTTAAGTCAAAAAAACCATTACCAAATAAAAAATGCAGTGTTAACTGTCATGTGAAGCTCGTAAATCTAAAATATGGATATAATGTTGGTTCTTGATTTACAACATACTATTAATTTGAACAAACTAAGATGAGCAGGTCGATAAAATTATATAGTTTTCTTTGTAGTTTGTTTTGTACTATTGTTATTACTGGTAATTTAATCTTTCAAAAATTTGTAACTATTAATATTTTATCTCTGGAATTTGAATTGTCAGTTGGGGTTTTGTTATATCCAATCACTTTTTTAATTTCTGATTTGACGGCTGAGTTTTATGGCAATCGATATGCAAATCATATGATAAAAACATCAGTTTTATGTAGTTTTATTGTTATGGGTTTGATCATGATAAGTGATTATTTGCCAGCAACTAATTGGTCGAATATTGATGATGTTAGTTTCCACAAAATGTTTAGTGTATATGGTGTAGCATCAGTTGCATCTATAGTGGCTACTTTTTTTTCTCAATTGCTTGATGTAAAAATTTATCTCTATTTGAAGAATTTGACCACATCTAAACATCTATGGTTTCGAAACAATCTTAGTACGATACTTGCTCAAGTATTAGATACTACATTAGTATTAACAATTCTTTGCTTTGCAGGGATTTTATCTTGGGAGAATTATTATACAATAGCTTCAAACTCCCTTGTGTTTAAAGTAATAGCTGCTTTAGCTTGTACACCGTTTTGTTATCTTGGATATTATTTGATTAAAAAATTTGTTGTAAAAGAAGGGGGGGTTAAACAGTATATCAGTAAAAATTAATAAAGATTTGCATCAAAATCAGGAACTGGGTATATAGAGTAAAACCATCTCTCTATGCAAATAGACCTGGATCACTTCGCACATTTGCTCGCTATGACAATATTCGTCATGGCGAGAAGCGAAGCGACGTGGCCATTTATTATTAGAAGATAATAAAAAACCAGTCATTGCGAGCGAAGCGTGGCAATCTAGCTTTAAAGCCACGAAAGTGTGGATCACTTCGCATTCGCTCGTGATGACGGGAAA
>JFJP01024494.1_pt2 | contig 17138 bp, 17 predicted proteins | sample 431651 | NCBI WGS metagenome assembly JFJP01 (sample SAMN02602958, study PRJNA72255) | Microbial mat metagenome, whole genome shotgun sequencing project. | biome: fresh water; feature: sink hole; material: water; isolation source: purple microbial (photo- and chemosynthetic) mats found in... | reverse complement strand
CCGTCTTCAAAACATCTAACGACATGAAGCACAACGCCCACATCTTTGATATGCCCCAAAAATTGATTTCCAAGCCCTTCGCCCTTGCTCGCACCCTTCACAAGTCCGGCGATGTCTACAAAATCTACGGTAGAGTATTGAACTCTCTCCGGTTTTACTATTTTTACAAGAGCCTCTATTCTAGCGTCAGGTACCGGAACTATCGCTTTATTTGGCTCTATCGTACAAAACGGATAGTTTGCAGCCTCCGCATTCTGCGCTTTTGTTAGCGCATTAAAAGTCGTTGATTTGCCCACATTCGGCAATCCTACCAGTCCTACACCTAGTCCCATTAATTACCTTTTTGCATTTTTTTTAAAAATTCTATCATTGTTCGCACAGGCGTACCGCTTGCGCCGTGAGGATTGTAGTCCCATGCTTTTTCCACATACGCCGGGCCGGCTATATCAAGATGCGCCCATTTTTGTTTGTTTTCATCATATATAAATTCATCCAGAAACATCGCAGCCGTAATAGCTCCGCCGTATCTTGAGCTAGAGCAGTTGGATATGTCGGCTATTTCGCTTTTGATTAGCTTTCTAAGGTGTTTATTGAAAGGCAGCGGAGCCATCAAATCACCCGCCTCTTCCGCCGAGGAAAGTAGAAGTTTTTTTAGTTTTTCATTGTGCCCCATAACACCGCTAGTATACTCGCCTACCGCAACGACACACGCCCCCGTAAGGGTTGCCATATCTACCATATAGTCAAACGGTTTTGCCGCTTTTTTGAAGTACTCCTGTGCAAAGCAAAGCACATCGGCAAGCACCAATCGCCCTTCCGCATCCGTATTCCGCACCTCTATGGTTTTACCGTTTTTAGCTTTTAGTATGTCATCGGGCTTATACGCATTACCGCCTATCATATTTTCGCAAAGTCCCAAAAAGCCGTGTATCTCTACATTTAGGTTTAGTTTTGCCGCGGCTTGCATGATGCCTATCGTAGCGCACGCTCCAGCTTTATCCGCTTTCATCGTCACCATATAATCAGCAGGCTTTAGGCTAAGACCGCCGCTGTCATATGTAAGCCCTTTGCCTATCAGCACTATTCGTTTGGCAGGAGTAGCTGCACCTTTTGGCTTGTAGCTCATATGCACAAGTCTTGGCGGGTGTGCTGAAGCTCTTGCAACAGACAAAAACGCACCCATCGACTCTGATTTTAAAAACTTTTCATCGTACGCTTTACACTCAAAACCTTCATCTTTTGCGACTTTTTCGGCTATTGTAGCCACTTGAATCGGCGTAGCGTCGTCAGGAGCGGAGTTGACTATGTCCCTCACAAAGTTGACACTTTGCGATACCACAATCGAAGCTTCTATTGTCTCATTTAATTTTTGTTCGGTAGTTGCTGATTTTTTTGGCAAAACAGCGGTTATATGTATGCTTTTTAGCTGGCTATCTTTTTTTTCGCTTTTATACCAGTCAAACGAGTATCCGCCGAGAATAAACCCCTCGGTAAACGCCGCGCAAAATAACTGCACATCCCCGCACACTTCAACTTTTGCACTTTTAAAACTAAAATTTTTGAGAGCCGAATACGCCTTTGCTGCGGCCACTTTTATCTCTTCTGTATCAAAATCTTTTAGTTTTAGATATAACCTCTTAGACGAGCTCACATAAAAAGAGTCGCCTGACTCTTTAAAAAAACCGGACTCCTCTAGAGCTTCAATGTCATTTTCGCCGACAAATTTTTTTATAGACGGTTTTTTTTCCAGTAAAATTATTTGAACATCCGTTTTTACGGAGGCTATATCTTTATTTTTAAATGTTATTTTCATCTGCATGTTCCCTTGAAATTTTTTGTTTCGGTTTTGAGAATTTGTTAATATAATAATAAAATGCGCCCAAAATAACAACTACGAACGGCGCCGCAAAATACCAATGCGCTTTCATATAGTGGAGCGCTTTTAATATCACCTCGCCCAAAAAATATGTTAGCAGTATCGTGATGGCCGCCCAGACAAATGCACTTATCAGATTTATAAACGCAAATTTTTTTTTGTCATATCTGGTTGTGCCTATCGCCATCGGAATAATAGTTCTAAGTCCATATAAATAGCGTTGCACAAATATAATTGGCCAGCCGTATTTTCTTAGCAAAAGATGGGCTAAAGCCACCTTTCGTCTATGAGATCTAAAATACTCAAGCGTATATTTTTTATTGTACCTGCCTATATAAAACCAAAACTGATCTCCCAAAAAACCGCCTACGCCGGCTACAAAAATAGCTATAGCGACATTCATATGCCCCGTGTGAGCAAGAAGCCCCGCCATCACAAGCCCGATCTCACCCTCCATCATACTCCAGATGAATAAAATGGGATAACCGTGCTCGGTTAACAGTCTTATTAGAGCTTCTTCCATACCGTTCCTATACCGTTAAAATCGAATAAACTTCGGTGAGACTCTCTAGTTTGGCTCGCCCCGGCAAAAATCCAAGCTCTACCACAAAACAAGCTTCAACGCAGTTGCCGCCCACTTTATTGATAAGATTTGCCGCTGCTACCGCAGTACCTCCCGTAGCTATTAGGTCGTCAACAAGGAGCACTCTTGCGCCCTCAACCCCCCTAAATGCATCTATATGCATCTGAACCTCATCCGTACCGTACTCTAGCGAATACTTCTCACTCACCACGGTACTTGGCAATTTGCCCGGCTTTCTGATAGGCACAAATCCAACGCCCAAAGATGCGGCAAGCGCTGAGCCAAATATAAAACCCCTACTCTCGATACCAGCTATAAAATCCAGTTTATAATCTATATATCTCTCATTTAGGTGCGACATCAAAAGTGAGTATGCCATACCGTCGTTAAGCAGTGTTGTAATATCCTTAAAAACTATGCCCGGTTTTGGAAAATCAGGTATATCTCTAATCGATGAAACAATAATCTCTCTGTTTTTTTCGTCCAATCTCTTCACTGCGCTCCTCCTTTTTTGCTTATCTGGCTAGATTAGCGCTTCTATTTTGTTTTCAAGCTCTTTTATTCTACTTTTTAGCCTGTCATTTTCAAGTCTAAATTGACTATTTCTGCCTTTTATCGTCTTTACATCGTTTCTGAGTTTTCCAAGCTCTTCGTTGAGAATATCTATATCCCCGAGACTTCTTTGAAGCTGTAGCTGGTATTTTCTGATGAGATTTTCAGCCTCTTCAAGCGTTGTTTTTGTGGCGCTCGTCGAACTTTTTTCTTTTTCTGAAAGGTTTTTAAAGTAGTACATTTTAAATGCCAAAAACCCAATCAAGAGAAGATTTCCGCTGAGAAGCAACCAATCAAACATTCAAAGACCTCATTAAAACTTTGCGATCCTATCCGCATGTCTGCCGCCTTCAAACTCAGCTTTCAGCCACGCCTCAATGATAGACTCCACAACGCCAAATCCAATAGCTCTCTCACCCATGCAAAGCACATTTGCATCATTGTGCGCCCTTGCCGCCGCCGCCGTATATGCGTCGTGACAAAGAGCGGCTCGTATGCCGATATGCCTGTTTGCCGCCATACTCATTCCTATTCCGCTACCGCAGATAAGCACCCCTTTTGAAGCTTTATCGCCAAGTACAGCTTCACAAAGCTTATTCGCAAAATCAGGATAATCTACCCTCGCCTCTTCACACCCGAGATCCACAACCTCAAAACCCTTGTCTTCCAGCAGTTTTTTTACATACGCTCTCAGTATTTTTCCGGCGTGGTCGCTAGCTATAAAATATTTCAATTTCCCCTCCCTTAAAGAACTGCTTTTTGTCTGATTTTAGCCAAAAAAAGTTTTAAGCCTACTGGCTACTATTGGTTTCTGTCGCTGCAGGAGTCGCATTTTGGTCTGCACTCTGGTCAAAAACCGCCCCTGGGCTAAAAAAGTCTCTTTTTACATTTGGTCTATGCAGTAACACCGCCGCATTGTATTTCGCAAATACCGGAGCCGACACTACGCCGCCTGTCATCTTGCCCGGAAGCGGCCTATTGTCATCGTTGCCGAACCATACAAGCGTTTGAACGGAAGGCGTAAATCCGCAAAACCAAGCATCCCTATAATCATTCGTAGTTCCCGTCTTTCCGGCGACCTCAGTTCCGGGCGTTACAGCCTTGGTTCCGGTACCTCTGGTCACGACATCTTTCATCATATCTATAACGGCGTAAGCGCTGGAAGGGTCCACTACCGACTCTTTTTTGGATTCGAACATTACGGTTTGCCCATTTCTTGTCTTGATGCTTTTTACAAGCCTTTGAGATACTTTTGTGCCGTAGTTTGAAAGAATAGTGTATATCTCACTAAATTCAAACGGCGTAATAGCGTAACTTCCAAGGGCTACCGACAAATCAGCTTTCACACCGGCAAATCCAAATCTAATTAGCTCTTTTTTGACGCTCTCCATTCCGACTCTCTCTACAAGATCTATCGTGGCTAGGTTTTTAGAGTGCACTAGCGCCTCTCTCATCGTAATAGGGCCCTCATATTTTAGGTCGTAATTTTGCGGATTCCAAGTTTTTCCGCCAAATGTATAACTTTTTGGCGCATCGGAGAGTAAGCTATCGGGAACAAAACCGCCGTTTGCCACACCGATAAGGTAGATAAAAGGCTTAAAGCTAGAGCCTGCCTGCCTTTTTGCCTGCATTACCCTGTTGAAAGGACTTTTATAAAAATCCACGCCGCCGCTAAGCGCCAATACATCACCCGTACCCTGTTCTGTCGATATTAACGCTCCATTAAAGCTTGACATATTTGTTTTGCCGCCGTAATTTTGCATCGCTTCATTATATTGCTCTTTTAGCGCCGCATCGGCAGCCTCTTGGAGCGGCAAATCTATAGTAAGGTCTATCTTGTATCCGCCGCTTTTTATGTCCGGATATTGGGCGATTAGCGTGCGCACGGCCGCATCAACCGCATACGGAGCTTTATTGTAATTTATCGGCTCATTGTAAACTTTTGGTTGCTCGGCTATCGCCTTTTGGTGGGCCGTATCGTCTATCCAACCAAGATACCTCATACGATTAATAACAGTATTTGCTCTCTGGTTTGCGCCCTCGAAATTTTTGACAGGATCATAAGTACTAGGAGCCTTCGGAAGCCCTACAAGTATTGCCGCCTCTTTAAGTGTAATCTCGTTTAGATTTTTTCTAAAATACCCCCATGCCGCCGTTTTTGCGCCATAGTATCCATGTCCAAAATATATTTGATTTAGGTATCTTTCAAGGATTTGCTGCTTGGTTAGTTTCTCTTCTATTTTAAAAGATATTAGCGCCTCTTTTATTTTTCGGCTTATTGTTTTTTCGTTGGTCAAAAGAGTCGTTTTGACAAGCTGCTGCGTCAGCGTACTCGCCCCCTCTACCGCCTTGCCCGCTATGATGTCTTTGACGATAGCCCGTAAAATCGCCTCAAAGCTAATACCCTTGTGCTCAAAAAACGCCGTATCTTCCGTTGCGATAAGAGCCTCTATTAGCATATTGGGCATCTCTTCGTATGCGGCGTATACTCTATTTTCCGTATCAAATACATTTGCTAGAAGCTTGCCGTTTGTGTCGAATACTTGCGTCGTAAGAGGCGGATTGTAGTTGATTAGCTTATCGAGGTCGTAGCTAAAAGAGCGATAAAAGTATATAAGCAAAAATGTAAGTAGTGTCGTAGCCAAAATAGCTAACGCCGCAATGTATCTCATCATTTCCTAAATTCCCTGCCGTTAAAATCCGCCGCTAAAAGTCGTTTCGTATATTCCGATTTTGGAGCCAAAAATAGCTCTTTTGCTTCGCCAAATTCGATGATTTTACCATCCCCGATTACCATTATCTGTTCGCAAAGCTTTTTTGCCAAGCCAAGCTCGTGCGTGACAAAAATAAGATAAAAGCCAAGCTTTTCTCTTAGCTCTTTTATGAGGGATACTATCTCCTCTTTCGTCTCACTATCAAGTGCGGTAGTGGGCTCATCCATGAGTAGAAGCTTTGGATTTTGGCTAAGCGCTATCGCTATTATAACCCGTTGTAGCTGACCACCGCTAAGCTCGGAGGGGAACCTATCCATGCATGAAGCGTCAAGCCCAGTCTGCTCCAAAAGGTTGACCGCAACACCTCTATCTACGCCCCAAAACTGTTTTTTTATTTTGCTCATCGAAGAGAGCGCCGTAAAAGGATTTTGCGGCACAAAGGCTAGATTTTTGCCTCTTTGCAGCTCTTCTATTCCCGTTATTCGCACTTCACGCAAAAGCTCTTTTGGCAAAATATCCATAATGGCTTTGAGTGTCAGCGATTTGCCGCTACCGCTCTCGCCGACTATCGCCAGAGAATTTTTTATCTCAAAAGAGAGGTCTACTAGGCTCTTGTCGCCGCTTTTGACCGCTATCTTTTCAAACTTTATCAAATTTCACTCTTTATGATTTTTAGTGTTTTTATTAGCTCTTTTTCTTTTTCGCCCAGCCTTGCTATGAGCCTGATGGATGGCGTCTTGACGGTTGGCGGACGGATATAGCCGGTTATTATATTTGATTTTAGTAGTTTTTTGTGGATATTTTCGGCGTTCCCAGTCTCGCACATGATAATCGGCGTAAAAAACTTTTTACCCAAAATCTCTTCACAAACCTCAAGCCTTTCGTCTAGTCGTTTACGAAGTGAGAAGCTGTTTTTTGAGATTTTTTTTATCCTCTCGTTTGCGAGTGCGGCATCTATCGGTGAGAGAGCAGTGGAGTAGATGACGGGCTTTGCGCGGTTGATTAGAAAGGAGATTAGCTCCTTTGAGGCTAGAATATACGCCCCATAGCTCGCCACCGCTTTTGAGAGAGTGCCCATCTTGATATGCCTCGGTTGCGGAGTGATGCCGTAGTGGTCGTATATACCGCCGAGATTTGCCCCGATAACGCCATACCCGTGCGCCTCGTCAATCACGAGATATGCGCCGTATTTGTCCGCCACATCGATAATCTCTTGCGGCAAAATATCGCCTATCATCGAGTAGACAGACTCAACAAAAATAAACACTCTTTTTGCGTCACTATTTTTTAGTTTCTCTTCCAAATCTGCGGTATCATTGTGCAAAAAAAGCTCGCTTTTTGCCTTCGAGAGAGGCAACGCCGCTATTCCGCTGGCGTGATACTCCTCATCCATTAGCACAAGGTCGCCGTGTCCTGGCAAGGCGGATACGAGGGCGGTATTGGCAAGAAAACCGCTACCGACTATCAATGCGTCTTCAAAACCGTGGAGTTTTAAAAGTGTTTTTTCCAGTTTTTTGTGTGCAGATTGATAGCCGTAGACTAGTTGAGATGCGGACGGAGCAAAAAAGCCGTCTTTTAGCACAGATGAGCAAGCTTTGTCGAATGTGGCTCTATCTTTTTTGAACCCCAAATAGTCGTTTGAGGCAAAATCTATGGCAGAGAAGAATAAGAATCTCTTTGTCCGTAGTCTGCCTTTTTTTTGTAAAGCGGCTAATGAGGCTTCAAATTCGTTCATCGGATAAAGGGCAGTAATTTTTCTATGGTTAAGCCCATAGCACAAGAGTCAAGCCCTTTTTGGCTTACGATATACTCTTTACAAAACCCCTCCACCATACAGCCGCCCGCTTTACCATTCCAATCCATTGAGTCCAAATGTGCCTCTAGCTTTACCTCATCAAACTTTGCAAAAAAATACTCCGTCACAGATAGATCCAAAATAGTAAGAGTTTTTGATGCATACGCCGTGCAGGTAATAATCCCCACACTTTTGCCGCTTTGTTTGAGAAGTATCGCTCTCGCATCATCTCTATCTTTTGGCTTTCGCAGTATCTCTTTGCCATCCGTCACGACCGTATCGGCGCACAAGATAGGAGTCTCTATCCCGTACTCTTGTTTCGCCCACTCAAATTTTCCCGCCGTAGCCTTATAGACAAACTCTCTAGGGGTATCCGCCGTGATACTCTCTTCATCAAAACCGCAAGGTTTTTGGCAAAACTCTACTTTGAAGCTATCAAGTATTTTTGCCCTTGTCGGTGAGCTGGAGACGAGATAGAGCACTTTTTAGTAGCCCCTTAGGACAACACCTAGCATTATCGCCACTAGCCCCAAAAATATATTTATAGGTATCAAAAATTTTGCCAAAGGAGCTAGATATTTAGCGGCGTTTTCATTGTCGCCTTGCATAAAACAGCTTTTTGCTTTGGTAAATCTATAGTAGATAACGCCGTAAACAATAGCCATAACCATCCAAATCTGCGTTTTGATATGCACGACGACATAAAGATTTGGCACGCTCTTAAAGCCGATTCCAAGCATCATAATAATCCCCGTAATGCCGACAAACACGATAGCCGTGGAGACCATCAGGAAAAATCTATTAAGAACCGCAATAACAAGCTCCAATCTTTTTGAGCTCTCATCGATAACCCCCAAAGAGGGGTGAAGCGCAAAACGAATAGCAATCATCCCACCAATCCACACAACGGCAAAAAGCACATGTACGAATAAAATTATTCTGGCATATTCAGCAAAAAATGCGCTCATATTAGTTTCCTAGTTTTGATTTTACAAACTCTAATGCGGCGGCTTTTAGCGCATCCGCTTTTGTCGTATCTTTCGCGCTTCCGCTTGCAAAATCGGCTCTTCCGCCACCTTTGCCGTCAGCCGCCGCAAGAGCGGTTTTGAGCCACTCACCCGCATTAATCTCCACGCCTTTTACACCGCAAACAGCGGAGATTTTGTCGTCCATTACTTCTAAGAGCATAACCGCCGCTTTGTCAAACCTGTTTTTGTACTCATCCACTGCCGCTTTTGCATCGACACCTTCGACAAAATCGCACACGATATTTACGCCACCGATATTTTGTGTTTCAAGCTCTTTTTTGGAGGAGTTTTGCGCTTTTGAAAGCTTCTCTTTTAGCTCTTTTATCTCCGCTTTTAGTCTATTTATGCCAGCTTTGAGGTCTTTGTTTTTAAGCTCACCCTCAAGCTCTGACACCTCGGCTCTAAAGCCTTTTGCGTACTCCACCGCCGCAAGCCCTGCCACGCCCTCGATTCTTCTGACACCTGCCGATACACCGCTCTCTTTTACGATATAAAAGCTTCCGATTTCGCCCGTGCTTGTCGTATGGCATCCGCCGCAAAGCTCCGTGGACGCATCGCCGAAGCTTACCACTCTGACTTTATCACCGTATTTTTCGCCAAATAGCGCCATTGCGCCGCTATTTTTTGCCTCATCGACACCCATTACTTCGGTTTTCCCACCTATATTTGCGGCTATAAGTGCATTTACTTTAGTCTCGACCCATTCTATCTGTTCATCGCTCATCGCTTTTGGAGCGGTAAAGTCAAATCTTAATCGTTTGTCGTCTACATCGCTACCAGCCTGAGTTACGGTGTTGCCTAACACTTCTCTCAGGACTGCGTGAAGTAGATGCGTACACGAGTGGTGTTTTGCGGTCTCGTTTCTTGCACTTGACACTACAGCTTTTACCGTGTCGCCTACGGAAATTTTTGAGGTTGCATGCAATTTTGAAAGATTAAGCTCAAAGAATTTTCTCGTATCAAGCACGCTTGCCTTGCCTACGAGCTCGCCCATATCGCCCGCCTGTCCACCGCTTGCGGCGTAAAAAGGTGTATTTTCAAGCATTATCCAGCCCTCACCCGCAAGCTCCGTCACCGCTTTAAACTCAGCGTCAAGAAGCGCAAGCACTTTTGCATCGCTCGTCAGAGAGTCGTATCCCACAAACTCGTTTTTGCCGAATTTTTCAAGCAACTCTTTAAAGTCACCCTCATTTGCGGCGTCCCCGCTACCTTTCCAAGCCGCTTTCGCCCTCTCTCTTTGCTCTTTCATTTTGGCGTCAAAGCCCTCATTATCAAGCGCCACGCCTCTTTCTCTGAGCATATCTTCAGTCAAATCAAGCGGAAAGCCGAATGTATCGTAGAGCTTAAACGCCGTTTCGCCGCTAAATACTTTTGGATTCATAGCCATCTCTTTTTCAAACAGCTCCATCCCTGCAAAAAGCGTAGAGAAGAATCGCTCTTCTTCTGCTTTGATACTCTCTTTTACATACTGCGCTTTTTCTATGAGATACGGATAACCCTGCCCCATCAAGGCAACAAGAGCGTCATAAAGCGTATACAAAAACGGTCCTTTAAAACCTAGCTTGTAGCCGTGTCTTACCGCTCTTCTTAGTATTCTTCGTAGGACATACCCACGACCCTCTTTGTCGAATGTCACGCCCTGCGCCACTAGGAAACTAACCGCTCTTAGGTGGTCGGCGATAACACGGTAGCTCGCACCCGATGCATAGTCGTATTTTTTGCCGATTTTTGCCTCGATAGCCTCGATGAGCGGCATAAATAGTGAGCTATCATAATTGGATATTTTGCCCTCTTTGATAGCTGTGATTCGCTCTAGCCCCATTCCCGTATCGATTGATGGTTTTGGTAGGCTTATCATCGTGCCGTCTTCAAATCTCTGGTACTGCATAAACACAAGGTTCCAGATTTCGAGGAATCTATCGCCCTCGCCGCCTAGATAATCCTCTTCGGAACTAAATCTATCCGCACCTTGGTCAAAGTGTATCTCAGAGCACGGCCCGCACGGTCCAGTGTCGCCCATCTGCCAGAAGTTGTCCTTGTCGCCCATTTTGACTATGCGCTCTTGTGGCACATATTTCTCCCAAATCTGCCCCGCCTCATCGTCAGAGTCGTGTATCGTTATCCAGAGCTTCTCTTTTGGTAGCTCCATAACATCGGTAATAAACTCCCATGCATATTTGATAGCGTCCTCTTTGAAATAATCGCCGAAAGAGAAGTTACCGAGCATCTCAAAAAATGTGTGGTGTCTAGCGGTAAAGCCGACATTTTCAAGGTCGTTGTGCTTGCCGCCAGCCCTGATACATGTCTGGCTGCTTGTGGCTCTTGGAGGGGTTGGGGATGGAATTTCGCCAGTAAAAACACTTTTAAACTGAACCATTCCGGCATTGGTAAAAAGTAGCGTGGCATCATCGGGAACTAACGGGGAACTCTCCACCACCGTGTGCCCCTTGGAGGCAAAATAATCCAAAAACGATTTTCTAATATCCATCAATGACTCTTTATTGTTAAAAAATTATGTGTAAAAAATGTGCGAATTGTATCTAAATTAGAGTGAAATTTCCGTGCCTATGCCGTCCACGGTGAATAGCTCGAGCAAGATAGAGTGCTCCACTCTGCCGTCCACGATGTGCGCTTTTTCTACTCCGCCATCGACCGCTTTTAGGCACGCTTCAACCTTTGGAATCATTCCGCCTGCTATCGTGCCGTCTTTTATCAGTGCGTCTATTTGGTTTTTATCTAGGCTTGCAAGCAGATGTTTTTCTTTGTTTAGGACTCCCGCCGTATCGGTCATAAATATCACTTTTTTAGCTTTTACCGCAACGGCTACGGCTGAGGCTAGCGTATCGGCGTTGATGTTGTATCCGGGGTGTCCTAAGCTCTCGCCCTCGGCTATAGAGGCTATGACGGGAACAAATTTTTCTTCAAGCACTTTTTCTACGATAGAGGCATCAACCTCTGTGACTTCGCCCGTTAGTCCCATCCCCTCCGCCAATGGTCTTGCCTTAAAAAACGAGGAGCTTTTGCCGTTGAGACCGATAGCTTTTGCCCCGTGACCGCACAGCAGAGAGACTATTTCGTTGTTGATGGCGCCCCAAAGCACCATCTCCACGACCTCCATCGTAGCCTCATCCGTCACCCGCACACCGTCTATAAATTTTGGCTCTATGTGCAGTTTTTCAAGCATTCTGTTGATGTCTTTGCCGCCGCCGTGGACGATGATGGGCTTGATGCCCACAAGCGTTAGAAGCAATATGTCTCTTGCGAAAGAGGTTTTAAGTTCATCGGATATTTGCGCCGCGCCGCCGTATTTGATAACCATTGTCTGTCCGCTAAACTCTTTTATATATGGAAGAGCATTTAGGAGCGTCTTTGCCGTTTCTACTTTTTTTTGCATTTTTTTCACCGCTTAAAATTTTTCTCTAATTTTACAGAAGCTTGCTTTATCATAAATATTATTTCAAAAACAGTCAAAAATGGCTGCTAAAGCCTATTTTATAGGCATTACCGCTTTTTTAACGCTTCGTTATGTTACAATCTTGTAACACTTTGGAATGATATTTTCTTATGTATCACAATTATGAAAAGTTATGAAAGGGGTTTTTATGGCAAGTCCGTCTCCTACGAATCGTGAAATTTTCTTTCCGGAGGGCGAGTTTATCGTCTCAAAGACCGACCTCAAAGGGCGTATTACATACGGAAACGAGCTTTTTATTAAGATGAGCGGCTATGACGAAGATGAGCTGCTAGACGCTCCGCATAGCATACTTCGTCATCCGGAAATGCCAAAAGCGGTGTTCAAACTCCTGTGGGACACTATTAGTAAGGGCGAAGAGATATTTGCTTTTGTTAATAATCTAGCAAAAAACGGCGATAACTACTGGGTGCAGGCACAAGTCACACCCTCCTATGACGATACCGGACGCATCATAGCATACCACTCCGTTAGACGAAAACCAAAAAGAGAAGCGGTGGAGCTGCTTTCAAAGGTATACGCCGAGATGCTAAGAATAGAAAAGGCTAACGGAGTAGACGCCTCTTTTAACTATCTTGCAAATATACTCAAAAGCAAAGGGGTCGGCTATGACGAATTTATCCTCTCTCTCTAAAGCCAAATATGTCAATATCTTTTTGTTCATTTCGCTGACTATCGGCTTTGTGACGGAGACGCTTATTATGGGCTTTCATTGGACATATATATTCGGCGCCGTCAATCTCGTTGCTTTGGTTGCTATGTATATCTATATCTCAAAAGTCCAGGGGTGTGTTCACAGCTTTTCATCCGTCGTTCAAGATGTAAACAACGGAAAATTTGAGAGCAGGCTGACCCATGTTTCCGACGGCGGCGAGCTCAATGAGGCTTGTTGGGCGGTAAATAATATGCTTGATAAGCTAGAGGTGTTTATGCGGGAGATCCGTACCTCTATCTCAAAAGCCGCAAGCGGAATATTTTATCGAAAGCTTGTCACAGACGGTCTTCCGGGGCAGTTTGCTTTTAATGCTTCACTTGTCAACCAAGCTCTTGCGGCAATGGAGAAAAATGCCGTCCAAACGGAGCGAACAAAAGTAAACTCAGAGCTTGGCAGTATCGGAAAAGGTATTGCGGGTGGACTGTATGTCGTAGAAGACGACCTCAAAAAAAGCGTTGAAAAACTCAGAATCATCAACAACGAAAGCGCCAATACAACGGCGCAATCAAGAGAGAGCATAAGCGCATTGGAAGAGATAGTCGAAAAACTGAATATTCTACTCACAAAAATAGACTCTTCAAACGAAAAAATAGAGCTTCTAACCACGAGAACAACGGAGATCAACTCCGTTGTCAACCTAATAAAAGATATAGCAGAGCAAACAAATCTTCTCGCACTTAATGCGGCAATAGAGGCGGCAAGAGCCGGCGAGCACGGTAGAGGGTTTGCGGTCGTGGCCGATGAAGTGCGAAAACTGGCGGAGAGAACTCAAAAAGCAACCGGAGAGATAGCTATATCCATACAAACGCTGCAACAAGAGGCAAACGATATAGGGCAAAACTCGGAAGAGATGACCCATATAGCCAAAATGTCCGGCACGGCGATAGAGGAGTTCAAAAATACGGTATATGAGTTTAATGAAAACGCAAATAGCGTAAACACTCTTGCTTTGTCGCTTGAGAACCTAAACTCCGTAATCTTGGCAAAAATGGACCATATCATATTTAAATCCAATATATACTCATCGCTATTTCACTCATCCGCAAAAGCAGATGTTAAAGATTCACACTCTTGCAGATTTGGGCAGTGGTATGATGGTGAAGCTAAGCAGATATTTGGGGCGGCTCCGTCTTTTAAGGCGATAGAAAAATATCACGACGAAATACACCTCCATGCAAAAAACAATATCGAATTCATCCATCCGCAAGATACGGTCGTACAAAACAAAATGCAAGTATTTGACAACCTAAGCAAAATGGAGGAAGCAAGCGATAAAATGTTTGAGCTTATGAACCAGATGCTAGAAGAAACACAAAAAAAGGGAGTATAAAAAATGGGATTATTCGGTCCATCATCAAAAGAACTTGAACTAGAAAGAGAACTAGATAAACTAAAAAAAGAGATAAGAGATTTAAAAGAAGAGAACGCTTCGCTATCTTCAAAAAATAGAGTAGTAGAACATGAGATGGAAGCCGCAAAAATAGGCTGTCAAAGAAGCGATATACTCTCCGAGCTCTCCGATATGCTCTCAGTTTCGTGCGTAGAAAATCTACGAATTATACAAACCGACTTTTCAAAATCAGTAGATTTGCTGAATGAAACAAATGAACTATCAGAAAAAAATAGTATTTTGTCCGATAGCGGTAGAAAAAGCCTCCCGAATATAACTAACGGCATGGAGAGCGTCATGGGCTCCATCACAAACCTAGAGTCAATGGTGCAAAGAGTAGTTACCGATATAGACTCCATATCGTCCGTCATATCACTAATTAACGATATATCAGACCAGACAAATCTTCTTGCGCTCAATGCGGCGATAGAGGCGGCAAGGGCTGGCGAACACGGTAGAGGCTTTGCTGTCGTTGCAGACGAAGTACGAAAGCTGGCAGAGAGAACGCAAAAGGCGACCAAAGAGGTAGAGATAAGCATCCAGACGCTAAAACAAAACTTCTCGGATATTCAAGGCAGCGCAAACGATATGCTAGGGATTGCGGACAAATCAAACGCTCAGGTGGGAGAGTTTGCCGATAGTTTCAATGAAATGCTTAGCCTCTCGGGCGCAATCAACAGTGATGCTTCAAGAGTTTTGGACACCACATTTATAGGACTTGCAAAACTAGACCATCTACTGTTTAAGATTAACGCCTACAGGGCGATTTTTACCAACAATGTGGATGCACAGTTCGTAGATCATCACTCCTGTCGTCTTGGCAAGTGGTATGATGACGGTATCGGCAAGAAAAACTACTCTTCAATGCCAAGTTACACCGCTCTCAATAAACCGCACGCCGAAGTACACGACTTTATTATTAAAGCGGTGGATTTTATCAAAAACAAAACAGCGGAAGAGAACTCAAAAGAGCTAATAGCAAACATAAAAAAAGCAGAGGTTGCTTCAAAAAGCGTAACCGAACTACTAGATAAAATGCTAGAGGAAAAAAGAAGAGCTTAAGCGTCAGCTAAGCATAGACCGATAAGATACGCCCGACAAAACATCCTAAATATTTGGAGGGCGGTCGATGAATCGAAAGCTAGCTCTTTACCTAGGACTTCTGGCTCTGTTTTTTATATTTGCATGGGGTGTTATCTATTTTGGTCAGAATCTTCAAGACGGAAATATTCTCCAAACTACGGTCGAAACAAGCAATACTAATATCCTTAGCTCCTTTATACACAACTCAAAACATCCGGTATCAATACTACTCTTACAAATTATAGCCATTATAGCAGTTGCCAAACTTTTCGGCATTGCCGTAAAAAAAATGGGGCAACCTGCCGTTATAGGTGAAATCATAGCCGGAATAGCGCTTGGGCCGTCACTGCTAGGCTGGCTTTCCCCTGTAGTGAGCGAATTTTTATTTGCTAAAAGCTCGCTTGGAAGCTTGTTTGCCCTTAGTCAAATAGGGCTTATATTTTTTATGTTCTTAATCGGCCTAGAGCTCGACATAAAGACGCTCAAAGAAAAAACACCTGCTGCCGTAGCCGTCAGTCACGCCAGCATCATATTTCCATATGCCCTAGGTCTTGGGCTTGCTTATTTTATCTATCAGGATTTTGCGCCAAGAGGAGTTGCATTTGTGTCGTTTGCGCTTTTTATGGGTATAGCCATGAGCATCACGGCTTTTCCGGTCTTAGCTAGAATCTTAAAAGAAAAAGGGCTCACAAAAACCGAGATGGGTACAATGGCTCTCGCTGTGGCCGCCGCGGATGATGTGACGGCGTGGTGTATCCTGGCAGCCGTAATCGCCATAGTAAAAGCAGGGGACGCATCTATTGCCCTATGGACTATCATTTTGTCTGCCATGTATGTTTACTCCATGATAAAAATAGCCAAACCGTTCATACTTAGAATCGAACAAAAATATGCAGAGTCCAAAATATCCGACAAAACAGCAGTCATAGCCGCTTTTTTGTTTATTATTGTCTCTTCCGCAACAACCGAAATAATAGGTATTCATGCGCTTTTTGGCGCTTTTATGTCGGGGGTGGTTATGTCAATGACAAATAAATTGAAACAACTAATGTTTGACAAAGTAGAAGATGTGGCGGTTCTCTTATTTTTACCGTTATTTTTTGCCTTTACAGGGCTTAGGACACAGATAGGAGCCATAGACTCAGCTGCGCTTTGGGGAGTGTGTCTTATTGTAATACTATTGGCAATAATAGGCAAATTCGGCGGCTCTTTCGTAGCGGCCAAAGCTTCCGGTATGAGCACCAAAGACTCTTCGGCGATAGGCATTTTAATGAATACGAGAGGGCTAATGGAGCTTGTAGTCTTAAATATCGGGTATGATTTAGGAATTTTATCACCGGAACTGTTTGCCATCTTTGTCATAATGGCATTAGCCACAACAATGATGACAGCGCCGCTCTTATCAGCTATAAAAGTTACGCGATAAGAGCGGCTTCCTCTTTTGCTCCCTCTAGTTCGTTAATGGCGTTTTTCGTATTTTTCAAAAAGTTCTCTACAAGCGTAGCGGTTGCCGGATACTCACTTGCTATGCTTTTGTACTGCCCCTCTTTATAGAGAATAAAACTTTTAAAAGCATCAATGATACGCACAAAATCTTCCACCCCCTGAACAAGCGCAAATAGCTCTTTTAGCATCCTTTTGCGCTCTTGCAACTGCACGGAATAGCCGCAAGTTGCGCCGATAGCCTGCAAATCAGATTTTGAAATATACACCCCGCTAAGAAGCGGCGATAAAATGTGTTTGGTTAGTTTTGAATCTTCTTCCATTTTTAACTCCTTGTTAAAATACTTTCTCTAGGTGCGCTCTCTTTGAGCGTATTTATCGTATCCGACGCAATAGACGGATAAAATCCAAACCACTCAAAAAAGTTCAATTTTGCCGACTCCAGTAGAGCCTCTTCGTCATCGCTTGGCGCAAGAGGCGCACAAAC
>JFJP01005539.1_pt1 | contig 17139 bp, 11 predicted proteins | sample 431651 | NCBI WGS metagenome assembly JFJP01 (sample SAMN02602958, study PRJNA72255) | Microbial mat metagenome, whole genome shotgun sequencing project. | biome: fresh water; feature: sink hole; material: water; isolation source: purple microbial (photo- and chemosynthetic) mats found in... | reverse complement strand
TGATTCGCACCGCGCTGGCGGCTGGCGCGCGCGGCTTCATTCCCAAAACCGCAGACCCGGCCCTGGTGCTGCAAGGGTTTGAACGAATTTTGGCTGGCGAGTTTTTTGTGCCCCCTGAACTGGCTGCCACGCTGCACAACAGCACCCAAGCAGAGGCCGCCACGCGAAACCTGTCACCCCGACTGCAACAGGTGCAAGAACTGCTGTTGCGCGGCAGCGCCAACAAGATCATCGCGCGCAACCTGAATTTGTCCGATCACACCGTCAAGGAGTATGTGTCTTCGGTGCTGACTTACCACGGTGTCGCCAACCGGCTGGAACTGGTGCTCAAGCTGGGGGGCCACGGGTCGCGCTGAGCCAGCGTCCCACACGGGCGCGCGCCCAACTGGGCAGACCAGGTTCAACCCACCCGCATCAAAGCCGTGTGCGACGGTCGACCGGGCAGGTGCAGTTGCGAGAGGGCCGGGGCAGACTCGGCCAGCAGCACGCCGCGTCGGAACACTTTCAGCCGGGTGGCGCGCAGGCGCAGTGCTTCGATCGGGTCGCGCGCCTGCAACAGCACAAAGTCAGCATGACAACCCACTGCCAGCCCATAGTGCTGCAGTCCGAGCACGCGCGCGGCGTTCACCGTCACCGCATCAAAACATTGGCGCATGGCGCTCTGGCTGGTCATTTGCGCCACATGCAGGCCCATGTGGGCGACTTCGAGCATGTCGCCGCTGCCCAGCGAGTACCAGGGGTCCATCACACAGTCATGGCCAAACGCCACATTGATGCCCGCAGCCAGCAGCTCTGGCACGCGCGTCATGCCACGCCGTTTTGGATAGCTGTCGTGGCGGCCTTGCAGGGTGATGTTGATCAGCGGGTTGGCCACCGCATGCAACTGGCTCTCGGCCATCAGGGCGATCAGCTTGCTCACATAGTAGTTGTCCATACTATGCATGGAAGTCAGGTGCGAGCCAGTGACGCGCCCATGCAGCCCCAGCCGCTGCGTCTCGAAGGCCAGCGTCTCCACATGGCGCGACAGCGGGTCGTCCGACTCGTCGCAATGCATGTCCACGCGCAGGCCACGCTCGGCGGCCAGCTCACACAGCAGCTTCACGCTGACCGCACCGTCTTCGTTGGTCCGCTCAAAGTGCGGAATACCGCCCACCACATCAACGCCGCGCTCCAGCGCACGCTTCAAGTTCAGCAGCGCATCAGGAGCGCGCAGCACGCCGTCCTGCGGAAACGCCACCAGTTGCAGGTCAATGTAAGGGGCCACCTGGCGCTTCACCTGTAGCAACGCATCGACCGCCAGCAGCCGCGCGTCGCACACATCGACATGCGTGCGAATCGCCAGCAGGCCCTGGGCCACTGCCCAGTCGCAATAAGCCAGCGCGCGCGCCATCAGCGCCTCTTGGGTGAGCTGCGGTTTGAGTTCTCCCCACAACGCAATGCCTTCCAGCAGCGTGCCCGACTGGTTGACGCGTGGCAGGCCGTAACTCAGCGTGGCATCCAGATGAAAGTGGGCGTCAACAAACGGCGGACTCAGCAGCTGGCCTTGTGCGTCGAGTGTTTGCTGCGCCGGCGCGCGCAGGCCGGCCGCCACCGCAACAATCTTGCCGCCCTGCACAGCCACCGACATGCCGCTGCGCCCATCGGGCAGGCTGGCGTCTTGAATCAGCAAGTCAAGCATGGGGTTGCCTCATTACTTCAAAATAGTGAGCTGTCAGCGCATATAACATAAGGGCTAACGGTGAAAAAGCCTTAAAAACCTGGCGCACCCCAGAGAATCCCTATCAGTCGATCGACACCCAGGCCGGGTCGGGTTGCCACTGGGCGGCCCAGCGTGGCAGGTCTTGCGCCGGCATCGGCCTGGCAATGCCAAAGCCTTGCGCCAGGTAGCAACCGAGCTTGAGCAACTGCACGCCGTGGGCGATGGTCTCCACACCTTCGGCAATCACCTGGCGCTGGAACGCGCGGGCCAGCCCGATCACGCCTTCCAGAATCGCCAGGTCATCCGGATCGACCAGCATGTCGCGCACAAAACTCTGGTCCATCTTCAACAGCGTCACCGGCAGGCGCTTCAGGTAGGTGAGCGACGAGTAGCCCGTGCCAAAGTCGTCCAGCGCGAACTCAACCCCCATTTCGGTGCATTGCTTGATGACTTGCGAAACCCCGGCGATGTCTTCCAGCGCGCTGGTTTCCAGCACCTCAAGCGCCAGGCTGCCGGGTTTGACGCTGGGGTGGCGGGCCAGAATCTCGCGCAGCCGGGTCACAAAATCGATCTGCTGCAGCTGGCGCGCGCCAACGTTGACGCTGACGGCAATGTCAAAGCCCTGCGCGTGCCAGCTTTCCACTTGCGTCAGCGCGGCATCGATCACCCATTCACCCACATCAATGGCCAGCGGGTGGTCTTCGATGGTGGGCAAGAACGAGACCGGCATTTGCAGGCCTTGCTCGGGGTGTTGCCAGCGGATCAGCGCCTCGGCGCCGATGATTTGCCCGCTGCGCATATTGACCTTGGGCTGGTAGTGCAGCACCAGCTCGTTGGACAACAGCGCCTGGCGGATGCCCTTGAGGCTTTCATGGTGACTGCGCAGGCCACTGTCTTGCGCGGTGTCAAACAGGTGAAAGCGGTTTTTGCCGGCCAGCTTGGCCTGGTACATGGCCTGGTCGGCCTGGCGCAGCAGTTGCTCGGCATCGATGTCGAAATTTTGCGGATAAAACGTCACGCCCAGGCTGGCCGACACCTTGAGCGCGACGTTGACCAATTGCACGGGCAGCGCCGCGGCTTCGAGCAGGCGGTTCAGCAGTGGCAGACTGGCGGACGTGTCGTCCATGTCCATCAGCACCGCGACAAACTCGTCACCGCCAATGCGCGCCAGCGTGTCGCCGTCGCGCAGCGCGTGTTTCATGCGCTTGGCCACCGTCATCAGCAACAAGTCGCCGGCCTCATGGCCATGCGTGTCGTTGATGACCTTGAAGCCGTCGAGGTCGAGAAAGATCACCGCCAGTTTCTGGCCACGGCGTACCGATTGCGTCATGCCCTGGCGCAGCCGGTCGGCCAGCAGCACGCGGTTGGGCAGGCTGGTCAGCACGTCATAGTGGGCGATGTGATCAAGCTCTTTCTGGTGTTCTTTGATGGCCGTGATGTCGGAAAACAGCGCCACATAGTGTTGCGCCCGCCCTTCGGTATCGGTCACCGTGCTGATGGTCAGCATTTCGGCAAAGACCTCGCCGCTTTTGCGGCGGTTCCAGATCTCGCCATACCAGTGGCCTTTGGCGGCAAGTTGCTCCCACATCATCTGGTAGAACTCTTTGCTTTGCAGGCCCGAGTTCAGCATGCGCGAGTGTTTGCCAAGCGCCTCGGTACGGCTGTAGCCGGTGATGCGGGTGAAGGCATCGTTGACATCGATGAAGATGCCGTCCAGGTTGGTGATGGCAATGCCCTCGCGCGCGCTGGCAAACACCCCGGCAGCGAGCTGCAGCTTTTCCTGCTCTTGTTTACGCTCGGTGATGTCGGTCTTGACCGCCACATAGTTGGTGATCTCGCCCGCCGCATTCTTGACCGGTGAGATCTGGCAGTCTTCCCAGTAGATTTCGCCGTTTTTTCGTCTGTTGATCAACTCGCCTTTCCAACGGTTGCCGCTGGTGAGCTGGCCCCAGAGTTGCGGGTAGGTGGCGTCGCTGGTCTGGCCCGACTGCAGCATGCGTGGGTTTTGGCCAATGGCTTCCTCGGCGCTGTAGCCGGTGACTTCGGTAAAGCGCGGGTTGACGTACTGGATGATGGCATTCAAGTCGGTGATGACCACCGAAGCCGGGCTTTGCTCAATGGCCACCGTGAGCTTTTTCAGGTTGGCCTGGGTTTGCGTGTGCTCGGCAATTTCGGCCACCAGCTGGTCGCGCTGCGCCACCACCTGGCGGCGCAACTGCTCGCGTTCAATCAGGTTGCTGATGCGCTGGCGCGCTATCTCGACCTGAATTGGCTTGGTGATGTAGTCGGCCGCACCCAGCGCGAGGCCCTTGAGTTCGGCCCCCTGCTCGTGCAGGGCAGTGACAAACATGATGGGAATGTCGTGCAGCGTGGGCTCGGCCTTGAGTCGGCGACAGGTCTCAAAACCGTCCATCCCGGGCATCATGATGTCGAGCAGAATCAAGTCGGGCACGTGCTGTAGCGCCAGACTGATGCCCATCGGCCCCGAAGTGGCCAGTTGCAGATCAAAGTCGGCCTTGAGCGCGGCCCCCAGGGTCAGCAGGTTGACCGGGGTATCGTCGATGGCCAGGACTTTGGGTTTCAGATTTTCCATAGGTTCGCAGGTTAGCAGAATCAGGCCGCGTCGGACACCCGTTGCAGCAGCGCCAGCGCTTGCGCAAACTGCAAATTTCTCACCAGCGGTGCAATGGCGTCGAACGTGCCGGCCAGCGGGGTGTGAGCCGCCGCCGCTTGCAGCGCCGCAAAACGTTCAATGGCATCGTACTTGTGTTGTTCCAGCAACGCCTGCGTTTCGACCATCAGCGCGGCCAGCGGCGACGGGACATTGGCGCCACCTTGTTGCAGCTCATCGGCGGACATCGCTTCAGCACTGGCCACCAGACGCGTGGGCAGCCAGGCCGACAATGCCCCGGCCAGCGCATCAAGGGCAATTGGCTTGGTCAAAAAGCCGTCCATGCCAACGGCCAGACAGTGCAGCCGATCGTCCTCGAAAGCGTCGGCGGTCAGCGCGATGATCGGCACCCTGGGGCGATTGCCGTCCAACTCGGTCTGACGGATCAGCAGGGTGGCCTGGTAACCATCCATCACCGGCATGTGCAGGTCCATCAGTAGCAGGTCCGGGGTCGCACCTTTGGCCAGCACTTCGACGGCCAGCAGGCCGTTTTCCACCAGATCGACTGTCACACCGAGCGTACCCAGCAGGCCCTCGATCACCATGCAGTTGACCGGGTTGTCTTCGGCCACCAGCACGTGGCCGGTAAAGCACGGTTGCCCGGTGGCTGGCAGCGCGGGGGCGGGGGCGCTTGCCAGGGGTGATGTGGGCGTGGTGTGGGTGATCGGGCTGACCTGGATGCGAAACCAGAAGCGCGCGCCCTGGCCCGGTGCGCTTTGCACACCGACACTGCCGCCGAGCAGTTGCGCCAGTCGCCGCACGATTGACAGGCCCAGCCCGGAGCCACCAAATTCGCGCGTGGTGGAGCTGTCGGCCTGGGAAAACGCCTCGAACAGGGTTGCCTGCTTTTCGGGCGCAATGCCAATGCCGGTGTCCGTCACGGCAAACTCCAGCAGCGTTCCTCCGTCTGGGTCGCTCACGGAACTGGCTTCCATCAATATTCGCCCGGCTGGCGTGAACTTGATGGCGTTGCCCACCAGGTTGCTCAGCATTTGACGCAGGCGGTGGCTGTCGCTCATATAGCTTTGCATCGGAGCGCCGTGCCATTGCCAGTCAAGCTGCAACCCCTTGTTTCTGGCAGCACCGGAAAACAGCGCCTGCGCTTCCTGCAGCAGCTGCGCTGGATCCACCGGGGACAAATCCACCTCAAAATGGCCAGCCTCGATTTTTGACAAATCCAGAATGTCGTTGAGCAGGTTCAGCAAGGAGCGCCCTGAGCTCAGCACCGTTCGCGCGTATTCCAACCGGTCGCGCTCACTCAAGCTGGGCTGCGCCAGCAACTGCGCCATGCCCAGAATGCCGTTCATCGGGGTGCGGATTTCATGCGACATGGTGGCCAGAAACCGGCTTTTGGCCAGATTGGCGGCCTGCGCTTCCTGGTTGGCGCGTACCAGGTCGGTGATGTCGATGCGAAAACCGGCGGTGCTGCCGTCGGGCAGGCGCCGCTCAATAATGCGCAGCACCCGGCCATCGTTGAGCGTTTGCAACACCGGTGCGCTGGCGGTGCGGTGCGCGGCCAGCCGCTCGGTCACCCATTCTTCCTCCCGGCCGACGGCATCGGGGTGTTGGCCACGGCGCACCCCTTCGCGGATGAGTGCTTCAAAGGTGATGCCCAGCTGGATGGCCGGCGACGAGGTGGCGTAGATGTGGCGAAATTTTTCGTTGAAGAAAGCCAGACGGTCTTGCGGGTCAAACAGGGCAAAGGCCTCATCAATCGAGTCAATCGCGCCGCGCAGCATCTGCATGCTGTGGGTGGCTTGCGCCTGCGCCTGTTTGCGCTCGGTGATGTCGGTGTAGGTGGTGACAAAGCCGCCGTCGGGCATGGGCGCAGCGCGCACGTCGAGCACCACGCCGTTGGGGCGGGTGCGCTCAAACTGTTGCAGGGTGGAGTGATGCAGGCGCGGCGTGTTTTGCGCCACCAGATCTTCGGGCACGCCAAAGCCGTATTCACCGCGCTCAGCGTTAAAGCGCAACAAGCGCTCGAAGCTGATGTGTGGGTCGTCAAACAGCGCATCAGGCAGGTCCAGGCTACTTTGGAAGAGGCTGTTTTTAGCCACCAGCCGGTGGCCGGCATCGAACACGCTCAAGCCGACCGGGATGTTGTCGAGGATGCTCTGCAGCAGCAGGTTGTTACGCTGCAGCGACTCTTGCGCCGCGTGGCGTTCGGTGATGTCGCCCATTGCGCTGATGAACTGCTGAATGCGCCCCGAGGCGTTGCGGTTCACGGTGATAGATTCGCGCACAAAGTACAGACGGCCGTCCTTATGGCGGTTGACCAACTCGCCCTGCCAGACATCGTGCGCCAGAAGGCTGCGCCACATGGCGGCATAAAACTGCTGGTCGTGCTGCCCCGAGGCCAGCAGCCGGGGGCTCTTGCCGAGCAATTCCTGTGCGCTGTAACCGGTGATGCGGCACAGTGCCGGATTGACCTCAATGATGAGCCCCTGGGCATTGGTGATCAGGATGCCGTCATACGAGTGCGTGAACACGGCGGTGGCCAGCCGGGCATCGGTGTCGCGCTGGTAACGCAGCATGGCGTAGCGCAGGGCTTTGCGCAGGTCTTGGCCGCTACCGCCCTTGGTCAGGTAGTCTTCGGCCCCTGACTGGATGGCGGCCTGGCGGGAATCGCTGTCGTCGAACCCGGTCAGCACGATCACCGGTGCATCGATCAGCGCGCGGCACAGTGCCACGCTTGCCACACCCGCCGAGTCGGGCAGGTTCAAGTCCAGCAGCACCACGTCGGGGCGAAAGTTTTCCGTCTCCACCAACTGGCGGGCCTGTGCCATGCTGTCGGCGTGGTGCAACTGGTAGCGGTCTTCACCCGGCTCGGCCAGTTGCAGCGCAATCAGGTGCGCATCGCCTGGCTCGTCTTCGATCAGCAACACCAATTTGCTGGCAGGCGGTGTGGCTGGATGCAGGTGCGTGGCAGAAAACATGGGTTGGCTCAATGGCGCTGTGGCAGGCGCACCAGATGGATCCAGTAGTCGCCGAGTTGGCGGATGGCGGTGATGAACTCGTCCACGTCCATCGCTTTGGTGAGGTAGCCCGAGGCGCCCAGCTTGTAGGAGGCGAGCACGTCGCGCTCGACCTCCGAGGTGGTCAGGATCACCACCGGAATGTCGCGCAGCGCGCTGTCGGCCTTGAGGGCGGTGAGGCATTCGCGTCCATCCATGCGCGGCATGTTGAGGTCCAGCAAGATCAGGTTGGGGCGTGGCGCGCTGGCAAAGCGGGGGGGCTGGCGGCGCAGGAATTCAAGCACCTCGCGGCCATCCTCCACATGGTGCAGCTCAGCGGGCAGGCGCGCCTCGGCCAGCGCGGCTTTGACCAGATGGGCATCGGCGGGCTCGTCTTCGGCCAGCAAAATCACAAACGGACTGGGTTGCGGATTCAAGTTGTTTCCTGCGCAGGGAGTTCAAAACACACACGGACACCGCCACCCGGTGCCGCCTCCAACCAGGCGCGGCCACCACAGCTGTCGGCAATGTGCCGGATGATAGCCAGTCCGATGCCGGTGCCTTCGCTGCTGGCGTTCAGGCGCTCAAATACCCGGAACAGCCGCTCAAAGTACTGGGCATCAATGCCCGGGCCGTTGTCGCTGACGCAAAAGCGCACCCAGCGGTCAAGCGGCTGGCCATCGATGGTGATGTGCCGTGGCGTACCAGCCAGCGGCGGCTGACCAAACTGCAAGGCGTTGTCGAGCGCCATCTCGAACAGGTCACTTAGGCGCGGCGCATCGATCCAGACCGACGGCAGTCTGCCCAGCGTCACTTGCGCGTGAACGGCCTCAATGCGCGGCTGCAGTTGCGCCAGCAGCCCACGCAGCACCGGCTCTGGGTCGGTCAGCGCTGGCGTGGCGCGCGGCTGGTCGGCCGCCAGGTAGCGCTCCACGTCGCCCAGCTGCTTCTTCATGCGCCGCGCCTGCTGGCCAATAAAGTCGAGTGACAGCCGCGTGTCGGCGGGCAGCGATTGACCTGCCAGCTGGGTGCCAAGCCGCTCGGCGTAGCTGGCCAGACGGCGTGCCGGCTCCTGCAAATGGTGCGCAGTGACCTCAGATAAACGTTGCAGTTCCTGGGTGCGTGCGGCCACCCGGCTCTCCAGCAGGCGTTCCTGGGTTTGCAGTTCCAGCAGCAGCTTGGCCAGGCCAGCGAGCAACAGGCTGAACGCCAGCGCCAACACGCCCTTGAGCAGCAAACCGGGGGGGTCGCTCCAGCCGCGCGCCGGACTGATGCTTAAGTGCCAGGTGGCGTTAGGCACCGCCAGTTCAGCGGTCACGGGGTCTGGCAACGGCTGCACGGTGTTGCTGCCGATCAGCTGCTTTTGCCCGGTGTCGGGGTGCATGCGCCACAGCTGGTAGAGAAAACCGCGCTCTTGCAGCAGCCCCAGATGGGCGGCTTCAAGGGCTTGCGGAAAGCGCAGCAGCACCACCACAAAACCCCAAAAATAGGGTGCACCCGAGTCGGCCGGCAAAAACACTGGCAAACGCGCTGCCGCACCCAACCCGCCTTGCAGCAGCGAAAATGGTCCGGCCAGCGTCAGTTGGCCGGTGTCACGGGCCAGAAAGGCCTCTTTGTTGCGGCTGGGGTCGGCCAGCAGGTTGTGACCGATGGCCTTTTCGTTGCCGGCCAGCGGCACGATGTCGGACACAGTGCCGCCAGCGGCCATTTGCAACGAACCCACGCCGGGATAGAACGGCAGCATCTGGGTGGCGGTTTCGGTAAATTCGGGCACTCGGCCCTTGCCCTGGCGCACCATGGCCCCGAGCGCGTAGGCGGCAGAAAAGGCACGTTCCAGGTTGCCCTGCAGGGCTTGCGCGCGCTCGGTGGCCAGGTTGGCGGCCAGTGCGCGCGCTTCGCGCAGGCGGGAGGCTTCCAAGGTCCAGATCAAACCCGCTGACAAGGTGGCAGCCACGACAAACACACCGACGGCCACGCTCCAGGCGCGCACGGATGAGCTGGGCAATGATCTCATGGGGCGGGGGTTTCGGCGCTGGTGGCTGCTGGGAATGGGGTCTGCGGCAGTTCCACGCAAAACTGGCTGCCCTGCCCGACCCCCGCAGATTCGGCCCAGATGCGCCCGCCGTGGTGTTCGGCAATTTTGCGGCACAGTGCCAGCCCGATGCCCGTGCCTTCAAAGGCGATGCGCGACTGCAGCCGCGAGAACACCTGGAACAGCCGGTCGATCTGGTCTGCCTGCAGGCCCACGCCGTTGTCAGCCACGCACAGCCGCCAGTGACGCGCGGTCAGTTCACTGCGCAGGGTGATCTGCGGCACCTGCTTGTCGATGCGGAATTTCAGCGCGTTGGCCAGCAGGTTCTGCAGCAGCCGCAGCATCTCGTCAGGGCTGACAAAAATCTTTGGCCAATGGCCAAGCAAGCGCAACTGCGCCCCGCTTTCAGCCACGCTGGCTTGCAGGAAATGCACCGCTTCATCGACCAGGTTCCTGCTTTCCACCCAGGATGGCGGCTCGCCCTTGCGGCCCACACGCGAATAGTCCAGCAGTGCCAGCATCATGGTGTCCATGCGCTGCGCGCCATCGATGGCAAATTTGAAGTAGGCGCGTTGCTCCGGCGTGAGCCCCTGGCCCAGGCTTTTTTGCAGCAGCTGCAGGTAGCTGTTGACCATGCGCAGCGGCTGGCGCATGTCGTGCGAGATGCTGTAGCTGAATTGCTCCAGCTCGCGGTTGGAGCGCAACAATTCGGCCTCCGCCTGTTTGCGCCGGCTGATGTCCATGTGGGTGCCGACCACGCGCAGCGCAGCCCCGCTGGCATCGCGCTCGACCACCCGGCCGCGATCGAGCACCCAAACCCAGTGGCCACCTTTGTGGCGCATCCGGTGCTCGTTTTCATAAACCGGGCTGTGCCCACCCAAGTGGCGTTGCATGTCGCTGACGACCTGGGGGTAGTCGTCCGGGTGGACCCATTTTTTCCAGGTGTCCATGTGCGGCACCACCTCTTTGGAGCGGTAGCCCAGCATCGCGCACCAACGCTCATTGAGCACCACCTCGCCGCTGGGCACATGCCAGTCCCAGGTGCCCAGCTCACTGCCGCTGAGCGCCAGTTCCATACGTCGTTCGTTGTCGAGGTTGCGCTGGCGACCGTGTTCGACGCGCTGGTTCAGCCGGGCCAGCTCGGCGGCCAGTTCGTGCAGGCCGGGCGGGGCAGCGTCAAGCACCTCGGGCGCGTCGGTGGAGCCGTTGGCAGCGCTTGACGCGGCGGCCGGTGCCAGGCTAAGCAACTCGGCAAATGGCGGCAGGGTTTGCGACCCAAGCTCCAGCAGCGCGCTCCAGTCAGTCCAGTCGCCCACCACTTGGTCGCACAGGCGCAGCAGCTCGTCGGTTTCAATGCCGCTTTGCTGGCCCAGTTGCAGCAGCTGCGGCATCTGCGCTGGCCGCTTGGGCGCGTCGGTCAGGCAGATGTCGGCGGTCTGGCAGGCCAGTCGCAGCGTCAGCCGCAACTGGCTGGCACGGGCGGGGTCGGCTACCGCAGCGGGTGGTACATGCTGCACGATCGGGGCCACCAGGCCTTCAGGAAAGCCCCAGTCCAGCAGCAGTGCGGCAGTCAGTTCGTCATGGTCGAATGCGAAGGCCTGGCGTTCCTGCGCCAGCAGCTCGCTGCGCTCGGCGGTGAGCAGCAGCCGCGCGTAGTCGTCGGGAAACAGGCCGGCCAGACCGAGCTCGCCCATGTGCGACAGCAGCCCGAGTGTGAAGCCTTCGTCGCTCTGAATGACGCGGGTGCGCGCCGCAAAGGCGCGCATCGCCACCGCGCACGCCAGGTTGTGCGACCAGAATTGCTCGTAGTCAAACGCGCTGCAGCGCGTGGGGTGACGGTCTGCCAGCAACGAACTGCCCAGTGCCAGACCGCGCACGGCGTTGAGTCCGAGCATTTGCACCGCCTCCGCGATCGCCAGCACCGGCCGGGTGCCAGGCATGCGACAACTGTTGGCCAGCTTGACCAGGCGTGCCACCAGCACGGGGTCGGCCTGCACGGCGTGCGCCAGATCGGCAGTGGTGGTGTTGTCCTGCTGCGCCAGTCTGAGCACCGCCAGTGCTGCCCCTTTGGGGGATGGCAACAGGCCGGCGGCCTTGAGCGCGTTGAAGCGCGATTGCAGTTGGGGGTTCAGCAACATCGGGCGTTGTGGCAATCAAAAGGGATAGCGCCGGATGATAGGCCCAATAGTGGGCATCGATGCCCCGCGCCAGGCAAGGGGGGATTTTTTTAACGTGAAACACACCCATTCGTGCTGAGCTTGGCCTGTCCTGAGCGCTCCCAATGAGTATTATTGTTATAGCTATCAGCGCTTGTTCAGTATGGGCTAGAGGCCTATTTATCGTTCACCTTTGCGGTAAGGCTTCATCAGCGCCTGCGGGTAGCTGGCCTTGCGCGCCACCAGCACCAGCGCCACGATGGACAGCACATAGGGCAGCATCAGGTACAGCTGGTAGGGCAGTGCAGCATCACCGGCCTGCTGCAGGCGCAGTTGCAGCGCGTCAAAAAAGGCAAACAGCAGCGCACCGAGCAGCGCCTTGCCTGGCCGCCACGAGGCAAACACCACCAGCGCCACGCAAATCCAGCCACGGCCGTTGACCATGTTGAAAAAGAAGGCGTTAAAGGCCGACAGCGTCAAAAACGCGCCGGCCACGCCCATCAGGCCCGAGCCGGCGACGATGGCCGCGGTGCGCAGCCTGACCACCGACACACCCTGCCCTTCGGCGGCCTGCGGGTTTTCGCCGACCATGCGCAGCGCCAGGCCGACCGGGGTTTTGAACAGCACATAGGCGGTGACGGGTACCGCCAGCAGGGCCAACAGCGTCAGCGCGGTTTGCTGTGCCAGGATGGGAATCGGCAGCCAGGTCATTTCGGCAAACGGCGTGATGGTCGGCGGGGTGGCCACTTTGGGAAAGCTCACCCGGTAGCCGTAGGAACTCAGGGCCGTGGCCAGCAGCGTGATGCCCAGGCCCGAGACGTGTTGCGACAGCGCCAGCGCGACGGTCAGAAAAGCGTGCAGCAGGCCCAGCACTGCGCCGGTGAGGGCAGCCACCGCGACGCCAGCCCACAGCGGCAGCCCGGCATACACCGCCAGCCAACCGGTAAAGGCGCCAGCCACCATGATGCCCTCGATGCCCAGGTTAAGTACGCCAGCGCGTTCGCACAGCAGCACCCCCAGCGTGCCCAGAATCAGTGGTGTGGCAATGCGCAGCACCGCCACCCAGAACGCCGGGTTGGCCAGGATGTCGAGGTAGTCGGTCATTTCAGTCGTAGCCGGTATTGGGTGAGCAAGGTGGCAATCAGCACCGCGATCAGCGAGGTGGCCACAATCACATCGGCAATGTAGGTGGGCACGCCCACCACCCGGCTCATGCTGTCAGCCCCCACCAGCACGCCGGCCACAAACACGCTGCCCAGCACCACACCCAGCGGATGCAGGCCAGCCAGCATGGCAATCACGATGCCGCTGTAGCCGTAGCCGGGCGACATGTCGAGCGTCAGGTAGCTGGTGCGCCCTGCCACCTCGATGGCCCCGGCCAGACCCGCCAGGCCGCCTGACAGCAGCGCCACCAGCACCACGGTGCGCGTCACCGACACCCCGGCAAAGGCGCCAGCGCGCGGGTTGGCGCCGACGGCGCGGATGTCAAAGCCCAGCACGCTGTATTTCAGCAGCGCCCACAGGGCGACGGCCAGCGCCAGGCCCCACAGCAGGCCGCTGTGCAGCCGCGTTTGCGGGATCAGTTTGGACAACTCCAGCTCCGGCACCAAGGCCACGCTTTGTGGCCAGCCCATGGCAGCGGGGTCTTTCATCGGACCGTCGAGCAGCAGCGACACACCCAGCAGCACGATGAAGTTGAGCAGCAGGGTGGTCACCACCTCATCCACCCCCAACTTTGCTTTCAATAGCGCCGGACCCAGCAGCAACAAGGCCCCGGCTAATGCGGCAGCCAACATCATCAGCACAAAAAGCAGCCCTGGTGGCAGCCCAAAGCCGCTGCCGCCGTGCAGGCCACCCACCGCCACGGCAGCCAGTGCCCCCGCGTACAGCTGGCCTTCGGCGCCAATATTGAACAAACGCGCCTTGAACGCCACCGCTGCCGCCAACCCGGTGAGCATCAGGGGAATGGCGCGCGTCAGCGTTTCGCTAAAGCCAAACACCGAGCCAAAGCCGCCGTGCAGCAACAGCGCATAAGTTTGTCCGACGGGCGCGCCCGCCCACAGCACCAGCAGCGCGCTGATCATCAGGGTGAACAGCACCGCGCCCAAGGGTGCCAACACCAGGGCGACGGATGAGCTGTGCGCGCGCTTTTCGAGTTTCATGCGTGCACCTTGGCACCCGCCATGGCCAGGCCGATCGCCTCGCGGCTCCACTCCAACGCTGGTTTGGCCGTGGTCAGCGCACCGGCATGCATCACCGCCACCCGGTCGCCCAGCGTCAGCACTTCGTCGAGATCATCGGAAATGAGCAGCACGGCGGCCCCGGCATCGCGTGCGGCAAGCAATTGCGACTGCACATAGGCGACCGCACCAATGTCGAGTCCCCAGGTGGGCTGATGGGCGACGATCAGGAGCGGCGGGCGGATGGGGCCAGGGCTGGGTTTGTCAACCTCTTGAACTGCTGCGTTAGTTGTAGCTTCCAGCGCAGGCTGCATAAGGGCCCGACCCAGAATAAGCTTTTGCATATTGCCGCCAGACAAAGCCCGCGCCGGCACCATTGGCCCGCCACCCCGCACGTCAAAAGCGGCTATCACCTGTTTGGCGTAGGCCAGGGCGGCAGCGCGACGCACCCAGCCCCAGCGCGAAAAAGCCGGGCTGCGCAGGCGCTCGGAGACGGCGTTTTCCCACACCGGCAAATCGCCCACCAGGCCCACCGCGTGCCGGTCTTCGGGGATGCGCGCCACCCCCAGGGCCACCAGGCTGGCCGGTTTGGACGGCAGCGGCTGGCCCAGCAAGCTCACCTCACCGGCGCTGGCGGCGCGCGTGCCGCACAGCAGTTCGGCCAGCGCCACTTGCCCATTACCCGACACGCCGGCAATCGCCACGATCTCGCCAGCATGGAGTGTGAGCGACACCGCATTCAGTCGCTCGCGTGCGGCGGCTGTGCTGACCCCTTTGAGTACACACACGGGCGCGCCGACCGACCGGGCCGGATGGCGCTCGGGCGGCGCAATCGCGTGGCCCACCATCCACTGCGCCAGTTGCGCTTGCGTCACTTCATGGGCATCAGCCTGCGCCACCAGCTGGCCGGCACGCAGCACCGCCACCCGGTTGGACACGCGCAGCACCTCGCCGAGCTTGTGGCTGATGAAGATGATCGACAGGCCCTGCGCCACCATCTGCGCCAGCACCTCAAACAGGCTCTCGCTCTCCTGCGGGGTCAGCACCGCAGTGGGCTCGTCCAGAATCAGGATGCGCGCGCCACGGTACAGCGCTTTCAAAATCTCGACGCGCTGACGCTCGCCCACCGACAGGCTGCCCACCCGGGCACTGGGGTCAACACCCAGGCCAAACTCCAGCGCCACGGCGTTGAGCTTGTCGCGCGCCTCGCGCTGGCGGCTGTACGGCTGCCACAGCGGCTCGCTGCCCAGCATCACGTTGTCGAGCACGCTGAGGTTGTCAGCCAGCGTGAAATGCTGGTGCACCATGCCGATACCCGCAGCCAGCGCGGCTTTGGGGTCGCCCGGGGGCAGCGGCTTGCCGTGGATGCTGATGTCGCCAGAGTCGGCGGTGTAGTGGCCAAACAGGATGGAGACCAGCGTCGATTTGCCGGCACCGTTTTCCCCCAGCAGCGCCAGCACCTCGCCGTGCATCAGTTCGAGCGAAATATTGTCGTTGGCCACCAGACTGCCAAAGCACTTGGTGATGTTGGAGAGCGTCAGGACGGGCTGAGTCACGGCGTGGTTGATTCAAAATAAATAGCTGTTAGCGCTTATGGAATAACGGCTACAGCCAGATATTTCAAATAATCAGAGTCCTGCCCGCGGTGCAACACTCACTTGGCTGTTGACTTGGGCTGGCTGTCATCGACCTTGACGCTGAAGCTGCCATCAACAATGGCTTTTTCTTTGGCTTTCATTTTGGCGACGATATCGGCGGGCACTTTTTTCTCGAAGGTGCCCAGCGGTGCCAGTGACGAGCCCTTGTGCTTCATCATGGAATAGGGGCCGTAGTCTTCGGCGCTGAATTTACCTTCTTTGACCAGCTTGATGGCGCGGTCGGCCGAGGGCTCAAAGTGCCACAGCGCCGAGGCCACCACAGTGTCGGGGTACTGCGCCTGGGTGTTGATGACGTTGCCAATGGCCAGTTTGCCTTTTTCCTTGGCGGCATCGCTGACTCCAAAGCGTTCGGCATACATCACGTCGGCCCCCTTGTCGATCATGGCAAATGCGGCTTCCTTGGCCTTGGGCGGGTCAAACCAGCTGTTGATGAAGCTGACGCTGAATTCCACCTTGGGGTTGACCTCTTTGGCACCCGCCATGAAGGCGTTCATCAGGCGATTGACTTCAGGGATGGGAAAGCCGCCGACCATGCCAATCTTGTTGCTCTTGGTCATGCCGCCGGCCACCATGCCGCTCAAATAAGCGGGCTCCTGGATGTAGTTGTCAAACACGCTGAAGTTGGGGGCCACGGGCTTGCCGCTGGACCCCATCAGGAACGACACCTTGGGGAAGTCTTTGGCCACCTTGCGGGCGGCAGCTTCCACCGCAAAAGCTTCACCAACGATAAGCTGGCTGCCGCCGGTGGCGTACTCGCGCATGACGCGTTCGTAATCGGCGTTGCTGACGTTCTCAGAAGCCTTGTATTCGATCTCGCCACGCGCCTCGGCCGCCTTGAGCGCCTGGTGCAGACGACCAGCCCATTGCTGCTCAAATGGCACGGTGTACACGGCGGCCACCTTGAGTTTGGCCTGTGCGAAGGTCAGGCCCGGGGTCAGGGCGACCAGGGAAGCTGCCAAAAGAAGGGTTTGGCGGCGGCTAAACGGTTTGAAGGTCATGGTTTCTCCTGTTGAAAACTACGAAATAGATAGCTGCTTGCGCTTGATGTGGGGGCACTAGAGGCTGCTTTTGCCAAGAAAGTGAAGCACGTTACATGCCAGCCAACACCCAGCGTGGTATCTCAAGGGCGGCATGTTACGCCGCGGGCTGGCCGGGCTGATGGCCGATGTTGAAACGACACCGCAAAACACCCCGACGCTCCCAGATAGAAACCGTGGTCTGAGCGCCACGAACCTGCGTGCGACTCAATCCCCGTCACCAAACAGGTCACTGAACTTTTTGGCGGCGTCGGCTGAGGTACCGAATTTCATCGGCGTGCCTTTCGGATACTCCTCGGCGATGCGGTCTTCCCAATACGTCGTCGGATTGGGTGCACTGCAAAGCCGCCGGTACACCTCTTCTGGAACATGCTTGTAGGCCAGCACAGACTGGTTGTCCCAATGCAGATCCAGTTGTTTGGATGCGATGTCGTAGTTGGCCGTCCTGATGCGGCCACTGGTGAATGTTTTGGACGGCATATTTCAGGTCTCACTGCATGGCCGACTGGGCATGTTGCACTCAGCCGATGTGACTTGAACTGGTTGCTTGGCTTTAAGCCACCCCGGCGCGGGCCAGCATGGCGTGCAGCAACACATTGCAGCCGGCGGTGATGTGTTCGGGCGTGGCGGACTCGATCTCGTTGTGGCTGATGCCGTTCAGGCAGGGGATGAAAATCATGCCGGTGGGTGCCAGCTTGGCCATGTAAACCGCGTCATGGCCGGCACCGCTGACCACTGGCATGTTGGAGTAG
>JFJP01020711.1_pt1 | contig 17141 bp, 13 predicted proteins | sample 431651 | NCBI WGS metagenome assembly JFJP01 (sample SAMN02602958, study PRJNA72255) | Microbial mat metagenome, whole genome shotgun sequencing project. | biome: fresh water; feature: sink hole; material: water; isolation source: purple microbial (photo- and chemosynthetic) mats found in... | reverse complement strand
CATGTCCTCGAAGCGGTCGGGCTTGAGGCGGGCGATGAGGTTCTGGAAGCCTGGCGATTCGCACTGGAAGATGCCGAGCGTACGGCCGGTCCCGAGCATGCGGAAGGTCGCCGGATCATCGAGCGGGATGGTCAGCAGGTCGATCGCCGGCCCACCGCTCGCCTTCACGATGTCGACGCACTTCTTCAGGATGGTCATGGTCTTGAGACCAAGGAAATCCATCTTGAGCAGGCCGGCCTTCTCGACCTGGGTCATGTTGAACTGGGTCGAGGGCTTCGACTTGACCACGCACACCGGCACCAGCTGGTGCACCGGCTTCGGCGCGATGATCACGCCGCACGCGTGCACGCCGAGCGAACGGCCGAGGTTCTCCAGCGACAGCGCCGCATCGAGCACCTGCCGGGTGCGCGGATCGCCGTCGTAGCGCTTCAGCATCACATCGACGGTGCCGTAGGTGTTGGTCGCCTTGTCGAGCGGCTTGCGGCCCAGGCACACCGCCAGGTCGTGCTTGCCGCTGGGGTCCTTGGGCACCAGGTTGGCCAGCTCCTGCGACTCCTCAGGCGTCCACTCGTAGGCGCGGGCGACGTCCTTGATCGCCATGCGCGCCTTCATCGTGCCCAGGGTCATGATGTTGGTGACAGCCTCGGCGCCGTACTTCAGACGCACGTAGTCGAGGACCTCCTCGCGGCGCGTCTGGCAGAAATCGATGTCGATGTCGGGCATCGACTTGCGGCCGGGATTGAGGAATCGTTCGAAGAGCAGGCCATAGCGCAGCGGACAGATGTCGGTGATGCCGAGGCAGTAGGCGACCAGCGAACCGGCCGCCGAGCCGCGTCCCGGTCCGACCGGGATGTCGCTGCGCTTGGCCCACATGATGAAGTCGGAGACGATGAGGAAGTAGGCCGGGAAGCCCATCGTGATGATGGTCTTCAGCTCGAATTCCAGGCGCGTGCGGTGCTCGTTGGTGGTGGTGGCGTAGCGCCGCTTCAGCCCGGCCTCGCACAGCTCGCGCAGCAGTTCGGCCTCGCTCTGCCCCGCATTGCACGGATAGGTCGGCAGGTGGTAGGTGCCGGTGGGGATCTTCGCCTTGGCGCAGCGCTCGACCACCGCCCGGGTGTTGCTGATCGCCTCCGGCAGATCGCTGAACAGCGCTGCCATCTCATCTGGCGATTTCAGCCAGTACTCGCGCGAGGGCAGGCGCGGCCGCTTGGGATCCGCCAGCGTGGTCGCGTCGGAGATCGCCAGCATGACGTCGTGCACATCGGCGTCCTTGGCCGCCAGGTAGTGCACCCAGTTGGTCGCCACCAGTGGCACCGCCAGTTCGCGCGCGAGCTGGACGTTGCCGTGGCGCAAACTCACCGGGCCATCGACCAGGTGGTCGGCGAGCTCGACCCACAGCCGGTCGGCGAAGATATCCTTGAGGATGCCGAGTTGCCGCCGCGCCTCCTCAGTCGAACCGCGGCGCAGGTGGCTGTTGAGGAAGCCCTCATCGCCCGCCCCGGTCAGGCAGACCAGGTCGGAGGAGAAGCGCGCGATGGTCTCGATGTCGACGCGAGGCTCGAAGTAGAAGCCCTGCTTCCAGCCCAGCGAGACCAGCTCGGCGAGATCGAAGTACCCCTTCTCGCTCGCGGCGATCAGTACCAGTTGCGAGTTGCCGCGCGATTTCTCGCGCATCCCCAGCGGCGCAATCGCCATCTGGCAGCCGATCAGGGCGGTGACGCCATGCTTGGCGGCATAGGCCTGCGCCTTGGCCAGCAGCGCGGCGTCCTCCGGCTTGGCGGCAGCGGCGGCCGCCGCCTCCTCGGCAGCCTTCTTGTCCTTCTCCTTGCGGTCCTTGGCCGCCGACTGCAGCTCGAAGGCCCCGAACAGGTTCCCCACGTCGGTCAGCGCGACCGCATCCATCCCGCCCTTCTCGACCGCATCGAGCAGCCGCGACACGCTCGGCGTCGCCTTCAGCAGCGAGTAATGCGACAGGACATGAAGGTGAGTGAAGTCAGGCACCGCGGTCAAAGGATGCACGCCCCCGCCCCGTGGAAAGCCCCGCCTTCCGCCAAGCAGGAGTGCGGGCCTGGGGCGAGAGCCCCGGCCGCAGCGTCAGCGAGGATCGGCCGCCGAGCGGCGGTGGCGGCATACAATGGGCGAAGCCCATGCCGCCACGGTTTCGGAGCCCTGCGACGAAACCGAGCTGCGACAAAGGCCGTGGGGGCAGGCCCGTAGGGCCGCGGGGGCGCAAGCCCCCGAGCTTCAGAACGCCACGTTGAGATTGATTCCACCCAGCCAAATCAGATCCGACCCAGCCGACAGCGGCGGAGTCTGGCTGGCACCAGCGCGGTTCAGGCTGTCGGCAAGTCCATCACCCGGCTTGAGCGCGCCGCCGAAGAAACGGATCTGCGCGTTGTAGGTGTACTGCCAGCGCAGAGTCATGTCGACCTCAGTGCCGAAACGCTTGCTGCCGCCAGTGTTCACCGGCTGAGCAAGCTGGTAATGCGCGCCGGTGAGGTCGATGCGCACGCGATCACGCTCGTCGAAACCGATGCCCCAGCGCACTTTCACCGAGTTGAGGTCGCCGACCACCTGGCGCGAGAGCTCGCCATATTTCTCGCTCTCGACGATCAGCGTGTCGCTGATCGACTCCCATTCGTTGACGAAACCTTCGTAGCGATCGGGGGTGTCCGGATTGTCGCCAGTCATCATCGTGCCGATGATCTGGAACCGGCCCTTGCCCCACTGGCTGAACTGCCAGTCAAGTCCGACCTCGCCACCGTAGCCGCCGAACGAGGCGCCGTTGCCGGCGTCGCCCTGCTGGGCCGCACCTTCGATCCACAGCCCGGTCTCGCCCATGCGCCAGTCGATTCCGCCGCCATAGGTGCGCAGGTTCTGGCCGTGCATGGTTCCGCCGACCACCGGCTTGCGCTGCTCGGTGGCGGTGCCGGTGACAAAGATCTTGTCGCCGCTGGCCGTCGCCGGCTTCCAGTCGAGTGTCAACCCGAACAGGGTCGAGGCCTCGGGCAGCCGATAGATCCACGGGCTGACCACCAGGGCATCCAAGCCACTGTAGCTCGCCCGGACGCCATCCCATGAACCGATCACCGGGTCATCAGCCCGCGAGTCGAAGAGGAAGGCGCCACGCTCATCGACCAGGTTCCAGATCACCGGCGTACGTCCGGCAATCACGCCCAACTCCTCAAAGCCGAGGAATTCCTTGAGGTTGACGTAGGCATCCTTGAGCACGACCTGGGCCTGATTGGAGGCGACCTGGGACTCATTGGAACCCGGGCTCGGCTTGCCGGGACGCTGGTTGGTCGTGCCGTAGTCGCCGAGGTCGGCCTTGTAGCCGAATCCGACTACCGCCGTGGCACGTTCATCGAGCTTGACCTTGAGGCCGAGTTCTGCGCGCATCTGGCCATATCCACGATGGTCGGACTGGTTGCCATCGGCATCGGTGTAGTTGTTGTGCTGCAGCACGTCGAGATCGAGTTGGCCCTGGACCACAACCTGGCGACCTGCGCCCATCGCCGGCTTGCCGGTGCCGAACTCGCTGACCGAGGCCAGCCCGTCGTCGAGGTTGGTGCCGCCGCCGCGCGGAACTTCGATCGGACCCTCGACGGCAGCGAGACCGGCGGCGAGCACGAGCAGGGCGGGGACGGGATGGCGGATCAGGGACATCGTGAAGGCTCCGGCGAAAGTCTGGGAAGCCGGAAAGCTAGGGGGCGGACCGGCGCAGCCAACCGTATTGCAGCGCCCGGCTCAGGCGCCACAGTCCGGCGATGCGCTCATTCGTCATCGTCCTCCTCCTCGCCGCTGTGGGCGGAGGCGCCTGGTACTGGTGGAATCACCGGGCTCCAGCCGCCAATGAGGATCCCTTCGCGGTGACCAATCCGGTGGCGACCCCGGTCGCCCCATTGCCAGCGGCGGCCAAGCAGATCCTCGACCAGGCCGAAAGCCTATGGTCGCAAGCTGGCGCCGATGCTCCGCGGGCAGCCAGCGCGCCGCGCCTGGCCCGCCTCTACAGCCAGGTGCTGGTGGCAATGTACAACCTGCCCGGCAACCACGACGCCGAAAGCGCCCTGGTCCGCGACCGCCTGACCCCGCTGGGCGAGGCCTTGTTCTTCAGTAAGGCCAAGTGGCCGAGCGATGACAGCGGCCTGATGGGTGTGCACACGGTCGATTCCGGGCAGAATCCCGACGGCATCTCGCGTGAATACGGCATGAGCCGCGAACTGCTCAACCGTCTGCGCGGCAAAGAGCCGAATTCCTCCGAACTGCGCTCAGGCGAAGCGATCAAGATCGTGAAGGTCAAGGAGTCTGGCGGCTACCGTATCGACATCGACCTGTCGGACTACACTCTCGACCTGACAATCGGCGGCGCCTTCGCCAAGCGCTACACCATCGCGCATGGCGCCAAGGAGTCACCGACCCCAGTCGGCACCACCCAGCTGAGCGACCGCGTCTGGCACCCGCAGTGGACCCACCCGGTCAAGAAGGTGGTCTACCAGTACGGTGATCCAGACAACATCCTTGGACCGATCTGGCTGCCCTTCGACGCCAAGATGCTCGGCGCCAGCGGCATCGGCATCCACGGCTACACCGGCGCCGACGGCCGCATGCAGGCCCAGGTCAGCAACGGCTGCATCCGCATGCAGAACCAGGATGCCGAGGAGCTGTTCCAACTTATCGCGCACCCGCAGCGCGCGCCGACGGCCGTCACGATCAGGCCGTGAGCCCATTGCCCCCGGGGTAGGGGGCTGGGGATTGGGGTCGATAGATGAAGCCGGAGGAAATCCTCCGGCTTCATCTATTTGGACGGCCCCAACCCCGAACCCCCGGGGCAAAGTTCAATGCACCGAACCGCCGACCGCGTTCAGTGGCTCGAGCGCCTTCTCGGCGGGAACCTGCGGGCAGCCCCAGCCGAAGCGCTGCTCGGGCGCCGCCCACTTGACCGCGTTGCGCAGGACCTGTTGCACGGTCGGGTTGTGGTAGGTCGGATAGGTCTCATGACCCGGGCGGAAGTAGAAGAGCTTGCCGGCGCCGCGCCGGTAGGTCAGGCCAGAGCGGAAGACCTCACCGCCCTGGAACCAGCTGATGAACACGGTCTCAAGCGGCTCAGGAACGCCGAAGGGCTCGCCGTACATCTCCTCGTGCGGCAGCTCAAAGTACTGGTCGATGCCGGCCGAGATCGGATGGCCGGGCGAGGTGACCCAGAGGCGTTCCTTCTCGCCTGCTTCACGCCAATGCAGGTCGCAGTTGTGCCCCATCAGCCGCTTGAACACCTTGGAGTGGTGACCGCTGTGCAGCACGATCAGCCCCATACCCTTGAGCACGCGCTGCTGCACCCGCTCGGCGATGGCATCCTGGACCTCGCCATGCGCGGCATGACCCCACCAGGTCAGCACGTCGGTCTGGTCGAGCACCTGCTCGGTGAGTCCGTGCTCGGGTTCCTGCAGCGTGGCGGTGCACGCCTTGATCTCCGGATCGCGATTGAGCGCCGCCGCGATGCACGCATGCATGCCGTCGGGATAGATGTCCCGCACCAGCTGATGCTTGTTCTCGTGGACGTTCTCGCCCCAAACAGTGACGCGGACAGGCATGGACGGCTCCTAGGAAGGCGCGTTTATGGAAGCGCTTTCATAGTTTAGCCCGCCAAACACCCCCGCAAGCAGAAGCCGCTTCCCCTCCTAGCGCGCGTTCGCAACCGTCCGTAGTGCGAGCGCCCGGGCGAGCGACGAAAGATAGGAACGTCACCGTGTGGCAGACGACCGCGTCGTTTGCCACATCGCCAGCGTCAGCGCAGCGTGTCGAGCGGGTCCAGGGCGAAGGGCCCTGGCGGGGTGCGTAGGGGCGGAGCCCTTACGAGCAAAAAGCCTACGAGCGAGAACGGAAAGTTTTCACCAGCTGCCACACCGCCGCGCGCTGCTCCTCATCGAGCTCCTTGATCGCGCGGCACATCTTCAGCACCTCGGGATCCTCGCCACCAGTGGATGCGGCAGCAGGCTTGGCGGCACGCTTCGGTTCACCCGGCTCATCGATGCCCTGGGGAGCGGGCGGCAACAGGGCGTTGTAAGCGCTCTCGTCCATACCAAGGAGTTCGCGCAGCTTGACGTGGGTCGGGCCGCGTCCGGGCAACGCGCCCTTGAGCAGCTTGGCCGCGGTCGGCACGGCCAGGCCGCTGACCTGGGCGAACTTCTGCTGGCTCCAGCCGCGCTCGCGGCACAGCTTCAGCAGGGCCTCATGCAGCAGATGGTCACCGACGGTATCGCTACCGGCACGATGCAGAGCACGTGTCCCGTCACGGGTCGCCGACACCGCCGGTGCCAGAGCAGGAGCGGGAACCGCAGCCGGAGGGAAGGCGGCGCGAAGCCGCGCCAGGACTTCTGCGTCCTCGGGTTCGATGCCGGTAGCGAGCAACTTCGACAGGGCGAGATAGGGCAACTCGTGGGTGCGGGCGTAGGCGGCGGCGCTCAGGCCACTGGCCGCGACGCGCTCGTTGGCGATGCGCGCAAGTTCGCCGCCCTGGGCCACGGGAGCCGCCTCGGAAGATTCTGAAATCGGCGTCAAAACCACGGCATGCGTGCCGGTTTCGGGTTCAGCCGTCACCTCGACGGCGTGTCCCGCAGCCTCAGCCTCGCCTCGGGTGAGCCCCGCAGAATCGCGGACCAGTTCGATCGGAACCCCAAGGGCCTGAGCCAACTGATCCAGCGTGCCGCCACGCGGCACCGCGCCGCGACGGGTGATGCCCATGAGCGTGGCATAGGGGATGTTCGCGAGATCGGCAAAGGTGCGCTCGGTGAGATTGCGCTCGCCGAGATGCTTGAGCAGCAATTGCCGCAGATCGAGCGGCCCCTCGTTGGGGATGTCGATCGGCTCCTTCGAGCTCGCCGCCAACACGCGCGAAAATACATCTGGCGCCAGAGCGAGTTCGCGGCGCAGGGCCTCGCGATGTTCCGGCTTGCGCGGCACGCCGCCCTTGGCCATCCACGCCAGCACGCTGGGATAGCTGGCGTCGAGCTTTTCGGCCAGCGCTCGCGCGCTGCTGCCGACGGAAGCGAGATGGGCCTTCAGGAGGTCAGCGAGCAGTGGGATGTCAGCCATGGCGCGGGCTTATAGGCCCGTACCGACCGATCGCAACGCAACGTCACGGATGGGTTCATTTCAACCTACTTTTATCTCTGTAAACCGTGATGCGGCAAGGATCTGCAACGGTAGTTGGCAGTTGCAATCATAAGAGGGAAGTTGCATAACCCGACCCACGACATCGCCATGTTGCCCGCCCCTCCCACCAATCGCCTTTCGCCGAAAAACCAGGTGACCCTGCCGCGCGATGCGGCGGCGCTCGTCGGCGAGCCCGCGCAGGTCCGCGCCCTGGCGCATTGGATGCCGGGAAAAGCAGAACGTTCGCAACGTTCGCCGGTGGTCCTACTGATGAGCGACAGTGAACTGCGCAAGCGCGAGCGGCGCATCATCGAAGCGACGCACCTGTCGGCCGAGGACAAGCAGGTGCTGGTGCAGAGCCTCAACGCCGGCGCCGCCGTCCTCGGCATCGACGACCAACGCCGCGTGGTCGTGCCGCAACATCTGGTCGATTATCTCAAGCTCGAACGCGATGCCCTGTTCGTCACCACCGGCGATCTGATCTACCTGTGGAATCCTGAAGAGTTCCAGCGTTGGAGCGGCGCCGTCGCTCCCGCCGGCGCTCCCGACCTCACCCAGTTCATCCTCGTGTGAAGAAGGACCAGCCATGCGCGACCCCGTCTCCGCGATCCTGACCTCCGCCCTCGACGACGCCGGGGCATCCGTCCTGGCCGGCCAGGACGAACTCGCCCACGCGCTTGCGACCTCGGCCGAGCGCCGCGAAGCGCTCGCCGACGCCGGCATCCGCGTCGACGAAAGCCCGTACCTCCACTTCCTCCGCCGCTTCGCCGGCGAGACGGCTCCGCCCGCGCTCGCCGTCAGCGCATGATGCGATGCTGTCCGCGCCGCATGTCAGCGTCCTGCTGAACGAGACGGTCGGGCTGCTCGCACCGGCACCAGGCAAGCGGTTTCTCGACTGCACGCTTGGCGCCGGCGGCCACGCCACGGGGCGGGCGCCGCCGTCACCGGGGTGGATCGCGATCCACACGCCCGTGAACTGGCGCGCGGCCAGCTCGCCGGACAGGCCGACCGCCTGACCGTGCTCGAGCAGACCTTCGCCGATGCAGCCGAATCGCTGGTCGCATCCGGCACCACCTTCGACGGCGTGCTCGCCGACCTCGGCGTCAGCAGCATGCAGATCGACGATGCCGGCCGTGGTTTCTCGCTGCGCGACGACGGCCGCGCCGACATGCGCATGGGTGATGGCTGCGATGTCGATGCGATCGGCCTGATCGACAGCCTCGCCGAAGGCCCACTCGCTGATCTGATCTACGAATACGGCGAGGAGCGCCTCAGCCGGCGCATCGCCAGCGCCCTGAAGCGCGCCCGCGCCAAGGGCGTCGAGAGCGCCAGCGGGCTCGCCGAGGCGATCCGCGGCTGCGTCCCTGGCCATCAGCCGCGCCATCCCGCCCTGCGCACCTTCCAGGCGCTGCGCATCGCCGTGAACGATGAGCTCGGCGAACTCGCCCGGCTGCTCGCCGCGCTGCCCAAGCTGGCCGCGCCCGGCGCCTGCGTCGTGGTCATCTCTTTCCACTCGCTCGAGGACCGCCAGGTCAAGGTCGCCTTCAAGACCCAGCAGCAGCGCGGCCGCTGGAGCGAAATCGCCCGCCGGCCGGTCACCGCCAGCGAGGACGAAATCTCAGCAAACCCCCGTGCCCACAGCGCCAAGCTGCGTTGGGCGAGGAAAGCAGCATGATCAACGCCAACGAATCCCGTTTCCATCTCGCCCTCGCCCTGGTGTGGATCGGCCTGGGCGTGTGGATCGCCGTCGCCGTCGCCGTCGCCAGCGGCGAAAAGACCGCGATCGAGCGCAAGCGCGGCGCCGACCACAAGGAGCGCCGCGAACTGGCCACGCAGCAGGAACGGCTGCGCGCCGAGATCGACTGGCTGGCCTCGGCACCCTCGATCGACGAGGCCGTCACCCGTCTCGGCCTGACCCTGCAGCCGCCCTCGAAGGTGGCCAGCCGGTGAGCCACGGGCAGGGACCGGCTCCGCGGATCTGGCGGGCAGCACTGCTTCTGGCGGTGTTCGTCTGCCTGTTCGGCCTGCTCGGCTTCCGCCTGCACACCCTGCAGGTCGAGCAGTACGACCTGCTGCGCGGCATCGGCGAGAAGCAGCGCGTGCGCACCAGCACCCTGCCTGCCAACCGCGGCTCGATCTACGATGGCAGCGGCGCGCCGATCGCGGTCAGCCAGTCGGGCTGGACCCTCGCTGCCGATCCGTCGTTCATGGATGACCGTCTGCGCGCCACCATCGAACTGTCGCGCATCGTCCCCGGCCTCGACCGCGATGGACTGCGCAAGCAGTTTGAAAGCGGCAAGAACGGCCGCGTCCTGGCCAAGGCCTTGAGCGACGACCAGGCTGTCGCGGTGCGCGCGCTGAAGCTGGCCGGCCTGACCCTGACCCGCGAATCGCTGCGCGCCTGGCCCGGCGGCCCGATCGCCGGCCATGTCGTCGGTTTCGTCAACACCGACGGCAAGGGCGGTGGTGGCATCGAGCAGATCCTCGACGCCCGCCTCTCCGGCACCCCGGGCAAGGAGACCATGCAGGTCGATGCCCTGGGCAAGCCGGTACTCGACGCCAGCGGTGAGACGGTTCCGCCGATCCATGGCTCGCATGTCCAGCTCACCATCGAGGTGGCGGTGCAGCGCGAACTCGAAGCCACCCTGGCCGAGGCCGGCGAGAAGCACGCACCCAAGGGCGCCGCCGGCATCGTCGTGCGCGTCGCTACCGGCGAGATCGTGGCGATGGCCAGCTGGCCGCCCTACGATCCTTCCGACCGTGCCACCTTCGCTCCGGATGCGCTGAACAACCGCGCCGTCCAGATGGTTTACGAGCCCGGCTCGACCTTCAAACCGCTGGTCGCCGGCGCCGCCGAGGCCGAAGGCCTGACCAGTTTCAATGAGTCCATCTTTTGCGAACATGGCCGCTGGACCCACCGCGTCGGCAAGTCGGCCCGCACCATCACTGACCACTCGGTCGGTAGCGGCGGCCACGCCAACCTGACGGTGACGCAGGGCATCGCGCTCTCGGACAACATCCTCATGGCCAAGCTCGGCCTGCGCCTCGGCCCCGAGCGTCTGTACGACTGGGTCGTCCGGCTGCACTTCGGCCACAAGCTCGGCATCTGCCTGCCTGGAGAAGGCGCCGGCATCGTCAACCCCAAGAACAAGTGGAACCAGCTCGGCGCCTGCATGTCGGTGCCGATGGGCCACGAGATCGCGGTCACCCCGCTGCAGCTGATCATGGCCCATGGCGCGATCGCCAATCGCGGCACCTGGCTGCCGCCGCGTCTGGTCAAGCGCATCTGGATGGAAGGCGAAGGTGGCGCCAAGGAGCAGCCGCTGCCGCCAGCGGCCGGCGAGATCGGCCGCGTGTTCGAGGATGGCGACGCCGCCCAGATCGAACAGGCGATGACCCACACCATGACGGAAGGAACCGGCAAGAAGGCCGACCTCGACGGCTACATCGCCGCCGGCAAGACCGGCACGACAATGAAGCTGGTCAACGGACGCTACTCCGACACCGAGCACGTCGGCTCGTTCGTATGCTGGGCCCCGGCCCAGCCCGAAGCCGCGGTCGGCGACAAGCTGATCTGCCTGATCGCGGTCGATGACGCGACCAAGAACGGCCACTACGGCGCCGAAGTCGCCGCCCCCTACGTCCAGCGCGTGCTGCAGTTCGCCCTCGAACACGCCCGCGTGCAGAAGGTCGACAAGCCCGAACCTCCGAAAAAGGGCCGGCGATGATCATGGATCCGCTGCACGAGCTGGCACTGCAGCCGTCCGGTCGTCCGGTCGTCCGGTCGTCCGGTCGTCCCCGCATCGTGCGCGACAGCCGCACGGTCGCTCCGGATGATATCTATGTCGCCCAGGCCGAGGGCGCAGAGCGCGCCGCACACATCGACCAGGCGCTGCAGCGTGGGGCCAGTCTGATCATCCGCGAGGACGACCGGACGAGCGGACGAGCGGACGAGCGGACGTTGTTCACTCCGCACGCCCGCTTCGCCTTCGCCCGCGCCTCCTGCGCCGCCCACACCTTGCCACCCGTCTTCCCGATGCTGGCCGTCACCGGCACCAAGGGCAAGAGCACGGTGACGCACTTCACCTGGGCCGCGCTCGGCCGTGGCGCTGCGCGCATCGGTACGGTCGGCTGGCATGACGGCTGCAGCGAACGACCCAACCCGCAGACCACGCCGCCGCCGGATGATCTGCACCGCTTCCTCGCCGGGTTGCCGGACAGCTGCCCAGGCGTGGCCCTCGAGGCGAGCTCGCATGGCCTCGACCAGCAGCGCCTGGCCGGTCTGCGCCTGGCCGGTCTGGCGGTGACCAACATCGGTCGTGACCATCTCGACTACCACGGCACCACCGCCGCCTATGTCCATGCCAAGCTGCGCGCAGCGCGGCTGCTGGTCGATGGCGGCCTGTGCGTGATCAACGCCGACGACGAGCACGCCCACCGCTTCGCGCACGCCGCGCGCTGCGCCGGGGCCCGCGTCGTCGCCCTCGGTCTCGGCCGCGGCAGCCATCATCGCCTGCCCGGTTGCGACAGCGCGACGGTCTTCCGCCACGGCCCCGGCTGGATCCTCGATGCGCCGGGGAGCGAGACCGCCCTGCCGGTGCGTCTGCCCGGCGGCTTCAACGCCTGGAACACCGCCGCCGCCGTGCTCCTGGCGGGGGCAGCGAGAGTCCCGCCCGCGCTGGCCGCCGAACGCCTTGCCGATGCCCCACCGGTGCCTGGCCGGCTGGAACTGCTGGCGCGCGAACCGCTGACCTACGTCGACTACGCGCACACCCCGGAAAGCCTGGGTGCGGCCATCGCCGCCCTGCGCGAGAGCCATCCCGGCCGCCGCCTCGCCGTGGTCTTCGGCTGCGGTGGAGACCGCGACGCCGGCAAGCGTGCGCCGATGGGCGCCGCAGCCGCCGGCGCCGACGCGCTCATCCTCACCGACGATAATCCGCGCAGCGAGGATCCTGACGCGATCACCGCGCAGATCCTTGAAGGCATCCGGTCGTCCGGTCGTCCGGTCGTCCGGTCGTCTTGCGAGATCGAGCACCAACGCAGCGCGGCGATCCTCCGCGCCAGGGAGCTGGCCGGCCCCCACGGCGTCGTCCTCGTGGCAGGCAAGGGCCACGAAAACCGGCAGAAATACGCTGATCGGATCCTGGAATGGGACGACCGCGCCTTCGTACGGTCATTGGACGAGCGGACGCTGGGACAATGACCCTGCAAGGCACCGCCACCCTCAACCTCTCGCGGCCGGCGCCGTTCCGCCTGCGCGCCGAGGACGCCGAGCGTCTCACCGGCGGACATTGGTACGGTCAGCCGCGCGAGGCGACCATCCGTGGCGCCGCCATCGACAGCCGGCGGGTCGCGCCTGGCTGCCTCTTCGCCTGCCTCGCCGGCGAGCGCGCTGACGGCCATGATTTCGCCGCCGCCTCCGTCGGTTCGGGCGCCGCTCTGATACTCGCCACCCGCCTGGTCAAGGTCCCGGCGCCGGTGCTGGTGGTATCCGACGTCGCCGCCGCCCTCGCCGTCCTGGCCGGCGAATTCCGCCTGCGCGCCAAGGGCTGCACGTGGATCGCGGTCGCCGGGGCCAATGGCAAGACCACGACCAAGGAGCTGATCGCCGCCGCTCTGCGCGCCGCCTGCCGCGAGCCGGTGCTGGTCACCGCCGGCAACCTCAACAACCACCTCGGCGTGCCGCTGACCGTGTTCAGCCTGCCGGAACGCGCGCGCTTCGCCGTCATCGAGGTCGGCAGCAACCATCCCGGCGAACTCGCCCCGCTCGCCGCCGTGGTCCGCCCCGACCTCGGCTGCGTGGTCTCGATCGGCCCCGAGCACCTCGAAGGCTTCGGCGATCTCGCCGGGGTGGCGCGCGAGGAATGCAGCCTGTTCGCCTCCCTTCCCGCCAACACCAGCGCCTTCCTCGGCTGCCACGGCCTGGCCGGGGAATGTGCCGCGCACGGTGCCGATGCCGAGAACCTTGTCGCCATCGCCGGCGCCGCCGCCGGCAGCCGCCGGCTGGTCCGCTCGGACCTGCCCGGAGGCCCGCTCGAACTCGCCCTGCTCGGTGAACACAACCTCGCCAACGCCTGGCTCGCCCTGCAGGTCGTCCTCGCCGCCGGCGTCGACGAAAAGCTCGCCCGCCGCGGCCTGGCTGCGGTCCGCGCGACACCCGGGCGGCTGCGCCCGCTGCGCGTCGGCGGACATCTGCTCATCGACGACTGCTACAACGCCAATCCTGCGAGCATGCGCGCCGGCCTCGCCGTGCTCGCCAGCCAGAACGGGCGTCGCCTCGCCGTGCTCGGCCACATGGGCGAACTCGGCGATGCCAGCGCCGCCGGCCATGCCCAGGTCGGTGCCGCCGCCGCCCAGGCCGGCGTCGCGCTGATCACGGTCGGACCTCTGGCCGAGCCGATCCTCGAGGCCTATCGCGCCGCCGGCGGCAGCGATGGACGGCATGCCGCCGAGCGCAGCGCCGCAGCGGCGGCCACCGTCGCGTGGTTGCGCGCCGCCGGCCCGGCCAGCGTGCTGGTCAAGGGCAGCCGCTCGGCGCACCTCGAAGAGACGCTCAGCGGCGTCTGCGAAGCCTTTGGCAGCACCTATCCAGGCGGGGTGCACTGATGCTCCCGTGGCTGGCCTCGCTGCACCCGTGGTTCGCCACCTTCAACGGAGTGACCCCGCGCATCCTCGCGGCGGCGGCGATCGCCTTCGTCGCCATGCTCGTGATCATGCCGCCGCTGATCCGCTGGCTGCGAGCCAAGAAGCTCGGTGAAAGCGGGGCCAAGAATGACGGCGCGACCGTCGTCGACGCCATGCGCGAGGGCAAGAAGGGCACCCCGACGATGGGCGGGCTCGGTCTGGTCGGATGCATCGCCCTGGCCACCCTGTTGTGCGCCGATCTCAGCGAAGCACGGCCGTGGCTGCTGCTCGGCGGGCTGCTCGGTTTCGCCGCCCTCGGCTTCTTCGATGACCGCGTCAAGGTGTTCAAGGATGCCCAGGGCATCAGCAGCACGGCCAAGCTGCTCGGCCAGATCGGCCTCGCCCTGGCCTGCGGCTACGGCCTCTACGTGGTCGGCCAGCACGACGCCGAGACCCTGCTCAAGGGCAATTCGCCGGCCGGCTTCCCCTACGGCTTCTACAAACACGAGCTAGGCAACGTCGACTACACCGTGCGACTGGCCATCGACCAGCTGACCTTCCCGCTGATCCCGGTAGAATACGCCATCGCCCTCGGCTGGATGCTGGTGCCGTGGGTCGCCTTCGTGACCATCTCATGCGCCAACGGGGTCAACTTCACCGACGGCATGGACGGCCTCGCCGGTGGCACCGTGTTCATCGCCGCGATCGCCTTCATGGTCATAGCCTATCTGGTCTCGCGCGTCGACACCGCTGACCATCTGCAGGCGCTCTATGTCTCCGGTGGCCAGGAGATCGCGGTGTTCTGCGCCGCCATCGCCGGCGCTTGCCTCGGTTTCCTGTGGTTCAATGCCGCCCCGGCGGCGGTGTTCATGGGCGACACCGGCTCGCAAGCGCTGGGCGCTGCGCTTGGTCTGGTCGCGGTCGCCACCAAGCAGGAGTTCCTCCTCCTCCTGGTCGGCGCGATCTTCGTCGCCGAAGCCGGCTCGGTGCTCATCCAGAAGCTGGTGTTCAAGGCGACCAAGCATCGCGCCACCGGCGGCTACCGCGTATTCCGCTGCGCCCCCCTGCATCACCACTTCCAGTACATGGGTTGGCCGGAATCGCGGATCGTGGTCCGCTTCTGGATCATCGCCGCGTGCTGCGCCCTCCTCGCCCTCGCCACCCTGAAACTCAGATAGACCATGGCTACGCTGGACACCGCCACCCGTCTGCGCATCACCCTCGCCATCATCGTCGCCGCGCTGTGCGGCTTCGGCCTGGTCATGCTCGCCTCGACCACGGTGATCGGCACGGCCAGCGGCCGCTCCGATGGCACCATCACCTATGCGTTCCTGCTCAAGCAGGGGCTGGCGATGTTCGGCGGCGTGGTCCTCGCCGTGGCGATCAGCCGTCTCGGCGTCGAGCGCCTGCGTGACTGGCGCATGGTCGGGGCGGTCTTCGGGGTCGCCGTCATCGCCCTCATCGGCGTGCTGGCGGTCGGCCGCTCGATCAACGGGGCCAAGCGCTGGATCGATCTTGGACCGGTCAATCTGCAGCCCGCCGAGATCGCCAAATTCGCCGTCGTCATCGTCATCGCCTGGCTGCTCGGGCGGTCCGCCGAGCGCGTGCGCACCTTCAAGCACGGTCTGGTCCTGCCGGTGCTGGCCTTCGGCGCGCTCGCGGTGCTGGTCTACCTGACCAAGGATCTTGGTTCGGTCGTGGTCATGGGCGTGGTCCTGATCTCCATGATGCTGATGGCCGGCGCACCGTGGGGCCAACTCTGTGCGATGGGCGCCGCCGCCCTGCCGCTGGTCGCCTACGTCGCGGTGTGGGAGGTGAGCTACCGCCGTGAGCGCTTCTTCGCCTTCATCGACCCGTGGAACTCCGAAGGGCCGGCCGCCTACCATCTGCAGCAGAGCTTCGTCGCGATCGGCAGCGGCGGCACCACCGGCGTCGGCCTGGGCGAAGGCGGAGCCAAGCTCGCCTTCCTGCCCGAGCGCCACACCGACTTCATCTATGCGGTGATCTGCGAGGAATTCGGTATGACCGGCGGCATCTGCGTCGCCGCCGTGTTCTTCGCCCTGATCGTCGTCGGCCTGATGATCGCCCACCAGTCCCGCGACCTGCATCGCCGACTCCTCGCCACCGGCGCGGTGATGATCCTCGGCACCCAGGCCTTCTGGAACATGCTGGTGGTCACTGGCGCCGCCCCGACCAAGGGCCTGACCCTGCCCTTCATCAGCTATGGCGGTTCCTCGGTGGCGATCTGCCTGGTCCTGGTCGGACTGCTCGACGCCTGCGCCCGGGCCAACGCCCGCGACCAGGTCGGGCGTCCGCTGACCAGCAAGCCGATCGGCGCCACCACGACGCGCCGGCTGACTCCGTTGCCGATGCGCCGGCCGACCACGGAAGGGGCCTGAACATGCCAGCGGCCGACGGGGTGCTGTTCTGTGGCGGTGGAACCGGTGGCCATGTCCTGCCCGGGCTGGCGGTGGCGTCAGCGCTGCGCAGCCATGGCATCGAAGGGCTGCGCTGGATCGGCGACCCGCAACGCATCGAAGCCAGGCTGGTGCCGGGAGCGGGCATCCCGCTGCTGCCGCTCGGACTCAGCCGGCCGCGCCTGGCCAGCCCGCGCTGGATCGTCCACGCCCTGCGCACCGCCTGGGGCTGCTGGCGCGAAATGCAGCGCAATCCGCCGCAGGCGGTGGTCGCCCTGGGCGGCTACGCCTCGCTGGTGCCCGGCCTGCTCGCCCCGCTGTGCGGCCGTCCGCTCATCGTCATGGAGCAGAACGCCCGCGCCGGCCGCACCAACCGCCTGCTCGGCCTGTTCGCCGCCCGCATCATCACCCAGTTCGACGAGGCCTCCGAGCGCCTGCCGGTGAAACGGGTGCGCCGTCTGGGCAACCCGGTACGCGCCATCGCCCGCCAGCCGCGTGGGCAGTCGCCGACGCTGACCGTGCTGGTGGTCGGCGGCAGTCTTGCCGCCAAGAGCCTCAATGACCTCGTCGCCCTCGGCGCCAATCAGCTGCGCGGCATCAGCAGGCTCAAGCTGATCCACATCGCCGGCGAGCAGGACCGCTCGCGGATCGCCTCGATCTATGCCGATGCCGGCCTCGATGCTGAAGTGCTCGGCTTCGTCGATGACATGCCGGCGCTATACCGGCGCATCGACCTGGCGGTGACCCGGGCCGGCGCCACCACTGTCGCCGAGCTGTGCGCCGGCGGTATCGGTGCCATCTACATTCCGCTGCCGTGGGCCGCCGACGATCACCAGACCGCCAACGCCCAGGCCGTCGCTGATGCTGGCGGAGCCGTGCTCATGCCGCAGTCCACCACCCGGCCCGAAGACGTGGTCGCCCAACTCACCCGCTTCGCCACCGACCGCGCGG
>JFJP01038517.1_pt1 | contig 17142 bp, 16 predicted proteins | sample 431651 | NCBI WGS metagenome assembly JFJP01 (sample SAMN02602958, study PRJNA72255) | Microbial mat metagenome, whole genome shotgun sequencing project. | biome: fresh water; feature: sink hole; material: water; isolation source: purple microbial (photo- and chemosynthetic) mats found in... | reverse complement strand
ATGAGTATAGAATCAGTTTTAAGTTTGCCATATTGCCTGTATAACGACATTATTATCCACTTAGTGAATCAGAGAAAGAAAGAAATCAAAGATATGGAACAAGCTAAAGCCAAATCGTCCTCCAGAAGGAGGTAAAAAAGAACTCGGTAGGAGTTAAACCCCTACCGAGTTCTAATTTTAAAAAACATGATTATTAATTTTAAAACGTTACCGAAAGAATTACTAAAAAAAATACCATTATCTATTAGATCTAAAGTTGATTCAATAGATTTAAACGAACTTCCAATTGAAGTCGCATATGAAGTAAAAAGTTATTCAGAACCAGTACGTCAAGATTTATCAATAAAAGAAAAAGTTTACGATGTTGTTCCTGAAATTACAATTTACAACGACTTCAAATTTTTAACTACAAAAAAACAAGCAATAATCGAATATGTAAAAAATTATTTATTAATAAGAAAGGGAACATATCCGTTTGACCCTGGCTTCGGAAATAATTTTTATAAATATATTCAATTATTGGATACACACGTTTCTGAGCTGATGGTTTCGAACGAATTTAATGAATTAAGAGAAATCATTTCTGGAATTTTTGAAACCTCAGTTGAATTTACAAATTTTAGTTCTGAAAAAGTTAGTAATGGTATTGGTACAGAATATGTATTAAATATTGATATTATTGTTGAAAACGAATCAGTAACTTTGAATGCGAATTTGTAAAATAAAAAAAGAGACTGGGAAACCCAGTCTCGGTTTAAATCAAATTATATTCTTGTAGATTTGGAAGAACGTGTCCATGACTCCATCGGAGTTATTAGTTTCACGCCAAGCCATTAGAAATTGATCGTCTTCCAATTCGAATTTGGAAGATAAAATCGCACTCCCTGAACGAAAATCATAAAGCGGTTTTAGAATTTTGGGAAGAGTCACAAAGTGACGTCCACCACATCCGAAGAAGAACGATGCGTTATTCCGATTGGTAACACAAGTTCCAACCATATTCTTAGTTACGTCATCAAGAAGAACTTTGAATCTCATGTTCTTCTTCTTTTCTTCTTCTTCCTCCTGTTTAAATTGAGGAAGATTGTACACCACATTTTCTTGTTTTTCGTAATGAAAGAATTCATAATCGAAAAACGATGATACTGGTTCTAATGAATTCCCGTCGAAGAATGGTAGTTCACTTGAAACTACCAAATTCCCTTTCGCGATTTCACCCCATCCGTTGGGGACCGTCGGAATTACTTTTCGCAGAAACGTTGCCTGTCCCGAGCAAAGCATCAGTTGATTTTCATGGAAGACAGCTACTTCCATCTTGTCTTCGTTATCAACGTTCTTGCCGAATAGGACACGAGTGCGATTCATATTCATAAAAATTTCTCTCCGAAATAAAATTAGTAGTAGTTTCGAAATAAATAATACCATATTATGCCAATATATATGTATATGAAAAAATTGAAAAATGAGTGCACTAGACAGCTTGTTAGTTGGTAAATTTCATTCTGAATACCTAAATTTAATAAATCGATATAAAGATTTAAGAAGAAATTCTATCTTTTGTCGATATTATAATATAAATGAAAACGCATCGTCTGAATTAAATACTATAAGTTATAATAAATTCGGTACTTACGATATATTTGATTATACACCATTATTTCATATTGATGTAATAAGTGACTCAGCTCAAGATTCCCAGGAATCGTCAGGATTTACTTTTGCATCCGAATTTTCACTGAACACTTATACAATAAACACTCCGAAAATTAATGATATAGTTGTTTTTCCGTATGAAGCAAATAATAAAAATTTAATTTACAGAGTTAAATCAATAAATACTTCTATTAATTCTCTCACCGAGAATATAAAGTTTCATACGTTAAATTTAGAATATGCGTCTATAACAAATATAAATACTTTAAAATTATTTAATCATTACGTTTATCTCATCACTGAAGGAAAAAATGTAACTAAACAGTTTTATATAGATTTTCTCAGTGATTTAAATCGAATTAAGGAAATATTAAAAACATCAAAATTTGACGAATCTATTGAATTTTATAAAGAATATACAGAATTAGAAAACATTTTAATATTTAAATTTTTAAACCGTTTTGATATTTATTTTTTCAACATCAAAAAGCCATATTTTTGTTTAGGAAAAGAAACAAGTATTATTACTTCGGATAAAGAAATAATAACTTTAATCAATAAATATGCTAACATTTGACGATTTAAAAGATTACTTTGAAAAATTTTTCACTTCATATTCGCCTTATCGAGATAATAAAGTTTATTCAATCATACTTGATAAACTATTACAAAATTATTTCAATTTATCATATAATGAAATTCCAAGTACTTTCAAATCGGCATTTGAACAACAAAAAATACCAATAGAATTTTATGACAATATATTATTATCGTCTGGATTTACTAAAGAAATACTTGGGAAAATTTCATACAAAGATAAAGAAATTTTATTAAAATCATTCACAGATTTTAATATATATAAAGGAACTTTAAATCAAATTCAGAAGGTCGCTTCTGATTTTGAAGAAGAATTAAATTTGTATGAATTGTTAATTGATTTCAGAACTGTATTTGTTCCATATTATAGTCTTAGTTTTTTAAAAAATCAAGATTATACTATCGCAGAAAATCAAATTATATATGATTCTATTAAAATAAATGATCATATTCAAATACCGGGAGATATTAATTCATATCGGGTTGTTATAAAAAAAGAGAACTTAAAAATATTTATCGACAAACCGTTTGGATCGGATTCGATTACTATTAAAAATGTTAATATAAATAGATGGGTGTTTGTTCCAGAATTAATATATTCTGGAGAAAAAGTTAGATCCAAAGTTTTAAAAACATTTTTAGATTATGATAAAATATATAACGCTACAAAAAAATATTTTGTGAGTATAGATCAGCTTGAAAGTAATAAAGAAAGCTTGTTACTCCCAATTAAATCTAATCTTATTTTTTTAGATTATAAAAAGTTTAGAGATATAAATTTACTAAATTATCTTTTTGCGACTATAATTCTTAAAGAATATCGTAAATCTAGATTTGTTGTTTACTTTAAAGACGGAAATTATCTAACTAATTTAGAAAGAATATATAAATTATGGTATTATGTTATATTCAGATTTTATAATAAAGGGATATCAACCTCTGGTTTACCGAACCCTGATTTAATATTTTCGATAGACAGTCCCTATTTTAATTTAAAAAGTAGCGATATAGAACGTATAAAATCAGAATATAATCTTATTGACAATGCTAATGAAATTTCATTATTTTACCATAAATATTTTACATCTAGTTTCTATCCACTTGGTAATAATGCTACAGAATTATCTATAGATCAGTTTAAAATAATTATAGAAAATGATATAGGAACTGATTTGTTAGAGTATGTAGATAAAAGAATTTTGAATGCAAGAGGAATAGATTCGGAATTTGAATGTAGTTTTATTTTAGATGAACTGTATTCGTCTATAATGACTTGGGCATATCCGGATGAATTGATAAGAACGAATATAAAGTATTTATTAGATTCACTTAGTTATATATCTACATCTGTTGATTTATCTCCAACTTATAATTTGATTTTGTTTCTAAAACCATTTCATGTTGAATTAATTAAAGAATCTGATGAAATTCTTGAAATAGACAATAAGTTTAATTTAGTAAATCCAGATCATAGATTTAAATTTTTTGTAAATTTATTTGAAACTTCAATTTTAAATATTTCTCACAGAATATTGAATTCAAAATTGATTTTAACTTCAAATGATAGTGTGATATTAAATTCTAGTTTTAAACATAACGTTTTTTATAAATGTAAAAGCTTTCTAAATTATATTAATATTATATTACATCAAATTTCATATTTTGAAGAATCGGTTATGTTTCAAAGTCATAAAGATCTGATTAAAATTAAATCAATTTTGCATAGTTTTGTAAACATGATTAATGAAGTTATTATTTATATTTTAAAACAAAATTATGATAAATTAGAAACAAATACAGAAACCGATTTCTTAGTAATTTCCGATTTTGAAGGAATATTACAAATTTCGAATTTAATTTCAAATAAATTGAATTTAATTTTAGATAATCCACTAAACATTTCGCAAGAAATACAAAATTGGTTGATTTTAAAAAAGATATACGATTTACAGATAAGTACAGAAAGTAGATTTTCAGTAATCTCAGATTTTGAAGGAATGTTACAGACTTCGAATTTAATTTCAAATAAATTGAATTTAATGTCAAATAACCCGTTCAATATTTCACAAGAAATACAAAATTTTTTAATTTTAAACGAATTATACAATATAGAAATTGGACATTCGTATATACTTGATGATAAAGAAATACGAAAACGGGAGCTATTAATTTATAATATAATTCACAACCCGTCTGTTTTTATTAATATACAAGATTTTGATTCTTCTGGAAGAAATGTTTTGGATTTATCTGATATGGAAGTTATAATACAAGATTCTGATTCATCAGGTAGAAATGTTTTAGAATTATTTGATATTGATTTTATGTTTACTACTAAATCTCCTATTCAGATTTCTCATTCTTTCAATTTAGTCTCCGGGTAAAAATATGGAGAATTTTTTTAAATGTATAAGACCGATGTAATTAAACATTATGATGAATTTAACATCATTGATGTAATACAAGAAAAACAATTAGCCAAACCGTTTATTGGACTTGTTAGAATTTTTGAAAATAATATTTTGAACACTGATCAAACTCCGGATGGTTGGCTTACAAATATGACCATCGCAACTGGAAGAGAATTTGCCGCTCAATCGCTGTTTAAAAAATCAAGTCCTAGTTCATTGTTTGGTGATATCTCAAATTATAAGATAGACGCATTTGGGGTTGGTTCTGGTGGTTCTATTATCGATGTTAATAATAATATCACGTTGTTAGGACCACAGTTGAAAGATATAGGACTTTATTCTCCTATTTCAATTAATTCCCAATGTTTGTCTGTAAACGACAATAGTGGTGTTGTTAAAAACAACGTTGTTAAATTTATAGAATCTGTTGGTCCTGGGAATCTCCAGGGAACAATTGAATATGAAGTTAGTTCTAGTGCTGATTTTGCAAATGTTGATAGAACGTATTACACAGTAGTTAAATCAACATGTGTTATAGATCATCAAGAACCAAGTTTTTTAAATACTGGTGAAAATGTTAAAATGGATGAAGCAATGTTATATTTAACATCACCGACCAATACAAATCCAAGACCATTTGCACATATTTGTTTTGCGCCAAAATTTATAGAATTAGAAACCGTTTTTAAAATAGAATGGTATGTAATATTTTAGGAGAATTTATTAATGGCTACTGTACCTGGTGTATATGTAACGATAACTGATAGAAGCTTTTCCACCCCTGCTGTCGGGAATGGAAGGGCCGGGCTTATTGTTGTTGTTTCTGATCGCGGACCACACAATCGTGTAGTTGAAGTTAATAGTCAAGAAGAATTTATAACTTTGTTTGGAAGCCCAGATATAACAAAATACGGCCAAGCCCATCATATTGCTGCCAAATTTTTAGAAAGATCTAATAGATTGTTTGTTATCAAACCGTCTTTACTAGATAGCGAAAACCCAGATTATAATGCCGCGATCGCAAATCAATATATAAAATATAATGATCCGAATGGAAGCGAACAACTGTTATTAAATAACAAATTCATTTTCACAAAGAATACCGATGCGACTGCAAAATTTGGAACCGATTTTGTTTCAAAATATGTTTTCTGTAGCATCGACGGATTTAATTTAGTCGAAGTTGGTGATTATATTTATTCTGAAAAAGACAGTAAATCTTCAAAAGGATATGTACTTGGAAAAGGATCATTAGAAAATAAAATCGCAGGAACTAATAAAGGTGTATTTTATCTTATTCTAAAAGATCCATATGAAGGTTCTTCTACAGTTGACATTAATAATGCGAATTCACTGTTAGTTACTGCTGGAACGGATCCTTCTATTTTAGACACATACACTGTTGATTTAACAAATATATTTACAACTAGAATATATGAATATTATCCTGGTTCGGATGAAATCGGAAAGTCATATACATTTACTAAAAATTCCGAAACTGTTGTTGCTGCAGATTTAGATGCATTTAATGCAGTAAATATCGAAGATTGGATATATCCATCAGCTGTAGATGTTTCTATTGCAAGGCAGATAGTTAAAAAAGATGTGCTTGCTGGAAACGTGTACATGTTGTATTTGGATATGAAGTATATGGGAAATACTAGTACTAGTAGTGTTAGAAAATACACTCCTTTTGAAGTCACAAGTATCCCAAATATGAAAACTGAGCAAGATTTAGATACTCAGGATTCTGATAATTTGTGGTATTTTTACGCTAAAGGCACTGGTACTTATTATAATCGCATATTTGTTCGCGGTGTTAGAAATGTATATTTTGAAAAAATGTATACTGATAATAACGGCGACCCATTATATAAATATGCTTTCTTAGATATAACTGTTTATCGTTCAAATACAGATGGGACTGCGACCATATTAGAAGGCCCATGGACAGTTTCTTTAATGAATAAAGCCGGTGAACAAACTGTCAAAGATATCAATTCTGGGAAAGAATTGTATATTGTAAAAGTTATTAACGAGCGTTCTAAGTTAATTTCTTGCAAAGACTCAGAATATTCCGTAACTATGTTAGAAGGAGCTAACTACGATTCAGAACGTCGTCGGCTTCAGCTACAAAGTTTGTTTTCAAGTGGTACTGTTAATCGTTTACAGACAAAAGGTTCGGAAGGATTTTTCTTAGAAAATGGGGAAGATGGCGGAGTTTTTGATAATTTCGGCAGAATCTATTTGGATAATGAGGAATTAGTAGCCGCTATAGCTAGATGTTATGAAGGAAGATTCAAGAGTGTGGACGGTAGTATCGAAAGTATGATTCAGGCAATATACCCATGGTATTATTTTGATTATGTATTGTGCGGTGGATATCCTTTGACAATTCAAGAATCTGCTGTTTATTTGGCCGATTCTAGAAAAGACTGCTTGGTTCTTGCTGATACTGGTGGACTGTTTGCAGACCCAGAACAAGATTTGATAATTAGAGCAAACAGCATGAATTGGAATTCATGGAATGTTGCTATTTATACACAATATCGTCAAATCTTTGATAAGTTTAACGGAAAAACAATATGGGTTTCCCCAACATATCATGCTATCGATTGTCACTTACGAGCTGATAATGATTCTTGGATTTCAGATCCTGTTGCTGGATATGTAAAAGGTTCTGTTAATGAGAATATGACCCTTTCATACAAGATGAGTTATACTCATCTTGAAAAAATGATGGATGTTGAATTAAATCCGACTATAGTCGAACCAGATGGTCGTTATTTCTTAACACAGTTTACTTCATATAAACCGTTGTCACAAATGAAACGGATCAATACAGTTAAATTCGTTCATTATTTATATAAACAAGTTCCAAAATTATTAAAAGATATTTTGCAACAAAAAGCGACCGCATATTGGATTGGTCAAGCAAATTCAAGAATTAGTTCATTTATGAGTAATTTTACAAAAGCGGATACCAAATATGAATCAATTTCATCATTTTCCGCAAGTATTGAATTTGATGAAGATAGTTCCCAAATGTATATTGGTTTAACTATCAGACCGCTTCGTACTATTGAAGCTATTCACGTTAATATTATTGTAACTTAAAATCATACTGTGGCCATGGATGGCTTTATTTTATTGGAGAAATTATTATGCCCAAACATTTTTTAATGTCAAATATGTCATTGGCTACTACTGTAAAAGATCGCCCCCATGAAATGAATCGTTATATGGGCGGACATCAAAGATTAACGCAGCCGTATGTTTCTGGTTATTGGTATTTTATGTTATTGACGCCCGATGGTATTTTTTCACCAGATTCTAGTTTCAGTGTGGATAGTGCCGGTGGCGGAGATCTGGCGGATACTGATTTAACAGGTGATACATTCGGATCGTTTGCAGCAGATTCAAGTAAAGATCAACAAAATGCAGAACAATGGTTTCATTCTGCTGCTGAAAGTTTTACCCCTCCGTCTACAAGTTTAACTAAAATAGATATCCCTGGGATGGGAGGAATTGGTTCTTCGTTTATTGGTGGAAGAGAAATTACCAGAACGTTTACTGTTGGTTTTAGAGAATATACTAATTTACCAATTATGAGCTTGCTTCGTAGGTGGAATAGTGCACTGGATCCGTATTTGGGTGTAAGTCCATTTCTTGCGGAAAATTGGACACCTAATGCTTATAAAGGTGTCGCTTGTGCATTTTTATGTAAGCCAACTGTGTCTTTAGACGGTAGTAGAAAAAGCATTAAGTTTGATATAAAAAATCAAGACAAAACAGATATTGAACAATTATATTACTTTGATGGAGTTTGGCCAGAGACTTCGCCAGATGACAGTTTCAATTCAGATATTGCAACCAATGATTCTTCACCATTGTCAGTTACTTTCGCATTTGATGGTTGGGCTTACAATAAAGAAGCGTTCGGGAGAACCTTTGGAGCAGAAGCCACAAAACTATTTAATGATAGGTTTAGTTTGGAAGAAATTATAGATCATATTGCAAATCGAGTCATTCCAGGAACGGCTTCTTTAGCTATGAGCTAAATTCTAATATGTCTATTGCCAGACTCAACACTTCTTTTACTAATTATTTAAATTCTAATCAGGCAAAATCTGAACACAAACCATACACCAGATATGAAGGAGGACACAAATCATTGAGTAGCCCCTTTGTATCTGGGTACTGGTATTTATTATTAGAATTGCCAATCGGTAAATTAGATGGGGTAATAACCGAACATTTAAGTATGTTTTCAACAGATTTAACAAAACACGTTAAGATGAAAAAATACTTGCATTGTTTAGCAGAAACATTTACTCCACCTTCAAAAACAATTCAAAAAGGAGAAGTTTCTGGTTTTGGAGGAATAAAAAAATTTATTCCCTTAAACCAAACCATCACTTCTAATTTTTCAATTACATTTATAGAATTGTCTGATATGCCTGTTCATAAAATATTTAAAATCTGGTCGAATATGTTTAATTCTCAATATGGAAATTCATTTTCTCCTGTAAATAAGTCCAGAGCGTATATATTTTTATGTAAACCAACATGGTCCCACACGACTGGCACCGGGTCTGGATTAATCCGAGAATTAGCCCCATCTATTGAAGATGTAGAAGAGATGTATTATTTTGAGGGTGTGTTTCCGGAAACAGATGGATCTGACTCTTTAAATTCGGACATTTCTGTAAATGAATTAACAAAATACCAAATTCAATTTTCCTTTGATAGCTATTATTTTGGTGTAGAACATAATGATATTGCAGAAGAAGGAATTAAATTATTAAGAGATACGGTCGGAATTTATAAACACGAGATTGGAGATATTTTACCGTGATAATTAATATTGATTTATTATGTCCTAATAAACTATGTTTAGATAATGTATATTTTAATTTTGTTCAAAATTATTTAGTACCATCGGCTTATGATCAAACATTATTTGAAGAAGTGTTATCTCAAACGCCAACATTCTCTTCATTTATAATGGGAAAGACATTGTTTGACTCATTAAATATAATAACAGAAAGTTATAGAAAATATAAAAATTATTCATTTTTATCTACTACAGATGTACGTTCAACATCAAACTATAATTGGTTGTTAGATAAAAATAAAAAATCATTTAATTCTAATTTATATAATCTTCAAGATTTAATTAGCAAAAGAATGTCAATATTTGTAGAATTAGAAAATTCATTAATCAATATCTCAGTACTCAGAGATCTTGAAAATTCAGAAATAGTTCATGTTGTCGACGAAATTATTTTGAAGCGAATTGATTATGTTCGTGAATTATTGAACAACAATGTTAATATATTTAATAATTTAATTGCGTCATATAAAAGTAATTTTCCACTAGATATGATTGAATAAGGCGGTAAAAAAGCGTACTCATACTGTATTATTACAGTATGAGTACTTTTTACCGCCTAATTATTAATCAAGAACTGACCCATATTTGAAATTACCCAAGCCTCTTTGCGCATGAACTCACACACGTTAAGAAAACCTTTCGTTTGATAATCTTCAAATGTGAATTTGAAAATCTGATTCTTTCCGTTATTATTTGACGGCGATGTATAAATAGTAATTCTATTATTCTTTTTATCCAATTCAAATTTAGTGCTATTCGGTTTCCAGCCACTATCCGATTGAATTAAACGTTCTAACGAATTCCATGAAACCGGTTTTTCTTCACTTCTATCATAATAATACAATAATGCTTCACAGGTTTCTGCAAATATATTTGCGGTGGTAACTACTTTACATTTAGATCTAACGATAGCATTGCCTGTGAATGCATCTGGACCAGGATTTAGAAATACAATTCTAAGATTATCGTACTGAGAATTAAATGAAAGTGTAATATATGGAGCTTCTCCTTCTTCCAATTTTCCCTTTTTATACAACTTCATATTGATAAACCAGTAATTATCTCGAATATAATATTTCTTAGTTTGATTTGAACTATTGTTATTATTAGTATTAGAAGTAAATGTAGTTGATTCGAATGGATTGCTTTCCATAGTGAATATAGGACTCGCAGGAGTAGTTGATTCGGATTTTTCAGTAGTTTCTGGGACTACAACATCATCTTCAGTATTGGAAAATGCTTCGAAGAATGGATTTGAATCAGTCATTTAATAATTTCCTTCGTTTTGAGATAATTTTCAGTAATATACTGCGCCAGCTTAATTGATAATTGACCTTGTGCAGTAATTGATTGTGCTAAGTGATGATTTGAATATCGAAAAACCTTTAATCCTAATACACCATAAATACTATTCATGATAATTTTAATAGACTTCTGTCTTGAATTATAAAAATTATATTCTGAAGAATGTTCATTATATTCTGTACATTTTTTTTGATAAAATTTTCTATAAGTAAACAATTCATTCAATAAATTTGTAAATAATCCTAATTTAGTTTCATGTTTTTCAAAACATGTTCCAGCTATTGTCATCGAGTAATTACTAATATATTCTAACGCTTCTTTTATTGTTAATTTAAGAATTCTTTGTTTGGTACTAATAGGCATTTCCAATATATATATACAAGAATAAATATGTTCTAAATTATTTATGTCAAATAGATAGTCATATACAAAATTATTATACGGTTCTGATTTTGGATGAATGAAACTTAGTATATCTAATATCGGAACTAGATAGAACTGAAGTAGAAATTGATGTTTGTCTGTTTTTGGCTTATAAATATCTTCGATATTATTTGCTTCTTTAAACAATTTCTGAAGTAGATACGAACAAGTATAATATAAATCTCGTTTTTTATCTAATTTATTCGAAACATCTTCTTCTTTGACATACTTAATACATAAATCATGAATACTTTGAATTAGAGTGAGATCTAAAGTTTGTTTTCCTATCTTATTCTCAATTACATTCAAAAATTTATATGTAACTGGGTTTATAATTCTAGCGGTATATACATCGAATGAAATGTTAGATTGTAACATCATATTCGGATATAGCGAACTGTTTTTAACACCAATTCCACTTCCGGCGAAAAATCTTTCAGTTTCATCCACAGAAATGTCATAAACTTCACCTTCATAATCATCTATTTCTGTTATTGAAACTATTTTTTCTAATCCAACTTCATCACTATATGCATTTTTGATATGTGGTAACAAATTTTCTAATTTAGAAATTGGATGTCTGTGATTGGATGATATCCCGGTATTAGATAAAATTCCAGCATATCCTTTAACTGAACCAAAAACTTCAGGTATGACTAAATTTGGTCCATATCTGTGTAAATTCATAATTCCATTACAGAACTTTCTTGGATTCCATCCTATAGTATGTGCAACTATAAAACATTCTAATATTTCTGGTTCTCTATATTTACTTAAAACTTTGGTAGGAGTTATTTGATTAGATGTAGTTTTTTCAAATCCATCTGCATCATACATTCCTTTCCATATTCTAATTCTATCTTCTAATGAATATTTTAAAATTTCTATAAATTTCTTTCTTTTAGAATGGATATAAAAATCTTTTAATTCTGTTCTATATGGTTCTGCAACTGTCGCCATCCATTCTTGTTTTTTATTACCAGTAAAGTGATTTTTTGCTCGTATATTTTTAAGATATGTCGAATATTTATCTAATTCTGATTTATCTTGTTTAGCTATAAGATATGTTCCATTTATTCCAGAAACTACCCAACCATCACTTAACCAAAATCCCAATAATTCTGGACATTGGGTTTTTTTAGTCCCATATGTTTCGAATTTTTTCATTCCTACAACATAATCTCCAACTTTCAAATCTTTCCCTTTTATAACATATGGAATACTTGTTCTTACATTTTGTTGAATTCCAAATATAGAATGATTGTCAGTTACGGTTACTTGTTTTCCAGTTTCCGTGGTGACAATTATTAATTTACCATTAATTGTACCCCAGTCATGTACTATTTTTCCTTTAACTTTTCTCCAACAAGATTTGTTGTCTTTTGTCCAAGTTAAAGTTTCATCGCCATCTTTAAATGTGTATTTTCCAATTTCACCATAAGAAACGGTTCCATTTCGTTTAATTAATATATTTTCCCACGGAGGAAGGCTGGCATCAAGGTCAATTATTAAACTTCCATCTTTAATTACTCGCGGAGTCGGAGAATTAACATGAGCGCCTTTGAATTTACTAATCAATTCTCCATAATCTTTAGAATCTATATTAATCGGTTCTATTATTTTCTTTTTATCAATCATTTTTGGAAATGTTGACAATTCTTCTGCACTTATAAATTTATTTTGTTCAGTTGACATTCCATATCGTATGAATTTGTTTTCATTTAGATTTTTATACAGTACATAACTATCAAAACTAGAAGAATTACCAATCAGTGATTTTGAAAATGAATTTTTTAAAGTTCGTCTAATACCATTATGTAATTCTATATGTTTCAATTTATCATTTAATCTAGCACAAAGTACAACGTCTATTAAATTATAGAATAAGTAATTTTTAGGGTCATTTTCATAAAATTCATGCAAATCTGCATTTTCTGATTTATATTCAAATTTTTTTAATTTTAATTCTGCAGTAGATACAAAATCCAAACTATATGACGGTTGTTTTGATCCAAAATTCACATTGTGTTCGAATGAAGTCGCGAATTTCATTCCGAGTTTACTCTCTGCTGTATATTTCTATACAGTTCAGACTATATCATTACTTGTCGGTTTTTTAAGATAGTAATAATGCAACATTAGATATAAAATATTCAATTTTGAATGGTTTTCTAATCACTAAATCTACATTCAGATTTTTAATAAGTTCTTCATCTGTAGAACCTGTTACCACTATTATCTTTGGTTGACAAATTTTCCATAACTGATTTTTAAATCTAGTTATAAATATATCGCCAGACATAGGGGTCATATTGATATCACATATTATTAAATTTGGTATATAATTATAACTAACTTCCAAACCAGTTAATCCGTCAGTTGCTTCAAATATATCACGGATCTCTAACAATTTAAGGGCCTTATTGATTATCCTTCTAGTAAGAATGTCATCGTCGAGAACTAAAACTTTTAATTTACTATAATTCATTGGAATATTTTCTCCTTTCGATACCGACAAGTATCTTGCGCTTCCACCCGCTTGGGTGTACTCCAGTTCAGGATAGTCGTTGCACCAGTGTAGTTCTGGCTCAGGGTTGTCTTGTATATATAAGATGTTCCCTGAATTCACAAGATTTAAAGTGGGCCAAATTCACACAACCCACCGTCTTCGCGAGGTTTATACATATGCAATAGATCACATATTGTAAATTCTGGTATTTCTACATATTTATCATTTCTAAATTCAACAAATTCAAATTCGCTTAGTATTTTATTAACTACCTCTACATCATTATCAAATAATTTCAATAGTCTTCTGTATATATACGGATAATCGAAATTATCAGAATTAAATCCGCTTAATATAAAAGGTTTTAATTCTTTTACTTTAGCCCAAGCATTTAATATTAATTTTCTTTCATCTGCGAATGTAAATATATGTATATTCTCATCCGATGATATATATTTGCCTTTTATCAAATCTTCCTTAAATTCTTGTTCCCACAACGTCAAATTTTCGTTTCGTTTATGTAATAGATAACAGTAATAATCATTTTTAAAGTTTAAAGATATTGCTGAAATGGGATGATTCGATTCGTCAAATCTAAAAGGGATATTTCGATTATGATAATAAACTTCTATATCTAAAAATAAACAAGATAAATCTTGTTGTTTGTCATTAGATTCTTTCTTTTCAAATTCTTGATAATATTTTGCGGAATAGTATGTGTTGATATTTAAATCAACATTATAGAAATTATAAAATTCTAAATTTTTATTGATCTCTTGAAAGCTGATTTGTTTCATTCGAATTTTCCGCCGCAGATTGTCGCAGATACTGCATCATTTCATGAAACATATTTTCAATACAGTAATCACAAACATGAAATTTATTATTTTTACTTGAAAAAATAATCATTACCTGTGATTGCGACTTTAAACAAAAATCACAAACTTTTTCATCATGTTCCAAAACTTTTCTCCTTTAAAAATAGGATTCAGATATTAATATGTATATGAAAAATTTTAAAAAATGAATTTATGTGGAAATATTGATTTTCGGTTCATATAAACAAAATCATCATATGATGCATATAAATTTCCAAACGAACTTAACATTCCGGAGAAATTGATATTGTCTAATTTTTCAACATTTTCGAATATTAATTTTAATTTGAAATCATCAAAATGTTCATGAATTATATTTTTATTATTGTTAATATATGATAATGAATCTGCCAGTAAAACTTTCACCCTATGATGAGACTCTGGATGAGATTCAATTGAATCTTCCGGCTCATTTTTAAAAAACCAAAACAAAGAATACAATATAGGAGTTATTAATGAAAACATTATCAAAGAACTCTTAGTTAATTGAGAAATATTGTGTTCTTGTTCTAATTTTAATGGAAAATCATTGCTTAGTGGTTTGTTCAACATTTTAGTTAATTCTGCACCAAAACCCATTTTTTTTGCAAAATCATCTGAATCATATTCATTTTTGATATTGATTGCCGAAATTAAACTTGACAAACATATTCCAATTATAATGAAAAACAATACAAAATATCCAAATGTAGTTAAAGTTCCGGAACCTGTAATATAAGAAGTGAAACCCGCCGCCCCACCAATAATAGGTATAAATAAAAATGGATTTAAAAATAAATGTTGAATTTCATATAATTTAATTAATAGATTTTTAGAAAAATACAATCTATAATTAATCCAATGTCCTATTTCATGTAAATATATAGCCATCAATTCTCGTTCACTAAATTGATTTAATAAAGATTTTTCTATAAAAATCGGCAAGATAGTGTTTGAAATTTTAGATGTTAATTTGATTTTGTTATTATCTAATCCACCCTTCATATTTAATCTATATAAATTCATATTACAATTAATTATATCACTAATTCCATTAAAATTAGTTAATACTTCTTTATCTATTAATCCAGGAATAGTAAATGCGGTTTTTCTTTTACTGATAAAAGAATAAATTAATATTTTTGAATTAGAATTTACATATTTATTAACCAGTTCTATTTGATTTTTATTAAGATATATGTTATTATGTGTTTCTGAATTAGTATTAAGAATTGATTTGATATCATCTGAAAATAAATAATATGTTTTAGGAAATATTTCTTTTAATTTAACTTCGATCGGATGATTAATCATAAGAAATGATATTAACTTTCCCATTTGTAGTTTCAGTAAATATAACTTCAATAGTATTACTATTTATCATTTGAATACTAGGATATACTGACATATTATTATTATCGTATACTACTATTTGTAAATTAGAAGAATTAAGATTGTGATCAAACCTATACACTAATGATAATCCATCAATTACGAATGTTTTATACTTTATTTTATTCATAACTTCATATACTGCTTTTGAAGACGGAACTAACGTTGCATCATTTACTATAGTTTGTGTAATGTTTTCTATAGGATTCAATATAGATGGGTTGTTTGTTAAATCTTGAAGTAATAAAAAAACTACAATATTGAGAGGTATTGCTTTTATTACTATTTTATCATTTTCAAAAATAGAACATTTAAATTCTTTTGCTTTTAAATTAAACCATATTCTACCAGGAGATTTTACTACTGGGTCTTCTAATAAAGTTTCTAATTTAGAATTTTCAAAAAAATATTGTGAGCCATACATAATTAAAATTCCTATAATAAATAAATTAAAAATTGATTGATATTATTAGATATAATTGTATCTAGTTCTTCTGTTATTAATGATAATTTATCTGTCAATAAATTTTCTTCTATTACAGAAACACTCTCTTCTAATAATGGCTTGCTTAAATATGATCTAAAAAACAATAAGTTATTCTTAATTCTACTTATATTTTGTGAGATTGTGAAACGTTCTTCTTTGACTATAGTTGTTGCTAAATTATATTTGTCATAGTAATCAAATAATTTTAACTTTTCATTTGTTGATTTACTATGAAGATTCATTACAATAATTCCAATTATTAAATAACAAAGCATAACGGTAATAACAGTGATTCTATATATGTTTCCGGTCTCTTCATTATTTTTGAATAGCAAATATGATGCTGGCAAACTAATAAAAGTCCAGTATGGAGCTGTGATAAATGCGTCTTTATATAATATCTCATATGTTAGGTATTCATAATTTATTAAAACTTTTAAATAATGAGCAAATCTTAATTCAAAGTCATTGTATAATATATCGCTGAATTCATATGGGGCGACGATTGGGATTCTAAAATCATTATTATTAATATACAAATTTATTTTAGAATTTTCTTTTGATAATTTTATTTTTACAGAAAATATATTTTTAATCTTTTCGATCAAATT
>JFJP01038516.1_pt1 | contig 17142 bp, 19 predicted proteins | sample 431651 | NCBI WGS metagenome assembly JFJP01 (sample SAMN02602958, study PRJNA72255) | Microbial mat metagenome, whole genome shotgun sequencing project. | biome: fresh water; feature: sink hole; material: water; isolation source: purple microbial (photo- and chemosynthetic) mats found in... | reverse complement strand
GAAGATGCAATACGCACAAAAAAAGATAAATTTTTAGGAAGAACAGTGAAATTTTATCTGTTACCCTCGAATAAAGCATTTTGTACGTTTCGATAGTTGTTAGCAAAAGATTATAATAGTTATGCCTTTTCAGGTAAGTAACTTTAACTCTTCCAGAAAATCGTACTGTAAATCTTCATGCAGAGCAGCTATCGATTTTTCAATTTTTTCAATCTGGCGGTCGTATAAATTGCTTAAAACAGGGTACGATCGAAAGCGGACTCCCGATTGTTTCACTTTGAGGCAATAATAAAGGAGTAATTCAACTTCGGTAGATTTCGATTGAGAATATTTAATATACTTTTTGGTAGTTCGTAAAACCTTACGGAACGTCTTCTTTGCCAAATATAAATTACTTCGGTTCAAATCGAGAAACTGCTCATCGATCATCTCCTTCACCCCAATAATATAGGTAGGTTCATCAGCGGCTTCGAATAAAAGGTATGTAAGCAGCTCTTTATTTTCCTTTTTATACTTGGCGAGTTTAATACATAGCTCCAAAACCAGTTGTGGCGGAATGGTTTTTAACTCTTGCTTAAGTTCGTTAAGGCTGGCAGTGATCATTTATACATCTTTTTTTTCTTTAACGGCTCCAGTAAATATTCGAGGCCATTCAGTTTTATTTCGTACATCGTTTGCAAAAGCATTCCCAGCTTGCCTTCAGGGAACCCTTTACGCTGAAACCATTCGAGATACGAAACCGGCAAATTACACAACAACGTTCCTTTGTACTTACCAAAAGGCATTTCCATACTTACTAATTGTAATAATAATTGCGGATCGGCACTCATAATTCAATGTCCTTTTTATAATTGTACAATTTAAAATCGCTTACTAACGTCACTATTTAAAACCACTTTTAAACGGATAATAATTTACCATGCTTTTTCCAATATTTTCGGCCATAACTGCAAAATATTTCCTCACCGGATGCGATTTCGCAAATGGCAACCAAACAAACCCTGTTATCGTCGTCGAGCGTAATAGTCGCATTATTGGTATAGCCAACGGAAATCAATCCTTCTGCATCGTTGGCATATTTTGCAAAGCATTTAATTTTCATAGAATCCATAACAGAGCCATCCAGCATAATAATAAAATAGCGGTCTTCTCCCCTCCTTTCCCTAATTTCTACCTCTGCCTTCGAAAGCAATTTCCCCTTAAACACCGAAATAATCTCATTTTTAAAAATTGGAATTGAAGTATATAATCCTTTCCCTGCCTTGGGTATTTGGGAATCCTTAATATATAAATAATCCGATTCTTTAGCATCAATGCTATCGGGAGAAAGAGTAGGGATGTTGCTTAACTTTTTCGGGGTCTTCAAATCAGCGATTATTTTATAAGACAGGCGGCTTAAACGTAATTTTAATGAAGCTATAAAAATATAAAAAAATAGACCACATAGATAATATTATCCCTGGTTCGTTTATCGAATTAAAAGTATTTATTAGCTTTAGGTTAAAGAAATTATCATATTTCAAACCTTCTGAAAAATAATTTGTTTACCTACTTATTATCATTAATAGAAATATTTATACTTTGAACATTCATAAATCGAAAAAAGCAAAATCATGAATTTACGTAAATTAACTTATTACTTTGTTGCCGTGCTAGTTGTCGGCATTACAGCCCTGTCGTGTAAACAGAAACCAGCCGAAACCGAATCGCTGGCAGGAATAGAATACTACCGGAGCCTTCAGTTTAGTGAAACTCCATTCGACCTGGAAAAAGGAACTCATCCGTTAACTGCTGAAGAAGCTAAAACCATTAACAGCTACAAGTTTACAAAAGACAGCCTTGGAAGGCTAGCTTCCGTTGAATTTGTGCGTGGTGATGTTTTATTGGGCTATTCCAGTATGCGAGGTTCAGCAAAAATCACGTATACCTATTCGGATAACAAACAGGTAAAACACTTTTTCAACAAAAACAACGAGCCCATTGAATCGGAAGGTGTTTTTGCTGCCGAATATTCGCTCGACTCTACCGGCATGCGCACCGGTATGAAATTCCTTGATAAGACAGGAAATCCGGTAGAAAACAGAAATAAAATCAACTATTTTGTTTGGACAAAACTGCCTGATGGCATGATAAAGGAACTGCGTTATAACCTTGCTAACGAAGAAATGGTGATGAATCCGTTCTGCCCATTTTACGAATTACGCTTTTCGTACAACGATAAAGGATATGTTACCCGTATGGCAAATTACAAAGCCGACACCCTTTACAACTGTACTGCCGAAAACTGTGGCGATATAGGTGTTTCGTATTTCACTTTTAATCCGAACGATAAAGGCGATCTCTTAAATTTTTCTGTTTTTAATGTTTATGGACAAATGTCGAATCTCTTTTGGGGTTGGTCGAAACGTGAAAATAAAGTAGACGAAAATGGTTATGTAGTCGAAACAGCCGTTTACGATCAGGATAACGAATATCTTGGAGGAAAAAATGTGCCGGTAACCAAATATGTATACGACGCACACGGAGCTAAAATTGAAGAACACAATATGGATAAAGACAGAAATGTTGTAAACCATCCCGAAAATGGCGTTGCAGTTACTAAATTCACTTACGATGAACAGGGACAACCTCAGGATACTTTAAAGTTCGATAAAAACCTGGTAGCCATTGTTAAAAAATAATTGGAACTAAAAAGTATGATAACTAGAAATATTTTAAAGTTCCTCACCTTGCTCTTAATGATTATTGGCTTTGCCGGATGTGCGCAAAAAAAAGCGGACACCCAGCAGACCCGGAGTCAGGAACCTGCTGCAGAACAAGTTGTTTCTGTTGACCAAGAAACTCAGTTGCTGCTCGACGACTTACGCGAAAACGGCGATTATGTAAATAGCCGTGAATTTCCCTCATTAATAAAAGCCTCTATTGTGCACGACAACCTGGATAAAAAAATTCATGTTATCGACATTCGATCTGCTCAACTCTTCGCCGAAGGTCATATTAAGGGAGCTGTAAACAAGCGTTTCGAAGATCTGCCCACTTATTTCGAGAACGATATAAAGCCTTTTGAATTCGAGAAAATTATTATTGTAAGCGACGATGGGCAGGTTTCGGCCTACACAACTATGCTGCTGAGACTTATTGGTTATGGCAATGTTTTCTCAATGCGATGGGGAATGAGTGCCTGGAATAAGAAAATTGCCGATAAAGGATGGCTAAAAGGGGTAACGGGAAAGTACGAATCAAAACTCGACACCATTACCCATGTAAAACCTTCCGCAACGGCTTTACCATTGCTTAAAACAATGAAAACCAGCGGTCAGGAAATTGGACAAGAGCGGTATAAAAAACTTTTCGAAGAGGGGACGGCAAATGTTTTAATTTCGGCAGAAGAAGTATTTGGCAACCCCGACAAATATTTTGTAATCAATTACGACCGGAAAGACAAATACGAAAAAGGCCATATCCCCGGAGCAGTTCGATTCAAACCCGACGAAACGCTTGGATTTGTTTCGGAAATGGGTTCTATCCCAGCTGACAAAACCGTTGTGGTTTATTGCGGAACAGGTCACAATTCGGCATTTGTAACTGCTTACCTGCGTCTCTTCGGCTACGATGCCCGAACATTGCAATATGGCAACAATGGCTTTATGTATAATAAAATGGTTAGCGAAAAAGTTGCCTTATCGTGGCAGCCCTTCACAAATGAAGATGTTAATAATTACGAAGTAGTAAAATAGATATTTTTAGTTTATTGTAAGCTGGTGAATAACACAGCATACTTCAACAATGATTACAATTCCGGCTTGATCAATGTATCGGGCCGGAATTTGTATTTTATGGTTTCATTATCCATACTATCAGTTAACACATAGAGCTGTGTTTGACCGGTTTGACTTAATAGCATCCATATTTTTGCTGAAATCGCAAGATCGTCAGCATATAATACCACAGGACCATTGTGCTGATGAATCATTCTTAGGATACGATCGTCCATCACCGATTTTGGAGGAAAACTCACGGCCCCTTCCGGAAGCTTAGCCATATTCTCCCCATGATCACTTAAATCTATCGCTAAAATGTTTCCCGAAAGATCCTTTAACTGTTCCTGGGAAATGACATTTTCGCCCGAAAAAGAAGCTGCTGCCCATTTATCGGCATCACTTTTAAAACCACTGCTGGTTAGGGACTTGAACAAGACCAAAGCCGCAGAAACAATAACAATGATAAATAATAACTGATATTTTTTCAGGATATGCATAACACATTGTGATTTAAGAGTTATTCGCAGCCGCCATCCAATTTTTTAGGATCGAAACTGCTTTTTTGAGCAAATTGAAGCTTTAAACTATCGGGCAAACTATTTATTTCGGTAAAATATTTTTTTGCACGTGTTCGGGTTTCGAACAAAGCATTTTCGCGAGCCGAGATACGATCGCCTGTAAAAGCGCTATTCATAACCGTTGAGAACCATTCGTTTAAGCCGCCCTTCATACTATAGGAATTTGCGAACCCTAACCCTCTGGCTAAAACCAAGGCATAACCCGAATACAAATCGCCATTGGAATAAAAAATAACCCTCTTTTTATTGTCTGCGAAATAGCTCTCCAGATTCGTCTCCTTATTCAACAACTGGTTATATGGAATATTTATTGAGCCAGGAATACTTACCTGTTTGAAATCGATGGGATTCCGCAAATCAACCAGTAAAACCGTACTATCCTCGCTAACAACAAACCTGGCAACCTGATCGACTGAAAAATAAGCGCTTTTTTCGATGGATTGATACAACAACGTTTTGGGGTTTTCGGTAAGACGCGCTGTGCCTGGTGAAGGTAAAAACGCCAGAATTAAACCAAACGAGCCAAGCAATATTGAAAAAACTATTCTGGGATTCATTCTGAATGATATTAAAGTTGACTTGTTATATCGGGACGGGCAAATTTCTTTTCGGCTATTTCAGCGACCCAAAACATTGCAATAGCTACAACAATTAGAATCAGTGTAAACACACCGGTAGATAATCCCATAATTTCGTTGATCTTAACCGGACCTTTGTACGAATCGTTCGCCAAATTTTGAATGAATGGAAAGGATTCGGCAAACAGAAAAGCTCCTGTTAGCCCGCCAATAAAAAAGACCATTGCATCAATTTTACCAATGGACAAAGCGCTTAAGCCAGTTCCCGGGCAAAACCCTCCCATAATAAAGCCGGCACCCATGATTACTCCGCCAACAATGGAAGCTTTCACATAGTACTCGTTAACAAAAACTTTGCTTAAGTCGAGCAGTCCAAAATAGCTCATAAATTGAGAGCCGACTAATGCAACAATAGCTGCAGTAAAAAACACTTTTATTACGGTAGTATCGTATCCATAAAACATGCCTGCAAGTTTTCGGCTCGACGAAAAACCGGCTTGCTCCAACGCAAAACCAAAGCCGACACCAATCAGAAAGGCTATAGTAAGATCGAGCCATTCAGGAAATCCGGGTACTGAAGAAATAGGTCCCATTGTAATATGATTAAAGAATTATTAAATCCAATTTTTTCTGAAAAACCATGCAAAAATAAAAGCAGAGCCAAAGATGGCAATCATAGTAACAAACCCTGCCACTGACAATACTGCCATACCCGAAAGCGCTGCGCCACTGGTACACCCTCGAGCCAACTGGGCGCCGTATACAAAGAATACTCCTCCTAAAAAAGCAAAGATTAATCGTTTTGCATTCGAAATATTAGGCGATTTCTCAATTTTTAGTTTTAACCGTCTCGAAAAAGCTCCCGAAATAAATCCCCCTGCCAGAATCCCCAGCACTTCAATGGGAAGCCAGTTTTTCAGCGGATTTTGTCCACCTTCAAAATATTTACTGTAATATTCCGAGGTAAGGGCATGATCACTATTTACCGCGCCAACAATCGAAACAACGCAATATTTTAAACCTCCGCTTGCCCCTAGTCCACGACCGGAAAGATACATCGCCAAAAGGAGAACTAACCCCAGCAGTGTGCCGGCAATATAGGGATTCATGTAATTTCGCTTCATACTTTATAGAATTAAAGGCTGTTCCTATTTATCTTTCCCCTAATAAACATTGGGGTAATAACAAAAGAAAAAGTAATTAGTTTAAGAGCACAACTCAAGAAAAACCCGAAATAAATCAAAGCTTATGCCTCACCCAATTCACAGACCTTGCTATCAGGAGTTTGTAATTCTGGTTCTGAAATGCTTTTGCATCATGTCCCAATGCCAGGTAAACAATCCGTGATTTACCAGACTCATTCGTCCACATGGCCATTGGCGATGCTTTCGGATGATTGTTGTTTAACAAGGTATGAACCTGATCCATTACCTCCAGATTTCCATAGGCTTCGTCTTCAATGGTAAAATCGTCAATACCCTTGGTAATTGGATGGTTTTTATCTGCAACAGTAATATGCATCTCTAAATCGTGGGTATAATCCGAGGCAGGTTGCTTTACCCCATTTTTTATATAGGTAGAATCGTGATAGCGCCCTCCAACCAAGTTCAGGTAAAAGTCCCAGTTTTGATACGACACAATGGAATGATGCAAAAAGACCAGGCCTTTTCCTTTCTTCACCAGGTTTTGCCATGCAGTTTTTTGCGAGTCGGTTATTTTGTTCCACATATCATAAAAAACAATTGCATCGTACTTCTCAAAACCTCCGGATATTAGCAATTCATTAGCCTTCGGATGTTTTACTACTGTATATTCAATGTTGGGCATTTGGTCCCACATCTGAAAAAATGCAAGGGTATCAAAACTATGGCCACCAATAACGAGAAGAATATTGACTTTGGAGTTCTGACTTTCGTTTTGGGCATTTAAATCAAGCATAGCGAAAAAAGCAAAAAACAAACATAGTCGTATCATAAAGTTATTCTTTCGTTTAGTAGAACCGCTGTTTTCCGCGATCGATAAGTGTAAAGATATCTAACCGGCAAATCAATACCAAAAGAACTATTTATAAATACAATATGTTTCTGCCAGCATATCATGCAGCCCCTGTTTTGTAGCGGTGAATGCAACCACCAGGCAAGAAACCAAAGTTATTCCCGAACCTGCATAATTTAATCCTTTCGAAAGAATATCATTTTGCAAATTTCCAACTTCAATCCAATTAGTGGTACTCAAAAAATCAGGGTGTTGAAATAATACGATTGTCCCGTAAATCGAAATAATATGGCTAATCAACCAGGGGAAATACCGTTTAATCGCTTGCAAAGCACTGATTCGATTAAAATTTAAATCGACCACTTTAATACCAACACCCATTTTTCCCAGAGTAGCACCAAATTTATATTCCATTAAAGGTTTATAGATGCCCAGTATAAGTGTTAATAATAGTTGCAAAGGCAAATTCTTTATAGAATTTATATTATACATACTCAGTGCCATAACCGGAATATAAACCATAAAATCGATGAGCGAGGCTGCAACCCTGATCCAAAAACCCGCCCAGCGAACATTCTTTTTTCCACCCTCTTCCTGTAATTCATTGTCTAATACCTGGAAATCCATACCTCTTTTTTTAAAATTTATATTTTTGGCTAACATGCTTTTATAGCGTGGGCTAGCTTACTTTTATACAAATGTCGTTCCTCTCTTAAGCATTAATACACGCGGTAACTAAAATTCAAAGATAATTTTTTTACCCAATCTTGTTCACCAATCTTTTTTAAAACCATTTTCCGACAATAATTTGAGATATTGTTAATGTTGAAACTATTGGCATTAATTTTAGAAAGTTTTAGTTAGCAGGAATCCCCAGAACATATTGCTCCCTGAAAAATTTCGCTTATTTTTATCCGCGAAACCCAACCCTATTGGATTGACTGCAGCAATAAGAGATGATAACACCGTACGTTACGAAGAAATGTTTAAAACCTATTTCTCTTCGTTGTGTTATTTTGCACAGAAATATGTCGTTGATCTCGATTCGTGCAAGGAAATTGTTCATAAGGTTTTTGTGAATATATGGGAAAAACGGGAAGGTTTTGATTTTGAAAAGCCTGCCAAATCATATCTATTCACGGCTGTATACAACCGTTGTATGAATCATATCCGCGACCAGAAGCGGGTGTTAACTACCACATCGCAGGAACTCCCGGAGGAAATATCGGATAAATCTTTATATAATAATCATCTCGAAGCGGCTGAACTGGAGAGCCAGATTTGGAAAGTGATAAATTCGTTGCCCGAACGTTGTAAGGAAATATTCATTCTGAACCGCTTTAAAGGCAAAAAATACCACGAAATAGCAAGCCTTCTCGACATTTCGGTTAAAACTGTCGAAACCCAGATGACGAAAGCCTTGAAAGTGTTGCGTGAGAATTTAATCGAATATCTATATCTATTCATTTTTTTATTCATAAAAAAGCTATGGTAGCATCAGGGTATAATCTATTTCAGGTGTGGTAAGGATGGAAAGCTATGAGTGAAAACTTCAATCATATCGACCTCGACCTGCTTACTAGGTATTTTTCGGGAGAATGCACTTCCGAAGAAGAAACAATTGTACTTCACTGGAAAGCTGAATCGGAAGAAAATACCAGGCATTTTAATGAGTTGCAGGAAGTTTGGACGACAATGGGCAAAACTTCGCCCAACCGCAATATTGATGTAGATGCCGAATGGGAAAAACATACCCGTGAATTTATCCCGTCAGTTGAAAAACCGGGCAAAACCGCTTTCTTGAATACAACGCTGCGCATTGCCGCCTCAGTTATTATAATCCTGGGGCTTTCCTATACCGGATGGAATTTTCTATCAAAAAAATCCGTCCAAACTAATCTTGCTGAAACGCGTCAGATTTCGCTTCCCGATGGTAGTCGTGTAACGCTAAACGAAGGTTCAAAAATTACCTATCAGGAAAATTATGGTAAAAAGTTCAGAACCGTAAAACTGAATGGTGAAGCCTATTTTGAGGTGGTGAAGAATCCTTCAAAACCTTTTATTATTAAGCTGAATGGTGCTGAAGTAAAGGTATTGGGCACATCCTTTAATGTGAAGGCCTACGAAAACCAGGAAAAAATTGAAGTGACCGTTGCTGAAGGCAAAGTGAGCGTTTATAAGAAAGGGCTTGAATCGGAACAAACAATTATTACCAAGGGCGAACAGGCGGTTTATCAGAAACAAGCAGAGGTAATTCAAAAACAACAAAATACCGATCGCAATTTTATTGCCTGGAAAACTCATTCGCTGGTTTTTGAAAACGACAACCTTTCTACCATTATAAAAACGTTGAATGCGGTATACCACGTTGAATTTGTGCTTGAAAATCCACAACTTAACAATTGTACCGTTACCACCAGTTTCGAAAACAGGGACCTAACCTCGGTATTAAAAGTGTTGCAATTGACCCTGGATATTTCGTTTGAGGAAAAAGACGGAAAAATAATTATAAAAGGAAAAGGGTGCTGACCATAGCAACCATATTAAAAGCATATCTCCGCTCCTTCCGGAAATTGATTTTCTATTTTTTACTTTTCACGGTATCATCGAATTCCTTTTCGCAAAATTCTAATGCGAATAAACCAATTTCGGGCAACTATTCCAATCAATCCTTAAAAGAAGTTCTGGCTGATATCAGCGCCAAAACAAACATCCGGTTCTCTTATAGTCCGAAAAAAGTTCCCGAAACAACTCCAATAACAGCCTCCTTTTCAAATGTTGCCCTTTCAGATGCACTGGAAGAAATATTTACCGGATTACCCGTTAAATACGAATGGGTAGACGATTATATTGTTTTGAAACGAGGTGCTGCCGAAGGACCTGAACTAAAGGAGGAAACTGAAAAACCGGTTACGCTGAGCGGATACATTAAGGACAATCAAACTTCGGAGTTTTTAATTGGGGCCACTGTTTATATTCGCGACATTCAAAAAGGAACCGCAACCAATAATTACGGGTATTTTTCATTGACTTTACCACCCAATAAATATGCGACTGAAATTTCATACCTGGGATACGAAAAATTGGAACAAACCATCGACCTGCAAAGCAATGTAAAACTCGATTTTAGCATGAGTTTTCTACCGCAGAAACTCGAAGAGGTAGTAGTATCGTCCTTTCGAACCGAAGAAATTGTTCACAAAATGAGGGCATCACAAACCCGGATGAGTCCTTCGTTTGTGGAACGAAAACCTTCGTTAATGGGAGAATCGGACGTTATTAAATCCCTGGAATTTCAACCCGGCATTTCATTTTATGGCGATGGTTCCAGCTATTTTCATGTGCGCGGCGGGAATTTCGATCAAAATTTAATTCTATTAGACGAAGCAACGCTGTTTAACCCTTCGCATATGCTGGGAATTTTCTCGCCCATTATTCCTGATGCTATTCGAAGTGTAGATATTTACAAAGCCGATTATCCGGTAAACTATGGAGGTCGGCTGTCTTCGGTAATTGATATTCACACCCGCGATGGAAACAAAAACAAATTTTCGGGAAGTCTTAATCTGGGATTCATTTCAGCAAGGGGAACAATTGAAGGGCCCATAAAAAAGGATGCCAGTTCGTACTTTATATCTTTCCGGAAATCGTATTTCGATAATTTCATGAAGCCATTTATTCCAAATCTTCAGGGACTCTATTTTTACGATTTTACAGCAAAAGTAAATCTAAAACTTGGGGCAAAAGACCGGATGTTTCTAACAATCTACAATGGTTCGGACGTTTTGCGCGGTAAGCTAAATACCGACGACAGCAACGGATTAAACTGGGCAAATAAAAGCTTTACATTGCGCTGGAACCATGTTTTTGGCTCCAGGGTATTTCTGAATTCGTCGCTGTACAGCAGCAGTTACGACTATTATTTATATGGTTCGGTTAAGCAGAAAGATTACTGGAACTCCCGGATCGAAAATTCAAACCTGAAAGAAGAGTTGACCTATTTTGTAAATCCCCAAACTACCTGGCGGTTGGGGTTTAAATTATCGTACTACCATTTTAATCCCGGTAATTATACAAACCATCTAGCGAGCAATAATATTCAGGTATCGCCGGTTAACTCGTTCGAAACATCGGTTTATGCCGGCGCCGAAAAAGAAATCTCCCCCTGGCTTACCCTGAATTACGGTATTCGGTTTACCAGCTGGACGAACTATGGAAAAGCATTTGTAGTTCAATACGATAGTTTATATCGGGCAACTGAAGTGAAAACATACAAAGAAAATGAACCCTACTACTTCCATACCAGTCTGGAGCCTCGATTTTCTGCAGCCTTTAAAACTGGTAAAACATCGAGTGTTAAAACCAGTTATAGTCGCACCAACCAATATTTAAACCTGATTACCAATTCTATTAGTCCGTTTAATTCGCTCGAAGTTTGGTTGCCTGCCGGGCCAAACATCAAACCTCAGTTTGCCGACATTGTGGATATCGGATTTATAAAAAGCTTCCCAAAACACCTGATTAGCATACAATCGGACATTTTTTACAAGTGGATGTATAACCAGATAGGCTATAAATACCACGCCAACATGCTGGTTAATCCGGCTATTGAGGGAGAATTAAGGCAAGGGAAAGGTTGGTCGTATGGGTTTGAATTAAGTATAAAAAAGGAAACCGGAAAGTTAACCGGACAAGCCTCCTACACATTTTCGCGATCGTTTTTGCAAATTAACGACCTCAACGGCAACAGGCAATTTCCTGCCACATACGACCGTCCCCACAATTTCAATACATCGCTGGCCTATCAGCATAAACCAAGGTGGCTGTTTTCGGTCGACTATTGTCTGGCTTCGGGCAACAGGGTAACTACGCCCACCTCCTTCTATTATTATCAAGGCTACCAGGTTCCCTTGTATACCGAGCAAAATAACGACCGATTACCTATCTATAGCCGATACGATTTTTCAGTTTCGCATCAGTTGAATAAAAAACCGGGCAATTTTTCGCACAGCATTACCTTTTCAATCCTTAATGTGTTTGGAAAGCGAAACCCAATTTTTCTCTACTTTAACAAATCAAAAGCAGAGGATGGCAAACTCGTTGTCCCCATGGACAGGATAAATCAGCAAGACTTAACATCCACCATGCGTTATACCTATTCGGCAGTTCCTTCATTAACCTATCAAATGAAATTTTAATTGGTATGGCGAAAAGATCAAACAATATAAATTATCAAATACTAGCGCTAGTTTCTAACAATTTAAAGCTGGCGCGGATTTGCAATCAGTGCCTTACATTAACTCATAAATCCTTCCTCATTCTTTTTCTATTCTTCCAACTTTCGTGCGAACAGGAATATTCGTGGAAGCTTCAGCAATCTAACATTCAAACCCTTGTGGTGGACGGAATTATTACCAACGAAAACAAGGCACAATCCATCAAATTATCCCTTGTTAATTCCGAAATTAACAAGCCATCAGTGCCGCTTTCTGCTGCCGGGGTAAGTGTATCGGACAGTTTATCAAATTACTTTTTCACCGAATCAGTTTCCGAACCAGGGAGTTATTTCTCTGCCCCTTTTCAGGCAGTTGTTGGAAAAACTTATACCCTAAAAGTAAAGTATCAAACAAAAGTCTTTTCAGCAACGGCAACCATGGTGCCAATCTCCAAATCGGGTGCGATATCTACTTATTGGGACGATTCCAAACAGTTATTCAAATTTGTTCCCGAAGCAACCAGCGAACCAATTATGATCCAAACTACCTACGATTGGATTTCGAACCCCGAGTATACTTCAAAATACGGAAGCATTAAAGCTGGCGAAACATTCTATTTCCTGAATAATGTAGATGCCAGCAAAATATTTGCACCCGAAAAAGAAATTATCTATTTCCCGGCCGGAACTAAAATAATACGCCGACAATACAGTCTATCGACAAAACACCAAGCTTTCTTACGTTCGCTGCTCATGGAAACCGAATGGCGTGGCGGAGTTTTCGATGTACAGCAGGGAAATGTCAGTACCAATATAAGTAACGGAGGGTTGGGATTCTTTGGAGCATGCATGGTAGTAAGCGATTCGCTTTCGGTATCGAAAAATTAGACTCCTTTTTCGGTTTGTAATTCCTTATTGTTTCTGATTTTTTTTCAGCTAAGTGTCTAAATTAATTCACATTATATTTTTTTCAAAAAAAATTACATTTCTCCGTCAGGGTATATAAAACTGTTGGTGTGTTACTGGTGAAAACAATTAATAATTGAAAAAACAAACCTTTAATAAACAAACGTCATGAAAACAAAAAATTTAATTATCGCCACAGTTTTTTTCTTAGGTTCATTATTTATTCAAAGTTGCCAAAAAGATGAAATCGGTGATAACACCTCCGAAAACAGTATTCTTCCTACCCGGTTTAAAATTGATCTTCCAAGCTCAATGAGCAACGAGCAGGCTAACCTGAAATCAGCTTCAACACTAAAAAGTGCATCTGCCGATACCTTAAAAGGAAATGAAATCTACCAAAATTTAAACACATTTGTTGCCGTTGGCGAAGGAGCTGCCGATATTGTACAAAATATTATCGGAGGCATTGTTCTTTACAAGATTAATAGACCGATGGCTTTTCCATACGAAAGCAAAGATGATAATCGTATAAAAAATGTGGTGGTCGAAGAAAATGCCGAATATAATGGCAAAACATGGAAATACATGCTTTCCATTACCGATGCGGCTTCCGAAACCAATACCGATGGAGGGAAAGCGATGCAGATATTCTGGAATCCCACTCCTATCGAAGGAATTGCCATCCTAAAGCCTTATAATATCGACCGTACAAAAGATATCAATGCCCCCGATGCTATTTTCCGTATCGAATATTCAGAGGTTGCTACATCAAGTTACGATTCGTATATGGTGGTAGACATAGCAAACCTGCCAATGCCCGAAGCAAACCTCGAACCTTATGCCATTAAAAACATGAAAATGTTTGTGGGTAAGAAAGGGGATAACATAGATGTATATGGAAATTCGGACCATCCAAATGCGAAATTCTTTACCGAGAATACAGGATTCGACTGGGCATTTGTAGCCTCTGGCAGTATCAGCAAAAACATCAGTGCGGCTGAAGTTGGCTTGCCTCCTTGCAAACTGGATAACAATACCCGCAAAGTTTTGTTGGAAGATTACTCCATCAAGAATGTGCTGACTGCCCAAATTAACGAATGGTTTCTGCAGTACTTTGGGATAAGACCAAACAGTGAGGACCTGGCCTCTTATCTGAAAAATGCAGATGCACCAGGATTCTTTACAAAAGATGGATTTTTGCAGGCCGGAAAAACACCCAATGATAATTACACTCCATTCGTGAGCCGAATCAGCAACTTAACTCCGTATAATCCAAAATTGATTAATGAGTTGAGTGTAAACTTCAAATAGTTAACCTCAGATAAACTAAAGCCGCTAGGGTAATCCCGAAGCGGCTTTTTTTATTTTTAATTTCCTCCGCCAGCCGTAGCTGCAATACCTGCCGCCATTGCTGAAGCTGCAACAGCAACCTGCACTTCCTTAATCGTTTCGCCAATGCTATTGGCAATAGGATTTTCTTCCATCAATTTTGTGAGATTTTGTCGCACTGTCTTAACTTCTTGTTTATCAGCAGCAATGAGTTTATGTATTTTACAGGCTTCCACCAAACTTAAGAGAACAATGGTTTCCCTGGTCATATTTTTTTGAAATAGTATTCCATTGCGGAGTTGGTTCAATATCTCCTGTCGTAAATATTTATCCAATAAATAGCTTCTTCGGTAAGGAATTATTCCCATAAATCGTTTATACCCGATGCTGATAATATTACGTTGTTCGAGCCCCCCCAACATATCCCATTTGTATCGGTGTGCTTTCCGGACTAAATTACGAATCCACCATTTCACTTTTCGTTTTTTCTCCGAACGGTTTAAAATGCCAATTACCTCTGTATTGACAGGATTATTACTATTGCCTTTCGAAATTATATTGAGTATACCATTTTCAATCTGAATATCACCATTAAGTGATAAATCCATCAATATTGCCCCAACCAAACCAAAGTTCATCTGAACATCCGAAACTACAAAACGACCTTTATCAGGATGTTTAGCGATTAAAAGAAATTTTTCGGCGATTGTTAGTTTCATGGGACTTTTATAAAATATGAAATGAAGTTAAGGTAATATTCGGAAGAAATCAATTCCTTGAAAGGTTTTTATAAGTGAGCAAAAGTTCAAATTCAAAGAATTGTATATCAATGTCGTTTAGTTAAAGATATTCGACCCCGGCTGGGGTCGCCTGTTTTTAGAAAAATTGAACATTCTATAAACATCTGACCCCGACTGGGGTCAAACATCTATTCTTAACTAAACGAAAATGAATTGCATATTCAAATTACTCATCAGGAAAAAATAATTTAACCAAAGCCCCATTGGTATGGTTTTTAGCTTCAATTGTCCCTTTATGAGCCTCCATAATAAGTTTACATAAGGCCAGCTCAAGACCTTCGTTCTGATCAACAAAAGTTTGTCCCGGCATAAATAATTTAAACAGGTTGCTTAATGCTTTGGGTGTAAATCCTTCCCCATTGTCAATAATTTCAAGTAATACACCATTCTCAACTGAATAAGCTTTTATTATGATTTTTGCATTGTATGGTGAAAATTTTACTGCATTGTCGAGCAACGAGGTTATGCATTTTGTGAGAAGATCTTTGTCAGCTTTTACAATTAGGTCTTGTGATATTTCAACATCTAATTGAATACCTTTATTATTGAGTATTTCGATATAGCCATCAAGGGCATCTTTCACCAGTATAATCAAAGGAATACTTGTTAACTCAATTTTGTATTTCCGGGTCTTTAGATTTGTAATTAATAAAGCATTTAGTGCATAACGCTCAAGCCTATCAACAGAGACTTCCAGAATTTCGAATATTTTTGTCATGTTTTCGTCGACATTACTATTTCGTATGAGTTGAAAGCCACCCATAATTCCATTCAATGGTGTGCGTATTTCGTGACTGATAATTGTTAAAAATTCAGTTTTCACTTCATCGAGGTGCAACAGCTCCTGATTTGCTTTATTTAATTCATCCGTTCTGGCTTCTACCAGTTTTTCGAGGTTTCTGTTTAATTCCTGCAACTCTTTTGTTTTATGCTGCAATTCGAGATGTGTATTTATGCGGGTTAAAAGAATTTTTGCATTGAAAGGTTTCGTAATATAATCGACTGCACCATATCCAAAACCTTTGACAATCTGGTCTACTTCAGTTGCAGCCGAAAGATAAAGAACTGGCAATGAATGAAATTGCGGTTTCGATTTAATTATTCTGCAAATTTCAAATCCATCAATTTCAGGCATCATAACATCCAGCAAAACAAGGTCTACTTCTGTAGAAAACAGAATATCCATTGCTTGTTTCCCACTCATTGCAATTGCAATCCTATACCCGGTTTCTTTTAATAACTGGCCTAAAACATGCAGATTTGACTTATCATCATCTACAATAAGAATTGTAAAGTTCTTATTTACCATACCCTTCAAATTTTTTTATTTAAATAATTTTCAAAACGTTGAATTAGTCTAATTGGGAGCCATGTTGTTTTCATCTGCTCTTTCTCTTCATTTACAATGGTTTTTCTGGCTTTAATAAGATCGAGGTGATTATTTACCCGGCAAATTAGTTCTTCGGGCCGAAATGGTTTAGTTATATAATCAACGCCTCCCAGAAGAAAACTTGTAACCAAATTTTCGGATTCGGTACTGGATGTTAAAAATATCACAGGAATATCGCGCGTTTTAGGATTATTTTTAAGAAGGTGGCATACCTCAAAGCCATCCATTCCGGGCATTATAATATCCAGTAAAACCAATGTTACCTGCGTATTGGCAACTATATCCATTGCATCCAGACCACAACCGGCATATACAAATTTATATCCCCAATCTTTAAAAACAGTTCCTACCTCTTCCTGGTTTTCCTTATTAGCATCTACTACCAGAATTGTGATATCGCTTACTTTCTTCATATCCTCCTTTTCTTAAAAAAGAGCTTTTCAGTTTCTTCGGTGAGCCCTTCAAAAGCTTTTACATTTGTTTCGATGTTTTCGAGATTAAGGGTATCTCTAAAAACCTATGTTAATATATTTATTTGATTGTTAATAACATATATTATAGGTTCTCAGATAAGTTACGTATTTTAAGGG
>JFJP01042268.1_pt1 | contig 17144 bp, 26 predicted proteins | sample 431651 | NCBI WGS metagenome assembly JFJP01 (sample SAMN02602958, study PRJNA72255) | Microbial mat metagenome, whole genome shotgun sequencing project. | biome: fresh water; feature: sink hole; material: water; isolation source: purple microbial (photo- and chemosynthetic) mats found in... | reverse complement strand
TTATTGATCCTCAAACTCTTTAACAACATCACGCACCCGATCAATGATGCTAGGTGCAACAAGAATAATGATAAAAATCAAACCGATACCGAGTTCTACACTCATTTTACTATCACTCCATCAACAGTATATTCCACATTAATGCCGAGTTTAGCAAGCGCCATTTCGAGCAACACAATGCGGTCGAGATAAATGCCTTTTTCATTGCCCACTTTGATCTCAGAGAAGTCGCCCTTGCCATTGTCGGATTCGATCACGCATTTCCACCCGCCCCACGACCCTTGCGACATTTTAATTTTGTTTGACATTATTTTACTCCGAAAAATATTCGCACGAAAGGTAACCAAGCTCAACAGCAAGACGAGTAATACGCGGCAAACGCCTACGAACCCGCCAGTTGCTTGCGACATATTTTGCAGCACATTCACGCTTGGTCATTTCACTTCTCCACAATCAATAACGACTGTTACAGAATGACCATTACGCTCCAATGCGTTAGCCATTTCAATTGCACTTTCGAGGGTGTCAAAATACTCGCACCATTCATCACCAGCAGCATCATCAAATACAAAATAAGCGTTTTTCATTTGTTTTCTCCACAACATGAAATACATTTTACATGAACCAGAGAATAAATCAATATATTATGTAACTCATTGAATATAAAAAGAAAGCCCAGAACATAAGTCCTGGGCTCAATGCTACTAAACTATTTAATGTTGATTACTGTTACCGTGATTGATTAGATCTCTGATAATGTCATCAGCAGGATTGGTGAATGAAACATCTGGTGAATTACCGCCATTTCCTTGACCACCACTATTACCCGGTGCATCTGGGAACAATGGTTCTTCATCACCACCGAGCACATCATCTGGATGCAATGAATTACCTGGATAATCTTCAGGATCAACGTCCTCACCATCTTCGCCATTTTCAGCGTTGTTGTTTGGACCGCTATTACCTGGAGCATCTTGGTCACCATTACCGAAGCCGTTATTGCCTCTTGGACCATCTACCTCAGACTCTCCTTCATCATCCACAGGATCATCACTATCAGAATCCCCAGAGCCATTATCATCGTCGGGCGGGTTACCTCCTTGATCATTTCCTTGATCTCCGGATCCATCGTTTGGATTGTTGTTACCACCGCCATTACCTTGCGATGAACCAGGAGTGTCATCTCCTTGATTGCCATTATTACCTTCATCTTCATCATCTCCATCTTTCGGGTCATTTGGATCACTATTTGGGCCACCACCACCTTGGCCTGGATTATCATCGTCCTGTCCGTCCTCATTGTTTCCGTGTCCGTTATTGTCATGCTCGTCGGGCGGATCATCCGGTTCATCAGGATCGTCTGGTTCATCCGGTTCATCAGGATCGTCTGGTTCATCCGGTTCATCAGGATCGTCTGGTTCATCCGGTTCATCAGGAATCACTGGTTCATCAGGATCGTCTGGTGTATCAGGCACATCCGGTTCATCAGGATCGTCTGGTTCATCGGGTTCATCAGGATCGTCTGGTTCATCCGGTTCATCAGGAATCACTGGTTCATCAGGATCGTCTGGTGTATCAGGCACATCCGGAACATCAGGAATCACTGGTTCATCGGGTTCATCAGGAATCACTGGTTCATCAGGCAAATCTGGAATCACTGGTTCATCAGGCAAATCTGGAATCACTGGCTCATCTGGAACAAGAACAGCAATTACATCTTCTTCACCGCCTACACCATTGAATGGTAAAATTTTACCGCCACTGTTTCCTGGGAACTCATATGATAACGGAGTAGTTTCTTCCAATATACGCATTAAGCGCACAAATGAATTACCACCATTCTCTCCAGCACCACCTAAACCTGCTGCGGTTGCGTCTTCGAGAATTTTATCAATATCCAAAGGTTGATCAACAACGGTTGCTGCAAACTCATCTTGCTTTTGAGGCACTGGTTGATTTGGATGATTTGTTTCGTTTATTTTTTCTACTAATGCATTCAGCTCACTGGGTGCCATGAAGATTGCGTTTTCGCTCGCATCTGGTACCAACTGTGTAACTTGATCAACGGGAACTGTAGGAACAATTTGTTCTTCACTTCTCGTAGCTTCAGCAGGATTAGTTTTGACATTGTCTGCCATTTTATTTCTCCTGTAAAAGCGTAATCACATGATTACAATTATATTTATATCATATCACATATTAAATGTCAAATGGCAGCGATAGTCTTATATAAATATTGATGCCGATCACGATGCTAGTAACATCTATCGGCCCTAGTCAACCAAAAGGAGTTTATATGACCAGCACAAATATTTATTACGTCTATGCATACATTCGATCCAAAGATTCATCAATTGCGAAAGCAGGAACTCCGTATTATATTGGTAAGGGTAAAGGAAAAAGAGCATTTTCTAAACATTCAATAAGTGTGCCAAAAAATCGTGATTATATAATATTTCTTGAAACAAATTTAACAGACGTCGGTGCGTGTGCGATTGAAAGAAGAATGATTAAATGGTGGGGTAGAAAAAATTTAAATACTGGAATTTTATTAAATCAAACAGATGGTGGAGATGGTGCTTCCAATCCATCTCCAGAATATCGTAAAAAATTATCTCGTCCTGGGAAATTAAATGGAATGTATGGTAAAAAGAGAACACCAGAAGAAAAAATAAAAATGTCCAGATTAGGATGGAAACATAATTTAGAAACAAAACAACAAATGAGTAAAGATAGAAGTGATGGTAAAAACTATAACATAAAAACTTGGATTGTTATGACACCATCTGGAGAAAAATATATAGTCGAATATCTTCGAAAATTTTGTGAAACAAATGATATTAACTATAATACATTATTCAATACCCTTGGCAGGGGTCCAGTTTTGCGCGGTTCTGCCAAGGGGTATCTTTTATTGAATTATTGTGACACATAAGCATATGCTCTACTATGTTCAGGTAGAAAATTAGCTAAAAATTGTGCTTGATCGTACAAAACATTGCGATTACGCAAGATCAAATTTTCTTCCATGCTTGGTGTGTATGGAACATATAGCAATTCCATACCAGTATCTGCTAACAATTTGCTGTCTTTATGGTTGTTGCATTTCTTACATGCACAAACCACATTTGACCATTGATGCAAACCACCTTTTGATACAGGCACAATATGATCCATTGTTGCCACTTCACCTTTGCAAAATCTACCACAATATGCACATAGGTACAAGTCACGCCGGAACAAATTTTCTGCCGTTAGTGCTGGTACTTTGTACTTACGACTAAATTTGCTTTTGATGCCAATTATTGATGGTATAGTGATTCGTGATTGTTCGCCAGTAATGCGAGATGTTCCACCATGAAAAGTGAATTCATTTTCTCCCAATTCCCATTGAACCATGCCAAGATATTTCAAGCGAGTTGCATCTTGCCAATGTGCCCATCTTTGTGGCATACTGTTACTGTCGCATATTAATATATTTGGAACCACGATACTACTCCTTTCAGCGATTAAAATCTGCTTTCAATTGAGCGAGATATTGTTCTTTTATAACTTCACCTTGTTCATGATGAAAATCACATGAGCAATGTCCGCAATTTTTGCCCTGCATTAAATATTTTGAAATTATGTCATAGTAAGACAACCCATTAAATGGCATCACATCTATGTTATTTTGTTTCAATATGGTTATAGCATTGACAATGAAACTTTTACCATCAACGTATTTCATCATGTTGTTGTACTTTAAAAACTCGTTAAATTTTTCAACATGTGTATTACCTAAACTATACAAAATAGAATATACAGTACCCAATTGATGTTTTAGTTCATTTGATTTAAATATATCAGCAGTGTCGGATAACAGTCCATTACTGCTAATGTCAGAAATGGAATTTTTATCCCATAAGAAATTCCAGTTATTTTGTAACATGTAATCTAGTAATTTTCTTAGATTTTTAGGATCACTTGCATGGTTTAAATACTTCTGTCGCCCGCAACTATAGTCTAAAATAAAATAACATTGTGAGTTCTCTTTATCGAATGTAATACAATCTAAAACATCAACACTCGATAATTCAAATCCCATTGAATTTGATACAATCAAACCTTCTTTCGCTCCACATGTTCCGATAAAATCTGAATATATGGGTTGAAATTGTTCTTGAAATATTCCAAATTTGCCCTCAAAACATATTTTAGTTGCTGAATACCCTACATAAAAAATATTTGATTTAGTTACATATGTATATTCTGGTGTAACATTCTTTATATGATGTTTGACGTATTTTGTTCCAACACCTTTATAGTAATGTTTATCTCCTTTTGATACTCTGCCATCTACAAAAGACAAATAATCATCAATAGATAATACGTCAATTTTTATTCCGTCTTTATTGTAAATAGATATATCAGTCATATGGTCCTCATAAATTTGGCGGAAGATGTAGGAATCGAACCTACAGACCGTTTTCACGATCATGGATTAGCAATCCACTCCAATACCATTCTGGCAATCTTCCAGTGGAGCGGATAGCGAGAATCGAACTCGCACACTTTGCTTGGCAAGCAAAAAGGCTACCACTACATCATATCCGCATTTAACTATTTATTGGTGGAGATATGAAGTAACGCTCTTCCTATAATTCCTTATGAGGGAATCCCTTAGCACTTGCCGGGCTTATCTCCGAATTCATTTAGGGGTGACGGATGGGAGTTGAACCCATACTACAACTTTCACGGAGTTGGTTGCTACCGCTACAATACCGTCACACTTAAATGAACTCATTTCAATTTCAACAACATCATCAAAAACTCTTCTGAACCCTCACCATTCCATTTTGAATTAAAAAAATCGTTAGGTATTATGCGAAAACATTTTTCGCATAATGTAGCATTTAATCTTCTTGATCTATCTGTGAAATAATATGCTGACAACTCACCACAATTGTCACATTGTTTCTTTGGCAAACCACTTATGATCTGATTATTTTGCTGTCTAATATATGCCATAATATATCCTATCAAATTCATATTGGACTACGATCTGAGTAACGCTCTCAGTTTACTAGTTTTGCAGACTAGCACCTCACTTTTCGGTCAATCGTAGTACGATATAAACTGGAGCTCTTACACAGACTCAAACTGTGTTTCCATCCATCCATACCAGGGATGAGTAATATCCATATACTATAAGAGCATTGGTGCCGAGTAAAAGAATCAAACTTTTATAATCTGTGATACGAATACAGGCATACTATCACTATATGAATAAGGCAATTCTGGAGCACCTTGTCAGAATCGAACTGACGTTTCCGGGATACAAAGCCGGGGTAATTTACCACTATACGAAAGGTGCATTTATTTGGTCCCAATGGCAAGGTAACGCTCCCGCCTTCTCCTGTGCTTCAAACAGGCGCTAATCTATCTCAGCTACATTGGGATTAATGGAAACTATTATTAACATAGACTGCTTAACTGATAATATTATAATGTAAACCAATGATTACATTAACATGCGTATCTACAGATAATGATTGTTATAACACACATTACGAATTTGGCGGCCATGAATTCAATTCTTTGTGATTATCTCCGATCCTTGGAACATCGGTGTCTTAATTAGACGACATGACCATTATGGTACTCGGTGACGGGTTCGAACCGCCGACAGCCTCCTTGTAAGGGAGATACTCTACCAACTGAGTTAACCGAGCATTAAATTGGTCCTCGCAGTAGGACTTGCACCTACTACCTTCGCCTTATCAAGACGCCGCTCGTCTATATGAGCTCTGCGAGGAATATATTGGTGCCCCCTGAGGGAATTGAACCCCCATCCTGAGTTTCGAAGACTCTAATTCTATCCGTTGAACTAAAGAGGCAAATTGGCACCCTCGACTGGATTCGAACCAGTAACTAAACTTTCGTAGAGTTTTATGATAATCCATTTCACTACGAGGATATGTGGCGACCCATGAAGGAATCAAACCTCCACCAAGGCGTTTGGAGTGCCTTGTACTATCATTATACTAATGGGCCCATTAGTGGTACTCCATCTCAGATTCGAACTGAGAACCAGAAGATTTTAAGTCTTCTCGCACTACCAATTAGCGTAATGGAGCATTGGTGCGACACCTCAGATTCGAACTGAGAACCCTTTGTGTTTGAGACAAAGTGCACTACCAATTAGCATAGTGTCGCATTAAATAGCTCCGGTGAAGGTAACCACCGGTCCCTATAGGGGGTAATGTTCCCTATAACCCCAATCGGACTTGTTACGACTTCCGATAGTCGATGCATTTGGTGTCCAGAGAGAGACTCGAACTCTCAATCCTTGCGGCATTAGTAATGGTGGGCGGCCTGGGATTCGAACCCAGAAAAACCTACGGTCTAAACGTAGTAGCTGTACCAGATTTGCATATGTCAGTCGCCCTTATTTCTGTTTTTAGAACACCATGTATCTGTCTGTGAATGGCAGTTTGGACATAATATTCTTAAATTTGATAGTAAATGATAGGGATGATAATTTTGGGATTGCCATCAATAAAATCTTCCCATAAATTTTCACAACATTTTTGATTACTATCTGACATGGTTACTTCCTTTACTGATTTAAAATTGGTCGGGCTGGAGTGAATCGAACACTCGAAATCTCGCTCCCAAAGCGAGTGACATGCCACTTGCCGACAGCCCGTAATACTGGCAGCGAATACGGGACTCGAACCCGTTTAGCCTGATAGACAGTCAAGCATAATACCCATATATCAATTCGCCATTTTACAATTATCAAAATGCCATCTAGTCATAGTTCCGCCTCGACCTTCTTTACCACAGTGAGGGCATTTTACGTTTTTTACTTGCTTCCATTTTTCTATTACTGTATTAGATATTTTTTCTAAAGTTTCAGTTGTTCTGTTTTTATTTGCTATTCTTGCTGCTCTTCTGGCATGCTCTTTTTGAGCAATTGGTTCTCGTTTCGCCCAACTATTATTTGATAATTTTTGTTTAGTATCATTAGTACAAGTACGGCCAGTTGATTTTTCACCAATAACTTTTTTTGTTTCCTTGCTATGTGTTTTATCTAAAAATCCTCTGTTTAATCCGTTTTTATGTACATAATTCCATCCACCAGTACCACCACGTCTCAAATTATAAACATCTTCTCTCAACAAAAATTCATCTGTTACCACTTCTTTTTCTCGAGCAAACATTTCTTCTACCGTATTGAATTCTTCTAATACGGTTTTTGTAAAATTATCAATGCCATATTTTTTAATAGCATGTTTGATAACTTTTCCAGAACCCATATAACCATCATCCATTGATTTGGTTTTATGGACTCCTACGTAGATTTTGTCATTCAGGTTGTTCCTGATCTCATATAAGTAATAGAACATATTGTGTCCTCCTTGCTTATATTTATACAAAATGTATTGTCATGTATGCGTCCATGAACATCTAGAGGCCTTTATTCTTAACACCACCGATCTAACTTTACGACAAACTCGGTACTCACATTTGTCTCCACAAACTATTTAATGGGATTCATATACGGTGCGGTTTCTACAAATTCTGGCTCCAAGACCAGGACTCGAACCTGGATACGGTTTCCCGAATACAACGCATTAACAGTGCGTCCTCTTACCATTAGAGTATCTTGGAATTAAATTTTTTACCTTGTTTAACAAAATCACAATAATCTGGAATGTATAGTTTCCATATTTTCGTTAAATATACATGACTCTTTGGATAAATTTTTCTTGCAAATTCTCGCAATGATTCATAATTTCCATTTTTGAAAAGATCAAAATATTGTTCTGCTTCAGCTTTAATTTTTAACGTCGAATCAACTTTTTTCTTTATTGTTTTTTCTCGTTTTTCTTTTATCTTTATAGATTTACAAAAAGTGAGCGATCTTCCTTTAAACCACCCTTGATCAATATATTGACATAATAGTTTGAGATCAACTTTCTTTGGTCCGATCAATTCATGAAAAATCCATACTGTATTATGTTGTGAATTTTTTATTCCACTTTGAGATTCACTTTGAATCATTGAAAAATGTTCTCTTAATTTCTGATAAGTATGCGATGAAAAATATCTTTGCTGATTTGATGACTCACAAAACATCATCATTGCCGCTCGTATCATTTTAGCTTGTTTCGATTTTTCTGTATAAATTTTAGTCAACAATAAATGGCATATGAAATGTTCTCTTGCCGACAAATTAACCAAATTGTCTTTATCGTCTGATCCACCTAAAGATCTTGGAATAATATGATGACATTCAGTATATCCATTAAAACTATTCAATTTTCTGTTGTTTATTATCTTAAAGTATATTTTTTCGTAATTCATAATTTCACCTGTTAATTAACACTCATACAAGTATTTATGTAATTAACAGTTTCAAACTGGCGGAAGTGGTAGGATTTGAACCCACGGATACATCACTGTATCGCTGCGTTTCAAGCGCAGTGCCATAAACCAGACTCGACCACACTTCCATTGTTAGATCTGGAGGATGAGAGAATCAAACTCTCAACTAATGGATGCAAACCATTCGTGATCTCATTTCACCAATCCCCCATATATTTTTATTTATACAATTATTTAAACACTCTACATGGAATCGAACCATGCTCCATTTGACCCGGACTGGAGAGAATCGAACTCTCATAGACCGGTTAAAAGCCGGATATTCTGCCGTTGAATTACAGTCCCTCATTGTTGCTACTTTTTCTTTTCGGCGAATCGCTTTCATTGTTTTACAATGACGACCCGCCTTACGTTTATGAACATGTATGCCCATAGGATTTCTTGGCTTCATTTCTTTCTCCTTTTACATTCTTTAATGCCTCGCCATAACAAATATGGCGATTTAAGAAATATTACAAATAATTTCCATATCATTTTAATGCGTTTCTAGTTCTGTAAGACAATCGCATATTCATTACTACCATTCCTGCAAGCACGAGAATTGCAGCTGCCCATCGTCCTAATTTTACTTCAAACATCAATCCGATCAATAATCCAGCAAGGATATAAATTGATGGCAAATATTCATATAAATGTCTATACATTATTATTCTTTCTTATTAGTATAATGATAATGAAACAATTGTTAAGATAGAATATTTATTAATCATAATAATGTCCGCAAGGTGCTGCACTATAATTACCAGTGCCTTTTTTCAGTGCTACTTTTTGTGCATGACGAAATGACCGCTCATCATATTTCATCATTGCGTGACCAGATGCAGTATGTTTGCCACGCTTGCATTGACTGCAAGAACAAGATTTCGGTGTTTGTTTCGTGCTCATTGTTTCTCCTTAAAAAGTGTGTCCAGCTGGAATCGAACCAGCGTCCTATAGAGCAGGTGCTTTTTCGGGGTATCATCCCATCATAGCCTGAAATCGTTCCACCAACTGAATTACAGACACATTAAACTGGCAGGGACATCCAGATTCGAACTGGACCTAGAAGTGTCAAAGACTTCTGTGCTTACGACCACTACACTATGCCCCAACTAATAAAACAGGTTAGACATTTTTACTTTTGCTCTCCCATTGAGCTACTTATAATAAATTATAAGGTAGGATTCGAACCTACAACCCAAAGTGCCATTGTTGATTTGCTGTAGCTAACCTAAAACTTACGGAATAGTGCCTTTCGGCTGTTTTGATTAAAAGTCAAATTTTTATTTTTTGCTGTACCTATTCCTAAACTGTGGCCTCGGAGACAGGATTCGAACCTGCATATGACAGTTTAGAAGACTGTTGCCTTTCCATTAGACTACCCCGAGATTAATACTGGTAGCGGGCGGTGGTAACGCTCCACCTTCCGTTCTTGGTTATGAGCCAAGCGTAGGACTATCCCAACCCGCAATTCTTTGGTACTCCCCCACGGTTACGATCCGTGCCGTTGCAGCCTATCTGACCGCTCTCCAGTGTTTATAAGACACCGCCGCTCACCAAAGCTGAGGAGCATTAAATTTTGGAGCGGCATCCGAGAATCGAACTCGGTTAACTAGCTTGGAAGGCTAGGACACAACCAATATGCCAATGCCGCATTAATTCATTTGTGAACCTCATATAGCTCATGCAACTGATTACCGGTCGATCTCACCGTAGCGTTTGCATGATAGGCGTGTTCTGACGCCTAGTTATAATATATGAGCGGGGGCGGAGGGCATCGAACCCACGAACTTCCCGACACGGTTTTGCTATACTGCGTCCAATATAGTGCAAATTCTGGTACACCCACGGGGAGTTGAACCCACGCTTCCCGGGTTGAAAACCCGGTGTCCTTCCCGATAGACGATGAGTGCATTGTTTGGCTGTCAGTAGCCGAATCGAACGGCTGGTAGCCTGCGCTCGGCTTGCGGTCGCCCTTACCTGATATCCCATCCCGACAAATGTTTTTGGTCTCCCCTGCTGGATTTGAACCAACACCGCCGGCTTCCAGGGCCGCTACGCTACCAGATTACGCCAAAGAGAGATTGTTTTGGTGGGCTAGTGAGGAATCTAACCTGGTACACCCACGGGGAGTTGAACCCACGCTTCCCGGGTTGAAAACCCGGTGTCCTTCCCGATAGACGATGAGTGCATTGTTTGGTGGGGAATCTTGGAGTCGAACCAAGTTGCCCGAAGGCCATAGATTTACAGTCTACCGCAGTCGCCAGTGCCGCTCACCCCCCAAAATTCGTTCCACATTAAGGCCGTTGTGGATTATGCTGCCGTGGCCACCAGTATACGAAAGGTGCAGCACTTTCAGATGATTAAGAGCACCTGCAACTCTAATTATTCTGTGGTGGGATGATTTACGAGGTTGCTAACCCACCGTTCCTCGACATACGAGTTGACTCAGCTGCAGACCAAATCAACCTATCTTAGTTCTGTGGAATGGGTTGGATTCGAACCAACGTCTCCTATCCTCCCTTTCGGGTGCAGGGGCTCTCCCGCTGAGCCTACCGTTCCATTATGGTTTGCCGCTTCGCCTATTCACTCTTCGCCGAGCAAATAGGTACATGGCTTATCCATGCTTCGCAGATAATGTCTCCCGACAAGTACCGCTGGTATTTCGGGCAAATTCTTGATGCCATATCGTGCTGCTATTGTCTGATATCCTAACACTGGTCCTATCATATCGTTGCGCTATTGTCAGGCAAATTCTTTACACACTCTTTCGAATGTGGATAGTTAAGAGCTCTTACTAAAACGAAAGGTATTAAACTTCCGAGAGTTCAAAACTCTTAACTATCGCTGCCATTTTTCAGATCACAAATGATCATCCATCAGAACAGGCCGCCCTTTGATCTTTTTAACGTGGTTTCCAGTCTACGTTACATCCCCACGGCTCACTGTTGTTTGTCAGACATGTTTCACCGAACATCATTGCGACTCGGCTGACCTTCTAATCCTCTTCTCACCGGAGCACCGTGAGTCGATTTGGGATTCTTGTCGGGCATATTCCCCTAAGCCCATTCATCGTTGCAGCATCATGTATTTCCTTTTCAAAATTTCGTTTCATTCACAACATGAATCCATTATATACTAATCTCTATTTAAGTCAATAAAACATGTAAATCGTTGATTCCAAATACAAAACCCAGGTTTCTTTCGATTCCTGGGTCCCTTTTATGTGTGGTTACAATGATACTTACATAATGGGACCCACGGTTGGTTCATCAGATCCTTTAATAGCACGATAGCTAACGGGCTGATGACAATTATGCCATATGCCTGTAGATCTGAGTGTATTAAATCGTGCTAAATTCATTTTGGTTTCCTGTTATCCTTTATTAAAAATTACCTATTAATCTATTTATCCAAACTAGCTATCAAATCTGATACTCTTTGAAAAATATTTTTAACTATAATCACCATAAATTATGTGATATAAAATTTCTCGTTTCTTTTGTGCTGCATCATCTGTTGCATAGGGACCAAATTCAATGATCGGCTTTCCTGTATCATTGTTTCTAAAACCTGACAGCCCTTTTGGGTCTAAAATAAACCACCCAGTTCCGCGCTGTTCAATTTTTATTATATCAGATAATTTTGTATACTTCAAAATATCACTCAAACGGTTTTGTCACTTGTATCGCCACACACCAAACTGTCCATCTATGATTAACATTAATATCTTCATATGTATTCAATAGAACATTAAACGCACCAGTTTCTTGACCTAATACTACATTGTGCCAATTTTCAAATTTTTCTCTATATAAATTCATTATTAATCCTTTTATACAAATTCGGTGGCCGTCTTTCCGACCTGTCATTAGCAAGTAAATGTACTATTGCTTGGCTCAAGGGTTAGTGCACTGCCTTGACACCTCATACTGATGATTGCTAACACATCGCTGCTCTTTGGTGCCTGATGAGGGAATCGAACCCCCGTAACGAGATTACAAAGCTCGCGTAATACCACTATACTAATCAGGCGAATTCTTGCAAGGTGATTGGATGATAAGGACACCTTGCGAAACCTCATTCAGATCAAGCCGCTAGGCGAACTTCTCCGAAATATGCATCGTTAGCTGCATTTATAGTTTTTGTCTCTTTACTGCTACGGCTTAAACATTGCCGATTCTCCAGTGTCAATACTTATACCCAGTCGAAGCCAGTACACCCCCATCATAAACACACTAGAGAATCTCTTTTGTGCGATACACTCTCCATATCTTTTCTAAGGCACGCAGACTGATTACTGTGAGAGCACTTAGTGTGCTTATGGTGGAGGTGGCGGAAATCGAATCCGCGTCCTAAATACTTTCTCTTCACCTTCATCGAATACTTAAAATTCTTTTGTCGGGATGACTTTGTCCAGTTTATTTACATGAGTCCAGACTCTCATGTTTGTCACCTTCCTCAGAGGTTGTTCGTCCGAAGTTTAGGGCAACATCTCTAGAGTAGGTATAGTTGCTGTATTCATCCCCGTAAAACATATTTATATAAATATTGATGCCGATCACGATGCTAGTAACATCCATCGGCCCTAGTCATTCTACAGAAAGGAACTTTCATGACCAGCACCAATATTTATGCATTTAAACCAACATTTCTTTACATCAAACAACATACCATCACTGGTAAACTTTACTTCGGTAAAACAGTTAAAAATCCAGAAAAATATCTTGGTTCTGGTACATATTGGACTAATCATATTAACAAACACGGAAAAGAACATGTAGTAACTCTATGGTACTGTCTGTTTTATGACGAACAAGAATGCACCGAATTTGCATTGGGTTTTTCAAAACAACAAAATATAATAGAATCTACTGATTGGGCAAATTTGATGTTTGAAAATGGTATTAACGGTGGTGCAGTTGAAAACAACCATTTTAAGGCATATAACTTGTTACCAAAAACCAAAGAATGGAAAGAAAAAAGAAAAATATCATATAAAGGAAGAACTCTTAATCCCAACATTTATACTGAGGAAAGAACAAATAAAATTAAAAATACTGCAATCATTAATTCTTCCCCCACTTTTCCATGTCCCTTTTGTGCCAAATTGCTTCCAAGTTATGGCGGAGGTCAGAAAAATCACATTCGTTCATGTATTTTAAATACAAAAAGAGAAATTAAAAAATATAATAAACGAAAATGATGTTACAAATACCAGGATAGTGGTTTCAGTCGTTACCGATATAGATGTCTTTCCATCTGTCAGTGAATACTTTATTCACAAAGCACCGCATTTTCTTGGTCTACGAAACCACAGTTGTCTTTCCAACGTCAAATGTCTTTCCATTAGTCGACACCTTCGTGTCACTCTCCATGCGTTAGCATTTTAAGTTTAGGCTATGTAATAGTCTTGATTGCTGAAACTATCCTAAATTTTGTTACTTGATAATCTTAAAGAGCAGTGTTACATTCAATAGATACATTATATATTTATTACTATTTATTGTCAATATTAGAATGAATGTTTCATCCCAACACCAACACCCTGACTCGTACCGTTGCCAACTGAACCATAGGTGTTACCCAATGCGGCATAAGAAGTCTTGTTGTTATCTACGTACTGATAACCAGTGTAAAGCATAGTGCGCTTGCTCATATTATATGACAATTGCACACCATAGATGTCTGCATCACCATTGGTAATGTCATCTTCAGCACGACCATATGAAGCAGAAACTTTCGTATTTGAAGAAAGTGAAAGTTCAACACCGGCAACATACAATTGACTATCAATAGTGTTGCTGTCATCTTGAGTTTGCGAGAATGCACCAGTGACTTTTACACCATCCAATGCAACATACCCACCCAACAAATGATTTTCTAAACCGTTTGCAGTACGTGAAAGATTATCAACATTGGTATAAACATAACCAACACCAAATGCTTGAGTGTTATATCCGACATTTGCTGAATAAATCTTTTCCTGATCAACAGACGATCCATATGGCAATGTTGAATTACCAGTGCCATCAAATGAATATGATCCACCCAATTCAAAACCACTGAATGATCCTTGATATGCTGCAGTACTATTCAAGAAACTTTCTTGATTATTAAGTGTTGTCAAAGGTGAAAATGCAGTCTTTCCCATTGCATCATATTTCTTTTGATACAATGATCCTGCAGTCTCCAAACGACCAAACTTAAATGTGCCAACTTGTGTTTCCAAACCAAGAGATTGCTCTCGTGCATTATCAATGCCACTACCTTGTGAAACATCAATTGCATACTCAAGTTGGAAAATTGCTTTCATACCATTACCGAGATTTTCTGAACCCTTAAATCCGATCAAACTTTGATCCCAAAGACCAGAATAAACACCACTTTTCGTAGTAGGGCCAACTTTGCTATTAGTGTCGCTATATGCTACACCAGCATCAACAGTACCATAAATGGTGACGTTAGATTGTGCTGCGGCTGTTAATGACATTGATGCAATTGCTACGGATAAAAATAACTTCTTCATGAATTACTCCTATTTGATTTAATGAAATTACATTTTAAAATAAAAATTATTTATTGTCAATCTTAACCAATAAAAGGATATTTATATGGGTTGTATTGTTGTTTTCTAACACCGTTTTTAGATCTCTTGCGCCGCAAATTGCATTTGATTCTAAAATAATCATGAACATATGAAGTAATATCGTGCCAATATGGATGAGAATCTGTAGATTTATTTTCTTTTACCCATTCTTTAGCTTTATTTAAATCTATATTAAAATAATCAGCAGCATATTGAATGGATAAAAAACATATATTATCAATTAAGATAATATTTCCACGTTTTATTTTGATATTCTTAGATTTATGTTCTGTGTGATTTATAGAAGTAACATAAGTTTTATTAAGCCATCGATCATTTTCAGTTATATTTAATTTCTTTAAAACATTTGATTCCCAAATTTTACAATTATTAACAGAAGTAAAAATTTTTCTTATCTGAATAACGTCTGGTTCTCCAAGTTTAATTCTATATTTAGTTACTTCTTTTGACGATGTAAAATACGTTGTCCATAGATCTTCTGGTTTTGCATTTTTACCGTATCTAGAACCATAATACCACAAATCATGTTTTGACCACCCTATGAGATAAGTAAATGGTGTTCTGTCTTTAGCAGTAAAAATATTATATTTCATTATGAAACCTCCATAAATAAATTGTGGGACAGCTCAGTACCTCCAGCTGGGTTGATGAATATTATCAGTATTCATCTAACCACAATTATTTATAAGATTTCACCATTTACGCAATAATTCCACCTTTGTTAACTGCTGATAAATCAAGACTAGATGTTTGTTGAATATAAGCATCTGATAATTGATCAGCTGATTCTGATTGAGCAACAATGTGCGACTTACTAATCATTACTTGAACTTCAGGATCTGACATAATCCAAGGTACCAATCCAGCACGAACTTGTCCTTTATCGTCTTGAATTACCTGGAATGTTCTAGGTTTAGAAATTTCGATAAAATTTTCACCCTCATCGACAACTTTTCCAACAACTTCTTCACTTGTAATTAATTTTAATGTAACAATCATTTATTTCTCCTTAGTCATTATCAGTATCTTTTTGATCTTTATCTTTGCGTTTCTTCAATTTCATCTCATGTTCAGTTTGAGTTGCATCAAGCATAAGATTCAAATATTGCCGCCGGGATTCTTTATTGGGAATCATCTCTGCAATGCCTTTCCAATATTTGTGCAAATGAACCACTTTACCACGGGTTGCCTGTTTCTTTGTCATTGGTTTTACTTTTGCTTCACTCATATAATCTCCTTAAATAATTTCAATTTCGCCAGACATCAACAACATTACAAATTTTTCTTTTGCTTCTTCAATACAATCAGCAGCAATTGATACCTCATTATATAAATAACGCCCACCATATTTTACACGATCCACTGGCATCATTACCACTTTTTGACCATTAGAGTACGTCATAAGATATGGTTGAGTTATCATTTTCTCCGATTCGCCTGTTTAAATGAATCGTTATACTCAATAGGTTTTTTATTTATCCATTTGATAAACGTCTGCATTCCTTCATCGTGTTTAATTATATCAAAATTATTATATTTGTGCAACAATTCCCACTCTGTCCATAGCGAATGAATCTTACGGTGACAAACTTGATGCATCAATACGGGTTCAGTATCCTTACCGCCCTTCACTTTGGGTATCAGATGATGCCGATCAAGATTTTTATCACCTAACGGACGATCACACAATGGGCAATTATTTGAATTCTGGACCATATGCATCTCGAAATTTCATAACTTCACGTTCGCAATCAGTTAATGTCAATAAAAAGTCTTGGTATTTTTTATTGGCAGATAATGTTGCTTTCAATTCTTCACATTTGGTACTATATTTAGTATATGCCTCTTGCACTTCAGGATATTTTAACACTAACATGGGCAATATGTCAGTATTTTCTAACTCCATCAGAGTATATGACAATGCCTTTATTGTTTTATAATTAGATACCTTTTCTTGCATATGCTCGAAAAAATAATCCAACTCGTCTTTAGTTATGGACATGTTTCAATACCATCATAACAAATTCCTCAGGGTTTCTCGGATTGCCAAATGCATCATGGGCAATTTTATAATAACATTCATGACATGCAGTGCCATTGAAACCAAAATATTCACTCA
>JFJP01002105.1_pt1 | contig 17146 bp, 16 predicted proteins | sample 431651 | NCBI WGS metagenome assembly JFJP01 (sample SAMN02602958, study PRJNA72255) | Microbial mat metagenome, whole genome shotgun sequencing project. | biome: fresh water; feature: sink hole; material: water; isolation source: purple microbial (photo- and chemosynthetic) mats found in... | reverse complement strand
TGGTAGCGGTAACCGGCGGCATCATCATCCGTTTCGAGAAAATCGAGGGCGACTACCTGATCGGTTTCCTGTTGCTCCAACTAGCCAACGTCACGTTTGCCGCTGGTCAAGTGCTGTGCCGCCGGCTACTGAAGCGTTACCCGACTGATCAACCGTTGCACCGCTTCTTCGGGCACTTCTTCCTCGGCGCGATGGTGCTGGCGATCCCGTCCTTTTTGTTGTTCGGCGATGCTGGACGTCTGCCGCATACTGCCGTGCAATGTGGATGGGCTTGTTCGCCACAGCACTTGGCATGTTCTGGTGGGTCAAGGGCAGCACCCTCGTCGACGCCGGTACGCTGGCGATCATGAACGAACTGCATGTTCCGGCCGGGCTGCTGGTCAACCTGTTGATCTGGAACCGCGATGCCGACTTGCCGAAGCTTGCGCTCGGCGGAGTCGTGATTCTTGCATCGCTTTGGCTCAACCGGATGGGGCGATCTATGGGAGGGCGTTCAATGCTCGCTTGAAGCCCCAAAATTGACGACCATCGAAGGAAGCCAGCACCGGTTAGTTTACTTAATTCTACTTAGGCAACCAATCCGTCGGCGTCTTGAACGAATCGCGCAGCATGAACGACATGGGTATTTTGAGATTGATCTGCTTTGGCGGGATTGGTGATTCGAACCATTTGCGATACATGGCATTGATCTCGCCCTGGAGGATGACACGCGTCACCTCGGAATCAACGACTTTTTTGAATGCCGGGTCGTCCTTGCGCAACATGATCGACAGTGGCTCAATAGTAAGTGCATCGCGCGTGACAATGTATTTTTCAGGTTCTTTGGAACCCGCTCGCAAACTGTAGAGAAGCACGTCATCCATGATGAAAGCGTCGGCCTTGCCGGTCTCCAGCATCGCGAAGGACTCGGCGTGATCCTTGGTCAAGACAAGCTTGGCGCGCAGCGTCCGGGCGTCATTCAGGTCAGTAAACAGCTTCTCGCTGCTGGTCCCCCCGGTCGTGACCACCGTTTTCCCGGACAGATCGTAGATTGACTTAATTCCACCGCCCTCGCGAACCATAAGCCGTGTTGCCGCAACGAAGGTCGGAACGGTGAAGGCCACTTCCTTGCGCCGCTCGGCGGTGCTGGTCGTTGAGCCGCACTCAAGGTCAACCTCGTCGGACATCACCGCCTTCATGCGCGAAGCTGAAGTCACCGGAACAAACTTGACCGTCACATTGGGACGCTTCAACTCACGCTTGACCGCCTCGACAACTTTCAAACAGAGATCAACCGAATAGCCAATTGGATTCTTGGCTTCATCCAGGTAGGAAAACGGTGGGGACGATTCGCGATAGCCGATGATGATCGTCCCCGTCTGCGCAATCTTGTCCAGCGTAGCGGACTGTGCTGGAAACGACATCAGCACGGCGAGTGATGCAGTCACAACGCGGATTGGGGTGGGGAAGAAAATCCTTCGTCCGTTCTCAAAAACTCTCCCTGCTTTCATTCTTGTGTTCCCTCCAAAGAGCAGATCAAATGCAACTGTATGCGTTCCCGGCTTTCACTTCAGTCACATGAGAGTATTACTTTGGATATACCGACGTCAACGAAAAAAGACTCATTGCTGATTGGCCCGCGGTGCTACAGCGAATCGGCCGGAATCGGGCGTCCGGTAAGGTAGCCCTGTATCAACTGAAACCCCATTTCGATGCAGATCTTCGCTTCGTCTTCGTCTTCCACACCCTCGGCAAGAGGCACCGAGCCCGTCGCCAGCACCATTTTCACCAGATCCCTTACAACTTGGCGCTTGCGTTCACTGGCCTTGTGCAGGCCACGAATCAAAGCCATGTCAAACTTGACGAAGTGTGCGGGAACATCTGCCAGTTCAAGCAAACGCGCTTGGCCGGCACCGAAATCGTCGTAGGCAAAGCGGATACCCAGTTGCGCCAAATTGTTGGCAAACTCGCGCAACTTATCGATGTCGGTCACTGCCGCTTCGTGGATTTCAACGACGACACTGAGTTGTGGCGAAGATTGGCGAAGGCGCTTGAGCGAGAGCATAAATATCTCGCTGAAAGTCTCTTTCGGGTGAACATTGATGAACAGGGTATTGCCCATGACGCGCGGGGCCATCGTGTTGAGGCCAAAATCGCGGAACGCCACGCTCAAATCAAGCTCGCGGTCCATCGCTTCCGCCAGACCAAAGAGTTCGATCGGCGAGTTCGGCAGCAGCGGATGATGTGCACGCCCGAGGAACTCATAGCCGATGATCTTCCGTGTAAGCGCATCAACGATCGGCTGTGCCGCCCCGGAAAGCCCCTGGCCCATGATCAACTCGTCAAATTCCGCTTCGTTCGGCGCAAAACGCTCGGAAAGTGCCATATTGTCCGGCATGACCATGGTGTGCATTTCGTCGAACGGCAGCACCGCATTCTGCTCAACCAGACTAAGGCGGAGCTTGAACTCCGCACTGGCGAAATGAATGATGTCGTTCTCGTTAAGCAGGCAATACCCGTCGACCCGTTGACGATTAACGAAGGTGCCGTTTTCGTCGACAAGTCGAAGCTGTCCACTAATGTCACGAATCAGGACTGCATGAGAGCGACTCAAGCCGAGATTCGAAATAAGCAGATCACTCTCTTTGCCGCGACCAATGCGACAGGGTAACTGTGTAATCGCGAAGACAATGTGAGCACCATCGGTACCAAATGACTCCAAAGACCACAGTTTTTCCAAAACATCGCTCCTGTTTTTTGCGTTCCAAGATTATATTGGAATACTTTTAATAGCAACGACTTTGCCCACTAGCCAGCCATCAGAGGACATTTCCGTACATCTTAGACTACTTGATAAGCAAGAATTGACAGATCAGCATTCTTTACAATACAGGAGCTGCTACCGCTCCCTTGATCCGGGAACAGTATCGCCGTTTAACCATCTGACCAGTTTTTAGTAAACTTTGGTCTGCCGCTGTATCTCAGAGTCCGTGCACCCATGGAAAAAATCCAATCCCGATCAGAGAAAATTGATATCCGAGGCCTTCGTTACCACGTTCGGCATTGGGGCCCGGCCGATGCGCCCGCTGTTTTCTTTCTGCATGGACGGATGGACTGCTCACCCACCTTCCAGTTCCTTGTCGATGCACTCAAATCATCATGGCACATCATTGCTCCGGACTGGCGTGGTTATGGCGAGACGGAATGGCTGTCGCGCCCCTACTGGTTTCCCGACTACTATGCCGACCTGCACAGCCTGCTGGAACATTACTCGCCCGGCAAACCAGCAAGACTGGTTGCGCACAGCATGGGAGCCAATATCGCCGGGAGCTATGCCGGAGCTCAGCCCGAGCGTATTTCGCAGCTGGTCATGCTGGATTTTCTCGGCCTCAAGCCGGCGATTGACGAGGATTCGCCAACCTTGATAGCCGCTTGGCTCAAGAACCTGCGCAAGGAACCTCCACTGGCCATTTACCAGAATTGTGAAGCACTGGCCAGCCGCTTGATGGAGTTGAATCCCCGCCTGAGCCCGGATCGCGCGGCGTTTCTATCGTGGAACGTCGGCCGTTTTCGCAGCGACGGGCTAATCGAAATGGCATGTGACCCCTGGCACCGTGTACCTTCGCCGGTGGTTTATCATGCCGAAGATGCAATGGCGAGCTGGAAGAGAATCGAGGCACCGGTACTGCTGCTGATTGCCGAGCACGGCCTGGTCAACCAGCGATTTGGAAATGACCGGCAAGAATTCAATCGACGCATCGCCTGTTTCCGAGATTTACAGACCGTGGCCATTTCCGATTCAGGGCACAATGTCCAGCATGACCAACCTGAACTCGTCGCTGCGGCGATTGAGCAATTTTTATCGAGAGATCGAGTTTGAAATGAATGAACAAATGAACACGAGTTTTGATTTGCAGGCCAAGACATGGGATGACGATCCCGCAAAGACGACCAGAGCCCAGGCCGTTGCGCAGGAAATTCGGGCGCAGGTACCGCTTGCAACGCACATGACGGCGCTGGAATACGGTTGCGGAACAGGACTGCTGAGCTTTGCCTTGCAAGCGCAGTTCAAGCACATCACCCTGGCTGACAGTTCCAGTGGAATGCTGGAGGTTCTTCAGGGAAAAATCACTTCCGGCGGCATCACCAACATGAGTCCGCTGAAACTGGATCTGCTCACCGACCCGCTGCCGCAGGAAAAGCACCACGTCATTCATTCGCTGATGACCCTCCACCACGTCTCCGACATCGATGCTGTGCTGCAAGGCCTGTACTCGCTGCTCACTGCGCCGGGCTACCTGTGCATCGCGGATCTGGACAGCGAGGATGGCTCCTTTCACGGCCCCGATTTCTCAGGACACAAGGGATTTGATCGCGACGCCTTGCAAGAGCAGGCCAAGCAGGCAGGATTCAGAAATACTCGCTTCTCGACCGTCTTCACGATCAGAAAGGGCGTGGCAGGCGGTGGCGAAAAGGACTTCCCGGTATTTTTGATGATCGCTGAAAAGCACTGAGACAATCGGGAACCCGCGATGAATCCACTTCCGAAAACCAGTCCAAGCCCCTGCCCTTCATGCACCCAGACGATGACGCGGCTGGAGTTGCCGCAACGAAATTACAGAACGCTGGCGCTTGATCTGTGCTTCCCCTGCCACGGCATATGGTTTGACCCGTTTGAAAGCGAACAGCTCACACCGGGTGCGGTGATTGAACTGTTCAAGCTGATCCATGCGCACCGTGAAGATTCACGCCGGCAGCACCCGGCTACCCTGCACTGTCCGCGCTGCAATGATCGCCTGATCGCCGGACTTGATGTGGTACGCAGCGGACGCTTTAATTATCACCGCTGCCTGCAAAATCATGGTCGATTTACGACGTTTGCACAGTTCATGATCGAAAAAGGCTTTGTCCGCCAGTTGGTTCCGGCAGAAATCAAGGCGCTGGCCGCTCAAATCGGCACGGTCCATTGTTCCGGCTGCGGCGCACCGGTCGACATCCGTCGTCAGGATGCCTGTTCGCATTGTTCATCACCGATCACAATCCTCGACCCCGAAGCCGTGGAAAAGGCGCTTGCCGATTACGAGAACAAGGAATTCGTCCGTACGCAGCGCAACCCGGAAGCACTGGCCGATGCCCTGATGGCCATCGAACGGCAACGCCGACCGCGAAATGCGCCGGAATCAGGGATGCTCACCGCTGACCTGTTCATGTCGGGCGTAGGTGTCGTTCTCGACCTTCTTCCCTGAAGCTGTTACCCCGGAAGCCGCGTCAATCGGTGATCTACAAAGATATTCCCTGGAGAACCTCATGGCTATTGGCTTCCAGGGCATCATGCCTTTAAATGGCGTATTTATTACCCTGCAGGCTAGGCGACAAGAAGTTGAGCCACAGAGGCTCTGGCATCGCCGCCGCTGATGTTTGGCATAATCTTCAACTCCAACGCCATCACCCCGTCGAGATCGACCGTGTAATCTTCAAATTCACGCGTCATTCCCGACGGGCTGAAGTTGTATTGCTGGCGCACAACATCCCGCCAGGATTGCCCGGCATCCGACGACCAGCGCAAAACGAACTCCTGTGTGCGCCCGTGCTGCTCTTCAAGGAAAAGAAGCTGGATCCGCTTGATCTTCTGCGGTTCGTCAAAAACAAGCCGAATCGTCTGCTCGCCCGCCTGCGCCGCGCGCCACCCCGGCCCGTCACCGGGCGTCAGCGCCGCCTCGATGGGATGCGCCGCCTCCTCGGAGCTGATTTCGACGAGCGCCTTGTTTGGCACATCGAGCCAGACCTGCCCGCTTGGTGAGGCCGCCTGAGAATCCTGATTGATGATCTGCTTGCGCATCGGTCTTCCTTTTCAAGGCCCTGCGATTAACCACGGAACTCCAGCCAAAGCATCTGATACGGCTGCAGACGAACACCCTTGCGCAGATTGAACGGGATGGTGCTGATGAGATCGATGGCGGAGTCAGGCATCGCTCCAAACACCGTCGCGTCCACCGTCTGCTCGACCTCACTGAAGTTGCCGAGAACCAGCAATCGCGATGATCCCTTCTCCCGCAAATAGCCGAGTACCGAACGGTTATGCGTCCAGAAGGCAGCTAGCCGGCCGCCCTGCAAAACCGAAAGCCGTTTGCGCAGTACGATCAGCTCATGCAAACCTGCATGGATACGGCCAGCATCAGTTTTCAGGTCATGACGTTGGGAGTAACGCAATTCGTTGCGCGCCGGACGATGCACCCAGCGGCTGTCGCCGGCCTTGCCGGGATCCTTGATGTAGGTGGGGTCGTTCAACGCACCCACTTCGTCACCCAGATAGATCAGCGGAATGCCACCGGAAGAAAGCGCTACGCCATACATCAGCAGGATACGAGCCACGGCAAAGGAATCACGTTGCTCCAGGCCGCACAGCGACGCAGCCGTGCCGCTGATGCGGCAATCGCCGTTCTGAGGATTGTCCTGAAAGGGAACGCCACGCGCAAAGCTGCCCTCGAAACGATTGACGTAGAAACGGTTCAGGAACTGCCGATGGTCGAAACCCTTGATGCCGAAGTGGATCGCGTCTTCGTCGGCGAAGGTCCAACCGATATCGTCGTGACTGCGCACGTAATTGACCCAAGCGGTGCCTTCGGGCAGGTTATGCCGATGCTCCAGTGCCTGTTGCAGCAGATTCACTTCGCGCGTCGCCAGCGAGTTCCATAGCAGTGCCATCTGCAACGGGTTGTACGAGATCTGGCATTCCGTCGGCGAAATATAGCTTACAACGTCGTCCGGATGAACAATGGCTTCGGACTTGAACATCAACGATGGCGCAGCAATGCGGGCGAGCGCGTTGTAGGCGCGCAGCAGCTTGTGCGCCTGCGGCAGATTTTCGCAAGGTGTGCCCATCTGCTTCCAGATGAAGGCCACCGCGTCCATGCGCAGGAACTCGACGCCAAGGTTGGCGATGGACAGCATCTCGCCGGCCATCGCAGAAAACACGGCCGGATTGCTGTAGTTCAGGTCCCACTGGTAACTGTGGAAGGTCGTCCATACCCAGCGTCCGTCCGGCAACTGGGAAAAGGCACCGGGATGCTCGTCGGGGAAGATTTCGCGCAGCGTGCGCTCGTAGGCGTCGGGCTGCTCGCGGTCGGGAAAAATGTAGAAGAAGTCGTCGTAACGCGGATCACCCGCCAACGCGCCGCGCGCCCATTCGTGCTCGTCGGAGGTGTGGTTGAACACGAAGTCGAGCACCAGAGAAATGCCCTCCTTGCGCAACTTCTTGGCCAACTGACGGAGATCGGCGATTTTGCCGAGAGCCGGCTTGGTCTTGCGATAACTGCTGACCGCATAGCCGCCGTCGCTGTGTGGTTCCGGGCACAGGAAGGGAGGCATCAGGTGCAGATAGGTCAGCCCGAGTTCCTTGAAGTAGGGAATCTGCGCCTCGATCCCCTTGAAGGTCCCGGCGAACAGGTCAACGTAGCAGACGCCGCCAAGCATCTTCTGCGACTCGAACCAGTGCGGTTCAGCTTCACGCTGCAGATCGAGCGCCTTTAGTTCATTCGTGCGAACACTCCAGGCATCGAAAGCCACGCCCAACAGCTTGACGAGAAAGCGTTCAAAATCGTCGCGATGCCCGTAGAGGGCTTTCAGCTCATCGCGAAGCACAGCCAGGTGGACACGCACCCGCGCGTCAAACGCTGGCCACTGTAGATGGTGTCCGTGCCAGGCGGCTACTGTGCTCCAGACACGCCAGAGTTGCTCATCAGGGGCTTGCCAGTCTTCGTGAGCGGGCGGTATTTCTTGAATGACCACGGTATCTCCTCTTGAATCTGTTGTGTTGTTTTACTCGGACACCAACAGGGGGCCATCCGACGTACCGGGGTGGAGAATCGGCTTCCACAGCACCTGCAGACGTGAGTGCGGCACGCCCTGCATGACATCAAGCATCAGTTCGGCCAGTTTGCGACCAGCCTGCTCCGAGGTCGGTTGCTCAATCGCGGTGACATCCTGCTGATCAAGCAAGGTATCTTCTGGCAGTCCGTCATAAATGATCAGGGAACAATCCCGTCCCAGGGTCAGACCAGCTTCAACAATCGCCCGGATTGCTCCGACTCCGGCCTGGTTATTGTCCACGATCACCGCTGTTGGAGGAACCGGCAAGCCGAGCAAGCCGTTCATCACGACGTAGGCCGTCCGGCGCAAAAAACCGGCTTCTCGTACAAGTTCAGGGTCAGCCACCAAGCCAGCGGCCTGCATGGAAGACATGAAGCCTTGAAAACGTTGCGCTGCGAAGTTGAGATCCAGATTCGCGTGCATATAAGCTATCCGCCGATGTCCAAGAGCGACCAGGCGCTCAACGGCCAGGCGGGTGCCCAGTTCGTTGTCAAAATCGAACCAGGCAAATCCTGACGGATCGCTCGTTCGCCCATAGGAAACGAAGGGAAACTTCGACTTTCTGAGAAAATGGATGCGTTTGTCGTCAACATGCGTGCGCGCCACAATGAGACCATCGACTCGTTGCGCGCGGATGAGGCGCTGGTAGGTTTCAACCTCATCGTCCTTGCTGGCCGATGCGATGAGCACATCGATATTCTCTTCATTGAAACGCGCCGTGATGCCTTCAAGCACTTCCAGAAAACGCGGGTCACCCAGGTAAGTAGCGTCAAGGGGATAGACAAGGCCAATTGCATCGGCCTTGCCCATCGCCAGCTGACGTGCCATGGCATTGGGCTTATAGCCAGACTTCTCTGCCATATCGACGACGCGCTGGCGCGTCGCCTCACTGACGTCCGAATAGCCGTTGAGTGCCCGGCTAACCGTGGTCTGTGACAGCCCGAGTCTGTCTGAAAGTTCTTTAAGGTTCATTGTCGTCAGCTTGATTGGTTTGCGTTTTGGCAGCCTGCCCAATGGCAGGCCGATACCCCACGCTCAACGCAGCATTATGACGCAGACGCCTCGACTAAGACACCCTCGGCCCGGCCTTGGTGAACAACATGGCCGTTTTGTCGCGCGGCCGCAAAGTCACGGTCGCGCCACGTTGCCATAGATGCCCTTCTTCGGGAACTTTGACGGCCAGTGTCTGCTCAATTCCCGGCACCTTGAGATAGAGCAGAACGATGTCGCCCAGTCGCTCGGCCACTTCCACTTTGGCTGCTATCGAGCCGTTGGTATCGCCGCTATCAAACACGTCGAAATGCTCCGGACGGACGCCGAGCAAGAGATCATCCGAAACTGATCCGAGCGGACCGTGGCCGTTTCCGTTCCACGGAATCGTACAGCCACCCACTTCGATGCATGCTTCATCGCCATTACGCGTCCATTTGATCGGCAGCAGGTTCATCTTTGGTGACCCCAGGAACTCGGCGACAAAGGTATTAACCGGATTGTGATAAAGCTCCATCGGAGGCCCGACCTGCTCGACGATACCGCGATTGAACACCGCGATGCGATCGCCCATGGTCATGGCTTCGGTCTGGTCGTGGGTCACGTAAATCATGGTACTGCCCAGTTCCTTGTGCAGCTTGGTCAGCTCCACGCGCATCTGCACGCGCAGATTGGCGTCCAGGTTGGACAGCGGCTCGTCAAAGAGGAAGACGCCCGGTTTGCGCACGATGGCGCGACCAATCGCCACGCGCTGCCGCTGGCCACCTGAAAGTGCCTTCGGACGGCGATCCAGCAGATTGGTGATGTGCAGAATTTCCGCCGCTTTACCGACGATTTCGGCAATCTCGGCTTTGGACGACCCAGCCAGTTTGAGTCCGAAACCCATGTTTTCCGCGACGGTCATGTGCGGATACAAAGCATAGCTCTGGAATACCATCGCTACGCCGCGATCAACAGGGGGCAGGTCGTTGGCGACGCGATCACCGATCAGCAGTTCGCCGTCGGTGATGTCTTCAAGACCAGCGATCATGCGCATCATGGTCGACTTTCCACAGCCCGAAGGGCCGACAAAAACCATGAATTCCCCGTCTTGAACCTCAAGATCGACACCCTTGATCACTTCAACAGTGTTGTCATACACCTTGCGGATATTCCGCATTGTTACGCTGGCCATGATGCAGGCTCCTTATATCTTCAAAATATTCTGGAGACGCTCCGGGAAACTCCGGAGCGCCTGACTGTTTATCCCTTGATGCCGCTCGAAACCGCACTGCGCACGAACCAGCGCTGGAAGATGACGAAAATCATCAGCGTCGGCAGCGTCGCCATCGCTGCGAAGGCCATCACATCGCCCCAATGGCGCGGATACTGGCCAAAGAAGGACTGCATCGCCAGCGGCAAGGTGGCAAAGGTGTCGCCACGCACCGCCATCACCGGCCACAGCAGATCGCCCCAGCGCGAGAGGAACTGCAGCACGGCTACGGTGGCGATCACTGGTTTGGACAGTGGCATCACGATGCTCCAGTAGATGCGCAGACGATTGGCGCCATCCATCAGCGCGGCCTCCTCCAGATCCTTGGGCAGGGCAATGAAGAACTGGTAAAACAGGTAGATCGAAAATGCGTGCGCGATGAACGGGATGATCTGCACATGGTAGGAATCGAGCCAGCCGATCTCGCCATTGACCCACGGCAACTCGTTAACCAGCAGCAGCAGCGGAACAGCGATGGCTTCAAACGGGATGATGATCAGCGCCACGATCACCGACAGGAGAAAATCCCGCCCCTTGAATTTGAAGCGCGCCAGGGCATAAGCCAGCATGCTGTTGATCAGGACGCCGAGAATCACGGTAAGCGAGACGGTAAGCAAAGAATTGAAGAAGGCCGTCTTGAAGTTCGAGCCGCTGATCACATGGCTGAAGTTCTTCAGCGAAATGTCTCCGTAGGGCACGAAGGCGTTGAGACTGCCCATGTCCTTGAGCAGTTGGAGTTCGTCGCCTTTGAGTGCAGAGACAAACAGGAACAGCAACGGAAACAGGAAGAAAATCACCAGCACGGTATGCAATGCATACTGGCCGAGGCGTGCGAAGCGCTCGCGGCGCGCCTGCGACGGTTGGGACTTTGTGGTAGTCATTGAACGGCCCTCTCTTCCTTGAGCAAAACGCGTTGCAGCATCGAGAACGCCAGCACGATTACAAAAAAGACGACCGAAATGCCCGAAGCGTAGCCAATCTTGCCGTTGCGGAAGCCCTCATGGACCATCAGCATGACCATCGTGCGGAAGGAATCTATGGGGGCCGACGCACCGCTGCTGGCAATGATCTGCGCCTGCGTATAGAGCTGGAAGGCGTAGATGGTGGTCGTGATCAGCACGAAAATGGTGGTGTTCTTCAGCATCGGCAGCGTGATGTAGAGGAACTGCTGCTTGACGGTCGCGCCGTCGAGTTTCGCCGCTTCGTACAGATCGAGCGGAATCGACTGCAGTCCGGCGAGGAACACCAGCATCTGAAAACCCACCCCCTGCCAGATCGACAGCAGCATGACCGCCGGCATGACCAGGCCAGGTTCGCGTAGCCAGTCATGTGGTCCAACCATCCCGAAAGTAATCAGACCGACAAAGCGGTTGATCACGCCCTGATCAGGCGCATAGAGCAGCGACCAGATCACCGCCACGACGGCCATGGTGGTAGCCACGGGCATGAAATAGATGGTGCGGAAAATGCGCGCTCCGGCCAGTTTCTGATTCACCAGCAAGGCGAGCACAAGTGCGAGCGCCGACTGCAGCGGCGTGACGACAGCAACGAAGTAGAAGTTGTTGCGCAGTGCCGCCCAGAAGGAATCATCTTCAAACAGGCGGACGTAATTTCTCAGCGCGACGAAATCGGTGCCAAGTTCTTCATTGGTCACCAGGCGTTGATCCGTGAAGGACAGGACCAGTGCCAGAACAAAGGGCAGCACCAGAAAAACGAGGAGAAGGAGTAATCCCGGTGCTGCAAAAAACCACGGTGTGAAACGCCCCTTGATGGGTGCCGAGCGCTTGCCCGGTTTGCCTGCAGGAGCATGGGTAACTGCGGTGCTCATGTTGAGTGCCTCCCGTACCTTGAATTGAATCGGTCAATCGGCGCAAAAGCTCTACATAAATGCGGCGCGATCGACCACATCGCTTCCCGCCGGCCGGAGATCCAGTCGGAGCCGGCGGGGAGCGTCCTGCTACAAAAGGAAATGCCTTACTTGACCGGATAGCCCTTGTTATCTTCGATGTTCTGATCGATCTTCTTGGCGGCCTTGTCGAGCTCGGATTTCACATCGCCACCGGCCACGATGTTGTTGACGGCTTCAGCGAACGCCGTGGTGATCATCGGATAGGCCGGAGTTTCCGGGCGAACCAGCGAAACCTTCTCGGCGGCTTGTTGCGCATAGATTTCCAGAGCGCCGCCCTTGGCGAAATTCTTGTTCGCATTCATTGACTTGAAGGTTCCGGGTACGGCACCGTTGATGTCGGTTACTCGGGCAATTTCAGCCGGCGACATGAAGAAACCGAGCACCTTGGCAGCTGCCTTCGGTTCCTTGCAATCGGCGGAGATGCCAAAGTTCCAGGAACCTGCGCCAGTAACGGCCTTCGCGCCAAATTTCGGCATCGGGATCAGCACCAGATCATCGCCCAACGCCTTCTTGTAGTCGCCAAAAGTCCAGTGGCCGACATAGGACAGCGCCGACTTACCCTTGACGAAGTCGGAGTCATCCTTGGTTGCGGCATTCACATAACCCGCCTTGACCCAGCCTTGCAGCGTCGTGAGGGCCTTGATCGCTTCCGGCCCATTGATGACGCCCTTGGCGCTCTTGAAATCCTTGCGGTTGATCAAATCGCCACCAAAACTCTGCACAATCGGCGAATAGCCGTAGGTAAACCATTCACCCACGCCATAGTTGAATTTCATGTCGAGCGGGAAGGCCACGCCAGCGGCCTTCAGCTTCTTCATCGCATCTTCAAACTCGGCCAGTGTCCATGCTTCGCTCACCTTGGTCGGAATGCGCACACCGGCTTGCGTCAGCAGTTTCTTGTTGCCCCAGACGGCCAGGCCAGAGTCAAACTGGCCGAGACTGAAGAGCTTGTTGTTATACGTGCCCTGGCGTACCAGAGAGGGCAGCAGATCGGCCTTGATGGCAGCGAGTTCGGGGAAAGCATCAAGCGGGATGATCTTCTTGGTCCAGGCATAGTTGTAAACGTTCGGGCCGTCGAAATCGAGGATACAAGGCAACTTTTTGGACAAGGCCGCAGCATTCACCTGGTCGCTGTAGCTTCCTTCCGGCAGTGCAACCAGATCAACCTTGATGTCCTTCTGCGAATCGTTGAAAGCTTTGACCGACGCCACATACGCATCGTGTTCAGGGCCGGGACCCGCATGAACCCATACCGCTACCGAAGCCTGAGCGAAGGCTCCGCCGCTAACCAATGCTGAACTTAATGCCAGAAGCTTGACGATTTGTTTGATGTTCGCTTGCATTTCGTATCTCCTATTTATTTCTCGGCCATTGATGACCGCTAATGGGTTTTCCGGGCTGCTGATTTACTGAATGCTTCGTTTTAAACGATTCACAATGTATCCAAAGCGCTTTGCAATTTACTCCGAAGCGCTTTGGATTTCAATAACACAATGAAAAATATTTTTATAATGGATTGTGTGCGCCTTTTTGAGTGGTTTTGTAACGGCAGGAACCTGCCGCGCTGATTCACGAGCGGATTCCAAAACGACTTATTGCGCTAAAGCGGGGGATGAAAAAGGAACATGGCGATGCTTATCGCCACTTCCTTCTGGTCGGATCCATTCCCGTCAGGGAGTTGGCCGAACCTGCAGAGCGGAGCGTCGACGCCAGAACATCAGCGCCAGCAGCAGCAAGGTAAAAAGGAGCCACAGCGGCAACAACTCGACCGCACTGGCGAACGCCTGGTCGGCCGTTCCATCGTTACGCATGGAGCGCAAAGCAAGCGCAAAGATCAGGCTGGCAAAGCCATAACCCAGATTAAAAACCAGACCTTTGAACGACAGCACCGTGGCGCGTTGTGCTGAATTCACTTGGGCATTCAGCGTATTCGAGATGCTGAAGTTGAGTCCAATCATCGCTGCGGTAAGTGGAATAGCAAAAACAACACCCCACAGCGGAACCTTGAGCGCGACCCCGATCAGACCAAACAGAGTCAGAGCTACGAGAATCATATAGCTGCGTAATAGCGAACCGGTTGGCGCAAGTTTTCGTGCCAACGGCGAAACCACCATGCCCAACCCAGCCAAGGCCGCACCAATCAGACCAAAACTGGCTTCGGGCAGATCGATCAAGCGGTAATAAACGCTGCTGAAGGTCAGGAACAGGCGGATCATGCTATCGATCAACACCCCGCCAACGATTGCAAACAGCGCCACAGGTGTACGCAGAATCCAGGTACCGGCATCGACGATTCCGCGCCAGGCACTTACCGAGCGTAACGCCGCATGCGTTTCGCCAGCAGCAGGTTCACGCATGCCGAGCGCCATGTACAGGACGATGAGCGCACTGATCAGGTTCAGCGCAATCGGGAAACGCAGCGTCAGGCTTTGCTCAAACTGAACATGAAACCCCAGGGAAGCCGCAATCGTAGTCATCAAATGCGGGTCATACACCGTCGCACCGACCAGCATGGCAATCAGCATGCCGAACGACTGCCAATGCATGACATCCGCGAGCACGTTCGGCCATTCGGCGCTACGCGATTCCGCCGCCAGCGAATCGTAAACCAGCGACTCGTCGGCGCCGCTGGCCATCGCTTCGGCTACACCGCTAAGCGTGCGGTTGACCAGGCAGAATAGCAGCAGCGTCAAACCACCGTTGAGTGGAGCCAGCAGCAATACCAGCATTTCCAGCGCCATGCACACCGCTGCCGCAATGATCAGCGGCCGCCGCCCGACGTGGTCCGCGAGCGCGCCCAAGGGCACTTCGGCGACTACGATGACAATAGCCCAAACGAAATTGAGCAAGGTGTATTCGGTCGCCGACAGCCCAAGATCGAGGAACAGGACGGCCAGAACCGGGTAATAGAAGCGCGAATTGAACAACACGCGAAACGCGATGAAGCGTTTGCGGTTACCGTCGGCGACGCTAAGGCCTTGCGCTATGGTCACCTTGGCATACACTCAGAGCTTGAGAAAAAATGCTTTAACCCCCACCGCAGAGCCGCAGAGGAGCAAAAGTCTCGCAAAGAAAGTCTTAAGAAACAAGGTAGTTCCATTGCGTAATCTTTGCCACTTTGCGCCTGCGGTGGATTTTCGATAGTTTCACAGACTCTCAGCTGGCGGACTTCACCAGTCCCCTCGGAAGACGCAACAACTGGGCCAATTCCGTTCCCTGCATCAGCGTGATCTTGTTGTCAGTCGCGAATTGCCGGGCGTTGTCAGTCATCGCACCGACAAAAACATAGACGGCTTCCCGCGCTTCCTGCGCCCGCTGTTCAGCCTTCAACTCACGCAACGGCTCAAGACCGTGGTTCGCTGCTTTCCAGCGCTTGCAGCTGAGCAACGACATGCGCCCGGCCTTGACGAGCGTAAAATCCGCCGCACCGGTGGTTCGTGTCACCACAAAACCATCGCGCTGGTAAGCCTGCTCGATCAGCGCCGAAAAATCCCGCCACGACATCGCCGTAACCGCTTCAATCGTCGATTCGACCCGCGCCGAACTGGGTATTTGCCACTGCTTCTTGGCGGCAATCGCGCCGGTTATCAAAAACGGGACCGCTACCGCAAAAGCCGCCACTGAGTACTGCGGCGGCACAACATAGCGCGCCACCAGCCCTATTGCAATTGCAATGGCATAGCTTATCCACCATGATGAACGGGACAATATGGCGAACAGCGAATTTTTGGACATCTTGAATTGCACGGGATCTCTTTCGGTGTGAATCAGGGATTAACAGGAGCCGCGTTCAGTCCAGCTTGATGCCGGATCGCTCGATGACTGCCATCCAGGCCGCCGTCTCGCTTTTGAGCAGGGCGGCGAATTGCTCTGGCGTGCCACCGGCTGTTTCAGCTCCGGCGACCAACAAGCGCTGTTGAACATCGGGCATGGCCAGAATCTGGCTGATCGCCTTGTTCAAGCGTTGCACGACGTCGGCGGGTGTACTGGCCGGCGCGAGAAAGCCGTTCCAGGTTGTCGCATCAAAACCCGGAAAGCCCGATTCGGCCATGGTTGGCAACTCGGGAACCGCCACTGAACGCTTGGCATTGGACACCGCCAACAACTTGATCTTGCCGGCTTTGACTAGCGGCTGGACGTTCGAAAGAGCCGCAAAGAGCAGGTGTACTTCGGACTTCGACAGGGCCAGTGCGGCGGCCGGACCACCGTTGTATGGGATATGCACCATGTAGGTCCCGGACTTCATCTTGAACAGTTCCATGGACAAGTTCGAGAGCGAACCAATACCCACCGAGCCATAATCCAGTACGCCGGGCTTGCTCTTGGCCAGAGCGATCAGATCCTTGACCGAATTGACGTTCAGATCGGCACGAACCGCGAGTACATTGGGTTGGGTTACCGCCAAAATGATCGGCGCCAGATCGCGCTGGACGTTGTATGGGGGTTTCGGCGACAGCGAGGGCGAAACCGTCAGCGGCCCGTTGTAGCCGAGCAGGAAGGTATGTCCATCGTGTGCGTTGACAACCGCATCGACTCCGATCGTTCCACCTGCGCCGGGCTTGTTATCGACGATGACGGCCTGCCCGAGAATTCCACCCAGTTTCTCTGCCACCACTCGCGCCACAATATCGACCGAACTGCCCGCCGGCGTCGGCACCACGAAACGCACGGTCCGGCTCGGCCATGATTGTGCATAAGCACTCATCACGGTGAACGCAGACAACAGCAGCACAAAACGTATTGTTCTAAACATGTCAGCTCCCCCTTCTCCGCCTTGCTTCGTAGAGGCAAACACCCGTCGCCACTGATACGTTCAGGCTTTGCACCGAGCCGAGCATCGGGATGGTTACCAGTTGATCACAGTTTTCGCGAGTCAGGCGACGCATGCCATCGCCCTCGGCACCGAGCACCCAGGCGGTCGCCACAGGCCATTGCGCCGCATAGAGATCGTCTGTGGCCTCAGCATCGGTACCGATCACCCAGATTTCACGCTCTTTCAACTCGCGCAATGTACGCGCCAGATTGGTTACGGTAATGTAAGGCACACTCTCTGCTGCCCCACTAGCCACCTTTATGGCCGTTTGCGTCAGCCCGACAGCCCTGTCCTTTGGAGCAATCACGGCATGCGCGCCAACGGCATCGGCAAC
>JFJP01039800.1_pt1 | contig 17149 bp, 12 predicted proteins | sample 431651 | NCBI WGS metagenome assembly JFJP01 (sample SAMN02602958, study PRJNA72255) | Microbial mat metagenome, whole genome shotgun sequencing project. | biome: fresh water; feature: sink hole; material: water; isolation source: purple microbial (photo- and chemosynthetic) mats found in... | reverse complement strand
CTTAATATATTCATTTTCAAGGACTAATGCTTTCCAGGCTTTGTCCTTTTTATCGTTGGAAATAACATCGTTAAGGCCATAGGGATAGATATACTTCGATGCACCCTGATATGATTCACCTTTGAAGAACATCGGGTTTTTATCAGGAGGACTGACATCATAAGTTGGCAGAACCCATGCTTGTTCAGACATCCTAACCTGTGCATACAAGTCATTTGACTGTGAAACAATTAACAGTAAAAAACAAACTGCAAGAGAACTTCTGTTTCTGAAAAATAAAGTACTTATCATACAAAATAATATTTACAAATTCGATTATCTGACCACTCTGCCCGAACCATCACCCTTCATAAGCTGTTCAACCTCTGCAACCGAAACAAGGTTATAATCGCCATGAATAGTGTGCTTCCATAAATTAATCCTCCCATAAAAGAGTCTCCTCCACCTACCCTGTCGACAATGTGAGTTATCTGGTATTCAGGAGCTTCAAATAATTTCTTTCCGTCAAACAGAACGCCCGACCATGAATTATGATCAGCATTAATTGATCCACGGAGAGTAATAATCACCTTCTTTGCCTGAGGGAATTTCCCCATCAGTTTAACACATACAGATTCATATTTTGCAGCAGAAACATGCCCCGATGATACATCTCCTCCCTCAGGTTTGATTCCGAATACTTTCTCAGCATCTTCCTCATTACCCAGTATAATATCGCAGCCATTAACCAGTCCCGGCATAACTTCACCTGCTTTCTTTCCCCATTTCCAGAGGTTTTTTCTGAAATTGAGATCGCATGAAACAGTAATTCCCTTCTCACGTGCAGCCTTAATTGCCTCTTTGCAGACCTCTGCAGCACCTTCTGATATAGCAGGTGTGATGCCTGTCCAGTGAAACCACGACACTCCTTCAAATACTTTATTCCAGTCAATCATGCCAGTCTTTATTGCTGCTATTGAAGAGTTGGCACGATCGTAAATTACTTTACTGGGCCTGGCCACAGCACCGGTTTCAAGAAAGTAGATCCCCAGCCGCTCACCTCCTTTAATAATATGTGATGTCCCTACATTATGCTTTCTGAGATCCATTAATACTGCTTCACCCAGATCGTTATCGGGTAATCTGGTTACAAATTCGGCGTTCAGACCAAAATTTGCAAGAGACACCGCTACATTAGCCTCACCCCCACCGAAAGTTGCAATAAACGATGAAGCTTGTGTAAATCGATGATGTTCAGGGGTTGCGAGACGAAGCATTATCTCACCAAATGTTACAATTTTACTATTCATAATACCTTTTTAATTCAATAATTTTATTTTCATAATGCATATCTGGGAAAAGAAGCTGTGTTTTTCGTATGATTTTTACATTAATTTTCAATTGTGAAAAGTTATCAAAAAAATCTATCTTAGTTTTTGTTTAACAAATATTTTTTCTGATGTCCAGAATTATTGTGATTGGCAGTTCAAACACCGATATGGTGATTAAATCGAAGAAGCTGCCTATGCCCGGTGAAACCATACTTGGAGGAACATTCCTAATGAATCCCGGTGGTAAAGGTGCAAATCAGGCTGTGGCAGCTGCCCGACTCGGAGGAAATGTAACATTTGTTACAAAAACCGGGAATGATATATTCGGATCGGAAGCAAAAACTCTTTTTGATAAGGAAAAAATAAATACTTCATACCTGCTGAAGGATGATAAAAATCCATCAGGGGTTGCACTGATAGTAGTTGATGAACACGGTGAGAACAGTATAGTTGTTGCATCGGGTTCAAATGGTACTTTGTCGGCATATGATATTAATGATGAAGTATTTGACTCTGCGTCCGATGACATATTTCTCATGCAGCTTGAAATCCCTGTGAGCACTGTCGAATTTGTCGCAGAGAAAGCACATATAAAGGGAAACCGGGTGATTCTGAATCCTGCTCCGGCGCGTCATTTATCTGATTATCTGTTAAAATGTCTGTACCTGATAACCCCTAACGAAACTGAGGCTGAGATGCTTACAGGGATAAAAGTAACAGACGCCAAATCTGCTGAATTGGCTGCAGGGGATCTTCAGAAATCGGGTGTACAGAATGTTATTATAACGATGGGAGGATCAGGGGCATTTGTAAAAGCAGGGGCAATTTCGAAAATGATCCCTGTGGTCCCTGTAAAAGCAATTGATACTACAGCTGCAGGTGATGTTTTTAATGGCGCTCTTGCAGTTGCAATTTCTGAAGGTAAGAGTATTGAGGAGGCGGTTATTTTTGCAAATAAGGCTGCAGGAATATCTGTTACACGAATGGGGGCACAGGTTTCGGCACCGTATCGAGATGAAATCCGCCCCTAAATCCCCTGAAGGGGACTTTAGCAACACATAGCAGGATAAAAATGGAACCTAAAATGGAACCTAAAATGGAACCTAAAATGTAGCAGAATTATACCCCCTTTAGGGGGAAGGGGGCAAAATTATCGAAGTAAATTATTAATATATAATAAGTTATATGAAATCACCAATAATTTTTCTAAGTATAATTTTCTTAGTATCAGTTGGCTGTTCAAATCAACCAAAAGAGAATAATTCTGTGCCGGTTAAGATCATCTTCGATACCGATCTGGGTCCCGATTATGATGATGTCGGCGCCCTGGCATTTCTTCATGCAATGGCCGATAGCGGTAAGGCAGAGATACTGGCAACTGTATCATCGAATAAACATCTGCTGGTAGCTCCTTCCGTTGAGGTTATAAACAGGTATTTCGGCCGTCCTGATTTACCAATCGGAGCTCCAAAATCAAACGGGGTGGATCTTGGCTCATCGCAGCACTGGGCTGATTCAATAGTTGTAAAATATCCTCATAAAATAAAAGCTACTAGTGATGTTGAAGATGCTGTTGCTGTTTACAGGAGAATACTCAATTCACAACCGGATAATAGTGTTACCATTGTAACTGTAGGATTCCTGACAAATCTGAATAACCTGCTTAATTCTCAACCTGACACACATTCTCCTCTAACTGGTAAAGAGCTTATTATTAAGAAGGTGAAGAATCTGGTTTCTATGGCAGGAAGATTTCCGCAAGGGAAAGAATTCAATGTTTACATGGATTCAACAGCATCAATAAATGTTTTTAATAACTGGCCGGGAGAGATCATTTTTACGGGCTTTGAGATCGGATGGGAGATCAGAACCGGTTTAATGGTAATGAAGATGGATGTAAATGACTCACCGGTGAAGGATGTCTTCAGGATAAGCATTCCTCTTTCGGCTGAAGATAAGGATGGCAGAATGAGCTGGGATGAAACTGCTGTGCTGATCGGAGTATATGGAACTGAAGGGTTCTTCGATACTGTAAGAGGAAAAATAATTGTCAATCCTGATGGCAGCAATGGCTGGCAGGATGATCAGAACGGAACACATCTGTATGTAAAGCAAAAAATGGCTGTACCTGAAATGAGCAGATTTATTGAAGACAGAATGATGCATTTGCCAATTAAATAATTGCCCCCCATCCCCCCTGCTTTGCTTCGCTGAAGCTACGCGAAAGCGAAGAAGGGGGGCTAATTTGTAGCAGGATTAGACCCCCTTCTTCGCCTCTGCGTAGCCGCTACGGCGAAGCGAGGTAGGGGGAAGGGGGCAGAAACGCGGAAACAAAACAAATTTTAAATATCACATATTTAACTACTTATGAAAACAATAAAACTACTGATCTCAATTTCAATTTTTCTGTTGTTAGCGATTTCCTGCACCAACTCTTCAGAAGAATTCAGATCAATCAAACCTGAAGTACTTAAAGATAAGATTGCCGGCGGCTGGGCGGGGAAGATGATAGGTGTTACTTACGGTGCCCCTACTGAGTTCAGAGCCCAGGGTAAAATCTACACCGATTCGATAAAATGGAAACCATCTGATATAAGAGGTAGCATGTGGCAGGATGATATTTATGTTCAGCTTACATTCCTGATGTCGATGGATAAGTATGGTATTGATGCCCCTTCAAAGAAATATCAGGAGATGTTCGCAAAAGCCGGATATATGTTGTGGCATGCTAACATGCAGGCAAGGAAGAATTACTATGATAGTATTTTTGCTCCACTCTCGGGAACTCCTGAGTATAACATACATGCTGATGATATTGACTTTCAGATCGAAGCCGACTATATTGGATTTATGTGTCCGGGTATGCCCCAAACAGCAACGAAAATTGCCGATAAGATTGGCCGTATAATGAATTACGGAGATGGAGTTTACGGCGGTATTTTTGTAGCAGCTCTCTATTCTGAGGCATATTTTGAAACAGATATTCCTAAAATAATTGACAAAGCACTCCTGTCAATTCCCTCAGAAAGTGACTATTATAAGATTGTGAAGGATGTAATAAAACTACACAATCAGTATCCTGCAGACTGGCAGGCAGCATGGAAAGAGCTCGAAGATAAATGGGGCGATGTTGATATCTGCGGCGCCGGATCTACCTTTAATATTGATGCAAAGCTTAACGGAGCCTATATTGTAATGGGACTACTTTACGGGGAAGGCGACCCGATGAAAACGCTGGAAGTATCTACCCGCTGCGGACAGGATTCTGACTGCAATCCATCAAATGCGCTGGCAGTTCTTGGAGTCATAAAAGGATTCAGCGGCTTGCCTGAGAATATGCAGGCCGGTGTTAAAGCTCTTGGTGATACATTGTTCATACACACGACTTATTCATTCAATTCAGCAGTTGCAAATACCTATAAGTATGCTCTCGACCTTATCGCAAAAGACAGCGGAGAGGTAAGTGATAAAAACATAAGGATAAAAATACAGGAGCCTGTTGCGCCCGCTCTGGAGGTAGCATTCCCAAATCTCGTTTTTGATAAAAAAGTCTCAATCTTCGATGAGAAAGCCTGGTCGTTTAAAGGGAAGTGGAAGCCACTCGAAATTACCGGCAGGAACAATGAGGTAAGGAAACAATCGATCTATGCTGAAAAAGCAGGAGATGAACTTGAGATAGCTTTTACAGGAACAGGCATATCCCTGACTGGAAACTGGTATAAGGACGGAGGAAAAGCGGATGTTTATGTAGATGGTACCCTTCACCGCAGTATTGACACCTATTATGACTTTGCAAATCAGCAACATACAGAAAGCATCTGGCATGTTGTCAACCTCGCTCCGGGTGATCATAAAGTGAAACTTGTTGTAAAAGGAGAAAAACGTCCCGAATCAGCAGGGACCAGGGTATACATTACCTCTGCAACTATCTTTAAAACAGCCCCAAAGAAAAATGAATCGTTTAAATTTAGCTTTGAGTAGTTTTTCCTTGGTGTCCCTTAGAGTCTTCGCGTCTTGGTGGCAAAAAGACATGCCACCAAGGCACCAAGACACTAAGAAATCACCAAGTATTTTGAACTTTGAACTTTGAACTTTAAACTCTAAACTTCTTCATTATGTTTATCCCACAAAGTTATTCTCTGGCAATAATCCTCTGCATTGTAACAATGTTATGCTGGGGTTCATGGGGCAATACCCAGAAACTTGCAGGCAAATCGTGGCGTTTCGAATTGTTTTACTGGGACTATGTTCTTGGTATTCTTCTGTTTGCTATTCTTCTTGGCTTTACTCTTGGAAGTTCAGGTGAGAATGGAAGGGGATTTATTGAAGATATTGGTCAGGCTGAATCAGGCAATATTTTGAATGCAATGCTGGGAGGAATAATATTCAATGCTTCCAACATTTTACTTGTAGCTGCAATGGCAATTGCTGGTATGGCAGTGGCATTCCCTGTAGGTGTCGGGATAGCCCTGGCTTTAGGTGTAATAATTAATTACATCTTTGCCCCGCAGGGCAATGCCACCTGGCTTTTTGGTGGTGTGACACTTATTGTAGCAGCAATAATTATAGACGCAATAGCATATAAGAAACACAGTTCATCGCTGCAGAAAGTCTCAGGTAAGGGAATAATTCTTTCAGTTTCTGCCGGTGTTTTGATGGCGCTGTTCTACCGGTTCGTTGCAAGTTCCATGGTAACCAGTTTTGAAGTTCCCGAAGCCGGAAAACTGACACCATATTCAGCAATCTTCTTCTTTGCTATTGGAGTTGTCGCCAGTAATTTCCTGTTCAATTATCTCATAATGAAACGCCCGTTTGACGGAGCACCTCTTTCCTTCAATGATTATAAAGCGGGAAGTTTAAAAGTGCATCTTACAGGTGTCCTTGGAGGTGTAATCTGGAATATAGGAATGTCGATGAGCATTATCGCATCGGGAAAAGCAGGATTTGCGATTTCATACGGACTTGGTCAGGGTGCAACGCTAATTGCAGCTTTATGGGGTGTATTTATCTGGAAAGAATTCAAAGGAGCTTCGAAATCTGTCAACAACCTTATTTTTCTGATGTTCCTAGCATATCTGGCAGGACTGGCACTATTGGTTTATGCAGGTACTTAATTCCAGATTTCATTTTACCGCAGAGGACGCAAAGTAAAAACGCAGAGAACCGCAGAGTAATATTCTGGTTTTCTCTGCGGCTCTCTGCTTCTTCTCAGCGTATTTCTGCGGTTAATTTTTTCTTAAAAAAGATCCTTTTCAAAAGACTCTTTGTCGAACTTATAATTGTTCCCGAGGAACTCTATGATCTTAGAAGTGTCTGAATAAGCATTTCCAAGACAGGTTGAAGCCCCCGGTGAAGGAGTAATATTGAAAATGATATTATCACCGCTCAGCTTGGCTTCTCCCATCTCAAGCTTTCTTGTTGTATTGTTTACTATCTGGGGACGGGTACCGCCAATTCCCTTTGCGTATCTTAGTTCATTCAATTTCAGTGATGGCACTATCTTCCTTACTTCTTTGATAAACAATCGCTTACCAATAAAAGGAAGATCATAAAGGAAATTCATAAATATATAACTCAACAATACCCTGTCGAAAGTAATCTTCAATAAACTTAAAATGGGATTAATCCCCAGACCAAAAGTCTTCCAGTATTCAGTGAAGGTTGACATATTATGTCTCTCGAGCTGAAATATTGGTTTGGCTGTGGGACCAAACCTTGTAACATGTTCACTATGAACTTCAGGATCTCCGTGAATTGCAGCAAAAGGCAACTTAGGTTGCTGGATTGTATATACTTTACCATTGAGCACTTTAGGTGCTGTGTAAAAACTTCCTGCCATTGATAAAACAGCCAGGTTCTTTCCATAACCTAGCGATTTTGCGATCAATAGACTATGTCCTCCTGCTGCTATGACTACCACCTTTGAATGCATCTCCCCTTTGTTTGTTGATACCGTATAAAAGTCACCGGTTTTTGCAATCTTCAGCAGTTTAGTATCCAGCCGGATATCAAGCAATGGATTTTTTCTAAGGGCATTATCAACGAATGAATGACATAGTCTTTTAAAATCAACTGTATAGCCATCTTCTGTTACAAGAGCAAGAATCTCCTGATCAGGATCTCTGCCTTCGAGGACGCGTGGTTCAATTTTACCTATTTCCTCTCTTCCTATCATTTTCAGCTTTGGGAAGAGTTCACTAAAAGGCGGGTACCTTTTCTTCAGTTCCTGCACCTGGTTTGTACCAACAGCAAGAACCATTTTTGAGTACTTGCTGAATAATTTCTTCTCACCAGTCACTCCTTTTCCGTTCTCAAGATATTTCATCACCATATCGGCCATACGCTTTACACTTCTGGCTTTTTCTATTGAGTAATTAGTCTCAATATCACCGAAATGCAGAGTCTGACTGTTATTATATGATGCTGAGTTTACAAGACCAAAATCAGAATACTTCTCTATCAGTCCAATATTCTTGATATCAGTGTACTTGCTTAATGTATAAAGAAGAGCTGTTCCCACAACGCCTCCTCCAACAATAAGCACCTCAAATTCAGGAGTTTTCTGGCTCATATCAATTACCTCATGTTTAATGGTATATAAGGATGTTCACCGTAAACGTTTTTAAATGCAGGGCGTATAATCCTTTTTGCCGAGAATGTTAATTCCTCAATTCTGTGAGCGCACCAACCTGATACTCTTCCGATTGCAAAAAGAGGGGTATATAGTTCCTTTGAGATATCAAGACATGCATAAACAAACCCGGAATAAAAGTCAACATTTATACAAACAACTTTTGTCGATTTTTCTCCTTTAAAAACTCTGAATACTTCCGGAGTAAGTCGTTCAACAAGAGAATAAAGCTCAAATTCATCAAGTCTACCTTTTTCAATAGCCAGCTCCCTTGCCTTTGCTTTTAAAATAGCTGCCCTCGGGTCAGAGATGGTATACACTGCATGACCTATTCCATAAATCTTTCCGGAAAAGTCATTTGCTTTTTTATTAAGAATCTTGAGAAGGTGCTCAGTTACCTCTTTCTCGCTTGTCCAATCTTTTACATGAACCTTCATGTCCTCCATCATTTCAAGGACTCTCACATTTGCGCCCCCGTGCAATGGTCCTTTCAACGATCCGATTGCAGAAGTAATGGCAGAGTAAATATCAGTTTCGGAAGAGCTTGTAACTCTCACGGTAAATGTTGAGTTATTTCCGCCTCCGTGCTCTGCATGCAAAACCAGCAGAAGATCAAGAAGATCAGCTTCCAGCTTTGAGTAACCTTTGCAATCACCCTTTATCAGATAAAGAAAATTCTCAGCAGTACTCAGATTAGGCTGAGGATGCCTGATTGATAATGTTTTACCTTTGTAAAGATGCCTTAAAGCCTGGTATGAATAGGCAACAATAGTTGGAAATTTAGCAATCATACTCAGCGATTGCCTGACCATATTATTGAGTTCGATATTATCGGGTTTTTCATCGAGAGTATACAAACCCAGAACTGACCTTGCAAGAATATTAAGTACATCCTTGCCTTTCATTGACAATATCATATCTTTTGTAAAATCATCAGGCAAGCCACGCAATGCTGCAAGATTTTCTGAAAATTCTGTCAGCTCCTCTTTATTTGGCAAATGTCCGGTTAGCAAAAGATATACTGTCTCTTCAAAACCATGACGATCCTCCTTCTGAAATCCCTGAGTAATGTCCTCAATGTCCATCCCTCTGTACAATAATCGTCCGGGAATTGCCACAACTTTTCCGTCTTCTTTCTTATAACCAACAACATTACCTATGTTGGTTAATCCGACAAGCACTCCGGTACCATCCTGATTCCTTAAACCTCGTTTGACTTCAAACTCCTCAAACAGTTTATTATCAATATTACATGATTCCTTTACTGAGGCCTCTAATTTTGAGAAGAAACTTGTGTCGTTCATAAGATTGGGTTTTAAATATTTTTTACCTGAGGTTAGCAATTATTGCATCACCAAATTCTGATGTTTTAAGAAGGGTGGCGTTCTCCATAAGGCGGTGAAAATCGTATGTGACTTTCTTGTTTTGAATTGCGCCTTCCAGGCCGGCATAAATACTTTCTGAGACTTCGTTCCAGCCCATATATTCAAACATAAGTGCTCCTGAAAGGATTACAGATCCGGGATTAACTTTATCCTGATCAGCATATTTAGGGGCTGTTCCGTGTGTGGCTTCAAATATTGCATGACCGGTCTCATAATTGATATTGGCACCAGGAGCTATTCCGATTCCTCCCACTATTGCAGCCAGAGCATCTGAAATATAGTCACCATTCAGGTTCAGAGTGGCAATTACAGAATATTCAGCGGGGCGGGTAAGAATCTGCTGAAGGAATGCATCAGCAATAACATCTTTTATTATCACTTTACCGTCAGCTTCTGCCTGTTTGAGCATTTTATCAGCCACTTCAGCTCCCTGAGTGTCTGAAATTTTCTTATGCTGAGCCCATGTAAAAACATCTTTTCCGAACTCCCTTTCTGCAAGTGCATATCCCCACTTCATAAAAGAGCCTTCTGTGTATTTCATAATATTTCCTTTATGAACCAGTGTAACTGAAGGAAGCTTTTTCTCAATTGCATACTTAACTGCCTGACGAACAAGCCTTTCTGTTCCTTCAACTGATACAGGTTTAATAGCAATCGATGATGTATTGGGGAATCTGATCTTTTTAATACCCAAATCGTCAATCAGAAATTTCTTTAATTTTTCAGTCTCGGGTAGTCCATGCATGAATTCAATTCCCACATAAATATCTTCGGTGTTTTCCCTGAAGATATGCATGTTAACATTTTCAGGATGTTTTACGGGACTTGGTACACCTTTGAAATATCTGACAGGACGATAACATGTATAAAGATCAAGGATCTGTCGCAAAGCAACATTCAAAGACCTCATTCCCTCTCCAACCGGAGTGGTGAGAGGTCCTTTTATACCAACCAGATATTCTCTGAATGCAGTGAGAGTCTCATCAGGCAGCCAGTTACCTGTAAGCTTAAATGCTTTTTCGCCGGCAAGTACCTCTTTCCATTCAACTTTTCTTTTACCATTATAGGCTTTTTTTACTGCCGCATCAAAAACCCTTACTGAAGCGTTCCAGATATCTCGACCGGTTCCATCACCTTCAATAAAAGGGATAATCGGGTTCTCCGGAACATTTAATTTACCGTTTGATAATGTAATTTTTTCAGGTGTCATATTTTACTTTTTTTTAGCTTTTCTAATTAAATTCAATGCACTTCCGGCTTTGAACCATTCTATCTGAGCTTCATTGTAGGAATGATTGGCCATGATAGTTTCCTTTTTACCATCATAATGATTCAATACAACAGTTACCTGTTTACCGGGAGCAATGTTTTTAATATCAATAATGTCGATTTTATCATTTTCCAGGATCTTCAGATAATCAGCTTTATCTGAAAATGTCAGTGTAAGTATACCCTGCTTTTTCAGGTTTGTTTCATGTATCCGGGCAAAAGACTTTACAATAACTGCCTTAACATTCAGATATCTGGGTTCCATTGCAGCATGTTCACGCGAAGATCCCTCTCCAAAATTCTCCTCTCCTGTCACTACAGATCCTATACCGGCTTCCTTGTAAGCCTTTGCAACAGCAGGGACAGTATCATATTTACCTGTAAGCTGGTTAAGTACAGAGTTGGTTTTTTCATTAAAGGAGTTCAGAGCTCCTATCATATAATTGTTTGAGATATTCTCCAGATGTCCCCTGTATTTAAGCCAGAAGCCTGCCATAGATATATGATCGGTAGTGCATTTCCCTTTTGCTTTTATTAGAAGAGGAAGTCCTTTAAAATCTTTACCATCCCACTCTTTAAAAGGATCAAGGATCTGCAATCTGTCAGAGTCAGGTGAAATATTTACCTCACTCTTTTTTCCGCCTTTTTCCGGCTTCTGATAACCGCTGTCAACAGCGCCAAAACCCCTGGGAGGCAACTCAATACCTTCAGGTTCAGAGAGCTTAACCTCATTGCCTTCAGTATTCAGAAGGGTATCGGTAAGCGGATTAAATGTCAGCTTCCCTGAGATAGCAATTGCTGTAACAATTTCAGGTGAAGCAACAAAGGCGTAGGTGTTTGGATTTCCGTCGGTACGTTTTGCGAAATTTCTGTTAAAGGAATGAATAACAGTATTTACAAGGTTCTTATCTGCATCTTTTCGGTCCCACTGACCAATGCATGGTCCGCAGGCATTTGCAAAAATCTCACCGCCGATCTTTTCAAAGATATCCAGATAACCATCACGTTCAGCAATGAAACGGATTTGTTCTGAACCCGGTGTAACTTTGAACTCAGACTTTGTTTTAAGTTTCAGTTTCACGGCGTTCTTTGCTACCGATGCAGCACGTGAGATATCTTCGTAAGAGGAATTGGTACATGATCCTATTAGTCCAACTTCAACATTTTCAGGCCATTTATTAAGTACTGTAGCACTTTTCATCTGAGATATCGGAGTTGCAAGATCAGGAGTAAATGGTCCGTTTATATAGGGCTCAAGTTCTGAAAGGTTGATCTCAATGAACTTATCGTAATATTTAGAAGGATCAGAAAGAACCTCAGTGTCTGAAGTAAGATTTAGTCTGTTTGCCTGTGCCAGATCAGCAACTTCTTTTCTGCCGGTGGCTGTCAGATAACGAGTCATTGCATCATCGTAACCGAATATTGAGCAGGTAGCACCAATCTCAGCACCCATGTTGCAAATAGTTGCTTTCCCCGTACATGAGAGCGATTCAGCTCCATCACCAAAATATTCAACTATGCATCCTGTTCCTCCGCTTACTGTAAGCAATCCGGCAACCTTCAGAATAATGTCTTTCGGGGAAGTCCAGCCATTAAGTTTACCGGTAAGCTTAATTCCGATCACCTTTGGCATTTTCAGTTCCCACCCCATACCTGTCATAACATCAACGGCATCAGCACCACCGACACCAATAGCGACCATTCCGAGTCCTCCGGCATTTGGTGTATGCGAATCAGTTCCAATCATCATTCCGCCGGGGAAAGCATAATTCTCGAGAATAATCTGATGTATTATTCCTGCGCCCGGTTTCCAGAAACCGATATCGTATTTATTACAGACAGAACTTAAAAAATCATAAACCTCTTTGTTCGTGTATACTGCTGTCTTCATATCTGCAGTAGCACCATCTTTCGCCATAATAAGATGATCGCAATGCACAGATGCCGGGACAGAAGACTGGTCTTTTCCTGCCATCATGAACTGAAGCAGAGCCATTTGTGCTGTTGCATCCTGCATAGCAACCCGGTCGGGTGCAAAATCAACATAATCAGTCCCTCTTTTATAAGAATCTTTACTCTTTCTGTTGAAAAGATGAGTGTAGAGTATTTTTTCACTGAGAGTTAACGGTCTTCCTAATACTTTTCTGGTCTGAGAAATACGTCCTGGCATTTCCCTGTAAAAAGACCTGATCATTTCAATATCGAATATCATACAGTGTTAATTTATTAACAGTTTATTATCTAACCTGACCATATTCCTATTTCTGCTCCAAGTCCGAACTCAGCTCCATCGGTAAAAGCTGTGGAAGCATTTGCATAGACCGATGAAGCATCAACCTGAGTATAAAACAAACTAATGTGCTCTTTGTTCTCTGAAATTATTGCTTCGCTGTGTTTTGATCCGAATTTGTTAATGTGGAACAATGCTTCATCAAATGATGCTACAGTTTTAACAGCCATTTTATATGAAAGAAATTCTGTTCCGAATGATTCTGCTGTTGCCCGTAATAGCAAGCCGGAAGGATACTTCCCTTCCAATGCTTCGAAAGCTTTCGCGTCAGCATAGACAATAACATTTTTATCCCGACATAGACTAAGAAGATATTCAAGATCTTTCAATCTGCTTTCATGAACTATCAGGCAATCAAGGGCATTGCATACACTCACGCGACGGGTTTTCGCATTGAAAATAATTGAACGTCCTTTATCACTATCACCCGACTCATCAAAGTACGTGTGACAAATTCCTGCGCCTGTTTCAATTACCGGAATTGCTGAATTCTGACGTACGTAGTCAATGAGCCCCCTGCTCCCTCTCGGGATTATCAGATCAACATAATCTCTTGCATTCAGGAGTTGGATTGTCTCTTCACGTCCGGAAGGAAGCAGTGTTAAAATATTCCTGTCAATTCCATTCCGTTCAAGAACATCTGAAATAACATGCACAATTGCCATGTTCGAATTTATCGCCTCACTTCCGCCTTTCAAAATGCAGGCGTTTCCCGACTTAAAGCAAAGTGAAAAGACATCAAAAGTTACATTTGGCCTTGATTCGTAAATTATTCCTATAACACCAAAAGGTACTGATATTCTTGATATTACAAGTCCATTTGGCCTAATACTATCCGAGAGTACTTTTCCCAGTGGTGACTGGAGGGAAGCAATATTTCTTAAATCTGAAGCAATTCCTTCAATTCTTTCCGGATTTAGAAGTAAACGATCAAGATTTGGGTCGGATAAATCAAGTTTGCCGGTATCCTTTTTGTTCTCAACAAGAATATAATCACTATTTGCAATAGCAGCATCAGCAACCTTCAGCAGGATATCATTAATCACATCAGGACTCAGTATGCTGAGGCTCCTGCCGGCAATAACTGCGTTTTTAAAAATTTGCGTACAATCCATACTTCATTTGTTAACGGGTGCTGGGTGCTGGGTGCTGGGTGCATGAGGTTTGATTTTGCCCTGTGCCCTGTGCTCTGTGCTCTGTGCTTTCTCATTAATCACCATATAGTCATAGTGAATAAACGGTTTGGAAAGTTTTTCTCCCATATTCAGTTCAGCTTTCTTTGAGTCGAATTGACATTTCCCCAGTCCTATATTGATCCCATCCTCATCAATAATACTCACAATATCACCACTCTTGAACGATCCGTTAACAGCAGTTATCCCAATCATAAGGAGGCTTGAGGCCTTTTCCCCGAGTAATGCGTCACGGGCACCATTATTTATTACAACTGATCCCCGGGCAAATGTATCGGAATGTGAAAGCCACTTCTTCACGCTAGTCTCCTTTTTACTTTCAGCAACAATATGTGTGAAGGGGACATCTTTTCCGCGTATTATATCTGTAATTATTGCGTCGCGGGTTCCGTTTGCAATAAATACATCAATCCCCTGAGCCGCAACTTTCCGGGCAATTGAATACTTGGTGAACATACCGCCTCTGCCAAATCCCGACTTAACATTCGATATGTACTTCTCAGGATTTTCAGAGTCCTTTTCAATTCTTGTTATAAGTTCGGAACCCGGTTTGCCGGGTATTCCGTTATAAATCCCGTCTACATTTGACAGAATTATCAGCGACCGGCAATCCATCATAGATGTTATAAGTCCCGACAATTCATCATTATCGGTAAACATTAGCTCATTTATAGAAATTGTATCGTTTTCATTTACAATAGGAAGAACTCCATTTTCGAGCATTGCCGAAATGCAGTTTTTCATATTAAGATAATGCCGTCTGTCCCTGAAACTCTCCTTTGCAGCCAGAAGCTGACCTGCTCTGATACCATATTTACCGAAAAGGAACTGATAACTCGACATCAGCTTAACCTGGCCTATTGCTGCCCAGACCTGTTTGGCAGCAATAACATTTGTTTTTTTTGAAGGAACCAGTTCTCCCCTTCCTGCAGCAACTGCTCCGGATGAAATAAGGATAACTTCAATTCCCTGTTTATATAAAACAGCGACATCCTCAACGATCCTGAGAATTCTTCTTTCGTTGAGTGAGCCATCACTTTGGGTAATAACATTACTGCCAACCTTTATTGTGATTCTGTTAAACTCAGTTGTTCCTTTTTTCAATTTATTATTATTTATGCTTAATAAAATATAATTTGTCGCAAAAATAATAGAAATAGTGAATATATTATAGCCAAATCGAATAATTCAGGATATCTGTACAAACAGAATGTTGAACATTTTCCATGTAATACTTTTTAAAAAAGTGGAATTAGTTCGTTGGACAAGTTATAACTGATTGTTAAACAGAAGCAAAAACATGACTTTTATCATGTTTATGAATTGAACTTAAAACTGTATTAGTCTATTATTATCTGAAGTTCCTGAGATACCGCTCCTTATTTTTAAGGAAGTCGAAAACGGCGTCTTTGTATTATGTGAAATATAATTTCATACCGACTTGCCAGCGAGGGATTATTCAATTTGGGACAACTGCTCTATATTCCCGATTAACTGCAGGCATCTGTGCATTAACAGACTCTCTCCATTTAACAAGCATTTTATACATTTCCTCTGTTTTATCCTTCATTTTTCCGGAGAGGTCGGTTGATTCTGAGATATCCTCCCTGATATTGTACAACTGCAGCTTGCCGGACTCATACAATTCAACAAGTTTATAATCGCCCTGCCTCACTGCTCCGGCAGGCCTACCGAGCTGATTGGAGAAATGCGGATAATGCCAGAACAATGGTCTTTTATCATTCAATCCTTCTCCAGAACCCAATAGCATTGGCAGTATACTTCTTCCATCAATACTTTCCGGAATCTTAGTAATTCCAAGCAAATCACAAAATGTAGGCAGATAATCCGTCGTAGTGAAATAAAAATCGGAACTTGTTCCCGCTTTGATCTTGCCAGACCAGCTGATAATAGCCGGAACTCTTATTCCACCTTCATAAATATGTCCTTTCCATTTTCGAAGAGGCAAATTTGATGTAGGTACAGGACCAAGCTCATCAAGTCCTAAGCCTCCGTTGTCACTTGTGAAAACAATAATTGTATTTTCGAGTAATCCAGTTTTATTAAGAGCATCAATAATTTTTCCCACGCCATCATCAAGACTTTCAACCATTGCAGAATAGTAAGGATTGAATTTTTCTTTCGACTGTTCATACTTGCGGAAATACTTCATAAGTTTATCCGGTCTGGGTACTATAGTGACATGAGGAGCTGAATAGGCCATATACAGAAAGAATGGTTTGCTTTTGTTTTCATTAATAAACTCCACTCCAAAGTCAGTCAGCTTATCTGTCAGATATTCAGTACCTTTATCTGTAAACTCGTTCTTATATGAATCGAGAAATATAGAATAATTATAATAATCCAATCCGTTTTTTCCAATCATTCTTGAGTAATCAAAACCCTGGTTCCACGGAGCTATAGAATCGTGCCCCCCAAGGTGCCATTTGCCTACAATACCAGTAGAATAACCGGCCTCTTTAAGTAACTCTGCAATTGTTACTTCCCTTGCCTCCAGATAGGGTTTCCATTTAGCCGGAAGAACAGGTGATGCCGCATCAGTTCTGTTACCTGCAATAAAATTTGTCAGCTGAAGTCGTGCAGGGTATTTGCCTGTAAGGATTGATGCTCTTGTCGGGGAACTTACAGGACAGGCTGCATAAGCCTGGGAAAAACGGATCCCGCTTTGTGCCAATAAGTCAATATTCGGTGTCTCAGTATACATATTTCCATAACAGGCAAGATCTTTCCAGCCCAGATCGTCGGCAAGTATGAAAACTATATTTGGTTTTGTGCCCTCACCGGCTGCAGCCCCTGCTGCTGCCAGCAAAATTGGCATTAATAGTGTGCTTTTCATCAGAATGGTCCTTTCCTGTTAATCAATGTTGCATTAAATTTTTTATCCACAGCTTCGCCCCTCTTATTAATCTCAGAGGTCTTAACATAACCAGGGATTCGTTCATACCAGTCTTTTGTTATGGATTCAGGAATGTTATCTCCTGTTTCTTTCATCCATATATCGAGAATACTTCTAACTTTTTTCTCAACTTTAGCATAGGCAGGCACACCTG
>JFJP01038515.1_pt1 | contig 17150 bp, 15 predicted proteins | sample 431651 | NCBI WGS metagenome assembly JFJP01 (sample SAMN02602958, study PRJNA72255) | Microbial mat metagenome, whole genome shotgun sequencing project. | biome: fresh water; feature: sink hole; material: water; isolation source: purple microbial (photo- and chemosynthetic) mats found in... | reverse complement strand
TTCTTCTATTTCGATAACCATGATAGGGCACTCACAAACTCATTTTTTGTAAGTGCCTTATTCCGAGCAGGAGGAAGTCCGAGTTCTTATTTGACGGAAACCACCGGGCAGGTTGCTTTGAGGATAACAAACTGAGCGGTCGAACCGAAAAGAATCTTGCCGACCTTTGACCGGCTTTTTACACCGATAAGGATTTCATCACAGCTGTTCTCGGCGGCAAAGGTTACAATATCTTCCCCTGGGGTTTTGCCGCGAATAAGGAGATGGGTTTCGTGCCGAATACCTCGATCTGTTAGAAATTGTTTGGCTTGTTCCAGCTTTTCCTCTGCTTCCACCACCTGCTCTTTGCTGGTTTTGTCGCCACCGGGTAAAGAGGTGATCAACAGCACCTCACCGGCAAAGGCTCTGGCGTGCTGAGCTGCCAGTTCGAGGAGATCCTTGCCGACGTTTGTACCTCTGTAGCCAACTAAAATTTTCATGGGTTATTGCCTCCGGGGAAAAATAAGTGATTCTGAAATCGGTTTGTTAAATGAACAGTACCGGTAAATAGTACCATATTCAGGCAGATGTAAAACCGGAAATCACCATTACCTTGCCCGCCGTTGTTTTTTCGGCTGCCCTCTTTTCGGCGGTGCAGGCGAAAATCGGCGAACTTCTCCTGAGGGAGAAGAGGGCAATAGCTATTTTCTCAGGTTGGATATTTCTTCAGGGTGTTCCGCCATATAGCGCTGACGGCTTCGATGATAATTGCCGATAGATTCCTCAATGGTGTCGCTGCGCAGCTCAACGCCGAAGGTTTCATCAGGGGATGATGTGTTTTGTGGGGCGAGGAGTTCCTGCAGAATTTTCAAACCGACTTCGCTGCGGTAATGGGATTGTTCCCAGTAGTGCTGCATCGTCTCTTTGCCGGTTGCCTGGGGAATTTCTTCGGTGGTGATGGGGTTGAATCCGGAAAAATCCACAAGCCGGATGTCGCATCCCTGCTGTCTCCGGTTTTCGGTCATGAGCGTCAGGGCCCTTTTCCAGTTGTCGACATCCTCTTCCAGGGTATGCCAGTAGGACAATTCCGCCAGGGCATGAATCGGTTGAATATACAGACGAAAGATCGTGTCATTCCGGCAATATTCCTCCACGACATGGTCGAGGAGACGGATTGTGGCGGCGGTGTCCTCCGGTTTGCCGAGGGGTTCCTTCTTTTTTTGCACCTCTTCAAAGGCCTTCCTGGTGCCGCCTTCATTTTTCATGATGATTTCCAGACATTGCCAAGACTTGTGACCGAAATATGCCGAAAGCGGCAAGCAGCTTTTCTCCGATTGTCCGGTGACGATACCGAGTGCATCGCCGGTCATCGCCATGGAGAGGGAACGTTTGATGTTCAGATACGTTCGGCGGAGGGGATAATAGGGGCCATCGGCCACCAACTCTGTGTTGAAATCGGTGTTGCCCGTCTTTTCCCTGAATTGCCAGCCGTAATCGAGGCCCCAGATAACAACCTTTGGTTGATGAAAAGAGGCGGTGTGTTTGAGCATGTTGACGGCGTCACCGACGGAAGCACCGCTGATAGCCAGGTTGAACACCCGCCGGCCGGCGAACAGCGGGCTATCTGCAGGGAGACCGATCTCGGTGCGCGAGCTGCCGAGGTAAACGACCTCCGGTTGGTAGCGGTAGGCGGCGTAGGTTTTGGCCCAGGGCATAATTTTTTGCTGGGCCGGGCTGAGTCGTTGCAGCAAAGGACTATCCCACTGATGAATGAAATAGGGGTCCACCTGATAGTTCAGGGTAACCAGAGCGACAAGGAGGATAAGGGATGTCAAACCAATGGTGTAAAAATAAGCAGATGGTTTGGTCTTTCCATGAGATTGTAATTTTTTGTTAGAATTGGGCATAAATAAAGTCACTGGTTTTCTCAATGCTCAAGATGCAAAGGGCGAAGATGCATCCCATGGCGATGCCCCAGCGGATGTTTGGCGACCACCTGCAGGCAGGGAACATTGGTGAAGATTCTTTAACTTCCAGGCCGTTTTCCCGGCTAAGAAAGAGTTCATTGGTGTTCGGCATAAAAAAGGCGATGCAGGTAGCAAAGAGCAGCATGGTATAGCCGAAAGCATCGATTCCCATAACCGGGGAGACGCCATTCCAGCCAGCCATTCCCGCCAATACCTTGAAGGCCGAGGTGACATCCGGCGCGCGGAAAAAACACCAGGCGACCATAACGGCGACAAAGGTGAGGATTCTGCAGAGGGTATTGCCGAGGAGCGTTGGTTGATTGTTCTTTTTGTGCACTGCTTGCCAACCGTGTTGCAGGCAGAGGTATAAACCATGCAGGCCACCCCAAACGACAAAGGTCCAGTTGGCGCCGTGCCATAATCCTCCGAGCAGCATGGTGAGCATGAGGTTTCGATAGCGTTTGTATTGTCCCTGTCGATTGCCGCCCAGGGGAATGTAAAGATAGTTACGGAGAAAACGGGAAAGGGAGATATGCCATCGTTGCCAGAAATCACTGACACTCGTCGCCTTGTAAGGAGAGTTGAAGTTGAGGGGGATTTGAAATCCCAGAAGGCGAGACACGCCGATCGCCATATCCGAGTAACCGGAAAAGTCAAAGTAGAGTTGCAGCGTGTAGGTCAGCATTCCCAGCCAGGCCTGCAGCAAGTGTGGATTGCCGTCAGCAAAAAGGGGGGTCATGAGGGGGGCAAGATTGTCGGCGATTAAGAGTTTTTTCCCAAGGCCAAAGATAAAAAGGGAGATGCCGACGGTGAAATTCTCTTTTTTCAGGCGATAATGATCGGCATCGGCGAACTGCGGCAGCATTTCCTTGTGATGGAGGATCGGGCCCGCGACGATATAGGGGAAATAGGAGGCGAACAGCAGGTAATGGAGGAAGTTCACCTTGGTGAATTGCCGATGGTAGGCATCGACAAGAAAGGATATCTGGGTAAAGGTGAAGAAAGAAATGCCAAGGGGCAGGATAATCTCAAAAAGAGGAAGAGTGTTCGACGTGACGCTGTTTATGGAGATAATAAAAAAATTGACGTACTTGAAAAAGCCGAGAAAAAGGAGGTTGCCGGTGACAGCACCAATCAACCACCGTCGGCGGGTCCTCTCCGGGGCGGCGAGTATTTGTCTGCAGGCCAAGAAATTAGCCAGGACCGAAGCGAGGAGAAGGGGAATGAAACGATAATCCCATGAACCATAAAAGAAGAGGGATGCGGCAAGGAGCCAAAGGGGTGCCCACTGGCCATATTTCCGGGAAAACCAGGATAAACCCAGAAGGGTGACGGGGAGGAAAAAAAGAAGAAAGGCAAAGGAATTAAAAACCATGGATATGTCGCAGCCCCGTTACATCCTGCCGTTCCCGGGGATGTGACGGGTATGGCAAAGATTTTTTATGGTATGTTCTTTTCGTAAAGAGTCTTTATCATCGGGAAAGTGCTTGCTTGTTTTCTATAATTTCATAAAATATATCAAATTGATAGTCAATATAATTAATGAATCCGCCTGAGGCCCGAGTCCTCGGACCGCTCGGCCCGTTGCTGCCTTGTCGGGAAAAAGAACATGCAGGTCAGGGGTCGATAAGATATCGCCGGACCCTCTCTCTGCAAACAGGAGTCGCTTATGGTCCACAAGTATCCAAAGGATTTGGTGCAGGAACTTGCCATACTCTGGCGGCTTGGACCGCCCGGAATGGAAATTTCCGGCCCAGGTTATAGGAAGCTGCCGGATTCCGAGGTGCTGGAGGATTTGGTTTCAACCGCCTATCAAGTCAGTCAGATGCGGGAAGAGGCCCGCGGCCTGCGTTTTCGGCTCATGCTGTGCGAGCCGGAAGATGTCGATGGGGACGGCTATGGTGAGGCTCTCGGCCTTTTTTTTATCAGTTTTAAGGAGCCGCGACCTTATAACGAATATGAGCTCCTTAAGCTTGGGCCCTCCATTGATTATAATAACTCGCTTGTCGGTATTCGTTACCGAAAGGGCGAAGGATTGCAGATCTGGGGCTTAATCCACTCAGGTTCGCGGTGGATGCACGTCATTCACGGTGGCAGCAAACAGGCAACACCCCTGCCGCCGGCCTTAGGCATCAACATCATCGGTGCCGGGCGGTTGATTGTTTGTCGGGGTGTGGAAATTCTTGCCCAATTAAGCGGCGGCAAGATCATTTCCCCGTCAACCAATGTGTTTCGTTCGCAGTGGGTGGCCAAGCGGTTTGGCCGTGTGCGCGGTGAACTTGCAAAGCTGCACGAAGATAATCCCAATCGCCATCCCAAGGAGTGGGCCGGTATCGATCCGGCCTTTATTCCAGCTCTGTATCTTGAGTTTTTCAAGCATGTTATCAGTACGGTGCGGCGGTCCGGGCATGGGGGAACCATTCTTTCTTTTCCTGCCGGAATAGATGCTTCGGCGATCCATGACACCTCCTATATCGATCTTAAATATCGCTTCGGCGATACCACTCCCCGCAGTCAGCTGCAAAAGATCGTATTGCGCATTTTAGAGGTTCTGGCGAGGAATTGCGGCCAGCTTTACGGCCCTGATTACCTGGCCGGGTGGAAGGATTATGTGTCGCTGCAAACCGAGGAACTGGCGCAACTGGATGAGCGGGTTTTTAAATATGCCCGGTTTATCGCCAGGCTCACCGGAGTCGATGGGGCAGTGGTGATCACCGAAGGTCTGGAGATAATCGGTTTCGGCGGCATCATTCAAGGCGCCATGGAGATGGGAGGAATCGTTGCCCGGGCCTTGGATCCGGAAGGCATGCGGCGGCAGATCGAACGGGTCGAAAGCGTTGGCACCCGTCACCGGTCTCTTTATTATCTCTGCCATAAATTACACGATGTGTTGGGGATTATCGTTTCCCAGGATGCCAAGGCCAGTGTGGTCACCTGGAACTGCGACAAGGTTACCTTCTGGGATGTGATTCCCATCGATTTTGCCTAATTTTTCTCAACTCTTTCGAATATGATGGTCGTATTTTTTCAGATAGATTTCTGAAAGCGTCAAGAAGGCGGTGATGATGAGCGGGCCGTAAATGATGCCGAGAATGCCGTATACCGCCATTCCGCCGAGAATGGAGAGGAAAACGAGAAGGGTATGCATTTGCACCCGAGTTCCGACGATCTTCGGCTTTGCAATATTTTCGACACTGAAGGTGAGAATGACATAAAAGACAAGAAGAAAGATTGCCTCGTTCATTCTCCCACTGATCATCAGGGTGAGGCTTGCCGGAATCATGACCAGACCGATACCGAAAATCGGGGTGAAGGCCACGACCGCCATGACGCAACCCCAGAGAAGCGGGGAACTTATATCAAGGATGGAAAAGACGACACCGCCTAAAACGCCTTGAATGAGTCCGCAGATGCCGTTGCCCTTAAGAATGGCGTTGGCGATTTCCTGAAATTTTTTGATCAGCAGTCTGTTTTCATCCTCCGGCAGGGGCGAAATGCGGATCATATAATCTATCAGTTTCGGTTGATCGATGAGGAGAAAGAAAATCACCAGGATCATGAGGAAGAAATAAACGAGAAACAGCAACACATTGGCGGCCCAGGCGCTGGCTTGGTTATAGAGCAGCAGACCGCCCTCCTTGGCCAGGTAGGAAAAAGAATCTGAGAGCTGAGAAGGATCGAACTTAAATCCAACCTGTCGGAGTTGCTCATGAAATTGTAAGATAAGGGGGCTTTTCTCAATGAATACCTGGATTTTCAGGCCGATTTGACTGTCCCGCCCCCAGCTGTATACGTTAAGTGCTTCATCTGCAAGTGAAAAAACGAAAAATATCAGTGGGATAAAAACGATGGCGATGATCAGCAGACAGGTGAGTGCCGAGGCCGGCCGGCAAGGCAGTTTTCTATGGATAAAGAGATAAATGGGTCGGAAGAGATTGGTTAAAAGAAAAGACAGAACCAGGATCGACCAGAAAGGCTTGAGAATGATGCCGAAGAAGTAAATTGAAACGGCAAAAACCAGGAGGAAGTATCGCGTGCTGATCGGACCTGGGGTTTGCTCGTTTGTCGGGGTTGGGAGATCGGGGCTGTTCATGGGCAAGTGTGCATCGGCTCCGGATGAGGGAATAAAGGAAATTGGGTTGCAATCGGTCCGAGTGCTGAGGTATTCTCGTAACTTCCTTGCCGCCCGCGTGGCAAGGTAACATCTCGTATTGAGATAAAAATATATATCCTTCAGGGGATTAAGCAAAGAAAATTACGTTTTGCCGAGGAGATTGGGGAATGTGGGAAGATCTTGAAGTTGCGTTGGAGAAGGTACCTAGGGAAAGATTGAAGCAAAAACCGTCGCCTGATCAGCTCGGATTCGGGGTGCATTTTACCGACCATATGTTTTTTATGCAGTGGAGTCGAGAGCAGGGTTGGCATGATGCGAAGATCTGTGCCAAGGAGGACTTTCGCCTTGATCCGGCGGCCATGGTTTTTCATTATGGTCAGGCAATTTTTGAGGGCCTCAAGGCTTATCGGGGCAAGGATGATCAGTTGTTCCTTTTTCGGCCCAAGGAGAATTTCGAGAGGATGAACAACTCCGCGGTACGTATGTGCATGCCGCGTATTCCTCCGGAAAAAATCGTCAATATTTTAAAGTCGCTGGTTTACCTTGAGAGGGAATGGGTACCCCGCGCCGAGGGCGCCACGCTTTATATCCGCCCGACAATGATTGCCGTTGAACCGACCCTCGGGGTTAAGACGTCTTCACGCTATTATTTTTATATCATACTGTCGCCGGTCGGCGCGTATTACGCCGAAGGCTGTAATCCAACCAAGATCTACGTCAGCGACGAGTATGTCAGGGCGGTAAAGGGCGGGGTCGGCAATGTGAAGACGGCGGGAAATTATGCAGCGTCGCTTTTTATGTCGGAAATTGCCAAGAAAGAAGGCTGCACTCAGGTCCTGTGGCTTGATGCCTGTGAACATAAATATGTTGAGGAGGTGGGAACCAGTAATATTTTCTTTAAAATAGACAATCAGCTCATTACCCCACCTTTGGAAGGTTCGATTCTCGGCGGACTCACCAGGGATTCGGTTATCAAACTGGCGTCAAGCTGGGGGATAGAGGTTCTCGAACGAAAAATCAGCATAGATGAAGTCCTTGAGGCAATAGCGGCAGGGCGATTGCAGGAAAGCTTCGGCACAGGAACCGCCGCTGTAATCTCCCCGGTGGGAGAATTCCTTTACCGGGGAACATCATATACAATCAATGACGGCCGAACCGGAGAGCTGGCGACCAGGCTCTATTCTGAGCTGCAAGCCTTGCAAAACGGTTACCGAAATGACCCTTTTAAATGGGTGGTCCGGGTCGGCTGAATTGGTAAAATCCTTTTTCCTGGCGATTTTATGCGCCGTTGCAGAAAGCGCCTCGCCCCTCAGTTTTTTTTAAAAATCGCCCCTTGATTTTTAAAGATGACAGCCTATATTTTTGCGCAGTTCGATATACCACCCTGAAAATCGGGCAAAAAATCAATTTGGGACTCCTTTTTGGCGTGTGAGTCCCTTTTTTCCGTAACAAATCATTTGTCTAGTTAGGAGGTAGTAATGAAGATTCGTCCATTGAATGATCGTCTTTTGGTGAAACGACTTGCAGAAGAGGCAAAAACAGCAGGTGGAATCATCATCCCTGATAGTGCCAAAGAAAAACCGGCCGAGGGTGAAGTCATTGCTGTTGGGCCAGGAAAAGTAAATGACAAAGGTGAAAGAGTCGCTCTTCAGGTTGCTGCCGGCGACAGAGTGTTGTTTTCCAAATACGGCGGAACCGAAGTGAAGATTGACGGCGATGATTTTCTTATCATGCGTGAAGACGATATCCTCGGGATTGTTGTAAAATAATTTCAGATGTTCTGGAATTGGGTTTTTAAAATTTTCTTAATGATAACGTCTCGTTGAAAAAGGGAGAATAGAATAATGGCTGGAAAAGAAATCAAATATGGAGTCAAAGCCCGTGAGTCGATCCTCAACGGGGTGAATGTGCTTGCCAATGCGGTAAAAGTGACCCTTGGTCCCAAAGGCCGCAATGTGCTCATCGATAAATCTTTCGGTGCCCCGACCATCACCAAGGACGGCGTAACCGTTGCCAAAGAGATTGAGCTCAAAGACAAGTTCGAAAATATGGGTGCACAAATGGTCAAGGAAGTTGCTTCTAAAACTTCCGATGTTGCCGGCGACGGTACGACCACTGCCACAGTTCTTGCTCAGTCAATATACACGGAAGGCGTAAAGCTTGTTGCCGCAGGCGGCAATCCGATGGAAATCAAGCGTGGTATTGACAAGGGTGTCGCATGTGTTGTGGCTGAACTGGCCAAAATCGCCACTCCGACCAAGGAGCAAAAAGAGATTGCCCAGGTCGGTACCATTTCCGCCAACAGCGACGAGACCATCGGCAATATCATTGCCGAGGCCATGGATAAAGTCGGCAAAGAAGGTGTTATTACCGTGGAAGAAGCAAAATCCATGGACACCAGTCTGGATGTTGTTGAGGGTATGCAGTTCGACCGTGGATATCTTTCTCCCTATTTTGTTACCGATCCGGAGAGAATGGAAGTCACCATGGACGAGCCCTACATTCTCCTGGTGGAAAAGAAAGTTTCCAGTATGAAGGATCTTCTGCCGGTGCTTGAGTCCGTTGCCAAGATGGGCAAGGGTCTTTTTATCATTGCTGAAGATGTTGACGGCGAAGCCTTGGCAACCTTGGTTGTCAATAAGCTGCGCGGCACTCTCAGCGTTGCTGCTGTCAAGGCCCCGGGTTTTGGTGATCGTCGCAAGGCGATGCTTGAGGACATTGCCATTCTTACCGGCGGTCAGGTTATCACCGAAGATCTCGGCATCAAACTTGAGAATGTTACCGTAAATGATCTTGGTACCTGCAAGCGTATTGTTGTCGATAAAGACAACACCACCCTTGTAGACGGAGCCGGCGACAAAGAGAAGCTTGCCGGACGCGTCAAGCAGATTCGTGCTCAGATCGAGGATACCACTTCCGATTATGACCGTGAGAAGCTGCAAGAGCGCCTCGCCAAACTGATTGGCGGTGTTGCCGTCATCAATGTCGGTGCCGCAACCGAGATCGAGATGAAAGAGAAAAAGGCACGCGTTGAGGATGCATTGAATGCAACCCGTGCTGCTGTTGAAGAAGGTGTTGTTCCCGGTGGTGGTGTGGCGTATATCCGCTGCCTGAAAGCCCTGGCCGCACTTGACTTGAAAGGCGAGCAAGGTCTGGGAAGAAACATTCTCCTCAGAGCTCTTGAGGAGCCCATTCGTCAGATTGCCAATAATGCCGGGCGTGAAGGTTCCGTCATTGTCGAGCATGTAAAAGGCCTCGAAGGAGCAATGGGCTTCAACGCCGCTACCGAAGAGTACGAAAATCTCATTAGCGCCGGTGTTATCGACCCGGCCAAGGTTACCAGAACCGCCTTGCAAAATGCGGCATCTGTTGCCGGTATGCTGTTGACCACCGAATGCGTCATTGCCGAGATTCCCGAAGAGAATGCTCCTGCCGGCGGCGGAATGCCTCCGGGCATGGGTGGAATGGGCGGTATGGGTGGAATGATGTAATAAGTCTTCGACGAAGCTTTTGATCGTCGGCAGTAAAGAAAAGAGTGGAAGGTTTCTTTTGGGGAAACTTCCACTCTTTTTTGTGGTGAAAGGTGTTTTGTTCGTTGAAATATCTTGACACAATCAGGACAAAAGGTTAGAAAAGTTTGCTTTATCATTCGGCGATGTAGCTCAGTTGGTCAGAGCATGCGGCTCATATCCGCAGTGTCCGGGGTTCAAGTCCCTGCATCGCCACCATTGCTCCACTGGCCTTTGCAGGCTTTTATATATATGAGGTCCGCTACAGTTGTTTGTAGCGGACCTTTTTTCGTTTCCGGATGAGGCAAAGGGTTTGACGACTGAATTGATGCCCTTGTGTGAATATGTTTGGTACCTTTGTGTTTTTTGTGCTATTTTATTGCCTTATGCGTTTCTGGTTGCCTTGCGCCAGCCTCATCTTTTACTATTCACTTCTTCATGTGAATAGTAAACGTGCATCACGTTTTAAGGGCTGAAGTCGTTTTTTCTTTGTTTTTACGGTTTAAGAAAAATGCACAGATTGCAGTATGTTGAAAATATTTATATGACATCAACTCGGCCCATGCCGTTGTTGGCGAAAATTTGCCCTTCGTTGCGATTTTATATACACCTGATAAGTATTGTGGTGCGTTCGAGCAGAGTTGCCAAAAAAGGTTCCTATGGTGACGAGGATTGGATCGACAGCAGTTTTGAAGTGTTGCAATGTCTGGAACAGTCTGGGGTAAAGATTGAGATATCGGGGATTGAAAACATCAAGGGCCTAAAGGGACCAGTCGTTTTCATCGGCAATCATATGAGCATGATGGAGACAATGATTCTTCCGGTAATTATTCAACCGATTTTACCGGTGACCTTTGTGGTTAAGGAAAGCCTTCTTGCTTATCCATTTTTTAAACACATAATGAGGTCGAGAAATCCTGTAGCGGTCAGCAGGACCAATGCAAGACAAGATCTGAAGGTTGTTATGACCGATGGAGTAGAGAAGCTGAAAGCAGGTGTTTCGATAATTGTATTTCCCCAAACAACGCGATCACATTCCTTTGACCCGCAACACATGAGTTCAATTGGAGTAAAGCTTGCGAAAAAAGCGGGGGTGCCGGCTATTCCTCTCGCCCTGAAAACCGATTGTTGGCAAAACGGAACATGGATCAAGGATTTCGGCCGACTTGATCGTAGCAAGACGGCATTTTATCACTTTGGTACGCCGATAACGGTTGCCGGCAAAGGTGACGAAGAACAAGAAACTATCAATGACTTTATAGTGGGCGCCTTGAAAAGGTGGGGATAGCCGGACCGGGGACCTTCGCGAAATTCAATCTCAAAACAGGCAATGAGTTTGTAGGGCACTAATCCTCTTCCTCATCTTCGAGAAATTCGTCTTCTTCCGGATCGATCTCTTCGCTGACATCACTCTCCTCTTCATCTGAGAGGTCGTCGTTTTCATCTTCAGTATCTACAAAAGTATCGTCTTCGGCGTCAATTTCTTCGTCGTCTAGACTGTTTTGTTGGCGTATTGCCTTGGGAATTTTCGATTCAGGCAGAACCATCTCGGTAATTTTGGCGATTTCGTCTTTGAGGTCCGGATCCTGAAGACAGACTTCACAGTGAGCTGCATGGTGCTCCATGAAAGAGACCATACGAGCCGGTGCCATGGTTTCATCGCGGACGCTGAGATACCATGACTTAATCATTTTAATTAATCTTTCACACTGCATGGGGGGTAGGGATCTTTTTCATTGAGTTTTTAAGAGAAAAGACAAACTGTAAGGTACTTATCCCGTATCGGGCATAAGGGAAAGCTAATAAAGCAGTACAGTATAATAAATAGTTGTTTTCAAGGTCAACACTTATTAGTATAGTATTTGATTTTTAAAATTTCTTGGAAGTGGATAGGGCACTGGTGGCTTTCCCGGACTTCAAATCCGGTGTAGCGGGTTAATAGCCCGTTAGGTGGGTTCGATTCCCATGCACTTCCGCCAAAATGTATGTTTTTCCTCAAACATTTTTGCGTCAGTATTTTCCTGTAGAGAGTTGCATCCCTTTCTGATGTGCTTGTCGCCCGAGGTGTGGGGTGAGTTACTTGCAAAGGGGATGTCCCATCTCTTGCCGCTGTTCCACATAGGCTTCAGCTACCTTTCGTGCAATATTTCTGATGCGACCGATATACCGGGTACGTTCATTGACACTGATAGCCTTGCGCGCGTCGAGAAGATTAAAGGTATGTGAGCATTTCAGACAATAATCATAAGCTGGAAGTATCAGCTTTTTGTCGACGAGTCTGAGCGCTTCGGCCTCGTAGGTGTCAAAAAATATCAAAAGCTTTTCAACATTGGCCTCTTCGAAATTAAAAGTTGAAAACTCAACCTCCGCCTGGTGAAAGATTTCACCATAGGTGACGTGTTCATTCCAGGCAATATCATAAACGCTTTCGACACCTTGGAGATACATGGCAATGCGCTCTAAGCCGTAAGTAATCTCTACGGTAGTCGGATAGAGTTCTATTGATCCCGCCTGTTGAAAATAGGTGAATTGGGTAATCTCCATGCCATCAAGCCATACCTCCCAGCCTAGTCCTGATGCCCCAAGCGTCGGAGATTCCCAGTCATCTTCGACAAAGCGGATGTCGTGATCGAGGAGGTTGAGCCCGAATCTTTGAAGGCTTCCCAGGTACAATTCCTGGACATTCAAAGGAGATGGTTTAATGACAACCTGGTATTGATAATAATGTTGCAGGCGATTTGGATTATTACCGTATCGGCCGTCGGTAGGGCGGCGTGATGGCTGTGGGTAGGCAGATTTCCAGGGTTCTGGGCCAAGTGCTCGGAGGAGGGTGGCGGGATGGAAGGTGCCGGCGCCCACTTCCATATCATAGGGCTGTTGAACAACACATCCCTGTTCCGCCCAATATTGACTCAATTCAAAGATGATATTCTGAAAATTCATAAAAAGTTCCTTAAAGTCGATCAGCTTCTGGTCAAGGGGGTATGGTATAAAATGAGGACATGGTGTCATTTAACAACATGTCGCGTAATGATTCCGTAGTATATAATTGGTATCTTGACTTTTGTCTATGGGGTCATCATTGTGTTGCCCTGTAAGAAGCGAAATCGTCACGTTTTTTGTTTTACAAATGTAACAGAGACATTTATGGGTTCCTTATGCAGACTCTTTTTTCGTTGCAACACTCCACCGAAATCGGCAAACTCCTGAAAACGGCAAAAAGTATTGCAATCGTCGGTTTATCTCCAAAGGAAAACCGCCCGAGCAATATGGTTGGGCGGTATCTTATCGATGTCGGCTATACGGTTTACCCCGTTAATCCCGGCCAAAGGGAGATATTCGGGTTGCAGTGTTATGCTGATCTCGCAGCCCTGCCCTTTCCTGTAGATATCGTCGATATCTTCAGGAGATCGGAAGAAATACTGCCGATTGTCGAGGAGGTTTTGGCATTGCCACAACTCCCTCTGGCTATTTGGATGCAACAGGGTATAAAAAATGAAGCGGCAGCTGAACTCGCAAGAAGCAAGGGGCTGATTGTCGTAATGGATCGATGCATCAAGATCGATCACGAGAACTTTATACGCTGAGCATTTTCCCAAAAAATAGCTTGCTCCCTCCTCTTATCTCCCCTCGGATTCATGGAACCTAAAATCTTGAGCATTCGTGGTGCGCGAATGCATAACTTGAAGAATATTGATGTCGATCTGCCGCGAAACAGCCTGGTGGTTTTTACCGGGATTTCCGGCTCAGGGAAATCGACTTTGGCTTTTGATACCCTTTATGCTGAAGGTCAGCGTCGTTATGTAGAGTCACTTTCGACCTACGCCAGACAATTCCTCGGGCAGATGGATAAGCCCGATGTTGATGCCTTGGAGGGGCTGTCTCCCGCCGTTTCCATTGAGCAGAAAACCACGAGCAAGAATCCCCGATCGACGGTTGGTACGATAACAGAGATTTATGATCACTTACGTCTTCTCTTTGCCCGCTGCGGCCATGCCCATTGTCACCAGTGCGGCGATGAAATCGCCGCTCAGTCCGTTGAAGACATGATTAACACCCTCATGGCTCTGCCGGAAGGGACCAAGGTTGTACTTCTTGCGCCTTTGGTGACGGAACGGAAGGGACGGCATGAGCAATTGCTGGTGCGGGTCCGCAAGGAAGGTTTTGTCCGGGTAAGGATCGACGGAGACATTCTCCATGCCGATGATATTTCCGTTCTTGATAAGAACAAGAAACATTCGATAGAAATTGTTGTTGATCGACTTGTGATCAAAGAATCCGTGCGTCGGCGCTTGACGGAATCGGTAAGCACTGCGGTAAAACTGACAGAGGGGTTACTCTTAGTGCTTTTTCCAGATACCCAGAAGGAAAAATTATTCAGTGAATTTGCTGCATGTCATAAATGCGGGGTTTCCATGCCGCCTCTTTCCACGCAACTGTTTTCGTTCAATAATCCGCAGGGTGCCTGTAGCGAATGCAGCGGCCTCGGTGTTAAGCAATTCTTTGATGCGGCGCTCATAGTACCGGATACAGGGAAATCGATCAGTGAGGGCGCCATAGTGCCTTGGGGATGGCGGAAGGAAGAATCATATACCGGGCATCTCCTCGAATCGGTAGCCAAACATTATAAAGTGTCCTTGGATACGCCCTTTGCCAAGTTGCCCCCAAAGGTACAGAATGTCTTTCTCTATGGTTCCGGAACCGAGGAGATCTCTTTCCATTATCGCAAGGGGCAAAGGGTGATGTCCGCGGTCAATCGGTTTGAGGGGGTTATTCCCCAGCTCGATAGACGCTATCATGAAACCCAGTCGTCAATGATTCGGGAAGAACTCGGTAAATTCATGAATGAACAGCGATGCGGCCTGTGTTCCGGAGCGAGGCTTAAACCGGAAGCCTTGGCTGTACGAGTCGGTAGTTGGTCTATATTTGAATTGACCTGTTTATCCATTGGCAGGCTTCTGGAGGAATTGCCGGTACTCCCGTTTTCAATGCGGGAACGAAAAATAGGTGAGCCTATTCTCAAGGAAATTGTTGACCGGCTTTCTTTTCTCGAAGATGTCGGGCTGGGCTATCTGTCGTTGGAGAGGCGTGCCGGCACACTTTCCGGTGGTGAGGCACAACGCATACGACTGGCATCACAGATAGGATCACGGCTGGCCGGGGTTTTGTATATTCTTGATGAACCAAGTATCGGACTGCATCAGCGCGACAATCAGAAGCTTATCAATACCCTTATCGAATTACGTGATCTGGGTAACAGTGTCATTGTTGTCGAACATGATACCGACACAATTCTTGCCGCCGACCATGTCCTTGATATGGGCCCCGGAGCCGGCATTCATGGTGGGAGTGTCGTTTATAACGGATCAATTCCGGGCCTTTTAGCCTGTGAGAATTCTGTAACGGGAGCATATCTTTCCGGTCGCCTTGAGATAGCAACACCGGCAACGAGAAGGAAGGTCAAGGAAGGCAGAGGGAAATGGCTCCATTTACAGCATTGCCATATCAATAATCTGCAAGAAATTTCCGTGGCATTTCCGGTCGGTGTTCTGACAGCGGTGACCGGTGTTTCCGGCTCAGGGAAAAGTTCCTTGGTCATCGAAACCCTTCACACTCTCGTGAAATTGGGACTAAGCAAGAGATGTGAAGCCATTACTCTTGATGGCACACAGTTGTCGGGGCTTGAATGTATTGATAAAATAATTGATATTGACCAGAGTCCCATCGGCAGGACGCCCCGTTCCAATCCGGCGACCTACACGGGGGTGTTTACACCGATACGTGAACTCTTTGCTCGGTTGCCGGAATCACGTTCCCGTGGTTATAAACCTGGCCGCTTTAGCTTTAATATCAAGGGTGGGCGCTGTGAGGCCTGTGAAGGAGAGGGTGTAAATAAGATAGTCATGCATTTTCTTCCCGACATTTATGTCGAATGCGATGTCTGTAAAGGAAAAAGATATAATAGTGAAACTCTGGAAATTCATTACCGCGATAAAAACATTCAAGAAATTCTTGCTATGACGGTTGAGGAGGGCTTGAACTTCTTCCAGAATGTTCCTGCGATACAAGTAAAACTGCAAACTCTTTTTGATGTAGGTCTTTCCTATATAACCCTCGGTCAGTCATCGGTAACATTGTCGGGAGGCGAGGCGCAAAGAGTCAAACTGGCAAAGGAACTTTCCGGACGAAGTAGTGGAAAAACCATTTATATTCTGGACGAACCGACGACGGGATTACATCCGGCGGATATCCAACATCTTTTGAATGTTCTCAATCGGCTGGTTGATCAGGGCAATACCGCAGTGGTCATCGAGCATAACCTTGATGTCATCAAAACCGCTGACTGGGTTATAGACATTGGCCCGGAAGGAGGCGACGGCGGTGGTCGACTGGTTGCGGTCGGCACTCCGGAAAGTGTTGCAAAATCAAAAAGCTCCCATACAGGGACCTATTTGCTTCAAGTGCTGTGAAAATGGTTACATAAAGTAAAGTTGATTGCAAAGTTGCTGGAAAGGAGTACATACCTTTTCAGTTAGAGTGTTAATGATCGTGTTCACGTTGGAAACGAGTGATTTTCTTGAATTGCTCAATTCTCAGTTCCGATTAAATCGTTATTCCAATATCTTGGAGAATACAATGGCAGAAAATAACAATGATGTCACTACGCCTCGGCCTGAATTTCGTATGCAGAAAATGTATATAAAGGATCTGTCTTTTGAAAATCCCAATGCGCCGCAGATATTTACAGCGCAACAAAAGATGGATCCAGGGGTTGAGGTCAATCTGCAACTCAATAATAAGCAAATTGATAACGATCATTGGGAGGTAGCTCTCAAAATTACCGCCAAGGTGTCGTCAAAAGATGAGAATAAAGTACTCTTTATCCTGGAGATTGAACATGGCGCGGTTTTTATGCTGAAAAACATTCCCACCGAACATATTCAGATGCTACTCGGGGTAGATTGTCCGACGCTTTTATTTCCCTTTACCAGACAGATCGTCAGTCAGGTTTCGGTAGATGGGGGCTATATTCCATTTCTCATGGAGCCGGTTAATTTTATGGCTCTTTATCAGAATGCCCAGAAAAAGAAGGAAGAAGCAAAGAATTAAAAAAAAAGGGGGCGATTGACCTTCAGTCAATCGCCCCCTTTTTAAAATATCTTCGAAGAATTAAAGACCGTAGGACACAAAGTGGTTGATAAGCGTGTCAACCCCTTTTTCAATAGCCTTATTGAAGAGAGTATCATACTGCTTGTCGGCAAACACGGTTTGCGGGGAAACAAGCACTCTCACCCTGTTCGTCCAGATTACGTTTCCAGTAGAAGCTTCTTGGACCCAGATACGCATTTGCACAGCGGCCTGATCAACCTGTCCGCTGGAATGTGAAACCATGCCGAGTCCTGCACCAACGGCCATCCAAGAGACGGTATTGGCTGTGTTGTCGGCCATACCGAAAAAGGTTTGTCCATCACTCCAGGGCCATGATTTATTATTATAGCCGAAAATACCGCCAAGCAGCATCCCGGTGAGTGCCTCATTTCTTTCATCGTAGGCGTCGGAACTGGCAAAACCGTTAATAAC
>JFJP01034068.1_pt1 | contig 17151 bp, 13 predicted proteins | sample 431651 | NCBI WGS metagenome assembly JFJP01 (sample SAMN02602958, study PRJNA72255) | Microbial mat metagenome, whole genome shotgun sequencing project. | biome: fresh water; feature: sink hole; material: water; isolation source: purple microbial (photo- and chemosynthetic) mats found in... | reverse complement strand
GTCGATGACGGCCGACTCTTCCAAGGCCAGGGGTATGGACCGGATGTATCCTGCCAGAATCAGGGTGGTCACCGGAATCGAAAAGGCGGCATAAATGGCGGTGAGAGAAAATTGCGGTTCATGGATTCCCAGTTTAACGAACATGACATAGAGCGGCACCAGTTCCGAATGGACGGGAATCATAATGCCCAGCAGGACAAGCGCCATGAAAAAGGCGTTGGTTTTGAATTTCATGCGGGTGAGGGCGTAGGCCGCGCAGAGGGAGACGCCGATCGCGACGACACCGCTGACCGAAGCGTAATAAACGCTGTTGAACAGGCCCTGGGCAAGCCGGTATTTTCCCAGCAGTTCCCCGTAAATCGACAGGTCGAAGGTTGTGGGGAAGGCCCAAGGTGTGGAGAAGATTTCATCGCTCGTTTTGAAACTGGAAACCGTGATAAAGATCAGAGGAAGGAAGATCGCTACGGTGTAGACGAGGGGAAGAAAAGCCAGCAGAAACCACTGGGGAGTGAAGGCGTTCATATACATGTGCGACGCTAGAACCTCACTAGAATGATTGGGGCCGGAACCGCCCCAAGTCCTCGCGATGATAACTCGCAAGAGCCGTGTCCATCAACGACTCACTCATGCCCGAGGCATAACCTTCGGCGTTGTCCAGAAAGTTAACCCCGGCATCGACTGCTCGCCGGATGAGTTTTTTGCCAAAAATAACCCACGAACCGTACGATAATTCAGAGACTTGCAGGCTAGTGCGGCCCAGGCGGCGTTAGTTCTTACAATAATTCTCCCACCCACAAGATACTGATGCCGGCGTTCAAGGGCAAAATATACCCGGCTCCAGGCTTTCCACTGCAATCGCTGGCCAAAAAAGATAGATTGCCAACGCGTTGCACGAATAACGATCAAATCCGGGAGATAAACTGCGCTGTTTTTTTAAGAGTGGGTTGCACGCAGGCGTCCAAGTAAGAGGCCAAGTCTACAACCCTGTGGGTCCAATAGAACCACACGAATTCGAGCGCCTGCTAGAACACGTGCCAACGCTGCTCGGCCTTGAATTGATCCCGAGGTTCGAGCCAACGCACTCCACGCTTGGCCTTGGCCTCGAACGGACCATCTTCGTAGTCGGGGATGCCGAACCAGGGTTCCAGGCACACGAAATCGGCCTGCTTGCCCTTAGGCGACCAGACGGTCATCCACGGGAAACCGGGAAACTCATACCTGACTCCGTGGCCGTGGACGCGCGACTTCAGGGTGACCGGACTCTGGATGCCTTCAAAGACGAGGGCCACGGCGTCGAACAGTTCGTGCTTCAATTCCAGCCGGTCCGACACCCCATAGTCCTTGACGCTTCGCTTCAGAAGCAGCGTGGGCTCGTTCCACTCGAGCGCTTGGAGCGACTCGGGCCGGGAGAACTGGAGGCTGTAGTCGCTGAACTGGTCGGCGGGCAGCATCTTGGTCGAGAACCCCGGGTGGGCGCCGATCGAGAACGGCATCGGAGTGGCAGACAGGTTCGTGACGGTCCAAGTGGTCTTCAGACCATCACCCACCAGCTCGTAGCCGACCTCGAGCACGAAGGCGAACGGGTACTGACTTCGGGTGGCCTCGCTGTCGGTGTACACCAACCGCGCGCTGGTCGGTCCGGATTCGGCGACCTTGAACTCGGCGTCGCGGCAGAAGCCGTGGGAACCCATCGACCAGGTCTTTCCGTCCAGGAGGTACTTCCCCTGGGTTAGGCTTCCGATGAAAGGGAAGAGCAGCGGCGAGTGCCGGGGCCAGGCGTCGGCCCGTCCGCCCCAGAGGTACTCCAGGCCGGTGTGCTTTCCAAACAGGCGCTGAACCTCCGCCCCCTTGGGGGCGACGGTAGCGATCAGATGCTCGTTTTCCAGAGTCAACATAGGTGCCTCAAGGGGTGAAGGATTTCCAGACCTCGGCCATCAAGGCTGGCTGGGAGACAAACTGAAAGGTCTGGGGGTCGTCTTCATACTGCCGGTAGATCGAAACCCCCGTGCGAATTCCCAACCGCGAGTAGTCCCCGGGGGGCTTACGAACCAGTGGTGAGCTGAAGTAGGCGGGGTTGGCTTCGAAGACCAAGTGGTCGGTGTCGTCGAAGACCGGGAACCAAGCCAGGCCCCCGTGGCCCCGAACCTGGTCGTATTCGAAACCGTATTCCCGGTCGCACCAAGCACCGAAGGTAAGCGGCGAGTTCGGATCGGCGCTGATCGTCATGTGCGCCCAACCGGGTGGCACGACCACGACTTCGCCAGGGCCCGCCTCGACAGCGTAGCAACGTCCGGGATTGTCGTCGGCGCTCTCTTGAAGGTAGATCACGGCCCGTCCCGACCATATTTCGTAGATTTCCGGAGGCGACCAACCGCTGTGGGTCGACCTCCGGTGGACGTGGCCCTGGCTTCGCACGGGCTCGCGGCCGAGCTTCCCGGCGGCGTAGGTCACGGTGCCGTAGAGCAACATTTGGGCCGCGAGGGCACTTCGGTGTTCCTGCTTGCCTACGTCCATGGCAATCGCGTAGACAACATCGGGCCCTTGGCACCGGGGATCCCTGAGGCTTTTTCGGATGGCCTCGAGGGTCCTCAGCTCGGGTACCGGGCCGAAGACACCCTCGCCGTATGTGAAGCCCAGGGGTGAGGCCTGGTATCTGATGTCGAAGCCGGGGTGGAAGTTCATCGGTGGTATCCTTTCATGTCCTGACCCAGGCTTTGAGCGTCGCCAAGCGGCCGATGCTCCCTTCAGCAGGACGAACAATGTAGGCACCCACGGACGCCGGGACCACGAAGGTCTCGGCGTAATGCACCGCGAAAGGTTCGAACGCGCCAGTAGGGCTCTCGACCCAGGCACTGTCGCCTTCGATCAGGTTCAACACATTCACGCCTCCGCCGGTGTGGTGCTCCACTGGTCCCTCGAACCAGGTCCGACGGGTCTCGATGAACTCGCGCTCGTGCAGTCCGGTACGCTCCTCGGTCCAGCCCGGCCCCGAGGCGATCGGCTCGATGCGGTTCACCAGGTTCTGTGCGACCCAGGCCTCGTCGCGATCCCATTGGATGTTCGCCAAGCCGTGCTCGAGGTGGATGGGTCGGGGCTTGCCGTCCAGGCCCAATCGCCCCCAGTCCCAAAGTTTGAACGTGAAGATGTAGGGGGTCGCGCTGATTTCCAGCACCATCGAGTTGTTGCCGGAGCAGTGGATGGTGCCCGCAGGGATCAGGAAGTGGTCGTGTTTCTTGGCCGGGAGGCGGTTGATGTACCGGTCGGCCTCGAAGGGAGTACCGCCGGATTGGGCCGTCCTCAAGTCAGCGGCCAGGCTTGCGTGGTCGGCCCCGGCTGCCAGCCCCAGGTAGACTTCGGCACCTTCGGCGGCGTCGAGGATGTAGTAGCTTTCATCTTGGGTGTAGTGCATTCCGAAGTTTTCCTGGATGTACTCGGTCAGGGGATGGACCTGCAGGCTCAGGTTGCCCCCGTCCATGGTATCCAGAAAGTCGAACCGGATAGGGAACTCCGCGCCGAAACGAGCGTGGACTTTCTCACCCAGTAACGCTTGGGGTTGCTGCAGAACTAGGTTCAACGAGGGAATCTCGAGCCGCACACCACTAATTCTCAAGAGTAGGCTGTTCTCCTCGGGTACGCAGTCAAAACACCAGGCGTAGTTGGGGGGCGTCGGGTCGAGCTGGCAGACCTCTTTCATCCACTGGCCGCCCCACACCCCGGGGTCGAAGAACGGCACGAGCCGGAACGGTCGGCTCGCCGCCTGGCGCAGGCCTTCGAGCTGTGCGCGGCCGGTCATCATGGCCGGCGCCCCCTTGCGGTTGGTGTCCAGAACGTAGTCCATCCGCGCGAACAGCGCGCGCTTGTGGCGGTCAAGGATTCTCCACTCGATGAAGAAACCCCGCTTGTACTGCCGCAGAACCTCGTCGCTGCGGGTCGAACCCCAGTTGAGGGCCTCCTTTCGCCGGTAGCGGAGCTGGATCTCCCAGCGGGCCATGTCGGCGTAGACCAGCAGATCGCCGGGGTGGATGAGCGCAGCGCCCGTGCCGTAGACCAGAACCAGCCCGCTTTCGACGGAGGCCACTTGCTGCGAGAGCTTCCGCAGCTTGGCCGGGGCGAAGAAATCACTAATGCTCAACTGTGTCATGTGTCCAAATACCCGGTCGTCCGAGAGTTCTCGCCGGATCAAATCCTCGATGGCCGACTCGGGCAATAGCCCCTGTCTGGCGTCAACAATGAGAACCGGGTGAAGGCTGTCCATCAGAGCTGAAAGGACTTCCTTCTCGTCGACAGCCGAGTAGAAGTCGACGACGACGACGGTCCGTCCCTGCAGGCGCACGGCGGAGGCCAGCTCTGCGCCAATGGCGGCCCAGCCTGACCATGCCTGGCCGTCGCAGCCGTTGATGATGATTTCGGGCTCCTTATCGTAGTTAGGGCGCGAGTCCCGGTAGCGTTTTTGACTCATAGAAGTTCTCCTGTGGCGGGAATCCGTCCCGAGACTGGGCGGACCTGAAAGAAGTAGAAGCCGACAACGGTGACGGCCATCAACAGGCTCATGGAGGCGTACATCGGCACGATTCCGATGGCTTCGATCAGAAAACCTCCCAACGCGCTGGCGAAAACGCTTCCCAGACCGAATGTGGCAAGGCTTCCTGCCGTTTGAGCGAAAGCTTTCGACCCCGGGGGGGAGATCCGGAAGAGCAGATGAACAAAAGCCGGAAGGAACAAGCCGAAACTTGGTCCCTGGAGTGCCTGTGCCGCGATGACCCACTCGGGGCTTGGAGCGATCACGTGAACGACGATGCGGACCAGAAAAAAGACAAAGGATAGTAGGATAATCCTGGTGTCCGACATCCGCAGCAGGAGCCACGAGCATAGGATCATGAAGGGGACCTCGCTCATTCCCATGATGCCAAAGCTGAAACCGAGATCGGCGTTGGTTCCCCCTAGGTTCGAAATGAGCAGTGGGAGGAAGATCGGCACGGTGCGGAGCGCGGTGAAGGCCACGACCGCCAAGAGCAGAAGGCTGACCATTTCCCGACTGAAGAACGACTCGCGAATCTTCGTGACAGCTTCGTGGGTCGGCGGCTCCAGGGGTTCACGCCGGGCGCTTCGCCGGTGGATGGAAAGCACCAGCCCGCCACTTAGAACAAAGAAGACGGCACCCAATGGAAACATGAGCGAAAGGCCCCACTGGTCGAAAGCGAGGCCGGCGAGAACCATCGTCACGGAGTAGCCTACCGACCCCATCGAGCGCGAGAAACCGTAGTCGAGGTTTTTGAACAGGCGTGTCTGGTCGAGGGTCCAGTGATCGATGAGCGGAGGCAGCGACTGGAGGGCGAGCGATGCCAGAACGGCGAACAGCGTGATCGCGGCGAACGACACCCAGGAGAATCCGAGGATACCAGTGAAGGCAGCGCCAACGGCCAAGCCCCATAGGAGCACAGGTGTGCTGCGCCTCAGTTTGTCAGACCACATTCCCAGCAACGGTTGTCCCAGCAGAGGAGCCGCCGAGACCAAGCTCATGGCCCAACCGATCCGGCTGCCCGAATAGCCGAGGCTCTGGTAGTAGGCAGGCAGGAAGGTGAAGACCAACCCGGCACCCGACCAGTAAAACCACTGCAGCAGCGAGAAACCGAGGTTGTCAGCGTGCAGGAATCTAGCCACGGGCGTCCGCCAGAAACCCTGCGCCCAACAGAGCCGCCGACTCCCCGCACAGTCCGACGCGCACGTCAACGGAGCGCCCGGGAGTCCAGGCGTGGGTGGCAACGTAGGTCCGCACGGAGGGAAGCAACAGGTCTTCAGCCTTCATGATATTCCCCGCAAGGACAACAACCTCGGGGTCGTAGGCATGGACAAGAGCCACCAACAAGGAAGACCAGACACGAAGCGTTTGGCCGAGGATCGCGGTGGCCTCCTCGTCTCCTTCGCGGACGGCGTCGAACACCTGTTTGTACCCGACCCGGGTCGGGTCGTGGCTGCGCAAGGCGCCCTTCGGGGGCGAGGCCTGAAGGTCGCGTCTGAGTGCCCAAGATGAGGCCAACGCCTCGGCGCAGCCTCGGTTGCCGCAGCTGCAAAGTACCTCGGTCGACCAGCTGAGTGGAAAGTGCCCCCCCAGGTTGCCGGCACGCTGGGTGGCTCCACCCAGCAACCGTCCGTCGAGGACAACTCCTGTGCCGATTCCCGTGCCGAAGGTCACCGTGACCGAGTTCTGCGTTCCCACGGCAGCACCAAAGCGCCACTCCCCCAATGCGGCGAGTTTGGCGTCGTTTTCGAGGACCAGCTCCGCCTTCCACGAGCGACTTGCCCATAGCGCGAGGTCTATATCGGCCGCATCCGGGTATTTGCCGTTGCTGCCGATGATTCTGTTTTTTTTGGAGTCAACCAGGCCTGGGAACCCGAAGCCAACCGACGCCACCTCGAACGAAGTCCCTTCGAGCGTGCGCCCGACCGATTCGGAGATCCTTTCAAGGGACGTCGCGAGTCCCGACTGGTTGTCGGCCTTCAGGTTCCACTGTCGCTCTACGACCGAGCCCTTTATCAGGCCCAGCTTGATTTCGGATCCGCCAAGGTCGATGGCGAGCACCACCGGGGTCTTCATTCCTGGGTCACCCGGGGACCGGAAGGTCCGCGCAGGATGCGGATTCCGAAGCCTCCCGACTCGAGGATGCCATACTGGTGGCCCGAGTCGGCCGGCCAGCAGGCCCCCACGTCGAGGATGGTGCTTCCGGAGTTCACCAGGCGGTGCGCCGTGTGGCCGGGAATGTAGTGCAGCGATCCGGGTGACACCACTTCGACCCAAGCCTCGCCCCCGGCCGACCTGAGCACGAGGTGGCCGTGGCCGGCGATGCCCCAGTAGAACTCGGCCCGGTTGCCGATGGTGTGCAGGTGTCCCTTGGTCAGGAAGAACTCGTCTCCCACGGCGCCCGGATGGATGTGGGTGATGCCGAACAGCAGTCCCCCCTCGGTTCCTGCTGTCACGGGGGCGTAGGTGTCGACCGTGTACAGCACCTCGTCGGGCCCGCGGCTGCGCCAAGCTGCGGCGTCGGCGAAGACCCCTTCCATGTGAGCCATCGTGCGGGTGAGCTGCGTGACCGGGGCGCCGAGCAGGCGTGAACCCGCGTATTCGACTCCGCGGGCGCGGATATCGACCATCGTCATTTCAGAGTCTCCTTAAAGGTTTGGGCTACCCCCGCAGTGGCGGGCAGGATGGTCTTGGTGTCATCCCAATGGAGGACGACCGAAAGCGGTTCCACGGCCCCGGGGACGCGGCGGTACTCGAGGGCGAAAGCGCCCTCGGAGGTGCGCGTCAGCCGGAGCGTCACTGCCCCGTAACGGGTCGGGGTGTCCTCGAACAACAGGTCCACTCCGTCGCGGGGAAGCCACTGGTCGGGCAATCCCGCCAGTAGTTCCAGCCCGCCGGCCTTCTCGAGCACGATGGCGTGGCGCACCAGGCGGATGAACTCGGCGCTGGCCCAGTTGTGGGGCATGTCGCCGCAATAGTCTCCGTTGTGGCTGCCGGTCAGCCCCTGTTCTTCCCTCCAGACTCGAGCCGGCGTGGCGTGGTTGGCGAAGGCGTACAGGTAGTCGATGGCTTTGCCCGGGTTGCCGGCGTACAGCCACACCTGTGCGTAGAACATCGCCGAATAGCCCCAGACGGCCTGGTCGTGGATCCAGCCGGTCTCCTGGGGGATCCCCTGCTCGCCGTCGACGCTGTCGAGAAGCCGCAGCAGATCGCGCACGAACTCGTGGTCGGGAGCCCAGACCTCGCCCGGATGCATGGCCTGGGCGAACGCCCAGGTCGCGCTCTGCGGCTTGTTGAAATCGCGGTGCTCCATGATCATCGGCACGTAGGGAATGCCGTCGGGGGTGAGCTTGCGGTCCCTGCGGGCAGCGGCGGTGAAGCCCTGGTCGACCTCGTCGAACAGCTCGGCGATTTCGGCGATCCGGGCCAGGCCCAGTCGGCGTCCGGCCTCGGCGGCGAACTTCAGCCCGACCAGAATCCAGGCCGGCGTCGTGTAGTCGGGGTACGGCCCTGAAATGCCTCCGTCCAGGTACGCCGGGGGGAACAGTCTGTAGCCCGGATAGTCGGGACCCAGCTCGCGGGCCTGGCGGCGCAGTTCCCTCAGATAGTCGACACCGCGCAAGATGGTCGGCCACAGCTCGGTGAGTCGGCTGTCATCACCGGACAACTCGCACTGACGCACTAGGGTTGCGATCGCGATGCCGGTTTCTTTGTAGTGCTGGGGGATGATCTGCATCGAACCGTCGCTGCGGCCCCGACGAAGGATGGCCAGGATGCCCTGCTGGAAGGCGAGGTTCCCATCCCCGAGCATGTGTGCGGCTTCCAGCAAGAAGTAGCCGTCGACCATGTACAGGCTGCGGTACATCGTTGGCCCCACCTTGTACTCGGTGACGCCCTTGTCGCTCTCACGGGCCTGCAGGATGTTCCGGGCGCACGCCTCGAGCATATCCTGGATCGAGGCGTCGGGAATCGAGATCTTCCGCTTCAGCAGAGGGTATGCGTTCCAGAACGCGCGGACCTGGTCGATCTGCCCGCGGGCCCAGGCGACGGTGACCGTCGCCGGGTCAAGCTTGCCATGGAGCACGATCGCGAAGACGCCCTCCCGCCGTTCGCCGGCATTGAGGCGGGCGAAGTGGGTCAGACCCGGGAGTTGTAGGCCCTCGTTCGTCCAGTAGGCGGTCGTCCCCAAAGATTCCACGATCGGGGGAACTAAGCTCGGATCGCCGATCAGGTCGAGTTCCGTCCGCGAGGGAGCGTGGCCGAAGTCGGCCGAGGCCTCCAGCGTCCAAACGACCAGGTCCGCCCGGCAGCCGGGGGTCCGGATCGAGGCGATCGTCCACTCGAAGCGGGTGTGCTCGTACACTTCCACCTGCCGGATGATCGGGACCCGTGCGCCTTCCATGCTCTGGGAGGCGCGGACCAAGCGGTCGCGGTGGGTGAACTTCGGCTTCAGTCGGACGCGGAAGTGCTCTCCAGGGTCGCCGAAATCGTGGTAGGCTGTGCGGTGCTTCCAGAACTCGGTCCGATGTTCGAAGGGAACCGGATCCTGCCAGGCGTAGTTCAGGCTTCCGTCTTCGCGGACAACGCTCTTGTGAGGATCGTCGGGAAAACAGGTCGTCGCCTGCTGGATCGGCGGCGCGTGCTCAAACGTGATGTTTCTCATCGGGTGCTCCTTCGCGGCAAGTCAAGGGTGGTCTCGCGGCTGGCGACCAAAACCCCGCCGGCAAACGGTGCCCCCTGCCAGTTCAGGGTGACGAACGAGGGTTCGATGACCCCCGGTTGGCGGCGGTAGGTCAGGCGGAAGGCGTCGCCGACCGCGCTCAACCGAAGGCTGACCAGGCCGTAGCGGGTCGGGCTGTCTTCGAGGACCAAGTCCATGCCCTCGCGAGGCAACCACTCCGGCGGTAGTCCGGCCAGCAGTTCCAGGCCTCCCGCCTTTTCGAGGATCAGCAGGTTACGGACCAAACGGATGAACTCAGCCGATCCCCAGTTGTGGGGCATATCGCCGCAGTACTCGGAGCTATGGCTGGACGTCAGAGTGTGCTCCTCGCGCCAGACGCGGGCCGGCGAGGCGTGGTTCGCGAACGCGTACAGGTAGTCGACGGCCTTGTCGCCCCGCCCAGCGTAGAGCCAGACCTGGGCGTAGAACATGGCCGAGTAACTCCAGATCGCCTGGTCGTGGATCCAGCCGGTTTCGATGGGGAGACCCTGCTCGTCGTCGATCGAGTCGAGCAGATGCAGCAGGTCCCGCACCAGTTCGTGTTCGGGAGGAAACACCTCGCCGGGGTACATCGCCTGGGCGAGGGCCCAGGTGGCCGACTGAGGCCGGTTGTAGTCGTTGGGGACCATGATCATTGGCAGGTAGGGGATGCCCTCGGGGGTGACCTTGCGGTCCCTGTCGGCGTACCGAAGGAAGGCCTCGCGCACCTGGTCATAGAACAGCGAGATCGCATCGGTCCGGGGCAGGCCGAGGCGGCGTCCGGCGTCGCGGGCCTCCTTGAGGCCGACCAGGATCCAGGCCGGCGTCGTGTAGTCGGGAAAGGGCCCCTCGATGCCGCCGTCAATGATGGCCGGCGGAAACAGGTCGCGGGCGGGGTACTCGGGCCCCAGCTCGCGGGCCTGGCCGCGCAGCCCGTCCAGGTAATCCACTCCCCTGAGGATCGTTGGCCACAACTCGCGGAGCCGGTCGTCTCGCCCCATAAGCTCGCACTGACGGACGATGGTGGCGATCGCGATTCCCGTCTCCTTGAGGTGACCGGGGATGAGCTCCACCGAGCCGTTGGGCTGGATCCGCCTCAGAATCGCCGTCAACCCCTGCTCGAAGGCCTCCTGCTGGCGGCCCATCAGATGGGCGGCCTGGAGCAGGAAATGGCCGTCCACCGTCCACAGGCCACGGTAGATCGTCGGCCCGACCTGGAAGACCTTGTTATCGTCGTGGACCTCGCGGGCCTGGAGGATGTTCCGGGCGCAGGCCTCGACCATGTCCTGGATCGAGGCGTCGGGAATCTGGAAGGCGTGGCGAAGCGGCCTCAGGTTGGTCCAGTACTGGCGGCACTGCTCTCGGGCGAACAGCCCCCAGGCCAGGTCCACCACTTCGGGCCGCAGCTCCCCCTTCTGGAGGATGACGAACAGACCCTTGCGCGTCTGGCCTTCGGTGAGGAATGCGTTCTGGTTGGTGCCAACCAGGCGGAGCCCCTCGACCGAGTTGTGGGTCGAGCCCTCCGACCAAGAGATCACCAGCGGGGCGCTCTTACGCTCGCCGTGCAGCTCCAACTCCACACGCGAGGCTGCGTGGCCAAACCCGGGCTGGGCCGCAAGCGTCCAGAGCACCACGTCGGCGCGGACTCCCGCCTTCTGATCCTGGTAGGCGAAGCATTCCCACTCCAGCGACGAGTTCTCGAACTGTTCGAGCGTGCGGACCAATGCGACCCGAGGATCCCCGTGGTCTTGGGTGCGGGACACCAGCATGTCGCGGTGAGTGAAGCGGGGCTTCAGCCGGTGAAGAAACTCGTGGTTGCCGTTCGTCGGTCGATGCCAGGGCGAAACCGACTCGTAGTACTTCAGTCGCTCCTCGGAAAAGTCGTTTCGACCGGCGTAGTGGTAGTTCAGGCTGCCGTCCTCTCGGACGATGGTCTTGAACGGGTCGTCGGCGAAGCCAAGGCAGGCCTGCTGGACCGTTGGCTGATGACGGAAATCGATGGTTCTGGGATTCATGGACTATCCTTTGAGAGCGCCGCTGGTCAGGCCGGAGATGATCCGGTTCTGGAACAACACGTAGGCGATAACGGTGGGCAGGATTGAGAGGACGAGCGTAGCGAAGATCGAAGCGTAGTCGTTGGTGAACGCGCCTGAAAAGAACCGAATGCTGACCTGCAGGGTGCGCGACTGCTTCTCTACGGTCAGCAGCAGGGCGAAGAAGAACTCGTTCCAAGCGGCGATGAAGTTGAAGATCGACGCCGCCATGATCCCGGGCGCGGTCAGCGGCAAGATGATGGTCCAGAACCTCATTGGGTAGGTGCACCCATCGATGAGCGCCGACTCCTCAATCTCCCGGGGAATGGTGCTCATGTAGTTGCGGATGATCAGAACCGAGAGCGGCAACCCGATCGCCGTGTAGACGATGATCAGGATGGCTAGGGTATCGTAAAGGCCTGTCCACCGCGCAATCGCGAAGTAGGGCAGCATGAACGCGTTGATTGGAATGTAGACCCCGGCGATGAGGATGCCGAAAAGGATGCCGGAACCCTTGAACTGACCCGACAGAGCGAACGAAGCCATCGCAGCGATAAACCCGACAATGGCCGTCGACACTACGGCAGCCAAGATGGTGTTTCCGAAGGCCTGGAAGAACCCGTCCAGGCGGATGGCCTTCGCGTAGTTGTCGAGGCTCAGGCGCGCGGGCAAGGAGAACGCCGACGACCAGATTTCCTCATTGGTCTTGAGCGACGAGACCAACGTCCAAACCAAGGGCATGAGCGTGATGAGCAGCAGGAAGGTCAGCAAGACCCACTTCAGAACTAGGAACACCGACCGGAGAACCAATTGTGGGCGCAGGGCGTTTTCCACCTCAGGCCTCCTTTCGAAGTCTGGTGAACTTCATGACGCCCAGCACGACGGCTGTGCCCAGAACCAGGATGATCAGGCCCAACGCGTTCGCGCGCCCGGCCTTGTTCTCGAGCATCTGCTTGTACATGAAGATGGGCAGAATCTGGCTCGAGGCACCCGGCCCGCCGCCAGTCATGATGTAGGGCAGCTCAAAAGCCTTGAAGGCGTTGGTGAGCGCCAGCAGGATCGTGACGCCGATCGTCCCGCGCATCATGGGCAAGGAGATATGCCAATCCTTCTGGACGATGTTAGCCCCGTCCATCTCGGCAGCCTCGTAGAGCTCGTTGGGAATCGTGCCCAACTGCGAAAGGAAGATGACCATGAAGAAGCCAATGTTGAAGATCCAAGAGAAGATGATCGAGCCCAGAGCCGTGTTGGGGCTTCCCAGCCAATTCGACCTCAGACCGCCCAGCCCCAGTCCCTCGAGCACAGGGTTCACGACGCCGAAATTCGGATTGAAGATGAAGATCCACAGAAAGGCCATAGCCATTGGGGCAACGATCTGGGGGAAGAAGTAGGCGATCCGCATCAGTTTCCAGCCCCTGGGCTTGCGGAACAGGATCAAGGCCACCAGGAATGCCAATGGCACGTGAATGATCACAGCCGAGAGCATCCAGATCACGGTGTTGGATGTCGAGGCCCAGAAATCCTCGTTGCCGCCCAGCGAAACGTAGTTCTTGACCCCGACAAAATCGGTGGTCGCAAACGTGCCGCCGGTCCAGTTGGTCAGGCTGGTCCCGATCAGAAACAGCACCGGAAACAGGAAGAAGACAAGGACCAGGAGAACTGCGGGGAAGATGAAGACGAAGCTCCACACCCTCGGATAGAGCGCGTTATTGATCATGGATGAGCCTCCGCGAAAAAGCGGTCCCGCAGGGAGCCGGGACCGCCCAGGTTGTGTCGAGGGACTAGTTCTCGAAGGTCTTCTTGTTCAGGTTCGCGATGAACTTCTCAGTGTCAGTCGTCTCATTCCAGAACTTCGCGATCTCTTCCTCAAATCCCGTGTAGAAGCCCTGGGGTACGGTGTCGCGGATCCGGGGGATCGCGAAGCTCGCCGAGGCGGCCGAGTTGATCAGCTCGGCGAGGATGGGGTTGATCGGGTCGTCTGGGCCGAATTTGACCGTTCCTGTGTACGACAGCCCGCTCTCGATGATCGTTTTGCGGATGTTTTCGGGTTTGCTGAACCATTTCATAAATTCGCCGATGGCTGCCAGCCGGGCGGGATCCTTCGCGGCCAGCTTCGAAGTAGCAAGCTTGGCGATGGGACCGTCGATAACCACTTGTTCCGACTTACCGGGCTGCCCAGGGAACGGCATAACGCCGACCTTCTTGCTGAAATCCTTGTCGAACTGGCCAATCATCCAGCCTCCGTTGGGGATCATTGCGGCCTTGCCCTGTATGAAGTAATTCGCCGCCACGTTGTAGATGACGCCGACGACATCGCTGGTGGTGTATTTCTTGAGTTTCTTGAGGAACTCGGCACCTCGAGTGAAAACGGGGTCGGAGAAGGTCGTGCGTCCCGTCAGGTACTCAGGGCCCAGCTCGCCGCCGACATAGGCGGAGTAAGTAAGCATCGTCAGCCAAGCCGTATTGAGAGTATCCAGAGCGATCGGGACGTAACCGGCCGCCTTGATTTTATCACCGGCGGCGAAGAAGTCGTCCCAGGTCTTCAAGGGAAGCGTGACGCCGGCCTTGGCGAAGATTTCCTTGTTATAGTACATGCCCACGAGGGTGCTGAAGTAGGGGATGGCCTGAACCTGGCCGTCGACAGTCACATCGGTCCAATGTTCCTCAGACTTGTAGCTTCGGAACTCCTTGTCAACGACGGGGGTCAAGTCGGCCAAGTAGCCCTTGGCCCAGAACTTGTCGGATCGGATGTTGTCGATCACCCAGAACAGGTCCATCGGGGTATCCGAGGCGACGTTGGTCTGTAGGCGATTAATCATCTGGGTGTGTTCCGGTATCGCGACGATCTCGACGGTGACCTTGGTGGGGTTGAGTGCGTTGAACTCGGTGACCCGGTGCTTAATCGCATCGGCACCGGGGTCGCCTTCCGCAACTTGGTCGGTGATGAACTTGAGGACGATTGGACCTTGATCCACCTTCTGGGGGGCGCAGCCCGAAATGAGCAGGAGAGCGGACACCAAGAGAACGATCGTACACAACGAATGAAATATCTTCATAAGTACCTTCCTTTGTCTGGCGATCCAGACGATTGACTGGTTGTATGTTAAACCCTGATGTTATTTGTTGTCAATAAATATCGTAAGATATCACTTGTATGATATATAATGATACGTGTTGTTTTTCCCTTAAAATTGCAGTAATCTCGTCCCATGATATTTGCTGAGCGACAGACCCTGATTGAGAAACTGGTCAAGGACCAGGGCTCCGTAACCATCGAGGCGCTGCTCAAGGTAGTGCCCGTCTCCAAGATGACCCTTTGGCGAGACATCACCTTGTTGCATGAACAGGGTCGGATCCGGAAGGTCCACGGCGGCGTGTCGAGGGTTGAGGTTGGGGGAGCGGAAGAAGGGTTCCAGTCCAAATCCTTCCTCAACGGCGAGACTAAAGACAGGATCGCGCGGGTGGCCGCTGCGAGATTCATCCGAGATGGTGAAGTGCTACTGCTTGAGGGCGGAACGACCGTCATGCACATGGTTCGACACATACGTCGGCAGGGCATCACGATTCTGACAAATGGTCTGAACACGCTCAACGCCGCTTCCGAGTCAGATCAAAACCTTACTGTGATGGTTTGTGGCGGAATACTCCGGAAACCATCGTTGACGTTCGTTGGCCCAGAGGCACATAAATTCTTCGATGGATTTGCTGCTGATGTGTTCTTCCTTTCGGGTACAGGTCTTTCCCTGGACCGGGGTCTGACCGATCCAAACCCCCTCGAAATCGAAGTAAAACTGGCTATGATCCGTTGCGCGAGAAAGGTTGTGCTCCTGGTGGATTCTTCGAAGTTCAACATTGAGTCGCTGAAGACCGTGGTCCGTTTGGAGGAGGTGGATGCCATTGTTACAGACCAAGCCAGCCCGCCCGAGTTTCTCAAGGCTGTCGAGGACCAAGGAGTCGAGGTCGTTTTAGCCGATTGAGCCGAAGGTTGTCTCAGCCGTTTTGACAAACTCCGGAACGAGTCGATGACGATTGTCGATGAGGGGGACGGGGCAGCTGTCGTTCACTTCTTGATCTCCTTCTTGTTGATGTAGGGATCCTCCGGGTTCCTTTTCAACGCTGTGCAGTTGTGACGAAAAGGGCGGTTAGCCCTTCAAGGCTCCTGTTACAACGTCAGCAGCAGAAACTCGCGGGCAGCCAGGTGTTTGATGCCAGCCTCGTCGGCCCGCACGCTGTCGAGGCTGACGACGTACTTCTCGTAGTTGTCGTCAATGGACAATAGGTTGCCAAACTCCCGCTGCCGGGTGGCAGGGTCGTTCACCGTCAGAGCTACCTGTACGTACGCTTTAGCATCGCCCTTTTCTGCGACGAAGTCGATTTCGCGGTCAGCCAACCGGCCTGTGTGGACCCGCCAACCCTGTTGTACCAAATGGTGCCAGACAGCGTTTTCCAGAATCTGCCCCAGGCTGGACTGTTGATAACCGCGTAAGGTGTTGCGGATTCCCCAGTCCTCGAAGTAGTACTTCTCGCCGATTTCGAACAGTCGTTTGCCAGCAATGTCGTAGCGGTTTGTCTTTTGAACTAAGAAAGCCGCCTGAAGGAACTCCAGGTAGTCGAGAACCAGCTGGGGGGTGGCTTTGATCCGCTGGGATTTTAGGAAATCGGCAATGCTTTTCGCACTGAGAATCGAGCCCGTGGTGTCGGCAACATAGTCGAGCAAGCGCCGCAGAAATCCCACATTCCTCGGATGGAACCGTGCGACCACATCGCGCAGAACAATGGTATCAACCAAACTCTGCAGGTACTCGTGCACCACCTCGGCCGTCAAACCGAGTTGGCACAGGTACGGCATTCCACCAAAACGCAGGTAAAGCGCCAGGGAATCGTCGGAGTCCTGGCGACCGTGAAAGGCCAGAAACTCCCGGTAGGAAAGGCTGTGAATCACAAAATTGATGGATCGTCCGGCGAAGTGCGTTGCCATTTCACCCGACAAGAGTTGCGAGTTGCTCCCCGTGATGTACAGGTCATAGAGCCCTGAAGCCGCCAGACTGCGAAGAACCGGCGCGAAGTCCTCAATTTCCTGCACCTCGTCAATCAAAAGCACAGGGCGAGTGGGGCCAGGTAACGGTTTAGGCCAGGTGGCCTTAACCAAAGCGACCAGGTCCGCGCCAGTTTGCAGAAACGACCACTCAAGCTTCTCTTTCTCAATATGGAGAACCGACAGTCCTGGATAACGGATTTCCAGTTCATTTCGAATCAGATGGAGCAGACCGCTCTTACCGACCCGGCGCTGCCCCAGCAGAACCTTGATCAGGTCTGTCTGGTAGAAGGGCCGAATTCGGTTCACATAATCGGGACGTTCGATCCATTTGTCTAGCATCCTTCATGTATACATGAAGGATGCTACTTTTGGAAGAGATTCTTCATGGGTACAACTAGGCTCAGGGGTTCTTCAACCGTTTCGAAACCAGCGCCTTCCAATCTTCTCTGACGAGGCAATTGTCCAAGTCAAAGCTTGACAGAACCAGCACGAGCTCCTTGGTCTCCATCCCGGCAAGTCGTCGGCAAAGGTCTTTGCACAGTTCCTCGGCGAGGACGGAAGAAAGGTTTTCTTTGACGCGGGCTTCAACCTCTTCTCGTCTATCGTAGAAACCGGAACGGATGTTCGGCCGCAGGACGTCAATCATATCCCACGGACCGTTGTCGATGGGGTCGAAATCGGAATGAAACCGGCTCTTGAGTTTCATCACATCGGCAATAAGCCGCATCCAGGGTCCGTCCGGATCGAGTCGAACCAACCCCATGTTGCCAATATCTTTGAAGCCCCACTGGGCCCACCCGTACCCTTTTTCGACGAAAATGTCCAACTGGTCGGCCAACACACGTTTTTTGTCCTCGTTAAA